>Ga0306925_10002060_pt1 | contig 17046 bp, 12 predicted proteins | sample flu12Cox44000176_FD_203755 | JGI IMG/M metagenome (GOLD analysis project Ga0306925, IMG submission 203755) | Lab enrichment of tropical soil microbial communities from Luquillo Experimental Forest, Puerto Rico - flux8day.12C.oxic.44.000.176 (v2)... | ecosystem: Environmental > Terrestrial >... | reverse complement strand
ATTCCGTGCTCGATCGAGGCGACGCCTGCGTCGAGGCAGTAGTGCAGGCCGGGCCCGTCGTAGGCGTGGCAGGCGACTTTGATGCCTTTCAGGCGAGCCTCGTCAACGATCGCGTCGGTTTCTTCGAGACTGAAATCGGCGATGCTCTTGATTTTGCCGTCGGGCGTGAAGCTGTAGCGATCAGTGCCATAGATTTTGATCAGGTCGGCACCGTAATTGAATTGTTCGCGGACTGCTTTGCGCGCTTCATACGGACCATCGATGGTCTGCACCCCGATAGGAACGGTGACTTCAGGCGAATAGCCTTCGAGGCCGTAGCCACCGGTGGTGGAGATGCCGCGCGTCGAAACTTTCAGGCGCGGGCCGGGGATGAGGCCCTGGTTGATGGCGTTGCGGACGTCGACGTCACTGTACATGGCGCCTTCGGTTTCCACGTCGCGCATCGCGGTGAAGCCGGCTTCGAGATCTTTTTTCACGTTGAGCGTGGCGAGGATGGTGCGGTACTGCCAGGATTGTTTGAGGAGAATGTCGTCGTAGTGCGAGTCGTCCGTATCGGCGAGCATGATGTGCGTGTGGCAATCGATCAGGCCGGGGAGGACGGTGGACTGGGTGAGGTCGATGACGTTCGCTCCGGCGGGAATTTGGACTTGGTCGGCGGGCGCGATGCTGGCTATTTTGTCGCCATGGATGACGATGATTTGATTGCTGAGCATTTTGCCTGCGCTGACGTCGAGGAGATGGCCGGCTCGGACATAGGTGTCGGGCGGATCGGCGGCGCGAAGGGCACGAGTTGCGAAGACGGGGAGGGCGGCGCTCAGCAGAACTGCGACGAGAACGCCCGAGGCGCGATCCATGGTTCCTCCATTGGGTACGATGGCGGCGAGATTCTAACGCCAAAACCGGCGAGAGGGCGGACTAGTTTTCAAATCCTGGGTGCCGCTCGCGCGGAAGTCCGCAGCTTTACGTGAGACGAATCGGGGGCTGCTGCGTCTGAAACTTGCAAATGCGCGGGTGTGGCTCTGCGGCGGCATGGGTTACAATCGGCGGTTTGTTGAGCGCCGAGACAGGGATAGGGCCGCTGCTGCTGATGAAAGGGAGCTTCCTGAATGATTTCGACTATGAAAATTGCGCGAGTGATGCGGTGCGCGAAGATTTTGCTGATGGTGGCTGTCTTTTTTGAGGGCGCCGGCGTCGCTCGCGCTGCGTGGCGGCGGGGTGATGAGAAGTCAAAATCGAGCGGCAAACAGGCAGACGAAAAGAAGGATGACAAGGACAAGAAGGATGAAAAGAAGGAAGAGACGCTGCCGCTGAAGACGACCCGCAAAATCAGCTTCACCACGGATGAAGGCACCTGGATGTCGGTTGATATTTCGCCCGACGGAAAGCAAATCGTTTTTGATTTGCTGGGCGACCTCTACCTGATTCCTTCGACGGGCGGGGATGCGAAGCGATTGACGAGCGGACCAGCGTGGGATTGCCAGCCGCGATTTTCGCCGAACGGGAAGCAGATTGCGTTTATCAGCGACCGGAACGGCAGCGACAACCTGTGGCTGATCAATGTGGACGGCTCGCAGATCGAGGGCAAGGAAGCGAAAAAGGTGAGCGAAGAGACCGACGATCAGCTGGGATCGCCGACGTGGTCGCCGGACGGAAATTACATCGTGGTGCGAAAGTACGGGCAGTATCCCGGGCCGACGGATTATTTGCGCTACACGAGCCTCTGGATGTTCCACAAGGATGGCGGCAAAGGCGTGGAGCTGGTGAAGGGCGGGAAGGGCGACACGCAGATCAGTTCGGGAGCGGTTTTTTCGGCGGGCGGCAAGCTGGTTTATTTTTCGAGCCATGCGGGGCGGTTTCAGTACAACGCGGACATTGGGCGATTCCAAATAATGAGTTTCAATCGCGAGACGGGCGAGATCGAGAGGCTGACGTCGGAGTACGGAGGGGCGCTGAGGCCGATAGTGTCGCCCGATGGGAAGTGGCTGGTGTACGCGTCGCGAGCCGATGCGAAAACCGGCTTGCGCATTCGCGATCTGGCGACGCTCGAGGAACACTGGCTGGCGCTTCCGATTCAGCGGGACGATCAAGAGGGTTTTGCGGTGAACGATCTGTTGCCAGGTTATGCGTTCACGCCGGACTCGAAGGCAGTGATCTTTACGCGCGATGGGCACATTCAGCGCGTTGATCTGGCGACACGGCAGGTAGCGACGATTGCGTTCAATGCGAAAGTGGATTTGGATCTGGGGCCGCGCGTGCATGTGGACTACGCGGTGGACGACGGGCCGCTGACGGTGCACCAGATGCGCTGGACGAACCAATCGCCCGATGGCAAACGAATCACATTCAGCGCGGTGGGAAAAATCTGGGTGATGGACTTGCCGGACGGCAAGCCGCGCCGCCTGACGAAGGGCGAGGGGCGCGAATACGAGCCGTCGTTCTCGCCGGACGGGAAGTGGATTGCGTATGTGACGTGGTCGGATGCGGACGGCGGCCAGCTTTGGAAAATTCCGGCGGCGGGCGGCAACGCAACGAAAATCAGCGCGGTGGCTGGATATTATTCGGCGCCGCAATGGTCGCCGGACGGGAGCAAACTGCTTTTCGTGATGGGATCGAAGCACGGATGGCTTACCGAGGACGGCGGAGGAAGGGACAGCGAAGTGCGTGAAATCCGTTGGGTCGCCGCTGACGGAGGAGAAAGCCACAAGGTGGTCACGCTGCCGGATGGATACCAGCAGCCGACGTTCAACAGCGATGGTACGCGCGTGTTTTATATGGAGGACATGCCGGCTGGACCGGTGGAAACGCCGACACCGCCGGCGCGTTTGCTGAAATCGATTCGACTCGATGGGGTGGATAAGAAAACGCACATTCACGTGGATGGGACGTTTGTGCTGATCGTTCCTTCGCCAGACGGAGAATGGCTGGCGATTCAGAATCGCTACGATGCATATTTCGCGGCGTTTCCGAAAGTGGGGGACGCGACGGTGAACATCAACTTCAAGACGCCGGAAGTGCCGCTGCGGCGGTTGACGAAAGAAGGCGCGAACTATCTCTACTGGGCGGATGAAGGCAAGACGCTGACGTGGAGCTTCGGTAATGATTTCTACCGCGTGAAGCGCGACGTGGTGCTGAGCGCGGCGAAACCGGAGAAAGACAAGCCGGAGAATTGGAAGCCGGAGACCTTTGCAATTTCGCTGCAGGTGCCGCGCGACACGCCACAAGGACAGCTCTTCCTGCGCGGCGCACGAATCGTGACGATGAAGGGCGAGGAGGTGATCGCGCAAGGCGATATTTTGATCGAGAACAACCGGATCAAGGCGGTAGCGGCATCGGGGCGCATTACGGCGCCGGCCGTCGCGAAGATGATTGACGTTAGCGGCAAGACGATTGTGCCGGGGCTGGTGGATATTCATTCGCATTTGAAAACTGAGCGGCCGGAGATGACGAATGAGGAGTGGTCGTATGCGGAGAATCTCGTGTACGGAGTTACGACCACGCGCGATCCTTCGATTGAGTCGAATACCGTGTTCGCGCAGGGCGAACTTGTGGCGACGGGAGATTTGACCGGGCCGCGAATCTATTCGACCGGCACTGCAATCACCACGACGGCGGGCGGACTCACGAGCGCCGAAGATGCGGACAATCTGGTGAAGCGCTACAAGACGCATGGCGCCGATTCGCTGAAGGAATATATGCAGCCGCGACGAATTCAGCGGCAGTGGCTGGCGATGGCAGCCGGGAAAGAAGGAGTGAACATAACGGCGGAAGGCGGCGGCGACCTGAAGACGGATTTGAGCATGGTGCTCGACGGTTATACGGGCGTGGAGCACAGTTTGCCGATCGTGCCAATCTACAAGGACGTGATCCAGCTGGAAGCACAGGCCGGGACGACATATACGCCGACGCTGATCGTTTCCTACGGCGGCGAATTCGGACAATTTTACTGGCGGCAGCGGATGGATATCCACGCCGATCCGAAAGTGATGCGCTTCACGCCGCACGAGCAGGTGGACAGGGTGGCGAGACGGCGCGTGCTGCTGTTCGACGAGGAGTATCCGTTTCCGTTGATCGCGCAGGGGGCGGCCGGAATTGTGAGCAATGGCGGACACGTGGCGCTGGGCTCGCACGGGGAGCAGCAGGGAATCGGGGCGCACTGGGAATTGTGGATGTTGCAATCGGGCGGGATGACGCCGTGGCAGGCGCTCTGGTCGGCGACGATGAATGGGGCGGAGAGCATCGGGCTCGAAAAGCAAATCGGTTCGCTCGAGCCGGGGAAACTGGCGGACTTGCTGGTGCTGAATTCGAATCCGCTGGACGACATCCGCAACTCGCGGGATCTGGAGTATGTCGTGAAGAATGGCGTGGTGTATTCGGCGGAGACTTTGGACGAGGTGTGGCCTGCGGAGAAGAAATTCCCGGAGTTTTTCTGGAAGAAGGATGATGCGGAGTTGACGGCTCTGCCGAAATAGTTGTGAAGTTGCTGCTTGAAGTGCCGCCCTTGGTGCATGGCAGGCGGAGCGGGCTGCGCGGGCGGGTCTTAGACTCGCCCCTACGGCGCACTGTGAGAAAAGGGGCGCTCGTTCGCTGTGATATTCTTTTTGCATGACCGATTTTCCTTCCACGACAATTACGCATCTTGAATGCTCGAAGTGCTGGGAAAAACACTCGCACGAAAAACTGCAGAATTTATGCGCGTGCGGCGGGCCTTTGCTGGGGCGTTACGATCTAGCGAAGGCGAAGCGGACATTGACGCTCGAGGCGCTGAAATCGCGCGCGGCGAACATGTGGCGGTATGCGGAGGTGTTGCCGGCGCGGGAAGCTGTGTCTCTGGGCGAAGGAATGACGCCGGTGATTCATGCGCGGCGGTTGGGCGCGCGGCTGGGGCTCGATTCGCTGTACGTGAAGGACGAGGGGCTGAATCCGACGGGGTCGTTCAAGGCGCGAGGCCTATCGGCGGCGGTGACGCGGGCGAAGGAACTGGGCGCAAAGGCGCTGGCGATTCCGACGGCGGGGAATGCGGGCGGGGCGCTGGCGGCGTATGCGGCGGCCGCGGGGATTCCGTGCGTGATCGTGATGCCGTCGGATACGCCGAGCGCGAATATGATGGAGTGCGAGGCTTTCGACGCGGATGTGCGCAAACTCGACGGGTTGATTTCGGATTGCGGGCGATATGTGGGCGAGCACAAGGAGAAGGAAGGATGGTTTGAAGTTTCAACGCTGAAGGAGCCGTATCGAATCGAAGGCAAGAAAACGATGGGGTATGAGTTGTGGGAGCAGTTTGGCGGCAGGTTGCCGGACGTGATTATTTATCCGACGGGCGGCGGCGTGGGGTTGATCGGGATGTGCAAGGGGTTCGAGGAAATGGAAGCGATGGGGTGGATTGGGCGCCAACGGCCGCGCATGGTGGTGGTGCAGGCGACGGGATGCGCGCCGATTGTGGAGGCGTATGCGCGCGGCGAATCGAGCGCGCCGCCTTGGCAGAATGCGGCGACGATTGCGTCGGGGCTGCGCGTGCCGAAGGCGATGGGCGATTTTCTGGTGCTGGCGGGAGTGCGGGCGACGGAGGGGACGGCGGTGTCGTCGACGGATGAGGAGATGCTCGAGGCGGGGAAGGAGTTGGCGTCGGCGGAGGGAATTTTTGCGGCGCCGGAGGGGGCGGCGACGGTGGTGGCAGCGCGAAAGCTGGCGGAGGAGGGGTGGATCAAGGCGCACGAGCGGGTGGTTCTGTTTAATACTGGATGTGGATACAAATATAGCGAGGCTTGGCAGGCGGCGCTGCGAAGGCAGTGATGAGTGACGAGTGACTACGATGAGTGAAGGACAGAAACCGGTGGAAGAGCGGGGTGCGATGGGCGAGCCGGCGCGGTTGACAGATCCGACGGAGCGGCTTTACTACCGCGATTCGTTTTTGCGCGAGTTTGATGCGCGGGTGATTTCGTGCGAGAGGGAAGGCGAGCGTTGGAAAATCGTGCTGGATCGCACGGCGTTTTATCCGACGTCGGGAGGGCAGCCCTATGATACGGGCAAGCTCGGCGACGTGCCGGTGATCGAAGTGGCCGATGCGGACCATAAGGTGGTGCACTACGCTTCGGCGGCAATTGCGGTGGGGACGGTGCACGGCGTGATCGACTGGCCGCGGCGAATCGAGCACATGCAGCAGCACACCGGGCAGCATCTGCTTTCGGCTGCGTTCATCGAGCTATTCGGATTTCAGACGGTGTCGTTTCATCTGGGCAAGGAGACTTCGACGATTGATCTGGACACGTCAGCGGTAAAGGCGGAGCACCTCGAAAAGGCGGAGCGGCGCGTGAACGAAGTGATTTTCGAGGATAAGCCTGTGGTGATTCGTTTCGGGACGGCGGAGGAGCTGGCTGAGGCGGGGATTCGCAAGAAAGTGGGGCGCGAGGGAATTTTGCGCGCGATTGAAGTGGAGGGGTTCGACCGGCAGCCTTGTGGGGGGACACATCTTGAGCGCACCGGGCAAGCGGGATTGCTGTTGATTCGCAAGCTCGAGCGGCGAAGGGATCGGTGCCGGGTGGAGTTCGTGTGCGGGTTTCGGGCTCTGGCGGAGGCGCGCAGCGATTTCTCGCTACTCGCTCAGGCATCGTCACTGTTGAGTTGCGGATTGTCGGAAGTGCCCGCGGTGCTCGGCAAGATGATCGAGGAGCGGCGAGTGCAGCACGGTGCGGCGAAGCGTCTGGAAGAGCGGCTGGCGGAGCACCAGGCACGGGAGTTGCTGGCGTCGCAGCCGGCGACGGGAGTGAGCGAGCTGAGAGTGATTGCGGCGGCGCTGGAGGATGCGACGCCGGCCTATCTTGGGCTGCTTGCGGCGAAGCTGGTAGCGGAAGCCGACGTTGTGGCTTTGCTGGCGAGCCGTGCTACGGGCCATGTGGTGTTTGCGCAGACCAAGGGAATGGCGCACGACATGGGTGCGCTGCTCCGTGACGCGCTGAAACAGTTTGGCGGCAAGGGCGGCGGTGCAAAGGACTTTGCGCAGGGCAGCGTGGCGGATGCGTCGAAAGCGCGCGGCGCGGTTGAGCAGGCCAGTAAGGCGATCGCCTCGTCTCGTTAACGCGCCAGAGACAATCCGGTGTAAGAATAGGAGAGCTGGCCGGGAGGTTCGTTATGAAATCACTGCTCGAAGTTCTGGAAAAGGCGGAGGCGGGTAAGGTCGCCATCGGGCATTTCAACGTTTCCGACCTGGTGGCCTTGAAGGGGGTTTTCGAAGCGGCGCGAGGGATGGGCGTGCCGGTGATCGTCGGCGCGTCGGAGGGCGAACGGAAGTTCATGGGCGTCCGGCAGATTGCGGCGGCCGTGAAGAGCCTGCGTGATGAACACGATTTTCAGATTTACCTGAACGCGGATCACACTCATTCGCTGGCCAGCGCGATCGAGGCAGCACGAGCGGGATTCGACTGGATCGTGTTCGACCTTTCCGCGCTGCCGTTTGAAGAAAACATCCGCGAAACGAAAGCGGCCGTCGAAACGCTGAAATCTATCCGGCCGGAGATCCTGATCGAAGGAGAAATCGGTGACATCGGCAGCGGGTCGGAGATTCATGACGCTGCGCCGGATTTGGCGAAGGGGCTGACAACGCCCGAACAGGCGAAGCAGTTTGTCGGGGCCACGGGAGTGGATACGCTGGCGCCAGCTGTAGGCAACATGCACGGGTTGCTGAAGAGCATGATTTCCGGAGACGTGAAGAAGCGGCTCGACATCGAGCGAATCCGCGCGATCAAAGCGGCAACGCACATTTTTCTGACGCTGCACGGGGCCTCTGGCACTGACGACAATGATTTTCGCAAAGCGATCGCAGCGGGAATTACCGTGGTGCATATCAATACGGAGGTGCGGCTCGCCTGGCGCCGCGGATTCGATCAGGGGTTATCGGACCATCCGGAAGAGATCGTTCCCTATAAGCTCTTGCCGCAGGTGGTGGACTCCGTCAAGGAAGTGGCGGCGGCGAGGCTGGCGCTGTTCAGCGGAAAGGAGCCACAGCCGCGGTCTGCCGCGCGATAGCGGCTTGGCTGTGTGGCGCGGCCGTAACTTATTTGGGAAATTTTCGAAGAGAGCTCGTATTGAGATTTCGGCTGAGCGCAGTGCATAATGGGAAGGTTCATCCCCACTTGATTAGCCGTACCGTGGGCGTGTAGCTCAGCTGGGAGAGCGCATCGTTCGCAACGATGAGGCCGGGGGTTCGATCCCCCCCACGTCCACCAATTAACCTCTGACGCGGGCAGGGTTAACCTAAGCAGACTTCTTTCGCGGAATTCCCAAAACAGAGACTGTGCCACTCTTGTATCACTTTTAGTTGTGCTGCCTGGAACGTTCAGATGTCAACTCACTACGGAACCAAGGGAATGCTCTCTGTCCCAATATGTCCGAGAAGCTAAATCAGCGGAGTGATACGATTCGGATTGCCTCGCCTCGCCCGATGCAAGGAGATCTGCTATGAACTACCGCTCATCTAGAACAATGTCCTCAGCCATGACTACAATGCTCGTGGCAGTCAGCGTTTTTCCAACTCCATCGGCACAATCTGATACTGCAACTCGGCCGGGGGTGTCTTCAAAGCCGCTCTTGCTGGAGAAAAGTGAGGGTGGGCGACGGATCTGGCGAGAGCCTCCTGCTGGGGAATTCATCCTGAAAGTCAGCCCGCAAAACAATGACTCTCAGCACCTGGTGATGTTGACCTAGGAGATGAATCCAGGAGATGAAATCCCAGCGCACAAACACCCTCAGGATGAAATTCTGTACATCGCACATGGTACTGTCCATGTTCATTTGGCAGACCAGGAACGCGATCTGCACGCCGGAGGCACAGTTTTCATCCCCGCGAACACCTGGATAAGCGTAAAGCCTTGGGAACCGGGGCCGTTAGCTTGGTAGCAGTATTTTCGGAGCCCGGTTTTGAGGATTACATGCGCTGCGATTCTGTGCTGCCAACCGAAAAAGTGGTACCTATCTCAACAGTACAACAGCGAGCATGCAGCCACAAAGGCCACGTGGTTTACAAAAGACTTAGAAAATGACGCCAAATAGAGTTTATTTTAGCCAGCGATAATATCGCATCCACGCCAATGAAATTTACGAGGCTAAGGTCCGATCGAATCCCTGGTCGCGTTCCCCATTTCCGGCTGACGAATTAATCATGCGCTTCCCGCGGCCGGCCGGGACAGTTCTTGATTCAGGTGTTTAACAATCTGCAGAAGCAGCGCCCGATCTGGTTCACTCATCTTCTCACCACCGCGCTGCAGGATGCGCGTCGCGCCACGAATAGCCCGTCCGAGGGTATCTGTTGAGGCCACAACGTTGTTGCCGCTCGTGGTCGCTCGTCCGGACCCAGGTTTTGCATCCGGAGACGCTTCCAGAGCCGTGTATGCTTCAGCGATCTTGGAAAGATCGCGTAGCGTGGCGAGATCATCAGCAGTCCACGGGTGAGGTTTCGAATCGATGGCGCAAAACGAGCCCAGAACTTGTCCGCCCGAGTTGGATAACGGTACGCCAGCGTAGGCCACCACCCCCAGATCGCGAAGTGCCAGATTTGGAATCAGACCCTCATGTTGGCGCGCGTCTGAAATTATCAATTCATCCCGGCTGGACACTACCCATTGGCAAAACGAGTGCGAAAGGGGCGTCTGCCGGGATTTCGCCCATGGGTCAGATAGACCGACCTGACTTTTGAAAAACTGCTTGTCCTTGATGACGATTGAAACGAGGGCCACCGGTGTTCCGAGAAGGCTTGTGGCTAGCCTCGTTAGTTCATCGAACGACTGTGCCGGCGGCGAATCCACAAGCCCCGTTTCGCGAATCGCTGCCAAGCGGTCCGGCGAACTGAGGGCCTCGGTGGGAGGTTCGACAACTCGATGCGGCTGCGCGAGATGCTTCCGTACAGCTGCGCCCAACTGCTCAATCCCCGCAGACTGTTCAATGCATTCTGCTGCACCGGCGGACAGATATTCTTGATTCGCATGTTCGTCGCCTTCGGTGATCACGATTACGGAAATAGGGGCGGTGTGAACGCACTCTCGAATCCGCTTCAGCAAAAAAAGGCCGCCTCCGCCTTTAATCTGAGTGCTCAAGTGAATAGCTGCAGGTTTGTTTCTGATGGCAACGGTAAAGGCCTGAACCGTGTCGGTAGCGATCATCACATCCCAACCCTGTTGTTCGAAAGCAGAGCGTAACGCACAGGCTCGCTTTAGGTTGCGTTGCGCTATCAAGATCTTTTGAGCATTCGGCATGGTGGATACCGTCCTGGCCCGATGATTAAGAACCGGTTCTACCGATTCTCGCAGCAATTTCGGGTATGGTACCAGCTTTTAAGTTGGCACAGCGCGAGGCGGCTTTTCGATGTCGCTCACGAGCTTCCATTTTCTCTTCGCAGACCTCAATTAGTTTTGGTTTGATTGAACTGGCTTACAACAAACTGCCTGGTGTCAGCTATCGAGTCGCGTAGTGCGGGATCGCTTGTAAGCAGTAGGAAACACTGAAGAACGAAAACCGTCGTTCTTGGTTGTCGATCAGAAGGGTTCAAGATGAGACCAGGGGCAGCAAAAGCCATGTGAACAATGGTGAGCACATTACTAATCTCATTTGCAGTGAGGACCCGCTCCCTCAGAAATTTGTCGCCCAAAAGCTTGGTCACCGCAGTTGCAGCGGCGTCACCCAGCCTTCCTATTTGCTTGTCACTTATTCCATCGTAGGCGCGGGTTTCAATAACGCGCCCAACAACTTGTTCAGGAGTTGCATTTCTCATTTGGCAGTAAGTCACGCCGGAAGTGCAAAGTAGCACGATTAACAGACATGAGAATTTCATTGTGTTCACCTCGAAGCGCTAATGTCTAAGCGGTTCGCCATCGAGCGTGAGCAAGGGAAGCGCAAATCATTGCGAGGCTCAACTGTTCACGATGGGATAGATGGCGCTGCGAATCAGCGCTCCGTTTGGAGCGCGGGGTCGTGTAGGGAGATGGGCTTGATTTTGGCGGAGGGGAAATTATCTTCGCCACCGCTGCGTTCGATGAGGTCGCCGAGTTGCAAGCGGAGGTTCCCGGAGTTCGTCGCGTAGGATAATCCGGTTTCGACGTCGATCACCTGGGCGCGAATCAACTTTTCGATCTCGCCGTCGAAGTTTTGCATGCCCTCTGTTTCGCCATCCCGCATTGCATCGAGCAAGGATTTTCCTTCAGTTTCCCCTTTTTCGATGTAATCGCGTGTGCGCATCGTGGACTTCAGAATTTCGAATGCGGCGATGCGGCCCCTGCCGTCGAGCCGGGGAAGAAGCCGCTGCGAGACGATGTAGCGGAACGTTTTAGCGAGGCGGTTGCGGATGGCGCTTTGGTCCGCGATGGGAAAGACGCCGATGACGCGCTCGATTGTTTTTGGCGCATCAGTGGTGTGCAGCGTCGAGAAAACTACGTGCCCTGTCTCGGCGGCTTCGAGGGCCACTTCGATGGTTTCTCTGTCGCGCATTTCGCCGACGAGAATGACCTTGGGTGCCTGGCGCAATGAGGCGCGGAGTGCAAGGGCAAAGCTCGGAGTGTCACTGTGAAGTTCACGCTGATGAATCGTGGCGCGCTTGTGCGGGTGCAAGAACTCGATGGGGTCTTCGATCGTGATGATGTGATGGGCCTGCTCTTCGTTGATCTTGTTCAGAATCGCGGCAAGCGTAGAAGACTTGCCGCTGCCGGTCGGTCCGGTGACGAGGACGATTCCGCTGCGCAGGGTGACCGTCTCACCGATCTGCTCAGGCAGGCCCAGCGATTTGAAGTCGGGAATCGAGCTGGGAATGATGCGCATCACGATGGCGCAAGTGCCGCGCTGGGTGAAAACGTTCACACGGAAGCGAGACACCTTCGGAAGGCTGTAAGAAATGTCGCAAGAACCCTGTTCTTTGAGCTTTTGGAGCGCGATGGAATTGCGACCGATCAAGTCAGCGGCGATGCGGGCCGTGTCTTCCGGAGTCAGCACACCTACGCCTGGAACTTTCAGCTGGATCAGGCCGCCATGCATGTCCACCTGAGGCGCTCGTCCGGGTGAAAAGATCAAGTCGCTTGCGTCCTTGGCAGCGGCAATCATCGAAGCAATTAGAGCGGGGGTTCGAACGATTTGGACGGGCTTGGCTCCCGAGGAGACGGCTCCCGGCAAAGGCAGCGGTTGATTTGGAGAAGATGGCGACGGGTCCGGTGACGAAACTGGCGAAGACTTCGTATCCGGCTTCGCCGAGACAACGTCCGGAGTCAAAGTGGGTGAATCCATTCAAATTCTCCACCGGTTCCCAAGATGACGCACCGGCAACGTGACTAACAGTATGAACCGAGCAGGTTGGAGGCGAAGGAGAACGCTCGTCCGATGTCATCAAACGATTAGCACGCTCCGAGCGGATTCAGGTGGGCACTGTGCCGGCTTGGGCTTGCTTACTTTTGTTTGTCGACTACGACCGCGCCGCCCTTCATCACCCATCGAACATTGTTGATTGTCACGTTGACATCGGCGAGGGGGTCGCCTTCGACGGCGACTACATCGGCCAAATAGCCTGGGGCTAGAGCGCCGAGTTCTTTTTCCTTGCCGAGCAGTGCCGCGGCGTTGGTTGTGGCCGTGGCAAGGGCTTGTTCGGGCGTCATGCCGAGTTTGACGAACCAGCCGAGTTCTCGGGTGTTCTGGCCGCACATGGTGAAGAGCGCGTCGGAACCCATGGCAAATTTCACGCCCGCCTTGAATGCGCGTTGCGCCGTAGCGAAATTGCGCCGGATGTAGTCGTTGAGCCCATCCGCGATGGCCGGCGTCCAGCCGAAGGCAACGTAGTTGTCGACGTAGTAGCGGTTGTGGTCGATTGTCGGGACATAGAAGGTGCCGCGCCGCGCCATTTCGGCGATCGTCGCGTCGTCCATGTCCGTGGCATGCTCCACCGAATCCGCGCCTGCGCGCACGGCATCTTTTGCGCCGTCAGGACCATAACTATGTACGGCCAGACGCTTGCCGTACTTGTGGGCGAGTTCAGCGGCGGCCTTCATTTCATCGAACGTGTAGGTCTGAAAACCGGTCACGTCTTTATCGGTTCCCGTGGAGCCATACATCTTGATTACATCCACCCCGGCTGCGATTTCTTCGCGAATCACGCGCATCACGTCGCCCAGGTTGTCGGCGCGGCCACCCGGGGGTGTGATATAGCCGGGACGCGGCGGCGAGTCCGCGACGTACAGCCCATAGCCGGCGACGAACATGCGCGGACCGGTCATGGAGCCGCGATTGATCAGGTCGCGCATGGCAATATCGTCCCAATCGTTCCCGCCCAGATCGCGAACCGTTGTGACGCCCGCTTCGAGAGTATGCTGCGCGTTTTCCTGTGCGAGAAAAACGGTGAGGGCGGGGAGGCGAGATCCGCTCTGCTGGTCAAACGGACGCACATTCGAGGTTTGGTCCCAGTAGTAGGTGATGTGCGTGTGCACGTCAATCAACCCGGGAATTGCCGTGTAACGGCGCAAGTCAATCACGTCAGCGCCTGCCGGGATCTTCGAAGCGTCCGTGGTGATTTCGGCTATGCGCTCGCCACGGACGACGACTATCGCGTCGGTCCAGACTTTGCCCTTGCCATCGACTAATTTTCCGAAGCGCAGCGCCTTCGCCGGAGGATCGGCGGCGCGACTACTCGCCGCAGAGCAAAATGCAAAAATTACCAGACACAAACAAGTAAGAGCTCGGCACATAGTCACCTCGAATGGAGTTGCGAAAATCTAGCACCAAGCGGAGGAGGGAACTACTAATTTCAGGGGGCAAGCATATTGGCGATGGCTGCAATATCCGGATCAGCGGGCGCCGGGGCAGCGGGATGGCCATCCACCACAGCCGGGAAGTCAACAAGGAACGTGGCGCCTCCCTGAGGGCGATTGAAGCACTCGATATGGCCGCCGTGCTCCTGGACGATTCCGTAACAGATGCTCAGGCCGAGGCCGGTTCCTTTGCCTACCGGCTTGGTAGTGAAGAACGGATCGAACACCTGATGGGGAGATTTGATCCCGGGGCCGCTATCGGAAAACTCGATGAAGACTCTGTCAGGGTTATGGTCGGTGCGAATCACGAGCTTGCCGCCGCCCACTTCTTCCAGGGCGTCCACGGCATTGCTCATTAGGTTGAAGAAAACCTGAAGAATCTGGTTTGCGTCTCCGCGCACGGCGGGCAATTTCGGGTCGGTTTCCGTCTCGATGATTACTTTTTTTTCGCGCAAATCGAGGTTGCTGAGGTGAAGGGCGTTGCCGATTACCTGATTGATGTCCAGGTCGGTTTTCTCGATCGGGACGCGTCGCGCAAAACTCAGCAAGCTCGTGACGAGGGATTTTATCCTGCGAGCGAGCATGCGGATTTTTTCCGCCACCTGGCGCTGGCGGTTGGCCAGTGCTGGATCGTCGGCGAGCAGGTCTGAATACCCGAGAATCCCGGTGAGCGGATTATTGATCTCGTGCGCGGCGCCCGCGGCCAGCTGGCCAATCGAGACGAGCTTTTCGGTCTGAATCATCTGCGCCTGAATGTGTTTCAGGTTTTCGAGCGAATCGCGCGAAGCCTGGAGCAATCGAGTGCGATCTCGATCCACGAGCCGCTGGCGCAGGAAGGCCAGCATCGTGACTACTAGAAGAGTTACCTGCGTAACTCCGATTCGGAACGTCCGTACGGCTTCGCGGTTCGGACTGTAGCGCAGGCTCCACAATGCCATAATAGGGATCGACACGACCGCGGTCATGGCCACGCGAGCAGGCCACCGGCTGTGTTCTTCCTGACGGCGCGGCACCGGATCGGCTGCAGGCTTGCGTTGATATGCGACGATGCCAGCGGTTCCGAACCATACAAATGAAGCCAATACCGGCAGGTCGAACGGGCTGCCGGTGTAATAGTCCTTCCGGTCAATGGCCCAATTGGCAAGGTAGGATCCCGCTGCGTACAGAAGCGAAGCGCTGAACAGGTGGGCGTAGACCTCCCGCCAAACACCCTTTGACCGGCCGATCAGCAAACCGAATCCGATAGCCAACAAGCCGTTCTCGACCGCGGCGAGGTAGTCGTAGCTAATGCCATAAGCCATCACATCCGGTGAAACGTACTGCCAGGGGATGACCACGAAGAGGTACAGATAGACCCACCAAACCAACAGCAGCGAAAAATCGAGATAACCGATGTGAAATTCAGGGTCTTCGCGACGATCATGCGGCGTCAGGGCAAGAGCCCACATCATCGGAACAGGGTGGAGGAACAAGATTACGTCACCGATGAATGGGTTAGGGGCTTCCTCCCGGCGGAAAACCTCGAAGTATGTCCACATAATCTGACCCAGCAGCCATGTGGCGCAGCCAGCCCCTAGCAGCAGCCAGAAGGCGCGAGTACGCCTCTCCTGCGAGGCGGCGTTCATGAAGAGGCATACGCAGCCAAATACCGCGGCCAGCGCCTGGACGATATCGCCAAAGGCGGTTAAAGCAGCGCTCTTGGGCAGAGTGACGGAAACCAGTGCGTAAAGCCCTACGAATCCCACCCAGGCGGCGAGAAGCACCCAATGAGCAGTTGCGAACTTGCCCACGACCCGCTCGAGCGAGGCGATAGAATCTTCCAATCGTTTTGCGGCGGGCATTCGCATAGGTTTAGTACTATTAAGCTTACTTTCCCTGGGGCTGAGCTGATCAAAGAGTTGGCGCCAAGTTCCGTGGGCTGCAATAGTTAGGCTTTGGTAGCATTCTTGTCGCGCCTCGATAAAGGCTGAGCGACGTGAGCGCTTGAAAGGACAACCTGTGACCTGGATTCGGACAGTGCCACATTCGGAAGCGAGCGAGAAACTGATGCGAGCTTTGGAGGACCAGCGCGCTTTATATCCCGTTGAGTACAAGGCGCCGGTGTTTCCCAGAACCGACGGGCCATCAGGAATCGTTGCGTCGCACACACTGATACCGGACGCGCTCTACCATGCGTTCGCCACGTTCGGATCGCTGATGTCTCCGGAACTGCCCCTCACGCGGCGGCAGCACGAGATGATCACGACGGTCGTCTCGGTGACAAACCGTTGCTTTTATTGAATCGAATCGCACGCAGAGTTTCTGCGCCGGGTTACGCTGGATGAAGATCTGGTAGCCGCTTTGAGGAAGGACTACAGGAGCGCGCCAATATCCGAACAGGATCGGGCAATGCTTGATTTTGTCGTGCAGCTTACGAAGGACGCCACGAAAATCAGCCGCGAAGACCACGCGAAGCTGCGCGCTGCAGGCTTCAACGACAAGGGAATTCTGCAGATTACTCTAATTGCGTCGTGGTTTAACTACATCAACCGAGTGGCCGACGCACTGGGCGTAGGCCGCGATTAGACAAAGCGAGCGCCGGGCGAGAACTCCACCCGGCTTTGATCCGGTCTATGGTCCGAGCTATGGGTGAGTAGGCTGGCCGGCTCCGCGTTCAGCCACAATCTTGCGCGCGTTTTGGTAGAGTGCGCGGGCTTGCGGAATCAGCTCTTCGGCTTTCTGCAGCTGCGGATCTTCCTGAAGCTCCACCTTGTAGCCGTCATTCAAGCCGAACACCGTGGTGAATACTTCGCGCTTGATCTTCCACTTGATCCAGGCGAGATTGTCCTGAATGTCCGGCTCAGTGAACTTGAAGTGCTGCTGGTCGAGATATTTGCGGAATTGGTTGATCACCGCGTCGTCGGCCACGAAATCCTTCGATATCTCCGGCTTCTCGCCCAGATAATGCCGCACGAAATCGCCTACGCCCTGCGGGAAAGGATAGAACACGCCGCGGCGGAGCAGAGACTGCTCGAAATCGTTCAGCTTGGGAGCGGGCACTGCGTCGTCGGGAGTAATTCCACCCTGGCCGAAAACCTGGCGGCCGCTGTCGGTCAGCTTCACTTCCGGGGCACGAGGCGGCTTGGGATTGTAGTGATAGTCGTAGAGCGAAATGTTTTTGTAATCGCGCTGAATCAAGCGGCCGCTCGGCGTGTAATAGCGCGCAGTGGTGAGAAGAAGCGCCGTGTCTTCGCTGAGCGGATACTGCGTCTGCACGAGGCCCTTGCCGAAGCTCGTCTCG
>Ga0306925_10002055_pt1 | contig 17054 bp, 9 predicted proteins | sample flu12Cox44000176_FD_203755 | JGI IMG/M metagenome (GOLD analysis project Ga0306925, IMG submission 203755) | Lab enrichment of tropical soil microbial communities from Luquillo Experimental Forest, Puerto Rico - flux8day.12C.oxic.44.000.176 (v2)... | ecosystem: Environmental > Terrestrial > Soil... | reverse complement strand
AGGTTTACGGCGCTTGGAACCTGCACCACGCCACGGCCGGAGAGCCGCTGGACTGGTTCTGCTCCTTCTCCTCCGCGGCTGCGTTGCTGGGCTCAGCCGGGCAGGGCGCTTACGCGGCAGCCAACAGCTGGGTGGACGCCTTCACCCACTGGCGGCGCAGCCTGGGCCTGCCAGCCATCGCTATCGCGTGGGGGGCGTGGGCCGAGGTCGGGCGCGCCACCTTCCTGGCAGACGGCGGCCGCACCACAATGATCACTCCCGACGAGGGTGCGCGCGCGTTCGAGGAGCTCTTACGGTATGACCGCGGCTACACCGGCTACGTCCCGACAACGGGGGCTCCGTGGCTGGCCGCGCTGGTTCAACGCAGCCCATTCGCGGAAGCCTTCCAGGCCGCCGGAGAGCACCGGGCCGACACCTCCATCCTGCGTACCGAACTGCGGTCGCTATCGCAGGACGAGTGGCCCACCCGGCTTCGGCGTCTGATAACTGAGCAGACCGGCCTGATCCTGCGCCGTGCGGTCGATCCCGACCGGGCGTTCGCCGACCACGGTCTGGACTCGCTGGGCAGCCTCGAACTGCGAACCCGCATCGAGGCCGAGACCGGAATACGGATTACCCCCAAGGCCGTCGCCATCCACAACACCGCGCGCGCTTTGGGCCTGCACCTGTCGGAGACGCTGGCGGCCGAGCTGACCAGCTGACGGGGCCTCAAGTCACTCGGACATCCAGTCGTCGTCGGAGGGTATAGCGCAGAGCAGCGCATGTATCGCCTCGATAGTCCGGTCGGGTGCGGGTGCATGTGCATGGTGCTCGATGTGGAGTTGACCGGAAAACACCAAGAATGCATACATATCGACGCCGGCTGAAGTCGCGTTGAATAGTTCCGACTGAACACCCGCCACCGTCACATCCGGTGGTGTGCGCAAGCCGGGGACGGTGCCGCCATCGGAGGCCATGACAATATCGGGCAGCCCCGGAGGCGTGCCTGCGTATTGCAGGTTGAAATGAAGCAAAGACTGCTGCGTTACGCCGTCGGCTAGGTCCGCTCGGAAAGTCTCGACGATATCGCTTGCCAGATCGACGATGTCTGTACTCGGACCGATTTTGGCGAGGTAGGTCGCGACCCCCAGAGGATTGGTGCTGGCGGTCGCCTCCACCGGCGGTGAAACAAGGAGTCGCAAATCGACGGGATAGAGGTAGGGAATCGGGATGTTCGGTGTGTTGCGGATCTGCCACTCGGCCAGCAAGATCGCCGCCGATACGAGGGCATGGACGCTGAGCCGATGATCACGACAGAAAGTGCTCAGACCCGTGGTCTCCTGCTCCGTCAGCAGGCATCTGGCGACAGGAACCTGTAGAGGTAGGGACGGATTTCCGCCGGCATCCTTCCTTGCGGACGGGGATAATTCGTAGGCGAACATTGCCGCCGTGAAGCGCTCAAGTCCTGATCGCTGCTGTTTTTTGATGCCACGATCGTCCAGCACCACCTCCAAAGGTTGAGGTCCGGGCTCGGCGCTGACCGGACCGGTATCGCCGGTGCACACCACGTCGGTGTAGAACGAGAACAGTTCCTCAAGTAGCCGGAACGCATGCCGAGCGTCCGCCAGGCTGTGATGAATATACAAGCTCACTTCGGCGCGTCCGTCGGCGAGCGTCAACCGCAGATTGCCCAGTGACACACTCTGGTCAAGTCGCACTCCGGCGGCTCCCGTTGGGGGCGCGTGGTCAGCATCGACGACCCAGATCCCGGGGTGCAAGAACTCGTCGACCACTATCTGGTGCAGGCCATCGGGTCCCTTCTCGAGGTGGCCGGCTAGGAGCGGGTGAGCTTCTAGCAGCGCGTCGAACGCGGCCGACATCGCCGCACTGTCGACCGGGCCGTCCAGGAGCACTGTGGTGCCGACGAAAGTCTTCGTCTGCGCGAACATCTCCTCGCTGCGCGCCAACTTTCGGATTACCGATGTCGGAAACGTCACCGCGTACTTGCCTTTCGAAAACCCAACACCATCGGCACGATGCACACGGCGACAATGCCGCCCGCCCACAGCGATGTGGCCGTCATCGGCCAGGCAACCGGACCGCCCTGAGATAGTCCGCGCATCGCCTCGATGGCATATGACATCGGCTGGTGCTCGACCACGGGTTGAATCCATCGCGGATACTGCTGCAATGGCACGAACCCGGTGCAGAAGAAAAGGCCAAGTGTCGATACCAGTGTGATTCCCTCAACAAGCGTCGTAAACGGCTGTGAAGACCCGGCCGCGGAGTAGAACGCGACAGTTGTGACCAGGGTCGCGAATGCCACGCCGAAGATTACCGGCACCATCAGCCACACCAGCCCTGCGAGCGACCCCTCGTGGAATCGGAAACCGAGCACCAGTCCGGCACACAGGATCAGCAGGGTGGTGACGAGAACCCGAACGGCTTCGGCGGCAAGGCGCGAAAGCACACCCGATGCGCGGTGCACCGGTAGTACCCATAGTCGGGCAAGCAAACCACTAGCGCGCTCACCCATCAAGCCAACAGCGCCGGCCGACGATCCAGTGATCGCTGCGACGATGGCAATCATCGGGACGCTGCCGGATAGCGCACTGTGCCCGGTAATTACCGAGATCCGGTGCCCCAGAACCGTATTCAACGTCAATAGAAAGAGAATCGGAACAACTAGGGACAAGATGACCATTGTCGGGTCGCGACGCCACCGGACAAGTAGTCGTCTCATCTGTAGCAGCGTCTGCGGAATCAGCGCGCGGGGCGAATTCTCTGCACGGACTCTGGGACGCGCCCAGTCCTTTAACAGCGCGAAGCCCGGCCGCGTCTCCCTCTGTGCAACAGGCATCACGGCCGCCTCGACGCAGCCACGGCTGACATGGGCACCGCGAACACAGACAGGCCGAGCAACCACAAATAGGTCGGGCTCATCACCGACCAGGTCGGCGATCCGACCGCGGCCGTCGTATCGCCTGCCAATGCACGCAATGCGTATATGAATTGGGAGATCGGCTGATTGCGAACAATCGGCTGGATCCAGTCTGGAAACTGGTCCGCCGGCTGGATACCGACCGACACCAGCCCGAAAATCAACTGTGGCAACATCAGCAGCGGCGTGGTGGCCTCCGGGTTTTGTGACTTGGTGCCGATCAGGTCGAAGAGCAAAGACAACACAAGGCCGATCAGCAACACCAGCAGGCAGAAGCCGACAATGTAGAACGGACCGCGGTGGAATCGAAAGCCGATCACGTAACCGGATATCAGCGCGATCGTCAAACCAACCACACATCGGTACATGTTGGCCGACATGCGGGCGGCGGCGGGTGTCAGGGGTGCGATCGACATGGATCTAAATCGTCGATTGATGCCCGCAGCGGCATCTGTTGCCGCTCGGAACGCCCCGGAAATAGAGGCGAATGATACCGCCTGCAGCGCGATCAACGGCGTCAAGAACTGCGCATAGCTGCTGCTTATCCCCTGCGTGGCGGCACCCATGAAGTCCTTCAGTGGGATGTAGAAGCCGGCAGTGAAAATAACCGATGCCGCAACGGCGGTGGCCCACTCTCCGTTGCGCAGCGTCGGCACAACCGATCGAACCGTCAGTACCCACCATTGCTGCAATGTGGACGTCTTGGGGCGTAACGCGATCGGAGCGGTCATGACATCACGTCGGTCGGTGCGTGATTTCGAACGGAAGGTTCGGCGGAATCTTTCGTCAAGGACAGGAATACCTCATCGAGCGAAGGTCGCCGCAATGCCACGTCGACCAGCTCGATCTTCGCCGCGTCCAAATGCCACACCGCCTCGACGAGGGTGGTCGCGCCGTTTGGCGCAGGCATGGCGATTCGATCCGATGAGACCGTCAGGGTTGCCCGATTCTTGTTCGGCAGCAGCGCACTGAGCACGTCGGCCATCGCCGGCAGATCTTTGACGTTTCGCGGGACTATCTCGCAGTAATTGCCGCCAGTGCGTTCCTTGAGTTGGTCGGCGGTTCCCTCGGCGATGACGGTGCCACGGTCGATGACAATGATTCGATCACTCAATTCATCGGCCTCTTCGAGGTACTGGGTCGTCAACAGCGTGGCGATTCCAGCTTCCTTGAAGCGCATGACCAGGTCCCAGATGCTTTTCCTGCTTCTGGGATCCAAGCCGGTGGTGGGTTCATCCAGAAACACCACCTCGGGCCGGACAACCAAACCGCAGCCGATGTCTATCCGCCGACGCATGCCACCGGAGTACGTGCCAACACGCCGATTCGCGGCGTCCACGAGGTCGAACTCCTCGATGAGTTCTGTTGCCCGCGTTCGCGCGGCCGATTTACCGAGCCCCTGTAGCCGGCCGAACATCACCAAATTCTCGTAACCGGTGAGCATCTCATCGACTGCTACTTGTTGACCGGTGAGGGTGATCGAACGGCGAACGCCGGCAGGGTTGGTGACGACGTCATGGCCGGCAACCACGGCGCGGCCCCGGTCGGGACGGGTCAGAGTCGACAGGATGTCCACCGTGGTCGTCTTGCCCGCCCCATTGGGGCCCAGCAGGCCGACTACCTCACCGTGACCAACTTCAAAACTTATTTCGCGAAGCGCGTGAACACTGCCGAACGACTTGCTGATCCCTTCGACAACGACACTTTTTGCGACACTCTTATCGGCTTTATCGGCCATAGGTATATGTTCCTCCCACCTTCGCGGACCCCATCCTCGACCTAGGTGTTGTCCAGCGACGACAAATCCACGAGTGCGAACTCTTCGTAGTCCTCGGCCACCTCGTCGCCTTCATCAGTCGAGGCGAGGGATTCCTGGATCAGCTCGGTCAGCGCGACTGGGAACTGCGCCATCAGCTCTTCCACCGTGGCGGTCTCGAGCCGGCGGATGTCAAACCACCAATCAAGATGCAGCACAGCGAAACTGCGATATACCCGCAGTTCCAGGGCATGACCCAGGCCGGGCGGTACTTCGCTGACGAGCATCACCGGGTCGATGTCGAACTGCACTGGCCCCTGGGCCGGCGGCAGCTCGGGGATCGTGCCCACGTAAGAGAAGAAAATGTCGGGTGCGGGTTGCGCGGCGAGTTGCCGTGCGGTCGGCGCATAGACATACCGCAGTAGCCCGTGTCCGATCCCGTAGTGGGGCACCGCATTGAGCGTTCGGTGAATCTCGTCCAATGTCTCTGCCGCGCTTGTGTTCCCGCCAGTGCTGCAGTTGATGGGAACCGGGTAGATGGTGGTGAACCAGCCGACGGTTCTGTGCAAGTCCACGTCGGGTTTCAGTACCAGGCGGCCAGGTCCGGCGAGATCGACCGCGACCACACCTTCGCCGATCGTGTGTGCGATCGTGCGGCCCAGCGCGGCCAGCAGTATCTCGTCGGCGGGCACGCGCACCCGGCGCTGGGCCTCATCGACGTCGGCGGTCTGCGCGCTGCTCAGCGCCGATGACATCTTCACCAGATCATCGGCTCCAGGCGGATCGGTGACCTGCTGGCTACCCAGCCGCAGCGTTGTCCTGCCGGCATTTGCTAGCCAGAAGTCGCGGCTTTCCAGCACGGCGGGGTGGGTGGCGAGCCCGGCGCATCGCGCCGACCATTCCCGCCATGTCGCGCTGACCGGCTCCAGCGCGATGTCCTCCCCGGCAAGGCGCTGGCTGAACGCGGTGAAGATGTCGGTGGCCACGATCTGGCGCGACACATTGTCACCGGCCAAGTGGTGCACGGTGATCGCCAGGTAGCACGAACCACCCTGAGTGCCTTCGATGTACATCGCAGACATCGGCGCGCGTACGGCCTCCTGGCCGGCGACGAGCTCTGCGAGAATGGCCAGCACCGCCTCCCGTTCAGCAGCGCTCCCCGGCGCCACATCGTCGGGCAGCGACCGGGTAGACAGCTCGGTGAAATCCTGCTGTGCGGGGAAGGACTGCTCCCAGGAGCCGGCACGCTCGACGATCTGCAGGCGCAGCGCATCGTGATGATTGATGACGGCGGTCAGCACGGCGCGCACGTCGTCGACGGACACCTCCGGGCTAAGCCGCAGGATGAGCGGAACACACCAGCGGCCGGCCTCGCGCAACCCGCGCTCGAGGAAGTACGAGAAGTTCGGTGGGACAGGCGGATTTTCAGCATCAGCGAACGAGCCACCCAGCCCGCCGGAGCCGTACCGCTCGGCGAGCGTGGCGGCGAGTCCCGCCACGGTGTGATGTTGGAACAGATCCTGCGGGGAAAGATCAAGGCCTTCCTTCACCAGGTTGTTCGCGATCCCGATGGCGGTGACCGAGTCACCGCCGAGTTCGAAGAAGTCGGCATTCGGGTCGATCGAGTCGATGCCCAACGACTGGGCCCAGATGCGCTGGAGCGTGGCCTGGATCTGCTGTTGGCGGCTTTCAGTCCCGCCGCTAGCGGCATGGGAGCCGTTGCTGGAGGCCGACGCGGTCGCGCTGGCAGCCGGGATGGGCAGGTCCTGATGCTCGGTGCTGATCCTCGGATCGACCCAATGCCTCTGGCGCGCAAACGGATAACCCGGGAGGTTGACGCGCAACGCTGGTTCCGCGGTGCGCAGTCGTGTCCAGTCGGCGTCCACTCCGACGGACCACAGTTGGCCGAGGGCGAGCAGGAAGGCGTCGCGATCGTCGCGGTTCTGCAGTTGGTGGCGCATGAGCCGGACGGCGCGGTGTTGGTCAGACCACCGTGGCTGGCGTGCGGCCGATGCCGTCAGGCTGCCGCCCGGGCCGACCTCCACCAACACACGATTCGGGTCGGCGAGCACCGTATCGAGCTGGTCGGAGAACTTGACGGTGGCCCGGATCTGGCGGGCCCACCGGGCCGGATCGGTTGCCTCGTCGGCGCTCATCCATTTCCCGGTGGTATTCGACAGCAACGGGGTGTGCGGCGCACACAGCGTCAGGCGGCGCAGGACCGCCTCGAATTCCGGTAGCACCGAATCCATCGAGCTGGAATGGAAGGCGTGCGATGTGCGCATGCGCCGCGCCAGCACCCCTTGCCGGGCGAGCCCGTCCTCGAGCTCGCGCATGGCTTCCGCCGCCCCGGACACCACACAGTTGCCTGGGTCGTTGACCGCGGCGACATCGAGGCCGGGTGGCAGCTGCCCGGCGATGTCGTCGGAACTCAGCGCGACGGCGAGCATGACGCCGGGGGGTGCGGCATGCATCAGCCGCGCCCGTGCGGATACCGCGGTTATTGCGGTCGGTAGGTCGAACACACCCGCCGACGTCGCCGCGACATACTCACCGATGCTGTGTCCGGCCAGTGCTGCCGGGCGGATGCGATAGAAACCGGCCAGCGCCGCGAGGGCGTACTCGACGGCGAACAGGGCGGCCTGAGCGTGGTCGGTGCGGGCCAGGTTGACGCCGCGGCCTTCGAAGATCTCCGTCCGCAGGTCGATTCCGAGTTCGTCGCGGAAACCCGTTGCGCACCTGTCGAAGTGCTCAGCGAAAACCGGCTCGGATTCGTACAAGCCCCGCGCCATTCCGGCGTGCTGGGTGCCTTGGCCCGGGAAGAGGAAGACGACTCGGGAGCCCGATTCGGCAGTGGCTATGGATTCAATGGATTCGCCTTCGAACACGTTGTCGTGCTCGATGGCTTCCAGCACGCGAGCCGCGTGCTCGTGATCGTGCACGACAGCCGCCGCCCGCAGCTTCCCGGTTCGCCGGCCCGCGAGGGTGTACGCGACGTCGGACAGGTCCGGGGCGTCGGGGCGGGCCAGCTCCGCGGCCAAGCCCGACCGCAATTGCCGCAGGCCCTCGGCGGTGCCGGCCGACAGCAACAGCACCTGCGAGCCCGCCCCGCCCTGTCGTGCAGGGGCCGGGGGTGCCTCTTCGAGGACGACGTGCACATTGGTACCACCGACACCGAACGAGCTGACCCCGGCCCGCCGGACGCCGTCCCAATCCCAAGGGCCGTACTCGGTGCCCACGGTAAAGGGGCCCTGGCCCAGATGCAGTTCTGGATTGGGGCTGGTGAAGTGCAGCGTGGCGGGGATGGCGCGATGCTGCAGGCACAGAATCGTCTTGATCAGGCCGGCGATTCCGGACGCCACCTCCAAGTGCCCTATGTTCGACTTGACCGAACCGAGGATGCACGGGCCAGAGCGGGCGGTGTCGGAGACGCCGAAAGCTCTTCGCAACCCCTCGATTTCGACCGGGTCACCGAGCGGGGTGCCGGTCCCGTGGGCCTCGACGTAGCTGATGCTCGACGGATCGACGTCTGCGACCGCGTGGGCCTCGGCGATAACGTCAGCCTGGGCCGCGGGATTGGGCGCGGCGTAGCCGATTTTCATCGAGCCGTCGTTGTTGATGGCCGATCCCCGGATAACGGCGTGGATGCGGTCCCCGTCATCGATTGCCGCTTGCAGCGGCTTGAGGGCTACGACCGCGACTCCGCTGCCGAACACGGTGCCGTCGGCCCGCACGTCGAAGGGGCGGCAGTGCCCGGCGGGCGAGACGATCGACCCCTGCTCGTACCAGTAGCCCACATTGTGGGGGATGCGAATCGATACGCCGCCGGCAAGGGCCATGTCGCATTCGCCGTTCAGCAGGCTCTGGCAGGCCAGGTGCACCGCTACCAGGGAGGAAGAGCACGCCGTCTGCACGCTGATACTGGGACCGCGAAGGTTGAATTGATGCGAGACCCGCGTCGCGAGGAAATCCTTGTCATTCTGGAATGTCAGGCCGATCAGGTCGATGTTCATGCCCTGGCCCATGATGGTGCGCAGATTGCGGTGCGACATCAGATTGTAGGCAAGATAGCCGCTTGCAGAGCTCGCTCCGTACACGCCGATCGATCCGCCGAACCGCGCCGGGTCGCAGCCGGCGTCTTCCAATGCATGCCAGGCACACTGCAGGAACAGCCGGTGCTGCGGATCCGTCATCCGGCCGGCCTGCGGGGTGAACCCGAAGAAGTCGGCGTCGAACTCGTCGATGCCGTCCAGAAGCGGCGCCCGGCGGACGTACGCCGGATTGGCCAGCACCTCTTCACCAATACCCTGGGCGCTCAACGTTTCCGGGGACAGCGTGACGATCGACTCCTCCCCGCGACGGAGGTTGTCCCAGAACGCGGACACCGAATTGGCACCGGGAAGCCGGGCCGCCATCCCGACGATCGCGATCGCGTTGGCCGGTGGTTCGCCCGATGCGGCTAGGGATTCTGCAGTGGTACTCACACCCGTTGTCCTCCGAATTTCGTTTCTACTTCGGCCACCAATTCGGAAATGTGCTCGGCGAAGTAGAAGTGGTTGCCTGGGAATACCCGCAAGGCAAAGCCTGCTGTCGAGTGCGCCGACCATCCCGCCATGCTCTCGTCGGTTGCCAGCCCGTCATCCGTGCCGGCGAACGCGTAGATGGGGCAGCACACCGTCACCGCGTCCGGGCACGTGTATCCGGCGATGGCGTTGTAGTACCCGCGCAGCGCGGGCAGAATCATGTCGACAAGTTCGGTGTTGTCCAAGAGTCTTGGGTCGGTGCCGCTGATCTCGATCAGAAACTTCATGAGGTCATCGTCCGAGAGCTCCCGGAAGTATTCCGATTTCATCCGACCGGGCGCGGCGCAAGCTGACACGAACAGCGCCCGGATCGGGTTCCCCGCCGATTCGAACCGACGCGCCACCTCAAATGCGACGAGCGCTCCCATGCTGTGCCCGAAGAACGCCACCGGACCTGCCGGCGCCTTGGCGAGGACGCCGTAGAGTCTCTCAGCCAGCGACTGAATGCCCGGGATTGCGGTTTGCCCGTTCTGCATGCCGGGGTATTGGACGGCGACTCTTTTGATGCCGGATGTAAACGCTTTGGAGAAGGGAACATAGAAGCTCGGTGATCCGCCCGCATGGGGAAAGATGTACAGCCGCGGGTCGGTCATGATGCCCGGCCCGCCGACATCTTCACCACCGGAGGCGACCCCGCGACGCGGCTGCCGACACCCAACACGAGTCGAACCATGCGGTCGAACGCCTTGTCCGGCAACGCCCAACGGGACACCAGCACCGGCTTAGCGCCCAATCCGACCCGGTAGCGTGTGTGGGGGCGACGCGCCTGCGCTGCGCGAACGATCGCATCGGCGATCACCTCCGGCGGTGAGGCCAGACCTCCCGCGGAGAGCACCCTGACGAGGGCGGCGGCCTGACTCCCGTAGGTGCCTGTGCCGGACGTGGCGATCAGGTTATCGCCTGCGACGCTGTGCCACTCAGTGTCGATGGCCCCGGGTACGATGACGACGACGCGGATGCCGAACGGCGCCAGCTCCATTCGCAGGGTGTCGCTGAACCCTTCGATGGCGAACTTCGTGGCGTGATACCAGCCGCACAGTGGCAGATGGATTCTGCCGCCAATCGACGAGATGTTGATGATGCGACCGCCGCGTTGCTCGCGCATGTGGGGAACGACGAGCTGCACGAGCCGGGCGGCCCCAAAAAGATTCACGTCGAACTGACGCCGGGCCTCGATCATCGGGACGTCTTCGAGTGCACCCAACGAGCCGTAGCCCGCGTTGTTGACGAGGACGTCGATTTGCCCGGTCTCAGAAACGACCTGCGACACGAATGCGCTCAGTGAGGCCTCATCGGTGACGTCGAGTCGCATTGCCCGGATGCCGGCCTCGGCGAGCGGCGCCATCTTCTCGATCCGTCGCGCTGCGGCATAGACGACGTATCCGCGGTCGTGCAGGCGGCGGGCCGCCGCGGCGCCGATCCCAGACGATGCGCCGGTGACGATGGCAACTTTGGTGGCAACTTTAGTGGCGACTTTGTTGTTCATCGCTGCCCTTCCGGAAAGTCCGACGGGATCTGCAAGGAGGAAATCACGGCGGCCAACGCATCGTATTGCCCTGCCAGCATGCAGAATTCGATCAGCTGGTGTCGATACAGATGGCGCGACAGCTCTTCCCAGGTTTCGGCACTGATGGTTCTCTTCTCAATGAACTCATCGGTGGCGTTCAGCAGCGCCCGCCGTCGCGGCGAAAGGCGCTCGGAGTCCGGCCAGCCGAAGATCTGCGCCTGCAACTCGGCGTCGAGGCCGCGGCGTTCGGCGAACCGCCCGTGCTGCTGCAATTCGTATTCGCAGCCGCGCAAGCGGGCCACCCGTAGGACCACCAGCTCGGCGTCGAGCAGCGGCAAGGTGCCCACGTACAGCATCCCCCGCAGTAACAGCCACGCCCGGAACAGCCACCTGTGCTGACCCAGCGTGGTGAACAGGTGCATGCGCGACACCCGGAGGACGCGGGCGGCGATCTTGGCGATCAACCAGTTGACCAGTCCGAGCTTGCGAAAGTCGCCGTCGGGAATGCGACCTTCGCGGTTGTGTTCGGTGTTCACGCGAGTTGTCCTCGGTTGCGCCGCACTGCGGCTTTCCGGCGCGCCGCGGCACGCTGCTCGGCTCGCTCGCGAACTCCCTCGGCGCGCCGGGGGCCATCGTGCTCGGGGATGCCGAGCTGGCGAATGACGTCGCTGGCGACGTCTTGCAGCGAGGCACCCTGCAACAGCAGCGCTACCGATGGCTCGACGCCGAAGTCCGCACGCGCGGTTCTCCGGATCCGCACTGCCATCAGCGAATCCATCCCCAGCGCGGTCAGCGGCTGCAGCGAATCCACCACCGCGTCGCGGCCATAGCCCATGACCGCGGCGATGCGTTCGGCCAGCCGATCGACGACGATCCGCTGTGCCTCGTCGGGATCGACGTCACGGAGCGCCTCGGCGCCGGCCCACTCGCCACCGTCGGTCGCCATGTCCAATTCCTCGACGACGCCGGCGAAGTAACCCAGTCCGCGAATCTCCGGGAAGGCGACCAGCGCGCGATCGGCCCGCAGACGCGCTACGCCGGTGATGGTGCGTTCGCGGGCTAGCAACGACTCCAGCGCCTCGAGCCCCTCGGCAGGACTGATCGGGTCAAGGATGCTGCTGGCCAGCGAGCGAGCGACACCCACCTCCGACCACTGTCCCCAGTTGATCGCGAGACCGGGCAGACCGGATGCGCTGCGCCATGCCACGAAGGCGTCCAACCAGGCGCTTGCACATGCGTAGGCGGCCTGACCGGGGGAGCCGAGTAGCGACGCGACCGAAGAGAAGACAACCCACCAGTCGAGACCGCGGGTGAGGCTGGCTTGGTGAAGACGCACCGACCCAACGGCCTTAGGCGTCCACACCCGCTCCAGGTTCTCCCGGTTCATCGTGACCAGCAGGCTGTCCTCGACTACCGCCGCCCCGTGCACGACGCCGCGCAGCTCGCGTCCGGTCTCCTCGGCGGCGGCCACCAGTCGCTCGGCCAGCCCGGGAAGGGCGATATCGCCTGTGACGACGGCAATTTCGGCCTTGTGTCGGAGTTCGGCGAGGACACGCTCGTCCGACGGCTTGCTGCGGCCATTGAGCACGATCCGGCCGGCGCCTGCGTCGACGAGCCATCGGGCGACGACCAGACCGAGTCCGCCGAGACCGCCGGTGATGATGTAGGCGGCCCCGGGGCGGACCACCGGGTGCTGCTTGGGCGAACCCAGGGTGGCCCGGGAAAGCCGTTCGACGTACCTGTGGCTGCCTCGCCAGGCCACCACGTCGTCGGCATCGGATGAACCCAGTTCGACGCCGAGGTTGGTCAGGGCGTTTTCGTCGGTATCCAGATCGACCAGCGTGGCGCGCAGGTCCGGGTTTTCGAAGGCGAGCACCCGGATCAGCCCCTTAAGAGCGCCGAGTGCGGGATCGCCCGACTCATCGCCTTGGGCGACGAGCCCTCGCTGAGTTACCAGCCACAGCCGCGGAGGCCGGTCGTGCCAGCCGCCGACGACGGCACGGACGGTCGACGCGACCGACCAGATCGTGTCCTTCGCATGCGTGACCGCTTGGCTCAGGTCGGGCGAGCCGCCACCGACGACGAGGACAACGCCGAGAGGTGGGCGGTCGGCATCGGCGCAGGTCTCGGCGAACGCGGCCAGCACTGCGGATTCGTCGACGTGCTTCGCGGTGACCACCCGCCGCTCCGGCGAGCGCCATTGGGCCGCGAACTCGTCCGCCAGTAACGCAGCGTCGGTCTCGTCGGACAGCACGAGCCAACTTCCGGGCGACCCAGCAGACTCAGCCGGCCCAGGTCCGGCCGGGGCCGGGGGGCTCTGCACCCATGCGGTGTCGAAAATCTTTTGCTGCAGCGGTAGTGGTACCGCCCGGCGTTCCACGCGCCGCAGGTAAACGCCGGTGATCTCGGCCGTCGGCTCCCCGGCGGCGTCGGCCAGGACGATCGTGCCGAGCTTCCCGGCGGCGGTGTCATCGAGATCCACCGCGGTCGCGTGGCAGCGCGCGTGCCGGCCGACGTCACCGAACAGCCTTATCTTCACGAATGATACTGGTAGGTAACTGACTTCGGCGGCTTCGGCGATCGTGCGATCCGACATGGCGGCCGCGACGCTTTGCAGGGCCGCGTCGAGTATGACGGGGTGAATCCGGAAAGCCGGATTTCGCGGAGCCTGTTCGGGGACGGTGATTTCCGTATCCGCGGCACCATCGCCATGGCGAACGATCGTGGTCAATGCCGCGAACGCGGGGCCGTGATATTGACCGGTCTGTCGCAAAGCAACGTACAAGTCGGCCGGCGACACCTCCGAACCGGACCCCTCGACGCGGCCATCTTGCCGGGCGGGCGGGCTGTCGCCTTGCGACGCAACGGCTTCAGCGACAGCATGCCGAAGCCATCGGTCGGCGGCGGAACGCGAATATATCTCGATCCGGGCCGTTCCGTCCGGACCGCGATTCAGTTGAGTGGTTACCCGGGTATGGCTATCCAGCGGCAGCATCTGCTCGATTTCGAGCCGCTCCACTGACACCGCGTGCGCGGGCAGGCCGAGTGCTGCGCTGCTTGCCGCCACGGCGATCTCGGCGAAAGCCGCGGCAGGCATGATGGGAAGGCCATGCACCTTGTGGTCGGCGAGCCAGGGGCATACCTCGGTTCCGACGTCGGCCTGCCAGACGTGGTCGCGGCCGGATGGCAATTCCATGTGCGCGCCGAGCAACGGATGGCCATTGTTCAAGTCCGCCATCGATGACCGATCCGCGACCCAGAACGTGCGGTGATGCCAGGGGGTGTGCGCGACGTCCGTCAGGCGACCCCCGTCGGCGCCGGTCGCCGCGGCCCCGACCGCGGCGAGCTGGGTGTGGAAGAACAGTGTCTGGTCATGCTCCCGGTTCATCGCGGCTGTCACCAGCACTCTGCGAGCCGGCGTGACGGACTCGAGGGTGTCGGTGATGGCGTGGGTGAGCAGCGGGTGCGGGCTGATTTCGACAAAGGTGGCGTGGTTTTCGGCTGCGGTGCCGATGGCCTGGCTGAACTGCACCGGGTTGCGCAGGTTGGCGGACCAGTACTCGGCATCGAATGTCGGGTCGTCGGCGTGCCCGCCGGTGGTGCTGATCAGTGGGATCTTCGGTGTCATCGGCGTCAAATCCGTTAGGATGGTGCGCAATTCAGGCAGCACCGGGTCGATGGTCCGATGATGGGAGGCCACCTCGACATCGATGCGGCGGGCCAACTGGTCCCGGGCCCCCACTAGCGCGATCACCTCGTCGACCTGCTCGGGTGGCCCGGCGATCACGGTCTGGCGGGGCGAGGCGTACACCGCCAGGCTGACTTCCGGGTGATCGGCGAGCAGCGCCTCGGCGGCGACCGAATCCAATTCCAGCAGCCCCATCGCGCCCTGACCGGACAGCCGTGACATCAACCGCGACCGGGTGGCGATCACCCGCAACCCGTCGGCGACCGACAGCGCGCCGGCCACCACCGCCGCGGTGACCTCGCCCATCGAGTGCCCGATCACCGCATCGGGCTCGACCCCATGGGAGCGCCACAATGCGGTCAACGCCAGCTGCACACCCACCAGCACCGGCTGAATCCGCTCGATACCGGTCACCGACTGGCCCTCGGCCAGCACCTGCTGCAGCGAAAACCCGGTCTGCGCCACGAATATCGGTTCCAGCTCGGCCACCGCCGCCGCGAACGCCGGCTCATCGGCCAACAACTGCCGGCCCATCCCCGCCCACTGCGAACCCTGACCGGAATACACGAACACCGTCCCCGGCCCGCACGGCCCCTCATGCGGCCCCGCCACCCCCACCGCGGGCCGGCCGGCCGCTAACGCCCGTAAACCGGCCACCGCCCCGGCGCGGTCCCGCGCGATCACCGTGGCAGTTCGAGAGTGCCGGGCCCGATGGTGATTGAGCGTGTGCGCGACGTCGGGCAACGGCACGCCCGCGCCGGAGCCTTCCATCCAATTGGCCAACACCGCGGCCCATGACGCCAGTCGCTCGGTCGTCTTGTCCGAGACCACCAACGTCGTCACGGCGGCATCGGGCTCCGGCACCGGCAGTGACACCGGTGCGGGGACCGGTTCTGGAGCCTGCTCCACCACCACGTGCGCATTCGTCCCACCGAAACCAAACGAGGACACCGCCGCCCGCTTCGGCCGGCCCGTCGGCCACGGGGCGGCATCGGTCGGAACGAAGAACCGGGTGGGAGAGGGGTCGATCGCCGGGTTCCATCGGTGGAAGTGCAGATTCGGCGGAATGTCGCTATGGCCCACGGCCAGAACGGTCTTGATGAAGCCCGCGATCCCCGCCGCGGCCTCCAGGTGACCGATGTTGGTCTTCACCGCCCCCAGGGCACACGGGTTGTCGCCACGGCCGTAGGTGGCCGCCAGCGCCTCGAACTCGATCGGATCACCCAACACCGTGCCCGTCCCATGGGCCTCGATGTAGTTCACGGACTCCGGCGCCACATTGGCGGCGCGCAGCGCATCGGTGATCACGGCACGCTGGGCCAACACGTTCGGCGCCGTCAGACCGTTGGACCGGCCGTCCTGATTGACCGCCGAGCCCCGCACTACCGCCAGTACCCGATCCCCATCGCGCAGCGAGTCGGCCAGTCGTTTCAGCACCACCACCCCGGTGCCTTCACCCCGCACGAAACCGTCGGCCGCGGCATCGAAGGTGTGGCAGCGGCCCCGGGGCGACAGCGCCGACCACTTGGACAGCGCGATGCTGGTGAAGGGCGACAAACTCAATTGCACTCCGCCGGCCAGCACCAGGTCGCTCTCCCGCAGTCGCAGGCTCTGACAGGCGAGATGTACCGCCACCAGCGACGACGAACACGCGGTGTCCACCGCCACCGAAGGGCCTTGCAGCCCAAGTAGATACGAGATCCGCCCCACCGCTGTGTTGTGCGGGTTTCCGGTGCTCAGGTATGCGTCGATCTCAGCTCGGCGCTCGATGTTGACGATCGTGTAGTCCGATGAGGCCATACCCATGATGACGCCGGTTCGGGTGCCACCCAACGAATCCGCCGGAATACCGGCATGCTCAAGCGCCTCCCAGGTGACCTCCAGCAGCATTCGATGCTGGGGATCCATCGCCTTGGCCTCGTGCGGGGTGATGCCGAAGAACTCGGCATCGAACCCGGCCACATCGGAGACGAAACCACCCCACTTCGTCGTCATCCGGCCCGGCACTGACGGATCGGGATCGTAGAACGCGTCGGCATCCCAACGATCCGCAGGCACCTCACTGATGGCGTCCACACGGCCGGTCAACAACCGCCAAAAGCTCTGCGGCCCGAAGACGTCACCCGGAAAGCGGCAACCGATCCCCACTACCGCCACCGGTTCCGCCGCGGCATCTATCGGGAATACGGTGCCCGCGCGAATAAGCTCTCGCGCCAGTGCTTCTCGTGCCTGCGGCGATAACCGTGCCGCGCGTTCGGCCAGGCTTGTCACGACTCGCCCGCTCCCGTCGTGGCTTCCAGCTCGCTGGCCTCGACAAGATCGGCAAGGAGTTCCATCTCCTCGTCGGTCAATTCCGGGTCCGCCCCGGACAGACTCGCCGGAGTCGGCTCATCCGGCGTGGCAGCGTAACCCAATCGTTCGCACAGCGCACCGGCAAGATCGGAGACCGTGGGATATGCCCAAACGAGTGCGGCCGGCAACGTAATTCCAAGGCTTGCTTCAACCCGGTTCCGCAGTTCGAGCGCCATGAGCGAGTCAAGGCCGAGCGACTCAATCGGCTGGTTGTGCGCTACGGGTTCGTCCGAGTGCAGCACCGTGCG
>Ga0306925_10002052_pt1 | contig 17070 bp, 17 predicted proteins | sample flu12Cox44000176_FD_203755 | JGI IMG/M metagenome (GOLD analysis project Ga0306925, IMG submission 203755) | Lab enrichment of tropical soil microbial communities from Luquillo Experimental Forest, Puerto Rico - flux8day.12C.oxic.44.000.176 (v2)... | ecosystem: Environmental > Terrestrial >... | reverse complement strand
CCGGCGCCGGCGATGTTCATCGAGGACGCCCACATCTTGCGGGCCTCGTCCTCAACGGTCTGCGCGTGCATCTCGAAGCGACCCGCCATCGCCCGCATCGAGTGCGGGTCAGTCATAAAACGTGTTGGCATGTTGCCTGTCTCCTTTTGAATTAGTTTCCTGGAATTGTCATACAGATTGACCTCGTAATTGGCGGGCTACTCGGATGCTGAAGCCGCCGACCACGTCTGAAACGCCCGACAGTCTTCCTCCCCCCTCAACCGGCCGCCGGAGAATGCGGTACTACGCCGCTTGTGCGTGGCACGTCGAAGCGAGGTTCGGCTTCGGCCTCCCACCCGGTCCACTCGGCCCATTCATCCCACTCATCGGTCCCGTCAGCAGCAGCCGCCTCTGGGTTGGGCGCGTCGGCCGCCGTGTCACCGTCATCGGCGCCCTCTTCGGGCTCAGGTGCCCAGTGGTCATAGTCGTCCGGTGGAACGGCGACGCCCCACTTCAGCGGAACCGTTAAGCCGCCGAGCATGCCCGACTCGCCCCGTTTCGCCGACACCGCGTCGTCCGGCAGCGGCGAACCAAGAGGTAATAGCACGCTGCCCCCTTCCACAGCCGATCACCGCAAACACCCGGACTCGGTGGCGAACTAATCGCCGCCAAGCACTTCGCATCGTAAGTCAATCCTGATGACAATATCTGGAATTCACCGATTTCGCGCCGCTAGAACTAGCGCTGGCCTGGCGCATGGCTGTTATCCGGTCATGCCAAGGGGGTGTGCAAGGGCGGAAGTGGCCGGCGCCAACGCCATCGCCAGGCTTCCGGATCGCGATGAGCGTACTCGTCCCGGCGATTGCCGGACCGGCTGATGACATACCGAAGGCGCGGGCAACACCGATATTCCCCCCAGGTGTTACCCGCGCCCTTGGTCGCTTGTCAGGCCCAGCTGGACCCTACGCTGCTGTCGGTGTTGAACATGTTGTTGCCGGCCGTTTGCACTTTTTGGCCGTGCGCGTTGGCCTGCTCATAGATCACCTGGAAGTTACGACCCAACTGGGTGATGAACTCTTGGCACGCCACCGAACCGGCGCCGCCCCAGAAGTCATCGCGGACGATGGACTGGTGCTCGGCTTCCAACGACGCCGCCTGAGCGCGAATCAAGGCACCGTGGGCGTCCACGTCGCCGAACTGGTAGTTAATGCTCATGTCTACGTTCTCCTAACGCCGTGAAGCCACTAACTGCTCAAAGCTTGCTGCGAAGCCTGCTCTTGCTGCTCATAGTTGTTGGCGTCGCGGATCAGTCCGTCGCGCACCCCTTGCAGCATGTTCACAATGTTGTGAAACGCCTGGTTCATCTGCCCCATCGTGTTGTAGGACATCGCCTGAGCGCCACCACTCCAACCGGCGCCGGAAATGCTCTGGGATGACGCCCACATCCGACGGGCTTCATCCGAAACCGTCTGTGCGTGCATTTCAAAACGACCCGCCATCGACCGCATCGCATGCGGGTCGGTCATAAACCGAGTAGCCATCACACCACTCCTTCCCTAACAAAACCAAGGTTTTATTGACGCGCCGCAACACACCACCCTCGGGTCCGCTACGGCAGCCAAACTTCCGATCGCTGACCTATCACCTCCGCCCTATCCGACCCCGGTTCGGGGCACCACGCTGGGCCGATTCTGTACAACATGGTTCGGACTGGCCCCGCCGCGACCCATCATCCCGCCGGCCATGCCGCCACCGGCGCCCGCGCCCATCGGCATCGGCATCGGCATCATCCCCGTGCCCGCCTGACCGCCGGCCATGGCAGCGGCGGCAGGCATCTCGCTGCCCAACCCCGACATCGCCGCACTGACCATCCGCGCCGGCGTCGACCCCTGCCACGTCGGCGGCACCGACATCGCCCCGACCAACCGCGCGTTACCCAGACCGCCCGTCGCGCCCCCCAGGCCACCCACGCCGCCGCCCAGGCCCTTAGGAACGGTGTCACCAACGAACTTCGGCGCGTCGGCGCCCGCCAAGCCCGCGGCAGTGGCACCCGCCAGCTCCGGATGCGCGCTCATTCCGGCCTGGGCCGCCATCATGATCGGCGACATCGCCATGCTCGCCGGGTACATCACAATCTGGGAGAGCTGCGATATCTCCCCGACCGGTGCCGACGAAGCCAACGCCGACACCTGCGACACTGCCGGTGAAACCGCACCCAACACCGGCGAGAGCACCGGCGACAGCGCCGACGTCAACGCGGGTGTTGCCGACGTCGCCAGCCCGGTAACCTGCGACACCACACCGGTGAGCGGCGTCGACGCCAACAATCCCGTCAAGCCCGACAAGCCCGACAAGCCCGCCAGACTAACCGGCGGCAAGCTGAACGACGGCAATGCCGCCGCCACCCCCGTAGCTCCCGCGTGATAGCCCAACATCGCGGCCACGTCCTGGGCCCACATCTCCATGTAGTGGAACTCGGTCATCGCGATCGCCGGCGTGTTCTGGCCCAAGATGTTCGTCGCGATCAACGCCAGCAGCTGAGAACGATTCGCCGCCACCGCCGCCGTGGGTACCGTCCCCGCCAACGCCGACTCGAACGCCGTCGCCGCCGCCCGAGCCTGGGCGGCCGCGGCCTCGGCCTGCCCTGCCGCCGCACTCAACCACGCCACGTACGGAGTTGCCGCCGCCGCCATCGACAGCGACGCTGGCCCCGACCACGGCCCGTTGGTCAACCCGGTAACCACCGAGTCAAACGACGACGCCGCCCCGGCTAAGTCCGTCGCCAGCCCCTGCCAGGCCGACGCCGCTACGAACAGCGGCCCCGAACCCGCACCAGCAAACATCAGCGCCGAGTTGAGCTCCGGAGGATACAAAGTAAAAGCAGGAATCATCACAACCCCAACACATCCGGCCGCATCAACGGCTCCGACAACAGCATCATCCCGCACTCGCCCACAGCGCCTAGGCGCACGCCTATCACCACAGCTGGAGCGTAAGGCAATCACCCACCGGAAAGCAGGGGTTTCGCCGAACGACTTCCACCAATCCGAAGGGGGGTTCGGAACCCGGTCGCCTACCGCGGTTAATTAGACAAATGTCCATACACCGCGCCGGGCGATGTAAAGATTCCTGTCAGAGGCCTGGAAAAGTACATACCCGTGCTTTAGCGCAGGTTGTACGGGAGGTGAACGATTGTCGACGCCTTGCAGTGGCTTTAAACGAAATGCCGCCCATTCAGTCGGCGTGCAAAATGCTTTCCCGCGCGAAAAGGCGTCAAAAGAAACCGAAAGCCCGTCTTCCTAGCAGCCCTTCAGCCGCACCGCCAGATAATCGGCGACGGCGCTTATCGCCACCCGGTCTTGGGTCATGGCGTCGCGCTCGCGGACGGTGACGGCGTTGTCCTCGAGTGAGTCGAAATCCACTGTCACGCAGAACGGGGTACCGACCTCGTCCTGACGCCGGTAGCGCCGCCCGATGGCGCCGGCGTCGTCGAAATCGATGTTCCAGCATTTCCGCAGTTCAGCAGCCAAATCACGCGCCTTGGGACTCAGGTCGGCGTGCCGGGACAGTGGCAGGACCGCGGCCTTGACCGGTGCCAGCCGCGGATCCAGCCGCAACACCGTGCGCTTGTCCATCCCGCCCTTCGCATTCGGAGCTTCATCCTCGTTGTAGGCGTCGATCAAGAAAGCCATGAACGACCGCGTCAGACCGGCTGCCGGTTCGATGACGTAGGGCACATACCGGGCGTCGGTGGCCTGATCGTAGAACGACAGGTCCGCGCCGGAATGCTTTGCGTGCGTTGATAAGTCGAAGTCGGTTCGGTTGGCGACGCCTTCCAGCTCGCCCCAGGGGTTGCCGACGAAGCCGAAGTTGTACTCGATGTCCACGGTGCGGTCGGAGTAGTGCGACAACTGGTCCTTGGGGTGCTCGAACAACCGCAAGTTGTCGGGGCGGATGCCGAGGTCGACATACCATTGCAGCCGCGTGTCGATCCAGTACTGGTGCCACTCCTTCGCGGTCGCCGGCTCAACGAAGAACTCCATTTCCATCTGCTCGAACTCGCGGGTGCGGAAGATGAAATTGCCGGGAGTTATTTCGTTGCGGAAGCTTTTGCCGACCTGAGCGATGCCAAAGGGCGGCTTTTGGCGTGCTGTCGTGACCACATTTGCAAAGTTGACAAAGATGCCCTGCGCGGTCTCAGGGCGGAGATAGTGCAGGCCTTCCTCGGTTTCGATGGGCCCGAGGTGGGTCTTGAGCATCATGTTGAACTCGCGCGGCTCGGTCCACTGGCCGGGCTCGCCGGTTTCCGGGTCGCGGATGTCGGCCAGCCCGTTGGGCGGTGGGTGCCCGTGTTTGGCTTCGTAGGCCTCGATGAGGTGGTCGGCGCGATAGCGCTTGTGGGTGATCAGCGATTCGACCAGGGGGTCGTGGAAGACCTCGACGTGGCCGGAGGCCACCCACACCTGCCGCGGCAAAATGATGGAGGAGTCCAGGCCAACCACGTCGTCGCGGCCGGTGACCACCGAGCGCCACCACTGCCGCTTGATGTTTTCCTTGAGCTCCACGCCCAGCGGTCCGAAATCCCATGCCGATCTGGTGCCGCCGTAGATCTCCCCTGAGGGATAGACCAAGCCGCGTCGTTTGGCCAGGTTAACGACGGTGTCGATGACGGACGCCACGGGTGGTGCACTTCCTTCCGGATCAAGGCCAACATAGGCGGCGGCCAACCGCCACCGGCAAAACATCAGTCATGGTATCGGCCGGCGACGCGGTCTTTGACATGCGTCATCATGCATGTGACAGTGGAAGGCGGCCGATCGTGGTTTGAACGACGGGCACTCCCAGGACCCGGCACTTTCTCGAGGTGATGACGCTCCCATGGTGATGTCCTCCTCGACGCCGACCACCGCCGGCGGCGACATCGGATCGGACCTGGGTCCGACAGAACACGCGCACGGCCCCGCCGGGCCCGCTGGACACTCCCAATTCCCGGATTATCCCGTCCCGCCATCGCGGGAGATTCTCGACGCGGCCGGCGAGCTGCTGCGCGCGCTGGCCGCCCCCGTGCGGATGGCCATCGTGCTGCAGTTGCGCGAGTCCCACCGCTGCGTCCACGAACTGGTCGACGCTCTCGGCGTGCCGCAGCCGCTGGTCAGCCAGCATTTGAAGATCCTGAAGGCGGCGGGCGTCGTCGCCGGGGAGCGGTCGGGCCGCGAAGTGCTGTACCGGTTGGCTGACCACCACTTGGCGCACATCGTCGTCGACGCCGTCGCCCATGCCAGCGAGGACACCGCATGACCGGAGCCAGCGTGCGTTCCACCCGTCAGCGGGCGGCGATTTCCACGCTGTTGGAGACGCTCGACGAATTCCGCTCGGCCCAAGAGCTGCACGACGAGCTGCGGCGTCGCGGCGAGAACATCGGGCTGACCACGGTGTACCGGACCCTGCAGTCAATGGCAGCGGCGGGAATGGTCGACACGCTGCGCACCGACACCGGCGAGTCGGTCTACCGCAGATGCTCGGAACATCACCACCACCATCTGGTGTGCCGAGGCTGCGGTTCCACCATCGAGGTGGGCGACCACGAGGTCGAGGAGTGGGCGGCGGAAGTGGCCGCCGAACACGGCTTCTCCGATGTCAGCCACACCATCGAGATCTTCGGAACCTGCGCCCAGTGCCGTTCGTAGATTAATCCGGGGCTGACCCGAGCCATCCGCGTCCACCCGACGCGCCATCCCGCAAAAAGTCCTGAGAAAAACTGTCCGACACGCGTCCGCCGCGTGCTCCTACCCATGAGTGGCCCCCGGGCCGAGGAAGCACCCTCAAGGGAAGTGAGAACACGATGCGGAACCAACAATCGCCCCACTTGCGGCCGGTGCGCGACGTCGAGGCCCCGTCACTGCAGTTCCGGACCATCCATGGCTATCGCCGCGCCTTCCGGGTCGCCGGGTCGGGACCGGCTCTCCTGCTGATCCACGGCGTCGGCTGCGACTCCACGTCATGGGAACCCGTGCACGCCAGGCTTGCGCAGCGGTTCACCGTCATCGCGCCGGATCTGCTGGGCCACGGCGAGTCCGACAAACCCCACGCCGACTACTCGTTGCCGGCCTTCGCCAACGGCATGCGCGACCTGCTCGCGGTGCTTGGCATCGCCCGCGTCACGGTCGTCGGGCATTCGTTCGGTGGCGGCGTCGCGATGCAGTTCGCCTACCAATACCCGGAATTGGTCGAGCGCATCGTGCTGGTGAGCGCCGGCGGCGTCTCGAAGGACGTGAGCTTGGCGTTGCGGCTGGCGGCGATGCCGATGGGCGCCGAGGCGCTGGCCATGCTGCGCGCGCCGGGCGTGATGCCCGCGATACGGGGGTTCGGCCGCGCTGTCGGGACCATGCTCGGTTCGACCAGGTTCGGGCGCGACATGGCCGACGTCGTGGAAATGCTCGAGGGCTTCCAGGACCCGGCTGGGCTGGCGGCGTTCGCGCGCACTTTGCGGTCGGTGGTGGACGCGCGCGGCCAATTCGTCACCATGCTGGACCGCAGCTATCTCGTGCAATCCGTTCCGGTGCAGATCATTTGGGGCGAAGACGACTTGATCATCCCGGTGGACCACGCCCACACTGCCCACGCTGCGATCTCCGGTTCGCGCATAGAGATCTTCGAAGACTCCGGGCACATGCCGTTCCACGACCACCCGGATCGCTTCGTCGAGGTCGTCGAACGGTTCATCGACTCGACCCGACCGGCCGATTACGACCTGGACCGCATTCACTCGCTGCTGCGGACCGGCGGCCGCGAGGACGTTGCCCCCGGTCTCGTGGGCGTCACGCCGGCGGAATCCGCAGTCTCCTAGGTCGTCAGCGAACGACGTATTTCTGCGCCCGTGTCCAGCACCAGCAGGATCAGGGTCCGCAGCGCGTCGTCGGTCAGGCCGGCGCCGGGAAAGTTGTAGCGCATCATCACGTCCGCGGTTTTGGCGACATTCTTGCCGGAGTTGCGCTGCACGGCCTTCGGATTGACCTTCTCGACCAGCGTCACGCTGCCGAAGTTGCTGTCGTGCGCCCGCTTGGCGACCTGGTCGCTGATTTTCTTGGTCAGTGGCAGATCCCAGACCAATATCTGGGTCAACGAGATCAGGTCGAGGTCCTCGGCGATGTTCACCACCCGCAGCGACGCCAGCGTGCCGTCGTGACGCACCATCAGCGCACCGTCGGCTTCCTCGTCGACGGGAAGGACGTCGCGCAGTATCGACGCCAGACGCTCCTGCAGCGATGGCACTAGGCGCTCCCGAACCTTCGATTGCGGTCCGCGTATTCCTCGCAGGCCGCCCACAGGTCGCGGCGGTCGTAGTCGGGCCACAGCTTGTCCTGGAAGATGTACTCGGCGTACGCCGCCTGCCACAACATGAAGTTGCTCGACCGCTGCTCTCCCGACGTCCGCAGAAAAAGGTCTACATCGGGAATGTCCGGCCGTTGCAGGTGACGTGCGATCGTCGCCTCGGTTATGCGCTCCGGGTTGAGCCGGCCCGCAGCGGCCAAGCGCGCGATATCTTGTGTGGCTTCGGCGATTTCGGCGCGGCCGCCGTAGTTCACGCAGTAATTGACCGTGATCACGTCGTTCCCCGCCGTCATGGCCTCCGCGATCGCCAACTCATTGATAACACTGCGCCAAAGGCGGGGCCGTGAACCCACCCAGCGGATCCGGACCCCGATCGTGTTCAGGTTCACGCGGCGCGCGCGCACCACGTCGCGGTTGAACCCCATCAGGAAGCGGACCTCCTCGGGCGAACGCTTCCAGTTCTCGGTGGAGAAGGCATAGAGGCTGAGCCACTTGATCCCGATTTCGATTGCACCGCAGACGATGTCGATCACTACCGCCTCGCCCGCCCGATGGCCGTCGGTGCGGGTCAGTCCGCGTTGGGTGGCCCAGCGACCGTTGCCGTCCATCACGATGGCGACGTGGTAGGGCAGCCGGTCGGCCGCGATCCTGGGCGCCGCGGCTTTCGACGTGTGCTGCGGTGGCCGGCGCGGCCCACCGTCGGGGGACGGCGGCAGCTCCGGGAAGACGACGGGCCATGTCGACGTGTCGGGGAATACCGGGTAATCGTCGGGCGCGGGGGGCAGCTGGGGGAAGTCGGTCGACTTCGGCTTGCGCTCAGCCACAGGCCATATCCTGCCCGATCAGCGCTGCGCGCCGTTCGGCGATGGTCCGATCGACCTGATATGTCCGCTCTACCAGCGGCAACGTTTTGAGCTGCCGTTCCAGATGCCATTGCAGGTGGGCGGCCACCAATCCGCTGACGTAGCTGCGGTGCGATTGCGGCGCCTCCTCGGCGGCCTCCCAATCGCCGTCATGCAGGGCGGACATCAGATCCAGCACACCCGGCGGCGGTGTGGTCGAACCGGCCGGGCGGCAATGTGTGCAAACGCTGCCTCCGGCGGCGATGTGGAACGCCCGATGCGGACCGGGTGTGGCGCACCGGGCGCACTCGGTCAGCGCGGGCGCCCATCCGGCGATGCCCATGGCACGCAGCAGGTAGGCGTCCAACAACAGGTCACGGGGCCGGCGTCCGTCGGCCACCGCCCGCAGCGCGCTGACCGTGAGCCGATGCAGAGCCGGGGCGGGCGCCCCCTCCTCACCGGCGAGGCGTTCGGCGGTTTCCAGCATCGCGCACCCGCAGGTGTACCGGCCATAGTCGCTGACGATGTCGGTGGCGAACGCGTCGATGGCGACGACCTGGGTGACGATGTCGAGGTTGCGGCCGGCGTGCAGTTGCGCGTCGATGTGAGCGAACGGCTCCAGGCGCGCACCGAATTTGCTGCGGGTGCGACGAACACCCTTGGCCACCGCGCGAACCAGCCCGTGATCGCGGGTCAGCAGGGTGACGATCCGGTCGGCTTCGCCGAGCTTGTGCTGGCGCAACACAACAGCCCGGTCTCGATATAGCCGCATCACAATAGTTTTGCACCCCGCCGCGACATTGCGGGTATCCGCGCCGTTAGTCTCGTACCCCGTGATTGGCGCTCCTGGGTCCGGTACTGGGTCCATCTCCGGATACGGCAGCCAGCGCCTGCCCACGCTGACTGACCTGCTGTATCAGCTGGCCAGCCGCGCGGTTACCTCCGTCGCATTGGTCGGCCGCTCCCTGCACACCATCCACGGGAGCCAGCCGACATTGAACGCCTTCCGGGTGGTGCTCACCGAGTCGGCGTTGGCCGACGCGGCGGAGGCCGATCGGCGGCGGGCCGCCGGCGACACGGCGCCGTTGCTGGGCATCCCGATCGCGGTCAAAGACGACGTCGACGTCGCCGGCGTGCCGACCGCCTTCGGGACCGAGGGGCACGTCGCGCCCGCCACCCACGATGCGGAGGTGGTTCGCCGTTTGAAAGCGGCCGGCGCGGTCATCGTCGGCAAGACGAACACCTGCGAACTCGGTCAGTGGCCGTTTACCAGCGGGCCCGCATTCGGACACACCCGCAATCCCTGGTCGCGGCGGCACACCCCGGGCGGATCGTCGGGCGGTAGCGCGGCCGCGGTGGCCGCCGGCCTGGTCACCGCCGCGATCGGCTCAGACGGTGCCGGAAGCGTCCGCATCCCCGCCGCGTGGACGCACCTGGTGGGCATCAAGCCGCAGCGCGGGCGGATCTCCACCTGGCCGCTGCCGGAGGCGTTCAACGGCGTCACCGTCAACGGCGTGCTGGCCCGCACGGTGGCCGATGCGGCCCTGTTGCTCGATGCCGCGTCCGGCAACGTCGAGGGCGACCGGCACAAGCCGCCGCCGATCACGGCATCCGACTACGTCGGGATCGCGCCCGGTCCGCTGAACATCGCGCTGTCAACTCGCTTTCCCTACACCGGTTTTCGGGCCAAGTTGGACCCCGAGATCCTCGCCGCGACGCGAGCCGTGGGCAAGCAACTAGAGCTGCTCGGCCACACAGTGGTGTCCGGCAACCCCGACTATGGCCTGCGGTTGTCGTGGGACTTTCTCGCCCGGTCCACCGCGGGCCTGCGGGACTGGGAGGAGCGGCTGGGCGACGGCGTCATTTTCGACCCCCGCACCTTGTCCAACCTGCGCATGGGCCATGTGCTGGGAGAGGCGATCCTGCGCAGCGCGCGCAAGCATGAAGCCGCCACCCAGCGTCGGGTGGGCTCGATCTTCGACATCGTCGATGTGGTGCTGGCGCCGACCACCGCCCAACCACCGCCCTTGGCGCGCTCCTTCGACCGGTTGGGTGGCTTCGCCACCGCCCGCGCCATGATCCGCGCATGCCCCGTGGCATGGCCGTGGAACGCGCTCGGGTGGCCGTCGGTCAACGTGCCGGCGGGGTTCACGTCGGAAGGTTTGCCGATCGGTGTGCAGCTCATGGGACCGGCAAACAGCGAGGGCATGCTGATCTCGCTGGCCGCGGAGCTGGAGGCCGTCTGCGGATGGTCGACCAAGCAGCCAACGGTCTGGTGGGACATTTAAGGCCGCGGTTGCCACCGCAGCGGCAGACTGCTTGGCACGACCGCGCCACCCTGCCTGAAGGTGAAGCGAGGGGTAAAGCCGGGTTCTAGTTCGAAATCCGGCACGGCGCGCAACCATTCGGTCACGATCACCGTCAGTTCCGTCCGGGCCAGGGTCTTGCCCAAGCAGCGATGAATGCCGCCGCCAAAGCTCCTGTGTTGCTTGGGGCGGATCTTTCCGTCCTCGCTCACGGTCACTGATGACTCTTCGCTGTCACCGAGGTTGGCCGACGCCAGGCAGAGGCGCACCGCAGAGCCCGCCGGTATCGTGACGTCGGCGATGGTCACCTCTTTCGTGGTGAAGCGCCCGATGAACGGAAGCGGGGTCTCGAGTCGCACGACTTCCTCAGCGAACACCCTGACCTGATCGGGCTTGTCGCGAAGCATGGAACGAAGCTGGGGAGTGCGGGCCAAGTGCAGTAGCGCCGACCCGATGGCTCCCTGCATGCCATCCTGGGCAAAGCAAAGGAGGACAAATAATGCGATCACTTCGTCTTCGGTGAGCGGGTCGTCGCCGGCGAGCAGCCGGGCCGCAAGAGCCGGCTTCTCATCCCCTTTGATCGCCTCGACAAGATATTTGATTAGTTCAGATGATTCTGCCGACCCGGGCATGTCCCAGTTAACGGCGTCCGCCCAAGCGACCAACTTATCTCGGTCGTCCAACGGAAGCCCGCACAGAATCGCCAACGCCGCGAACGGAAACGGGTTGGCGATGTCACTGATCGCCTCACACGCACCGTTGACCGCGACGGCTGCGATAAGCGCCGACGCCTGCTCCCGCAACGCGGACCGCAGCCTATTCACCGCCTGAGGGCCGAAGAAGGGTCGCAGGATTTGGCGGAAACGCGTGTGATCGGGCGGATCGTATGCGATCGGGAGTGGAATCGGCAGGGATTTCACCCCGGCGCCGGATGGTGTGAACTGCTTCCTGTGTGAGCCGAATGTGTCGTGGTTGCGCAGCGCTGCGCGCACGTCGTCGCGGCGGGTCAAGACGTAGTAACCGCTGAATTCGCGAAACACGGCACCGTCCTGCAGCGCGCGCCAATAGTCCCTCGGGTCCTCTGCGATGAGGGTCCTACTCTCGTCCATGAACGGGGGCGGCGGGAGGGCGATGCTGCTCACCTAAGCCACCGTCGCGCGGCTGGATCGACTGCGCTCATGGCCCGATGGTAGAGCAGGCGTTCGCCACAAGCCCTAGAAGCCAAGGCGACCAAGCTGTTTGGGGTCGCTCTGCCAGTTCTTTGCGACCTTGACGCGCAGGTCGAGGTAGATCTTGGTGCCCAGCAGCTTCTCGATCTGGCCGCGCGCGGCGGTACCCACTTTTCGCAGCCGGGCGCCACCCTTGCCGATGACGATTCCCTTCTGGCTGTCCCGCTCGACGTAAAGCACCGCGTGCACGTCGATCAGGTCGTCGCGCCCCTCGCGCGGGTTGACCTCGTCGATGACGACCGCGAGGGAATGCGGCAGCTCGTCGCGAACGCCCTCCAGGGCGGCCTCGCGGATGAGCTCGGCCATCAGGACCTCCTCGGGTTCGTCGGTCAACTCACCGTCGGGGTAGTACGCCGGGCCGGCGGGCAACAGGGAGACAAGCACATCGATCAGCACGTCGACTTGCTCGCCGGTTATCGCCGACACCGGAACGATTTCGGCCGAATCGCCGACCAGCTCGCTCACCGCGACCAGCTGCGCGGCCACCCGGTCTTTGGGCACCCTGTCGATTTTGGTGACGACGACGACGAGTGCGGTCTTGGGGGCGATCGAGCGGACCTGGTCGACGATCCACCGGTCGCCCGGTCCGATCGCCTCATCGGCCGGGATGCACAGCCCGATCACGTCGACTTCGGCGTACGTGTCGCGGACCAAGTCGTTGAGCCGCTGGCCCAGCAGGGTGCGCGGCCGATGCAGGCCCGGGGTGTCGACCAGGACGATCTGGAAGTTCTCCCGGTGCACGATCCCGCGAATGGTGTGGCGGGTGGTCTGCGGCCGCGTCGATGTGATCGCCACCTTGGTGCCGACGAGCGCGTTGGTCAGCGTCGACTTGCCGGTATTGGGCCGACCAACCAAACATACGAAACCCGAACGGAATTCAGTCATGATCGCCCGTCGCCGAACGTTCGTTCGGCGTCACAACAGGTTCCCGGCGCGGTCGGTGACGATGATGACCGCCGTCGGCGACAGTTCGCGAACGATGGCGATCCCGGGATCATCGGCGGACGCTGCCACCAGGACGGCGGCCTCCAGCCCGGTCACGCCACTGGATGCGGGGGGCCACCGCTGCCTCCACCACAAGCTTGGCGTCCTCGGCATCCAGTTGCTCAGGCATGCTGATTGGCCTCCCCACCATGCGACCGATCGAAACCCTCGGATTCGTCGGGGCTGAGCAGGACGGTGTTGATCCGCACCCGCCCCCGATGATCGGGGCCGCCCTCGGCCCGTAGCCGCAAGCCGTGCGACACCACTTCGGCGCCCGGCAGCGGAACCCGGCCCAATTCCAGGGCCAGCAGGCCACCGACGGTATCGACGTCGAGGTCGTCGTCAAATTCCACGCCGTACAGTTCGCCGACGTCTTCGATCGGCAGCCGGGCCGAGACTCGAAAACGCTTGTCGCCCAGGGATTCTATCGGCGCCGTCTCCGCCTCGTCGTACTCGTCGGCGATCTCCCCGACGATCTCCTCCAGCACGTCTTCGATGCTGACCAGTCCGGCTATCGCGCCGTATTCGTCGACCAGCAGAGCCATGTGGTTGCGGTCGCGCTGCATCTCGCGCAGCAGCGTGTCCAGCGGCTTGGAGTCCGGCACGAACACCGGTGGGCGCATCACTTGCGACACCTTGGTCTCCCGGCCGCCGTCGGATGACAAGAACGTCTGCTGGACAAGGTCTTTCAGGTAGACGACCCCAACGATGTCGTCGACGTTCTCGCCGATAACCGGGATACGCGAATGCCCGCTGCGGACGGCCAGGTTTGTCGCTTGGCTGGCGAACTTGTCGCTTTCGATCCAGATCATCTCCGTGCGCGGCACCATCACCTCGCGGGCCGGCGTGTCACCGAGTTCGAAGACCGACTCGATCATCCGGCGCTCATCGGCGGCGACCACGCCGCGCTGCTGGGCCAGATCCACGACTTCGCGCAGTTCGATCTCGGATGCGAACGGCCCATTCCGCAATCCCCGGCCGGGCGTGAGCGCGTTGCCCAGGACCACCAGCAATCGGCTGAGCGGCATCAACAACCACGAAATCACCCGCAGCGGAAGGGCCGTCGCCAACGAAATGGAATACGCGTGCTGGCGGCCGAGGGTGCGTGGGCCCACTCCGACCACGACGAAGCTGGTCACCACCATGATGGTCGCGGTGCCGAACAGCGCCCACTTTATGCCCCAGTTGTCGTACAGGAACACCACCAGCAGTACGGTCGCGGTGATCTCGCAAATGATGCGCAGCAACACCACCAGGTTGATGTAGCGCGGCCGATCGGTCATCACCTTGAGCAGGGAGACCGCGCCTGGCCTTTCGTCACGGACCAGTTCCTGCACCCGGGCCAGCGACACCGTGCTGATGGCGGCGTCGATCGCCGCGAAAAGCCCGCCCAGAGCGATCAAGGCGATCGCGCCAAACAGCTGATACACGCCGGTCAATTGTCGAAATACCTTGACTTGAGCATCGACTCCCTTGCGGGTTTTACCTGCCGTTCTACAGGCAATGTCGAAGATATCACACAAGCACCACGTTCTATGTCAAAATATCCGTGTGACCGAAAGTTTGCCACACCTCGCAGCACTGCTCCCCTCATGGCAACTGGCCATGAAGGCCGAGCGTAAGTCCGCCGGAACCATCAAGGTCTACACGGACGGCGTCAACAAGTTCCTGCGCTGGTGCGAGGAAAGCGGCCACCCCGCCGAGCTGAGCCGGCCAACGGTCCAGGCATTCCTGGCCGGCCTGCTCGATGACGGCGCAGAGGGGAACACGGCGCGGTCTAGAGACTTGGCGCTGAAACGCTTTGCGGCCTGGATGGTCGATGAGGGCGAGCTTAGCTCTAATCCGCTGGTCGGACTGAAGCCGCCGAAGGCAGACAGCAAGGTGGTCGACGCGCTCACCGACGAACAACTCAAACGCCTAATCAAGGCGTGTCAGGGGAAATCCCTAATGGACCGCCGCGACGAGGCCATCGTCCGACTGATGGCCGAGACCGGGATGCGCGCGAGTGAGGTTATCGGGCTACAGGTCTCCGACCTGAACCTTCAAGACGGCGTTGTGACCGTTCAGCGCGGCAAAGGCGGTAAGGCTAGAGTCGCGCCATTCGGCCCACAGACCGCCGCCGCTATCGACCGATACATACGTGCGCGCCGCACACACCGCCTCGCCGACACCGGATACCTATGGGTCGGCGGCGGCGGCAAGTCTTTTGGGTATCACGGGCTGAGCAAGGCGCTCAAAGACCGCGCAGAAGCTGCCGGTATCAACGGATTTCACTTGCACTTGATGCGCCACACCGCAGCGACCCGGTGGCTCCGTGCTGGCGGTTCCGAAGGCGGCTTAATGGCCGTCGCGGGATGGTCGACGAGGTCGATGGTTGACCGCTACGCCGGGGCCAGCGCCGCCGAGCGCGCTGCGGCCGAGGCCCGCGGGCTGAATCTGGGTGAGCTGTGACCAAGCCGGCGTCACTTCACCCATTTTCTTAACGCTCCCTTCGGTCAGATTGGCAACTTGTGGACTTAGCAATCATTTTGTGACGCAACACTTTCCGGTGGAGATCGCCCATTCTATTCAAATCTAATTCATATGGATCTCGCATGCTTCACAAACGATTTCCTCGGAAACAGTTTCCTCCGGTCTGGTCAGCGATTAGCTGTGCGCGATGGTCGCGGGGGCTGGCTCGTCATGGAAGTCATTTGTACGCACGTCGAAAAGGGTTCTTCGGCCGATACTCCCGCGAGGGGTCAAAAGTTTGCCGAAACCCTGGAATGCCGGTTCGGAATCGGCGTACGCTTTGAACTATCTTGGTGTTTCATCTCGATCACCGAGGTGTCGACGAGCTGGCGGGTGATGGCGATGTCGTATGTGGTGGCGGTTCCAGAGTTTGTGGCTTCGGCGGCGTCGGATTTGTCTAATATCGGCTCGGGGTTGAGCGCTGCGAATGCGGCGGCGGTGGTGCCGACGACCGCGGTGGTGGCCGCCGCCGGTGATGAGGTGTCGGCTGCGGTCGCATCGCTGTTTTCCGGCCACGCCAAGGATTTTCAGGCGCTGGGCGCTCGGGCGGCGGCGTTTCATGGCGAGTTCGTGCGCGCCTTGAGTGGCGCGGGGGGTGCGTATTCGCTGACCGAGGCGGCCAACGCCTCGCCGTTACACAGCGTCGAGCACGACGTGTTGGGGGTGATCAATGCGCCCACCGATCTGCTGTTGGGTCGCCCGCTGATCGGCAAGGGCACCAACGGTGCGCCCGGGACCGGGCAAAAGGGTGGGCCGGGCGGGATTTTGTGGGGCGATGGCGGCGACGGCGGGTCCGGGGCGCCCGGGCAGCCCGGCGGCAAAGGCGGTAACGCCTTCTTGTTCGGCAACGGCGGCAAGGGCGGGGCCGGTGGGGTTGGCACCACCGGCGCCGCCGGCAACGCCGCTAGCGCCACCAACGGCGGCATCGGCGGGGTCGGCGGCATCGGCGGGGCCGGCGGCCACGGCGGACTGTTGGAGGGCAATGGCGGTGCCGGCGGTGTAGGCGGCGTCGGCGGGGTCGGCGGGGCTGGCGGGGGCACCACCGGCTCGGTCAACGGCACCAACGGCGGCAACGGCGGCAAGGGCGGCAACGGCGGGGCCGGCGGCCCAGTCGAGGGATTGTCGGGGTTGTTCGGCGGCCATTCGGGCGCCAACGGCAACGGCGGCGACGGCGGCACCGGGGGAGGCGGCGGCACCATCAACGCCAGCGGCAACGTCAGTGTTAGTGGCGGCAACGGCGGCAACGGCGGCACCGGCGGCACCGGCACCATAGGCGGCCACGGCGGCGCCGGCGGTGCCGGCGGTGACGCTATCGTCACCCCCGCCACCGCCTCCGGTGCCGCCGGCGGCGGCGGGGGCAGCGGCGGCCAAGGCGGCAACAGCACCGGCGGCGGCCCCGGCGGCACCGGCGGCACCGGCGGCGCCGGCGGAAACGCCGCTCTTAGTGGTAGCAGCAACTTCGCCGGCCTCGGCGGTACCGCCGGCGGTGGCGGCGGCGGCCAAGGCGGCGGCGGCGCCGGTACCACTGGCGGTCCCGGTGGTGGTGGCGGCGGTGGCGGCGCCGTCAGCTTCGGTGCCGCCACGGTCACCGCGAACTCCGGCGCCGGCCCCGGTATCGTCGGCGGCGGCGGCGGCGTCGCCGGTGGCAGCACCTCCGGCGCTATCGTCGACGCCGGCGGCGGCGGCGGAGGCGGCGGCGGTATCACCGGCGGCACCGGCGGCATGGGTGGCGCCGGCGGCCAAGTCGGCGGCACCGTTGCGGGCGGCACCGGCGGTGCCGCCGGTGGCAACGGTGGCAACGGTGGCTTTGGCTTCAACGCCGGCGCTACCGGCTCGATAAACCCCCGCGCCGGCGGCGCCGCCGGCATCGGCGGCGGCGGGGGCGGG
>Ga0306925_10002047_pt1 | contig 17084 bp, 14 predicted proteins | sample flu12Cox44000176_FD_203755 | JGI IMG/M metagenome (GOLD analysis project Ga0306925, IMG submission 203755) | Lab enrichment of tropical soil microbial communities from Luquillo Experimental Forest, Puerto Rico - flux8day.12C.oxic.44.000.176 (v2)... | ecosystem: Environmental > Terrestrial >... | reverse complement strand
ACACAATTGCGATTCGAAACTCGCTGCGGTGGCTATACCGCAACATTACGCCGGATCGTACGCCTCGATTCCTGCCACTCCATTTTTCCCATTCACCGACGGATCGGCGCTTGGGCTATCGACGCAGCCTTCTTCGAGTGCTTGACTGAGCTCGCCTTGTTAAATCCACAGTACTGCTCAACTACTCGAGCAGAACTTGTAATAATCCACGCCATCATTCCCCAGCACCGACCGTAATCGGCTCCGAGTTTCTCGGCGTGAACTTGCCAGCTTACTGTTGTCAAAGAGCGTTGGCCCTGATGCCCTCAGGGGTTCCGATGCCTCGGAACGCCCTCCTTTCGGAGGGCCGGTCATGAGGACGAATCGAACTAACCCGAAAAAGTCCCCATAAAATACGAAACCCGGCGTCGAGCGCCGGGCACAGCCGCCTTCTGATTTGGCGGCTCCACGCGAAGCTCAAACGTAAGTTACCCTGTGCTAATAAGGCGCCTCACTATAGGATCTGTTCCTTGGATTACTTCAGACCCGACTGTGAAATCCCCTGCACGGTCCGACACTCTTTGGGGAGCACCGGGCCATTTGTAATCTTACACTAGCCCGGGTATATGTCAAGCATCAACCAAAAGTTTTTTCCGTACTTTCCACACCCCTGTGGAAGGTGTGAAAAAGGCTTATAACGATTGCCTTCCCCCGCCGCGGCCTTCTAGTGGGCCGCACCGCCGACAAACTCCATGATGCGCAAGACGGGCTTGCCGTTGACTTCTTCCAGCGGGAAATAGACCAGGTGCGTCTTTTGGTCGACGGCGACGGTGTGCGCGTGCGGCATGTGCAACTCGCCGAGCGGTTCGATGGCACGATTGGCCTGCTGAAAAACGGTGACGTGGCCGGATTCCGCAGCGACGTACAAGCGTTTTGCGGTGTTGTCGTAGGCCAACACGTCGGGTTCCCGTCCTACGGAAAACGGCGGGCCAAGCTGTTTCGAATTCAAATCGACCACGATGAGCTTGTTGTTACCTTCGGCGGCGACGAAGGCGAGATGATCCTGGATGTCGAGGGCGATACCGTGAGGATCATCGAGGAACGTCAGTTCCGTGCGCGCCGTGATATTCGCGCGCATGGGATCGATGGTGACCAAGTCGTTCCTGCCGTGCACGGCGACGAGAATGCGATCGGAGGCGGGGTCGTAGACGGTGTTTCCCGCACCCCCCCCCAGTGGAATGCTGGTCACCACGGTGTTGCTGGCGACATCGATGACCACATCGGCGTTGCCGTGTTCGTCGGAAACGAAGACGCGATTGGCGGAAGGAACATAGGCCAAGCCGTCCGGGTATTTTATATCGCCGATCTGCGCGACGGTTTTCAAGCTGGAGCGATCCACCACGGCGACCTGGTGATCGCCGGTCACGGAAGCGAAAATACGACGGAGTTCCGGGACGGCGATGACGCCGTGCACGCGATGAAACCCATCCAGCGTGGCGACCACTTCGCGTTTGTTTGTGTCGAAGACGATTAGTTGATCGGCGTTCATGTGCGCGATGTAGAGACGCCCATCGCTCGGGTCCAGGCTCTGATAATCGAAACGCGAGGCGGGACCCGGCAAAGGCACGTCCGCTACGATTCGCAGCACTTCCTTTTTGTCTGCGGGGACCCGCGGCGGATCGGACGAGACAAGGGGAACGCTCGCTGCACCGGCAGCAAGCAGCGGGATACCGAGTAAGAGAAGTCGAGCGCGCATGCGGTTCTCCGGAAAATGGAGACGCTATACGTTAACGTATTTGGACGGTCGGTTCTACCCTTGGGGCGGACGCAGGGAGAGAAAAAACAAAGGGGTTTCCTCGCTTCGCTCTGGAATGACGATACGCTTCGTTAAGTGGCCAGGTCACCGCATAGCCGTTACAGGACTTTTTCGAGCTCGCGGAAGCGTGGGTCATCGCGAATGGGATCCCACACGGGATCCATCTTGAGGAAAACCATCCAGTAGGAGCGTTCCTGCAAACCCTTACGCAGCCATTCGATGGCCTGATCCGTTTCGCCGAGGCCGAGATAAATGCGGGCGATCATCGGCGAGGCAAGATATCGTCCGGAGTTATCGTTTACTAGCGCATCCAGGATAGCGCGGGCCGTATCGCGTTTACCTGACAAGGCGAGGGCGTGCGCCAGGGCGGTCTGTCCTTCGCGGTTGCCGGAGAATTTCAAGGCTTTTTCGAAGGCTGCAATGGCTTCCGGATATTTTTTCAATTGCACGTAGGCCCGGCCAAGATTGAAGAGCGCCGGGAAAAACTGCGGAACGCTCGCGAGCAACGCGTTCAGAGTGTCCACGGCCCGCTGGTAATCGCGTGCAAAAAAAGGCATGTCGGCCATGTTCATCTGAATGATCGGCGCGTGCGGGTCGATTTCGCGGGCGCGCAACATCTGCTTTTGCGCGTCTTGGAGGCGGCCGCGCGAATTCAGGAGCGAGGCATACCATTGGCGGGCCATCGCGTAACTGGGGTTGAGCTCGATGGCTTTCAAAAACATTTCTTCGGCACTCGTCCAGTCCCAGCTATGCCAAAAACGAACCAAACCGAGCGAGGCATACGCTTCGCCGAGCATGGGATCGATTTCAAGGGCGCGGGCCGCGGCCTTTTCCGCACGGCTTCCGGCTTCGCGTGGCCACAATGCACCGAACCAGGTCAGCAAGGTGCAGCAATCCGCGATTCCGGAGCAGGCGCGGGCACAATTTGCATCGAGTAGCAAGGCCTGCTCAAAGTAGGCCATTGCCTTGTTCAAGGCATCTTCGCTGCGCTGGCCGATATAAAAGCGCCCCTGCAGGTAGGCTTCGTGCGCCTCGGGATTGGCCGCCACCGGTTTCGGGCCTTTGGCAGAGAACAACTCCAACGCCAGGGCCTTCGCGACTTGCTCGGCTACTTCTTTCTGAATGCTCAGGATTTCGCACAAGTCATGGTCGTAGCTGGCCGCCCAGGCATGGGTTTGGTCCGCCGTTTGGATCAACTGGAGGGTAATGCGAACGCGCTTTTTTTCAAGGCGCACGCTGCCTTCCATCAGGTAACCAACGCCCAATTCTTCGCCGATCTCCTGCACGCTCTTCGAGCTGTTTCTATAGAGCTGCGAGGAGGTGCGCGCGATGACGCCGAGTTGTTTCGGATTCATTTGGCCGAGCTGCGAGATGAGTTCTTCGGTGAGGCCCTCGATGAAATAGTTTTGTCGAGCGTCGCCGATCAAATTGTCGAGGGGCAGAACGGCCAGCATGGTCTTCGCACCGGAAGCCTGGGGGCGCCGGAGTTTCTCGACGGCCGCGATGAAGCGGTAGCCGAGTCGCGGCAAAGTCTCCACAAAGCGCGGATTGGCGGGGGAATCGCCGAGGGTTTCGCGGAGCTTGTTGACCGCGGTGTTCAAGCTGTGCTCATAGCCCACGAAACTATCGGGCCAGAGTTTCTGGCGAAGGGTCTTGCGTGTGACGACCCGGCCGGGGTTTTCGAGCAAGGTCATCAGAATTTCGAATGGCTTGCCTTCGAGCGAGATGCGCAGACCATGTTTCCGGATTTCATGGGCACCCGGGTCAACTTCGAAGGTACCAAAACGCAGCAGCGGCGCAGGCGAACTCTTCAGGTTCATGGGCGCAAAAACTCCCTTCCGAACGTGCTTCGATACGGCCACAAAACGGCCTTCGCGGCACCCTGAACCCGTAACCGCTTAGATGCAAGAATTTGGGAGAAGTCTCGCATAGAGAACAAGTTCCGTCTTAAGAAACACTTGTCGCGGTCTTCAGAGGGAATTCAGACGAAGCGCGCATCTGAGCGTTCAGTTGGCGAACGTGAGTCTCAACGCGCGACTCCGACCTAGCGCGCCGCTCGCGGAATCCGACGAAACCAAACAGACGATGGGCCGACCCCATAACCGAGTGGAACTTGCGAGAGGCGCAAGCTCTCCTCTTTCGTCTGGCGACGACTGACGGCTCAACGGGCCTAGTCAGCGGGGGGCCCTTTTTATTCGCACGCCTCATCGCGAGTTGCACTTCGCTGCAAATCTGACGGGTTCAAAAGGGAGACAATCATGAAAAAGCAAGACAGTGCGTTCGGCCAAAAAGCCAGCCGGCGCTCTTTCCTGGCGAAAGGAACGGTGGCAGCGGGCTTGGCGACCCTGGGTGTGGGTTCGCTCGGAGTCGCTTCCCGAACCCTCGCCCGGGAGTTCGACGAAAGCGGCAGCGTTAGCAGAGGCGACGCCGCGATTCTTCGTTTTCTGCAAGCACTGGAAACCATCGAGGCCGATCTCTGGCGACAGTATGCGGAACTCGGCGGCGCCAGCGTCAGCACGGGTACGGCGGGTCTATCGCCGATCGACCTGAAGGACTCGAATGGCAAAACGATTCCCACGGGCCTGGCGCCGCTGTACATCGCCGGATTGCAGATTCTGGATGCAGACATGCCCCAATATATCGTCGATAACACCGACGACGAATTCAGCCACGAACTGTTCCTGAAGGCCTATCTACAGTCGAAAGGCGCGGATGTGGTGGACCTGAGCCAGTTTGCCCATTTGCCGCCAAGCCAGGTTCCCGGCGTACCCAATGTCGGGCGGCTAACGAATCTTACGCAACTCACCGTAGACACAACGTGGTGGACGCGCTATCGCAGCGACAGCAAGAATCCGGACCTCGGCGACTCGTTCGAGAACGCCGTGCCCTCGCTGGCGACCAATCAACACACTGCAATCCCCAGAACGAATGCGGATCTCATTTCGGATCCGGGCCAACCTGGCGGCGTCGGGATTCACACCCAAGCCATCGCATTTACCGCCGGTTTCCATTTTGCCTTCATCGAGCAAGGTGGCAACAGTTTGTACCCGGCGCTCGCCCAGCGCGTCAGCAATCGCGAAGTCTTGCGAATCCTGTTGAGCATCGGGCCAACGGAAACCATGCACTTCCAGACCTGGCAGGACAAGGCCGGTAACGCTACGCAGATTACCGATACCGACACCGGATTCCCCGGGTCCACCGGCGCGACGGTTTTCTTTCCGGACCTGAACGCCGGACTCGATCCGAACGACCCGGGTCAAACGACACCGAGCGGGGCGGTTGCGGACGAATTCCAAACCAACCTGATCATGCCCGAGCCTACCTTCTTCCTGAACCGGAAGTTTCCGCGGGTCTCGATCATTCGACCCACGGAAACCGAGAATGCGGCAAAGGGCGCGCTCCAGGGCCTGATTGACGATGGATTGTTTATCGGCCACACCTCGAAGAGCGGGAAGTCGGACGGGTTCCTCGAGCTGCTGACCGACTTGGCCGAGGATGCGGACGACGCAAGACGCGGCGGTTCCTGATTGCCGCGCCTGCTTCGGTCCCGGCAGCGAGCGGGTCCCCGCCCGGATACCGCTCGTTGTTTTCTGGAAACACTGCGCCTATTTTCGGAGTTTATTCCGCGGCGCCCTTGGCGGCGGCTTTCTTCTCTGCCTCTTCGGTCCAGGGAGGGGTTATGCCGTTCATGCGAGCGTAGGCGATGGATTGGCCGAGGTGCTCGTGATTGTGCGTCACGAGGATGTAGACGACGTCGCCATCATTGGCGTCGGGGCCGAGTTTCTTTTCCGCTTTGGCGAAATCGGCATTGGTCATTTTCTGCACGGAAGCGATGGCGAAAGTGAACGACTGATTGAGCTGATCGATAATCTTGGCCTTGTCGGTAGTGGAAGTTTCAAAACCGTCTTTCTTGTATCCGGGTGCAGCAGCGGTTCCCGTCATCATCGTGGGAATACCATAATTAGCCCCGGCAACATGCAAAAACAATTCGCTGATTGACCGGGTGCCGGCCTCGGGGCGCCAGTTGAATTTATCGGCGGGAAGCGCCTGGGCTAATTCGACATATTTTTTCTGGAGCTGCTGCATATCGAGAACGGATTGCGCCTTCATGTCGTAGCTCGGAGCCGTCTTGTCGGCGCTGCTTTCGGTTTGCTGAGGATTCTTGCTGCGGTCCGCCGAGGGCGCAGCGTTGACTCCGGAAGCGCACAGAAATAACCAGGCGAGAACACAAATAGTTGCCGATTTCATGGGGTTTCTCCTTCGAATTTGGACAGACCCTCGCCATCGGTCGGTAGGCACGCGGGATGCATTCTGAACACGCCCCGTGCCACCACACCCCGGCCCGAATACTCGGGTTAGACGGCCCCGCCAAGATTTTGCTTCGCGGGAATGCACTCCTCCTTTCCGGGTGGGATAGATTCGCGGTGAGCTGCCTCATCCTCTATCCAATTCAGGAAGTGAGGCCCACTATCGCACGGGCAAGACAGGGTCTTTGTGACCGGGGTCACAGGACGCCGAACGGTAACGATTCGTGTGGTTATGGTTTGAAATGCTGGCACTTAGAAGTGCAGCACCACGGCGGCGATGCTCTGGAAGCTGTTCTGCGACTGGCTAAAGAAAGTGGTGTACACCCAATCGCCCTCGAACCGGAGGGACAACCGGGCCTGGACGCGGTAATCCACTCCGCCTCCTACGATGGCCATGAGTCCGGTGCGGCTGCCTGCGGCCGTTTGCGGCTGCAAGTGCGCTCCGCCCACCAAGCCGTGCCCCCACGGCTCCCATTTCGCGCGACGGCTGCCGACGCGGACTCCGCCCGCGCCTCCAAAAATCTTTGCGTGGTCTTGATTCCCGAAGTAGGTGCTGGTCGAAAATCCGGTGATGATATCGCCCTCCACCCCGAACCAGCCGTTGGTGTAATACGAAACCGTGGTGTTAACGCCGAAGAGATTGGCGTCGAACACATTTGACTGGAAACGGAAGTATTCGAAGCCGACACCCAATTGCCATCGGTAGTCGTCGCGGTCGCCGAAAATGTATCGCGGATTGGGAGCCGGCTCCGGCGCCGCGGGCAGAGCCGGCGGTCGAGCGGGCTCGGCGGCCGAAGCCCCGGTCGCGTTGGCGGAGGCAAGACTCACGTTTGCGATGGGGGCCGAGGTCGTATTCGTATCGACGTTCAACAGACTCACCTGCGCCGCCGACGTTTCGTTGAATTTTGCGGCCGCATTGGTCCGGCTAGCCAGTGCACTTTGTTCCTGTGCGCTCACCCCACACGCCGCCAGCAGCACCACTCCGAAGATCGCCTTCTTCATAGCTCCTCTGCCTCTCCAGCCGGCGCTCGCGGCGCGCGGCCTGACAAGATGTACCGAGCCCCAACCCAAGAAGCGAAAATCCGTTTCCCGGTACAAACCGGGGCGGACACGGCACGAACAGGGTCGCCCTACTATATCGCATTGACGCTCTTATGGAAGAGCAGGAGTTGGAGTATAGTGTGGCTCTGCAGAACAGCCCGTTCCTGAAACACAGCGCGACTGGAGAGAGCCGTGAAGAAGTTAGCTGCCTGGTTCGCTATTGCCATGATTGCGCTCGGCCTGAATCCTTACGCGAGGGGAAACCCGGCAGGTCCGTCGGGCTATCAAGTGGTCAAAACCATTCCCCTGGCCGGAGAGGGGGGCTGGGATTACGTCACCGTGGACAGCGCCGCGCGGCGGATCTACATTTCGCACGCCACGAAAGTTGTGGTTCTGGATGCGGATTCGTTCGTGGTCGCTGGCGAAATTCCCGACACGCAAGGGGTGCACGGGATAGCCATTGCCTCCGATCTTGGCCGCGGTTTCACCAGCAACGGCCGCGCGAACACGGCGACGATTTTCGACCTGAAAACGTTGCGGACCGTCGCCACGGTCAAGACCGGTGAAAATCCGGACGCGATCGCTTATGACAGCGTGAGCAAGCGGGTTTTTACCTTCAACGGGCGGAGCAAGGATGCCACCGTTTTCGGCGCCGCGGATGGCCTAGTGCTCGCGACGATTCCGCTCGGCGGCAAGCCCGAGTTTGCGGCCGTGGACGGTAAAGGAAATGTGTTCGTAAACAACGAAGACACCGCCGAACTGATCGAAATCGACGCGCAGGCGGCCAAGGAAATTCATCGCTGGTCCATGAAGCCGTGCGAATCTCCTTCCGGCCTGGCCATGGATCAGAAAAACCGGCGGCTATTCGCGGGTTGCGAAAACAAAATGATGGCCATCGTGGACGCGGACACGGGCAAGGTGCTGGCGACACCGACGATTGGCGAAGGCGTGGATGCAACGGCTTACGATCCGGGAACGGGTTTTGTGTTTTCCTCGAATGGGGAAGGCACGTTGACGGTCATCAAACAGGACGGCGCGGACAAATATTCGGTACTCGAGAATGTACCGACCAAGCGGAGCGCGCGGACCATGGGTCTGGATCTAAAAACGCACAATGTGGTGCTGCCGGCAGCGGATTTCCTGCCGCCCAAAGAAGGCGAGCGGCGTGGACAGATGAAGCCAGGTTCGTTTGTTCTGCTAGTGGTTTCGCGCTAAGCGGCGGTCGTCGAAATCCGCGCGTCTCAGGGCACAACGCGGTAGTTGTGGATTCCGGCACCCAGCGAAACACTGGCGCTGGCGGTTTGCGGGACCCACCAGAAGCGGCGGAGGAGCGGAGAGCGACTGCGCATCATGCGATGGCCGACGTAGTCCATGATCAACGGAGTGATTTGCGTGGTGGCGTAGATGGCGCCCGAACTCGCAAACGGCCGCTGCAACGGGTCACCTTCGGTTCCGTATCCTCCGGAAATGGCGCGGCGCGTGCTCCAAGCGTCGAAAGCAGCGGTGCCGTGTCCGGCGGCCAGCAGACCGTACCAAATCATGCGCTTGCGCGGCGTTTCGAAGGATTCCGTGGCTGCGGGCTGAACGCGAACACTCGCGATCGGCCTGGCGGCGGGCAAAGCGCTTCCGGCCGCGGGGTTCAATTCGTCGGTCATGGCGGCAATGACTTTCGGTGAGGGTCCATCCGGCTTCGCTTTGCTGCCTTCGGCTCCGGGGGCGTCCGAGGAAGAGTCGATTGCCGTTGCCGCCGAAGCGGACGTGGCCGGCAGCGTATCGGCCGGCAGCGCGGTGCAGCAGAACAGCAGCAGGCTAGAAAGAATCACGGGGACACCTCAGTTGTCGCAGGAGGAAAGGCTCCGTCGGCTGCAACTGCATGTACCTTACTGTACCAGCGTACAGGTGTCACTGGTCCTTTGGTCATGTTTTTGGTAGTACTACCGGCCTGACCCGGGCAGCGTAGTTTTTACCTTGGTTGTACCATTTGCGTGCGGTGGTTCGGCTTCCGCGACAGAGAGCTGTTATAATCCGCCTCGAAGGCAATTGTTACGCGAGGAAGAATGTCCGGTTCTGACTCTTCGTCGGCGAAACGCGCACGCCAACCGCAACCCGCTTCCCAACCTCCTCATTTCATTGTCATCGAGGGCCCGCTCCGCGTCGGGAAGTCGACGCTGGCGCGGCTCCTGGCCGAACGGCTGCACGCGCGGCGAATTTATGATCCCGAGGAGAATCCGTTCCTGGCCGATTTTTATGCCGAAAAGCCGGGGGCGGCGTTTCGCGCGCAACTGTATTTCCTGATGGAGCGTCAGAAGCGCATTCGCGAGATGCTTGCGGTGGAAGCCCCGGGTCGGGTGATTTCCGATTTTCTGATGGAAAAAGACGGCATCTTCGCGAACCTGAATCTCGATGATGCGGAGTTGAAACTGTACGAGAGGTATTACGAGTCGCTGACCGCGGGACTGCCACAGCCGGACCTGGTCATTTATCTGCAAGCGAAGCCGGAAGTGTTGCGAGCGCGGTTGGTGAAAAAGAGGGCTCGCGAGGAACGCCTGATTTCTCCGGAATACATCGAAGAAGTCGCGCGGGCGTACGAACATTTCTTTTTCCGGTATGAGGGAGCGGACCTGCTGGTGATCGACACGTCGGAAATCGATTTCGTGGAGCGCAACGAAGATCTGCAGCAATTGCTGCGGCGGTTGCAGGATCCGGTCAAAGGCACACAGTATTTTCTACCCCTTGGCGGTTCCGACTAAACCGATTAGGGCCACCTCCCCATAGGTCACCCGCCTCACAAGGGGCCTCCACAAAACCAGAATTTCATTTTCTGTTTTCTAATGCGCGCTTCTGAACTAAAGTGCGTCACGACATTCCCCTGACAAAGGAGACCGTTCATGGATTCCTGGACCCGGCGCAAGTTTTTTGTCACCACGCTCGCGGGCAGCGCTCTGGCGGGTACGCCGCGGTTGTTCGGAAGGACCGTAGGGGAACCCCGAGCGAATGCCTCGCAAGCTGCGACGGTCGCAAAACGACCTGTAATCATTTCTTCGACCAACGGACTGCAGGCCCTGGCGAAAGGTATGGACATACTGAGGTCGGGCGGCGATACGCTGGAGGCCGTGGTGGCGACGGTCAGTATCGTCGAGGACGATCCGAATGACGATTCGGTGGGCTACGGCGGGTTGCCGAATGAAGAAGGAGTAGTCGAGCTGGATGCCAGCGTGATGCATGGCCCCACGCACCGCGCGGGTAGTGTCGCCTCCGTGCAACGCATCAAGAATGTCGCGCGGCTGGCCAGGACCGTGATGGAAAACACGAATCACGTGATGCTGGTGGGCGATGGCGCGCGGCGCTTCGCGGTCGATGAGGGTTTCGAGCAGATGAATTTGCTCACCGAGCACTCCCGCAAGCTGTGGCTGGCGTGGAAGGCCAGCAGCAGCGTCAATTGGCGCCCCGGAACGGATAGCCCGCAGTGGAAGGAATATGTCTCTGGCCTGTTTGATCACGATGCGGCGCAAATCGCATACGCAGAGCAAGTGATCGCACATCCGCCGACGGGCACGATCAATTGTCTGGCGGTCAACGAAAAAGGGGAAATCAGCGGCACGACGACGACCGCCGGTCTGGCGTGGAAGATTCCGGGCCGCGTGGGCGATTCACCGATCATCGGCGCCGGGCTTTTTGTGGATAGCGAGGTGGGCGGCGCGGGTTCCACCGGCAAGGGCGAGGAAAACATCAAGATCGCCGGGGCGCACACGATTGTGGAGATGATGCGCAAAGGCATGAAACCCGTCGATGCCTGCCTCGAAGCGTGTGGCCGCGTCGTACACAACTACAACAACGACAAAAAGAAGCTTGGCACTTTCGGCCTGAAGTTCTATGCGCTGAACATCGGCGGAGAATACGGCAGCGCCACGTTGTGGAAGTCGCCAAACGTCGGGGCCAAGTCGGCTACCTTCGCGGTGCATGACGGAAATGGCGCACGTCTGGAGCCCAGCAAGCCCTATTTCGACGAGTCCGGCCGGGAATCCTGATTCGAAGATGTCGTATTCTTGAGGGTTATGGAACAGGTCCATGTTTTGATCATTGGCGGTGGCGTTGTCGGCTGCGCGATTGCTGAAGCACTTTCGGGACGCTGGCCGGACGTTTTCCTGGTGGAGCAATATCCGAAATGTGGCATGGCCACCAGCACGCGGAACAGCGGAGTGATCCACTCCGGCATTTATTACCCGAAAGATTCGTTGAAGGCGCGGCTCTGCGTTGCCGGCAACCGGCTGACCAAGGAGTTTTGCGCGAAACACAGCGTGCCGCACCGCACGACCGGCAAACTGGTTATCGCCAAAGCGAAGGAAGAAGAGCCGGCGTTGCACGCGCTGATGAAAAAGGGAGAGGGCAACGGCGTTGAAGGACTGCAAATCATCGACGCCGCTCGGATTCGCGAGATGGAGCCGCACGTCCGAGCCTGCGCGGCGTTGTATGTGCCGTCGACAGGTATTTGCTCGTCCGAGGAACTCGTACACGCTTTTGCGCGGAAGGCGCAGCAGCAGGGCGCGCATCTGTTGACGCGTGCCAGGGTGGAATCGCTCGAACCGGCGAGTGATGGGGTGCGGGTGTCGATTCGAATCGGCGACGAGGAGCAGTCCGAGACCGAGGCGGTCGAAGCGCGGTGCGTGATTAACGCGGCCGGACTCTATGCCGATGACGTCGCGCGGATGCTGGGCCCGCGCCCCTGGACGATTTATCCGGTGCGCGGTGAATACTGCGAAGTTCGCGGGCCAGGCGCCGATCTGGTGCGCAATCTCGTTTATCCTTTGCCCCACGAAGATGGTCTCAGCCTCGGGTTGCATTTCACGAAGACGTTGTGGGGCACACTTCTGCTGGGACCGACAGCGCGTTACGTCCAGGGCAAGGAGAACTACGAGCGGGGCCGGCTGAGCGTTCCGGAATTCGCCGCCGAGGTGAAGACCATGGTGCCGGAAATCGCGGAGGGCGATTTGCAACTTGCCTATACAGGATTGCGGCCCAAACTGGTGCCTCCCGGCGGCCACGGCATCGCCGATTTTGTGATTGAACCGGACCGCGAAGCGCCGCAGGTGATTCAGCTTGTAGGAATCGAATCGCCGGGTCTAACCGCCGCGCCCGCTATCGCCCAACATGTTTCCGCGCTGGTCGCAAACGTTCTGAACTAGCTAAAACTCGACGACGATCCGGAAAAATTTCTTCTTTCCGAGGCGTACGCGATATTCCCCGGTCTGACTCAGGTCCAATTTGCTGCTCGGATCCTGAATCGGGGTACCGTCAATTTCAAAACCGCCCTGCTTCATCAGGCGCTCGGCGTCCGATACCGACGCCACCTCTTTAATCGCGGCCAGGAGTTTGGTCCACTTCGTGGGACCACTCAGGGCCAGGTGCAGGGTCTCCGGGATCGCATTCCCGCTCGCGCGGGTCACGTTGAATCCGTTGAGACTGCGCGTGAGCGTTATCGGTTCCATTTCTTCCGGCGCCTGGCGATCGCGGAACACGCGCTGAAAATTTTCGGCGGCTTTGCGGCCGGTCTCCGCGCCTTGAAAGTCCCCGACCACTTCCTCGGCCAGGCGCATCTTGGCTTCCATCGGATGCAGCTGGCCGCTGTTGACCTGCTTCTGGAGTTCGGCGATTTCCTGCGGCGTGCGGTCGCTCACCAGCTCGTAGTACGACCACATCAGTTCGTCCGGGATGGACATGATTTTGCCGAACATCTCGGCGGGTGCTTCGGTGATACCGACATAGTTGCCCAAGCTCTTGGACATTTTGCGCTCGCCGTCGAGGCCCACCAAAATCGGCATGGTGAAAACGACCTGCGGCGGAAGCCCGTATTCGCGCTGGATTTCGCGGTGCACGAGAATATTGAATTTTTGCTCCGTCGCGCCGAGTTCCACGTCGGATTGCAACATGACGGCGTCGTAAGCGGTGAGCAGGGGGTACAAAAGTTCGTGCACGGCGATCGGAAGATTCTTGTCCAGCCGCGAACGAAAATCCTCGCGCTCCAGCATGCGCGCCAGGCGGTAATGCCCGCACAGACGCACGACATCGTAGCTGGACATTTTGCCCAGCCATTCGCTGTTGTAGCGCACTTCGGTTTTGTCTTTGTCGAGAATCCTGTAGACCTGCGCGAGGTAGGTCCTGGCGTGCTCCTCAACCTGTTCGCGGGTCAAGGGCGGCCGCGTTTCCGACTGGCCGGTAGGGTCGCCGATCATCGCGGAGAAATCGCCGATGAGGAAAACGGCGGTGTGGCCCATATCTTGAAAATGTTTCAGCTTGCGCAGCACCACGGTGTGGCCGAGGTGGAGGTCCGGAGCGGTTGGATCAACGCCCAGATAGACGCGCAGCGGCTTGCCGCTCTCGTAGGAATTCGTGAGCTTTTGCTTGAGCTCGTCTGCGGGAATAACTTCAGCCGCGCCTTTTCTGAGATAGGCGAGCTGTTCTTCCACGGGCTTGAATGTCGGTTTGGTCATTTCGACGGTTCACCTGCCGTTCGCAGCACGCGGCGGCCCTCGATGCGGTAGTTCCCTTGCAGGATCATTTTCACGGCTTCGCAGTAAATGCGGTGTTCCTCTTTCAAAATCCGCGCGGAGAGCGCATGCTCATCGTCGCCATCCAGCACCGGGACAACCGCTTGTACAATAATCGGCCCGGCGTCGAGGTTTTCGTCGACGAAGTGAACCGTGCAACCGGCGAACTTCACACCGTGCTCGAGGGCCTGCCGTTGCGCTTCGAGACCCGGGAAAGAAGGCAGCAGCGACGGGTGAACGTTCAGGATTCTTTGCGGGAACGCCGCCACAAAATAGGGCGACAACAACCGCATATAGCCAGCCAGGCAAACCAAGTCCACCTGGTGTTCCTGCAAGACGGCCGCAACCTGCCGGTCGTAGGTTTCGCGCTGCAAACCCTTCGACGGAATCATCCTCGCGGGAATGCCCCGCGCTTCTGCGCGTTCCAGCCCCAGGGCGTCTGGCTGATTGCTGACCACGACGGCAATCTCCGCGTTCGGAATGCCTCCGGCCGCGACACGATCCGCCAGCGCTTCGAAATTCGAGCCGCGCCCGCTTAACAGCACGCCGATTCTCTTCTTCATAAACCAAAAAAGTTAACACACCTGGCGAGACCCAGCCAAATGTGCGGAAACCATTTCTTGCTTTCAACCCCGTGGTCAGGTAGCCTCTTAGGCTCGAGGGCGAACACAAGGCGAACAATGAGGAGCACCCCATGTCCACGCAACGGCAGCTTTCGGACCTAATTTCCGTCGGACCCGCCGTGCTTCGGGATTTCGAGCAGCTCGGTATTCGCTCCGTCACGCAGCTCGCCAAGCAAGATCCCGGGAAAATGTACGCACGGCTCGAGCGGCTGACCGGCCAGCACGTTGATCCGTGCGTGCTCGATACGTTTTGCGCTGCCGTGGCCCAAGCGCGGAATCCACGGCTTCCGGCGGAACAAGGTCAGTGGTGGTATTACAGCCGCAAGCGCTTGGCCAAGTCCTGATGGCTTCTCTCGTGGCGGCCAGGGTGCGACGTACGTCTCCCTCGACGTGTGTGATCTGCTAAGTGGGCTTTGGGCACACGAGGAGCCTGCCTTCTTGCGCCGCGGCAAAGCGGTTGTAAATTGAAAGAAGTTTCCCGGTTGGCCCCTACCCATGAAAAAGGTCTATTGGCTGATTCTGCTGCTGGTGGCCTGCGCGACCAGTTCCGCCTTTTGGCGGATGCGGCACCCCACTGCCCTCCGGGACACGGATTACCTGGTGCTCGGCGAATTGGCCAATCACAGTGGCGAATCGCTATTCGACGATTCGTTGCGTGAGGCGCTGCGCGTCGCGCTGGCACAGTCTCCGCACTTGAACCTGATCAGCGACGAAAAGATCCGCGACGTGTTCCGCAAGACCGGCGGGGCGGAGAATCAACCGTTGACGGCGAGCGTTGTCCGGCAGATCTGCGGTCCATTGGATGCGGCAGCGTATTTGACCGGAAGGGTGGAGCACCTTAGTGATGGTTACCGCGTCGAACTAGACGTGAATCGCTGCCCGGACGGATCGCGACTGGTGGTGAGCGACGGCAAGGCGCCCCGCCCGGACCTTTTGATCCACCAGTTGGGACTGGCGGCTCTCGACGTTCGTCGCGAACTTGGCGAGGCTCCGGAGACATTGCAGAAATTCGATGTTCCGTTGGAACGCGCGACTTCACCGCTTCCTCGAGCGCTGAAGTCTTATGCCGACGCCCGCAAGGTGCTTCGCGAGCAGGGCGACCTGGCGGCCGTGCCTTTTTACCGCAAGGCGGTGGAAGCGGATTCGCGATTCGCGGTGGCGCGTTCCGGCTTGGCGGTGAGCCTTTACAACCTGAACCAGATGGGTGAAGCCGCCGAAGCCATTCGCCAGGCATACGAGGCCGGGGACCGGCAAACCGCCCGGGAGCGGCTGAATATCTCGACGCTCTACTACGACATGGCGCAAGGCGATGTGGAGAAAGCGATTGAGGGCTACAAGGAATACATTCGCATCTATCCGCGTGACGACGTAGCGCTGGGCAATTTGTCGAGCGAGTTTTTCGTGATCGGGGATTACCAACAAGCCGCGAAATATGCGGAAGTTGCGTTGAAGCTCGATCCGGATGCCGCGGCGTGGTACGAAAATTATTCCACGGCGCTGCTGGCGCTCGACCGGATCGACGAGGCGCAACGCGTGCTGCAAGAGTCCTTCGATCGCAAGATGGACGACGCGTCGCTGCACTCCAACATGTACAGCCTCGCCTTTCTTCGTAAGGATCAGGGGCAGATGCAGCAGCAGTTGAATTGGGCCGAGGGCCAGTCCGGCGGCGACAGCCTGGTGGCGGCCCAAGCGGATACGGAGGCGTATTACGGGAGGTTGAAAAAGGCCCGGGAGTTCACGAGTAAAGCCATCAACATGGCCAGACGTGCGGATCTGCTGGAGTCCGCAGCGACGTGGACAATCGAAGCCGCGATGCGCGAAGCGCTATTCGGTTATCCCAAGGAGGCGCGCGCGGAAGTTCACGACGCGCTGCAACTCGCGCCAAGCAGCAAGGATGTTCGCGCCCTTGCCGCCGTGATTTATGCGCGGGTCGGAGACGAGTCGGAAGCGCGGCAGATCGCCGACGATTTGCGAGCGCTGTATCCCTCGAATATCGCGATTCAGAAGGCCTGGCTTCCGGTAATTCGCGCGCAATTGGCCATGAACAGGAAACAATATGAGGAATCGCTGGCGCAACTGCGGGTTGTGGGTCCCTACGAACGAGGTCAGTTGACGGGTAACCTAAGCGATTCGTGCATGGTGCCGGTGCTGTTGCGCGGCGAAACCCTTCTGGCAATGAACAAATCACCGGAAGCGGCCGCGGAGTTCGAAAAAATCGAAGCCAGCCCCGGGTTGGTTGGCAACTGTTGGTCCGGGCCGCTGGCAATGCTCGGAATCGCGCGGGCTCACGTGGAAGCAAGCGATAGGGCGGCGGCAAAGGCGTGGTACGAGAAACTTCTGAGCGTCTGGGCCGGAGCCGATCCGGAGGTACCGATCGTGAAGCAAGCAAACATGGAGTTCAGCAAGATCCACTGAAAAAGCAATCGCGGGTCAGGTCGCCGCAAACGGTACAACACGTGACGGCGCAGTGGGTGGCCTTCGGGCAAGCGGGGATGTTCGAAATCGTCGGCGGCATCGTGAGTCATTCCCAGTTTCTCCATGACGCGTCGCGAGCGCGCGTTTGCGGCCACGGTAAACGAAACGAGTTCGCCCAGCCCCAAGTCGCGAACGCATAGCGCGCCACTTCGCGAGCTCCTTCCGTGGCGAGTCCCTGGCCCCAAGAGTCTGCGGTCAAGCGCCAGCCGATCTCCACACAAGGAGTGAATGTGCTTTGGCAGGAAGGGGTGGCCAAGCCGATAAATCCGAGAAAGGAGCCCGTCCCCAGCAACTCCGC
>Ga0306925_10002041_pt1 | contig 17104 bp, 12 predicted proteins | sample flu12Cox44000176_FD_203755 | JGI IMG/M metagenome (GOLD analysis project Ga0306925, IMG submission 203755) | Lab enrichment of tropical soil microbial communities from Luquillo Experimental Forest, Puerto Rico - flux8day.12C.oxic.44.000.176 (v2)... | ecosystem: Environmental > Terrestrial >... | reverse complement strand
AACCCTGGCCGTGCAGCACCGGCTGGCCCGCGGCCGCGGCACGGCCCAGGCCCTGCGGGTGGGCGAATGAAGCTACGGGTGGGCGAATGAAACGGTGGCGGAGGATTCGGAGGCGAAACCGATGACGGCGATACCGGACGGCGCCCGGCGGGCGGACGCCGCCCGGCTGGCGGAGAGCGCCGACCGGGCTGGGGGCCTCAGAGCGGCGGCCGGGCTCAGCGAGCTTGGCGTCGAGGCGGAGCATGCCCGGTCGTCCTACGGTGAGGGCGCGCTGATCATGTGCGACCGGCTGGTGCGCATCTTCGCCGCGGACGGGATCGAGGTGCAGGCGCTGCAGGGGCTTGACCTGCTGGTCGAGGACGGCGAACTGACGGCGGTCGTCGGCGCGTCGGGCAGCGGCAAGTCGACGCTGATGAATATCCTCGCTGGCCTGGACGCCCCCACCGCCGGGCGCGCCAGGGTGGCCGGTCACGACCTCGCCGCGATGACGTCGAGGGAGCGCCTGGGCTACCGGCGCAGCACGGTCGGTTTTGTCTGGCAGCAGACCTCGCGGAACCTGCTCCCCTACCTGACCGCGCTGCAGAACGTGATCATGCCGATGCGATTCGCCGGGCTCGGGCACCGGCCGCGCGCCCGGCGGGCCGGGGAACTGCTCGATGTGCTGGGGCTGAGCCATTGCGCGGGACGCAAGCCTTCCCAGATGTCGGGCGGCGAGCAGCAGCGCACCGCGATCGCCACCGCGCTGGCGAACAATCCGCGGGTGCTGCTGGCCGACGAGCCGACCGGCGAACTGGACAGCGCCACGGCCCGTGAGGTGTTCGCGGCGCTGCAGACGGCGAACACCGAACTGGGCGTGACGGTGCTCGTGGTGACCCACGACCCGGCGGTGTCGGCACAGGTGCGCCGGACGATCGCGATCAGGGACGGCCGGACGAGCACCGAGACGCTACGGCACGACGTCGCCGACGAGCACGGCAACGCCACCAGGCACGCGGTCGAGTACGCGGTGCTCGACCGGGCGGGGCGGGTGCAGCTCCCCCGGGACATGACCGAGGCGCTCGGCATGCGGGAGCGGGTGCGGCTGCAGCAGGATGCCGACCACATCGGCGTGTGGCCCGACCGGGGCGCAGGCCGCCCCGGCGCCCCGCCGGCCGACGGCAACGGCTCCCGCGAATACGGAGAGGACACCGCATGACCAGCGCGGAAACCGGCCCGGTGGCGGGCGCGCAGGCCACGGAGGAAGCCCCTGTGCTTGTCGACGTGCGGGACGTCGAGCGCACCTTCGGCAGCGGGCGCACCGCCGCGCATGCGCTGCGCGGCGTGTCGTTCACGGTCCGCCGCGGCGAGCTCACCGCGCTGTGCGGCCGGTCCGGCTCGGGCAAGACCACGCTGCTGAACGTCATCGGTGGCCTGGACACCCCGACCGGGGGCACCGTGACCGTGGCCGGCCGGGAGGTCACCCGGATGAGCGAGCGGGAGCGGATGGAGCTGCGCAGGGACACGATCGCGTTCATCTTCCAGTCGTTCGGGCTGATCCCCATGCTGTCGGCGGCGGAAAACGTCGGGATCCCGCTGCGGATCACCGGCACGCCGTCGGCCAACCGGGATCAGCGGGTCGCGATGATGCTGGAGATCGTCGGCCTGTCCGAGCACGCCGTGCACCGGCCGGACGAGCTGTCCGGCGGCCAGCAGCAGCGCATTGCCATCGCCCGGGCGCTGGCCGGCCGCCCGCAGCTGCTGATCGCCGACGAGCCGACCAGCCAGCTCGACCTGGAGACCGGGCGGCAGATCATGCGCCTGCTGCTCACCGTGGTCCGCTCGGAGGGGATCACCGCCCTGGTGGCCACGCACGACGAGGCGCTGATGGACCTGGCCGACGAGATCATCCGGCTGGACGACGGCCAGATCGCAAGCTGAGCGTGCCCCGGCAGCGGGACTGCCGGGGCACCCTCGGGGGTTCTCAGCCGTAGTGGCGGAACGCGGGCCAGGCCTGGGCCCAGGCTGACCGCAGCCCGGTGGCCACGTAGACCGGCACGCCCTGCTCGTCGTCGCTGACGCCGAGCCCGTTCCAGAACGTGGCGACCAGGCGGACGTGGCGGAACTCGCGGTGCAGGAACGCCGGGTCCAGGTTCACGGCGATCGCGGCGGTGTCCGCGGCGGGCGGCGGCCCCCACAGCCAGAAGTTGTTCGCGCCGCTGTAGACCTGCGGCAGGCCAAACCCGGGCCCGTAGCGGTCGATCGCGCCGGACTCACCGTAGTTCCCGGTGAGGATCGTGGTGTGCTGGCGCTGCGCGGCGGGCAGCGCGTGGTACTCACCGGAGACCAGCGCCACCAGCTTTGGCCAGGCGATCTCCTCGCCCAGGTCGTAGTTGATCTTCTGTACCGGCACGGTATGCAGCGCCCTGGCCGGCAACACCGGCAGCGTCACCGGCGCGGCGATCACGGCGCCGGCCAGCATCGCACCGGCCAGCACGGCGGCGGGCCGGATCCGCCCGGCCAGCGGCCTGCGCGCGGCCAGCCAGCGCTCGGCCGGCACGCACCCCGCCGCGAGCAGGAACGTGTACGCGGCGCCCGAGTAGTACGCCTTTCCTCCGAGCACGAACTGCAGCACGATCACGGCCACGCAGGCGATGGCGACCGGGCGGAACGGGCGGGCCGCGGCGCTGCGCACCGACCAGATCGCCCCGGTGACCCAGACTGGCACGAGCAACGGGCCGGTGTAGAGCACCTGACCGAGCCAGTAGACGGCCCGGTTGTGCCCGGCATCACCCTGTAGCGCGCGGAACACGTCGATGCTCGGCCAGCCGTGCGCCGCCTGCCAGATCAGGTCGGGCGCGGCCAGGGCTGCGGCGATCACGCAACCGGCCAGCAGGTACCTGCTGCGGAGCAGGCTGCGGGCCTCGGTGGCCAGGAACCCGGCGGCGAGCGCGGCCACCAGGAACGCGATGTTCCACTTGGCCTCGCTGGCCACCCCCATGCTGGCGCCGATCGCCAGCCACCACCGCGGGTCACGGCTGTCGAGCAGCTTCATAACCAGCAGGAGCGTGACCGCCCAGCACACGAAGTCGGGCGTGGTGGTGGTCAGCTCGTGCATCGCCCCGAGGTACTCACCGCAGGTCGCCGCGGCGAGCGCGGCCAGCAGCTGCCCGGTCCGGCCCGCGCCGAGCATCCGGCTCATCACGGCGGTCAGCACGACCAGCGCGGCGAGGCCAAGCGCGGGCACCACCCGCAGGCCGATGAGCGTGTTGCCGCCGAGTTCCGCAGCGGCCCGGGCCAGCAGCGGGGTCAGCGGCGGCTGGTCCACATAGCCGAAGGCCAGGTGGTGCCCGGCGGAGAGGAAGTAGAGCTCGTCACGGACGTAGCCGTAGCGCGCGCTCACGGCCATCTCGACCGCGAACGCCGCGACCGCGATGATCGCGATGCCACGCCAGTGCATACGGCGATTGGCCGCAGATATAAGTGTCGTTGCCTGGTGCCCGGCCGCGGCCGGCTGCTGAGTTTCGCCGGTGAGGTTCATACGAAAATCGTTGCTGTACGCACACCTCCGGCACATCGGGCGCCCGGGCGAATCGGTGGTTCCCCCGCAGGGTGGGCACCGGGGCCGGCCGGGCCCGTCCCTCCCCCGTGCGGCGGAGCGGCCGGGTCATCCCGGCGATGGAACCTCGCGCGGCCGGCCCGCGGGCGGGGGCACGCCGCCCCGGGCCATCCCCCGTGCCGCCTGCCGCCGCACCGCGACGCCCGGCAGGACCCCGCCTGATTTGGGTGGCGCACCGCTGGCCGTCAGTGGGTGTGGAGGAAGACCAGGAGGCCGGCGAGGATGGCGCCTAGCACGGCGGCGCCGGCCGCCTCGCGGGCGAGCCGCCAGCCACGTACGCCGGCGTTCAGTCCGGCCATGCCCCCCTCGAGGACGAGCACCACGATGGCGAGGCACAGCACGGCCAGCACCGTGGGCCACAGCGGGGCGTGGGCCAGGGCCAGCGCGGTCGTCAAGATGATGGCGGGCAGGCCGCCCAACAGGATGGCGGACTCCTGGCCGGCCTCGTGCCGCAACAGTCGGCGCAGCGGCGTGGTGCTGCCGGGACGGCGCTCGCTCACGGTCTTGGTGTAAACGTGGGCAAGCCAGTACACGATGAGCGTCGTCACCATGGCCTCGTCCATGCCGAAGGCGGTCTCACCCCGGCCCGCTCCCAGGGCGAGGGCCGCGGCCGACACGATCGTTCCGTAAAGCAAGCTGCCACTGTCCAGCCGCGACGCCCACCTGTGCGCATTGGCCGGCCCGGCTGCCTGCCTGCCATCACCGGTCACTTATGCACCATAGGCATGCGGCCGTACAGCACATTCACCTTTGAGGGTGATGCGCATTCTCGTGTCACGAGCGACCATGGAGGTGCGGTCCTCTGATCGGCGGCCGTCCAGGGGGCCCGGGGGCATCGAATGATGCCCGTCTGGAGGCGCCGTGAGCATCTCGGAGTTCGTGCGCCGGCCCGTCCCATTGGGCCTGCGGCGCGCCAGGGGGGCAGTCACGGCTGTCCGCGCCGCCCGATCGGCCGCCACCGCTGCCTCGGTGCCGGGCGGGGTCCCGGTACTGTGCCTAGTCTGCACCCTGACCGGCGACCGCGCGGCGGGTTTGGAACAAGCCGTGCTCGCCCGGCTCGCCGGGCTCCAGACGGTGGGCACGGTGGTGCTGGATCTGGGCGGCGCCGCGGGCCTGGACGACGGTTCCCGGCAGGCGCTGTGCCAACTGCGGGAGGTGCTGCGGCGCCGCGGCACCGGCCTGCGGCTCGTGCTCACCTCGCGTGCGGCCAGGGAAGACCTGGCCGCGGCCGCGGAACACCGGATCGGCCACGACACGGTGCACGACTGCGCCCGTGCGGCGATGCTCGCCGCCTTTGCCCAGGCCCCGGGACCGGGGCTGGTGGGCGCGGTGATGCGCGACGCGCTGGCGGCGCCGCCCGGCACGCTGTAGGCCGTGCTCAGCCGGGCGGTAGCCAGGTGGTCCCGGTGATGTGCTGGTACGCCTCGATGTAGCGCTGCCGGGTGGCCTCGGCGATCTGCGGGGGGATGGCCGGGCCTGGTGCGGTCCTGTCCCAGTCGATCGTCTTGGACCAGTCGCGGACGACCTGCTTGTCATACGCGTACTGGGGGCGTCCCGGCTGCCACGACGCGGCGGGCCAGAAGCGCGAGGAGTCGGAGGTGAGCACCTCGTCGGCAAGCACCAGCGTGCCGTCGGGTGCCCGGCCGAACTCGAGCTTGGTGTCGGCAATGAGGATCCCCCGAGGCAGCGCGATGTCGTGGCCCCGCTGGTACACCTCCAGGGTGATCCGGCGCAGTTCCGCCGCGGTGTCCGCACCGACGGCCGCGGTGACGTCGGCGAAGGTCATGGGCTCATCGTGCCGCCCGGCCGGGGCCTTGGTGGTGGGGCTGAACACCGGCTCCGGCAGCCGGGAGCCCTCGGCCAGGCCCGCGGGCAGCGGTATGTCATGGATGGTCCCCGTTGCCCGGTAGGACTCCAGGCCGCCCCCGGCCAGGTAGCCGCGGGCGATGCATTCCACCGGCAGCATCGCCAGCCGGCGGCAGCGGACCGCCCGCCCGGCGAACTCGGGCGGCACGTCGGTGGCCGAGATGACGTGGTTCGGCACGACGTCGGCCAGCCGCTCGAACCACCACAGCGACAGCGCGGTGAGGATCCGGCCCTTGTCCGGGATCGGGGTCGGGAGGACCACGTCATAGATCGATACGCGGTCGGAGGCGACCAGGATCAGGTCGCCCCCGTCGGCGTAGATGTCACGGACCTTGCCCGAGTGAACCAGTTCCACGATCAGTCCCCATGGTGCGGATGCCGCCTGGACGACTGCCAGCTTGGCAGACCGGCGCCCGGGGAACAGGGCATGCCTGGCTACACCTTGGTGAGCACGTCGGCCCTGAGCGGCGGCTGGCAGTTCTCGGCCGCGTCCTGGACCGCCGCGGCACCCAGCTGGTGGTAGGCCTCGAATTCAGATGCGTCGTACAACTGCTCCAATGTGCTGTCGCACGGGTAGCTGGGATGTTGCCTGGCGTAGGCCAGGACGTCCCACGGCGCGCCGGTCCACCAGCCCAGCTTGCACACCCAGATGTCGCCCTCGTCCGGCAGCCCGGGGACCGGCTCGAGCCGGTGGAACCGGCCGTGGGCGTAGGGGCGGACGACCTGGCCGGGAGCCAGTTCGTGCGCCTGGGAGGGGTCCAGGTCGTGCTCATCCTTGGTCATTGAGCTCGGGTCGAGGTCGATCTCCACTCCGGCGTCGGTCCTGGCCAGAGCCATGGCACCGCCCAGGGTTGACCAGGTGTCCGCCTTGTCGCCGGAGGCGTCCAGGACCACGATGTTCCGGGCGCCGCGGCGCAGCGCCTCGACCAGGCCGAGATTGTCGTAGTGGCCGCCGTCGGTCACGTACATCCAGGTGCCGCGGTAGCTCAGCCGCCCGGCCGCCTCGGCCCACAGCAGTCCCAGGGTCGGCTGCATGGCCCGGTACCACAGAGCCCCCTTTCCGTTCAGCCTGAGCGTGAGCACGTGGGCCCACAGGCGCTGTTCGCGCCGTTGCTGCTTCTCCGCGTCACGGTGCCAGAACGGGTGCGGCATCAGGTACCAGCACAGCAGGCGCAGCGGGTGCTTCTCCCGCCAGTTGCCGGGGCGGTCGTCAAGCAGGCTGCGCGCGTCCCGGACCACGCTGGGATGCGGCAGCCATACGCCCAGGCAGACGTTGGCCGCGGTGAACAAGATCCGGTAGGCATGCTTGGTCGCCGAGCCCATCAGCGGCGAGACCGCCGCCCCGCTGATGGCCGACATGTCGAACAGGGTCGCCCTGCGCTGGCCCACCAGGGCTTCGTAGTCCGACAGCAGGGCTTGAGCCTTGTCCTGGGCAGCCAGGCCGCCCCGGTGCAGTGTGACGTGTTCGGCATCGAACGAAACGCAGCAGCCATCCTGGCCGGGTGGCACCTCACGCTCGGCGTTGATGTTGGCTGTCCCGCAGATCACCAGGCCCGGGTCGCCCCCGTCAGCTTTGCGTTTCGGAAAGGTGGACAGCAGGGCGGCCGAGGCCGTGGCGAACAGTTCGCGCGCCCGCACCGGATTCTGCTCCCGCGCGGCTTCCCGGGTGACCGCGAAGGCATTGGCCAGCCGCCACCGGTAGAAGTCGTGCATCGACAACCGGTTGACGTTCACCACCACGCGGGCCAGCAGCGCCACGGCCAGGGCGATGCCGACCGGCAGCAGCTGGCCGGCCGAATAGCCCTGCTTGGCCCCGGCGCTGATCCACAGCAGCGCCAGGATCGCCCCCAAGAACACCACCGCGGCGCTGCCCAGCCACGGCAGCAACTGCTGACGGGCCCGCCCGGCCAGCTTCCCGAGCTGGCCCGGCTGGGGTGCCGCGCTGTTGCCACGGGCAGCCGAGCCTGCCGCGGTCCACTTGGCCAGGCCGGCCTGGCAGTACCGGGCCACCGCCGCCACCGCGGCGATAACCCCCGCCAGCCCGGACAGCGTCCAGGACGGCGTGGCGCCGAAACCAAGGAAGTGCGCGATGGTGCCCAGCGATCCGGTGCTCCTGGTCAGCCACGCGATCAGCGGCGGCACGGCGAGCATCGCCAGGGCCAGGGCCGCGGCAAGCCCGGCCGCCCGGCTCACCAGCCACGCCCGGACATCGCCCCGATCACGGTCATACGGCTTCAGCGCGCCACCGGGATGCCGGGCGTCCGGCGGCAGCGTCCACCACCAGTAGCCGAACAGCACCAGCGTGATCCCGGCCAGGATCACCGACGGCAGCCACCAGGCGGAGCCGGTGACCGCGGCCGTCATGGCGTGCGGCCCGGACGGGACAAGCGCACCGCGCCAGCGCAGCAGCCAGCCCCAGGCGTGCGCCAGCGCATACAGCGGCGTGAGCGCTATCACGAATGTGGCTACCGCGCCCAGCAGCAGCGACAGGACGCCGACCAGCACGGTCGGCACGTTGGGTGCGATGTAGTGAGTGTCGCACCGCAGGTTGCGCTCCTCCGGGGTGCCCGGAGCGTACGCGGCCGGCGTTGTTCCGGCCTCAAGGTGACGCGCTACCAGCGCACGGGACGAGGCGATGTAGCTCCCACCGGAAACGCCCAGGATCCACCTCGCCTTCGCCACGATCCCGCGCTGGTCCAGGCTCTGCAATGCGCCCAGGCTGTAAGCCGCCGAACGAATGCCGCCGCCGGAACAGCAGATCGCCCAGTCCGCCGTGCCGGTCGCCCGCCCTTGATCAGTTGATGTCGATGACGTCATGTCCCCACGCTCGTCTCGTGCCAGAGCCCGGCCGTGCCCGGCGTTCCGCTCGCAGCCCCCTTTGCATGCGAGCAGGCGCGGCCCGCTGTTAATAGGAAGAGCCCGGCCACGGCCCCCTTGATTCACACCGAGCCCAGAAACTTTGCTTGTCCAGGCCGGCCCGGCACGGCTATCGCGGCCGCGACGGCGCCCGGGTCTCGTCCCGGCGGGGCCCTTCGGCGCAGGCGGAGCATCAACGCGGCCACCTGGGCTGCGCCGGTGCCGTCACTCCCAGCGGCGGGCGTTGCCTTCGTTGAGGGTGCCTGGCGGGTCGGGGACGACGCAGAACACCAGCCCGGCCGGGTCCCGCATCAGCTGCCACGCCTGCACCCGCCGCACGCGCTCGGCGCCAAGGCGCTCCAGCCGGGCCACCTCGGCCTCCAGGTCATCGGTGTGGATGTCCAGGTGCAAGCGCGCGGGCCCCTCGCCAAGGCACTGCGTGAGCAGCCAGAACTCCTGGCCGTGCAATGCCGCACCGTGATACTGGGGGAAGGCGAACTGCGGCAGCTGCTGGCCGAGAGCCGCCTCCCAGAACGACAACTCCCGGTCGTGGTCGCTGGCGGGAACGTCGATGACGACCTTGATCAGCCGGCTGAAGTGTGCCACCGGATCAACCTACGCCGGACACGTCCATTGGGCTCCTGGGAGTGCGGCTGGTTATGGCACAGGTGGTGCCAGGAGGCGCAGGTGGGTGATTTCAAGTCCAAGGCCGGCGATCCGCTGTACAAGCCCGGAGAGGGCAGCGTGGTCGGCTAGCTCGGCGCGGAGGGTAGTCGTACACGGGCCTGTGGTGACTTTGCAGTCGTCGAATTGCGCACAGAGCGTTCTGTCCGCCCGGCCGGTGAAGGTGATCTCGTAGCTGCGTGGGAGCACTGGGTTAAGCCTCGTAGTTGGTGGTTGACGCCCACCGCTAGCGTGCCTGGCGGTGGGGTTTGCGTCGTCACCCGATTTCGGGTGACCTGAGTGTGACGGGCCTCACCCGGGCGATCGCCACGCTGCGAATATCGCCCGGTGTGGCCTGGGCGGACGGTAAAATCTCGCCATCGCTGGGGAACTGGGTTCGGTGCCGCTCCCTGATGGCGAGGCCCTGGTGGGGCTGCGTTACGGGGAGGCCGAGGCCGAGTGACTGACGCGACGGTTACGGCTGAGCCTGCGCCTCGAAGTCCCCGGTTCCCGTCGTCGAAGTTCCGCGCCCCGAAGCTGGCGCCGGGCCTGGTGCGCCGGTCGCGGTTGCTGGACGCGCTGGACCGGGGCGAACAGGTTCGCCTTGCGATGGTGGTTGGCCCGGCCGGAGCGGGCAAGACCATGCTGCTGGCCGACTGGCTGGCGGCCCGGCCGGAGCGGCCATCGGCGTGGCTGAGCTGCGACGCGGCCGACACCGACGCGGCCCGGTTCGTCGCTGCCATCATCGAGGCTGCGCGGTGTGGCTTCGGCCAGCCATGGATTGGCGAGGATGCCCGCGAGCTGATGAGCCTTGATGGCGAGGTGTCGGCCGATGCGGTCGCGACTTTGGCCGATGACCTTGACTCCCCGGATGGCACGCGGGTGCTGGTCATCGACGATTTCCACCTGACCGGTGCGGCCAGCGCCGATGCCCTGCGCTGGCTGGTGGAGTATCACCCGCCGTCCCTGCAGCTGGTGGTGGCCAGCCGGGTGGACCCGCCGCTGAGGGTGCACCGGATGAGGGCACACCAGGACCTGGTCGAACTGCGGGATGCGGACCTGGCCTTCTCGGTCGAGGAGACCAGGAGCTTGCTCGGCGGGTTCGGCGTGCGGCTGGACGATCCAGAACTGGCGCTGGTCCACCGCCGCAGCGAGGGATGGGCGGCCGGGCTGCAGATGGCCGCGCTCTCGATCCACGGTTCGCCCGATCCGGCCACCGCAGCGGGCCGGGTCCAGCTGCGCCGCCATGCCGTCGCCGGTTACTTCTTGGACGAGGTCTTGTCCTACCAGCCACCGCAGGTCACCGACTTCATGCTGGCCACCTCGATCCTCGACGAGCTTTCGGTACCCGCCTGCACCGCGGTATGCGGTGAGGGATCAGCGAAGATGCTGGAGTTCCTCTACGGCGCACACATGTTCGTGGCGATCGTGGACGACGAGGCCGGCACCTACCGGTATCACCACCTGATCAAAGAGGTTCTCCAGACCGAACTGCGCGGTCAGGACCCGGCCCGGGAGAAGCAGCTGCATGAGGCCGCCGCGCAGTACATGATCGAGGCTGGCCAGATAGGCGCGGCAGCGCGGCACTTGCTGGCCGCCGGTAACCAGACCGCGGCCTTCAGCCTGCTCAGTGAGGGCGTCGTGCGCGACGTCCTGACCAACCCGAACCTCAGCAGCGCGCTTGACCTCGATGAGATCCGGCCAGAACTGTTTGCCGAGGCACCCGAGTTTCTGCTGCCCTTGGCGGCCGAGCTGCTGTGGCGGGGGGCGTTCGAGCGGGGTTCGCAGGCTGTCGCGCTGGCACAGCAGTGCCGTATCGACTCCAGCAGGCAACCCGGGCTGGCGGTGCGGCTGGCGCTGGTGAACATGCTTCACTGCACCTTTGTCGGCCAGTTTGACGAGGCGCTGGCGCACCGGGAGTGGGCGCGGCCGTACGAGGCAGCGGCCGATGGTGTCGGCGATTGGACCGTGACGCTCGACACCTTGGCCATGTACTGCCACACCTACGTGGGCCATCTCAGCCAAGCACGGGAACTCGCGGCCGCCCTTGCTGCGGCCCAGGTGAGCGCTCCGCTGACCGAAGTTCTGTGCCCTGGAGTGATCAGCCAGGCCGCTTTCCTCGAGGGGAATCTTCAAGAGGCTGGCACTCTGGCCGCCAGCACCCACGCCGCGGCCGACCGCCTGCACTTCGAAAACCACTATTTCAACTTCCATGCAATGCGAACCACGGCCCTGCTCGCCCTGGAGCGAGGCGACCTGGCCGCGGCCGCCGAACCGGTCGAACACGCACTGGCGATGGTCAGCGGTGCCCGGCCGGCCTTCAACTACCTTGCCCAGCTGGACCGGGCCCGGATCTGGGCGGCCGGTGGCAACCTCGACCAGGCCCTCGCCTCGCTGCCCGCCACGCGGGCGGCGCTCAAAAGCGACCACTCCGTCCTGCTCGCCGAGGCCGACGAACTCGAAGCCCGCCTCCGCCTTGGTCTCGGCGACCAGACCGGTGCCAGGGGCGTCACCAAGCAGCTGCCCGATGACCGGCGCACCGTCATGTCTGCGATCATCGCCCTAGCCGAAGGGAACCCCGAGGAAGCAGCCCAGGCCCTGAACGGCGCCCCGGCGGAGGGAGCCACGATCCGGTCCGATCTGGAGCTGCGGCTCCTGCGCGCTAGCATCGCCCTCAGCCAATCCTCACCCCACGCACCCGCCCTGACCCGGCAGGCCCTGGCCGTGGCCGAGCGCCACGGTTTCACCCAGACCGTGGTAGACACAGCTCCGCAACTGGTCGACCACGTTATTGCCAACTCCCACCTCTATCCCCGGACCAGCCAGCGGAAGACACTGATCACCGCCGGCGTCAGGGCGCGCAAACGCGCCACGCCCGCCTCCCAGCAAGACAAGCTCATTGACCCGCTGACCGCCGCCGAGCTGCGCGTGCTGGAGAAGCTACCCGAGCGGCTCACCTACACCGAAATGGCATCCGAGCTCTACCTGTCGCTCAACACGGTGAAAACGCACTTGCGCCACGCCTACATGAAGCTCGGCGTCACCTCCCGTTCGTCCGCCATCAAACGCGCGACCACGCTCGGCATCCTGTGATCTGCCGCCTGAGCCGGCCGGGCGGCGGCTACCCGGCAAACGCCGGCGCGGGCATGCCCACGGCCCCGGGACGGCAGACGAACGTCGCACCCGCATGCGGCTGCCTCCTCAGCTGGCCAGGGCTCAGCCGGTAGGCAGCCGAAGTCACATACAGGTCCGCCAGCCCGGGCCCGCCGAAGGCACAACTGGTCACCTGGGTTACCGGAAGAACGACCTCGGCCAATTGCTCACCGGCTGGTGAGAAGCACCGGACCGCTCCGCCGCCGAAACACGCGACCCACAGGTTGCCCTTCTCATCGGTGGTCATCCCATCAGGGATCCCCAGCGCGCGCTCGACAGTGACCAGCCGTCTCCTGTTGCCGACCGCGCCGGTGCCGACGTCGTAGTCGAAGACGTCGACTCCCTGGGTGGCCGAGTCGATGAAGTACATCCGGGTGCCGTCGGGGCTCCACGCCATACCGTTCGATTGCGTCACGTCACCGACTACCTGCTCGAATGACCAGTCCGGTTCCACACGGTAAAGCGCTGCGGAATGTGGCGAGAAGTCAAACGCCGTGGTCCCGGCGAACAGCCGCCCGGCAGGGTCGCATTTCGCGTCGTTCATCCGGTTGCCGGAGATGTCACGCTCCACCGGTGCGGTCAGCTCGAAACCTTCCCCGGTATCTGAGGCCACGGCGATACCGTCACGTACCGCGAGCGCAAGCCCGCCACCGCGCCGGGGAAGAACCGCGCCTACCTCTTGCCCAACGGAAAAGGACCCCAGCTTCGCACCGGACCGGTCATAACGGAACACGGCACCGCCGGTCAAATCGACGAACAGCAGCGACTCAGCCTGCTCATCCCAGTGCGGCGCCTCACCCACATCCGCATGGAGATCGGCAAAGACCTCGACACTCACACGCGCTGAGCCAGCCACGCACCCACCTTGCCGTGGAAGCGAACAGTCCGGGTACCCGATGCGGGCGCCCTCAGCATTCCAAGATCCCATCCCAGCGGCAAGCGATCGCCGCAGGTAGCCGCTTCCCCGCAGCCACGAGGCCGGCCCGCTCAGCCTGGCGGGGTGAGCGGGCCGGCCTGCTCGAGCCTGGCGCGAACCCCCAGGCTGTCCGGCAATCCCAGGTCGTCGAGGACCTGCAGGGCCTGCCGCCAGGCCCTGGAGGCGGCCGGCAGGTCACTGGCGGCCCGGCACGCGTCGCCGAACTCGGCCAGCAGGCTGGCCAGCCACCTGCGGGCCAGCGGAGTTTTCCACTGGTTCGCAAGGGCCAGTGCCTCCCTGTAGCAGCTAATAGCTTGGTGGCGCTCGCCGAGCCGGTAGTGCACCAAGCCCAGGACGCCCCAGGCCAGGGCCAGATTCGTGGGGTCGCCAGGGTCGGGACCTAGCTCTAGCGCCTGCCGGGCGTAACCGCGCGCAAGATCGTAGTTCCCCAGGTGAGCGTGGCATTCCCCGATGGCATACAGGGCCCACCGCCCCTGGTGGCCGGCCTGGCGCAATAGCGCTAGGGCCTGCCCGGCTAGCGAGGCCCCCTCGGCCCAATCGCCCTGCCAGCCGCACGCGTAGCTGGACAGCAGCAGAGCAGAGGCCTGACCGCGCAGGTCACCCGCCCGCGAGAGGTGGTCCTGAGCCCGGATCAGGTAAGTACGGCCATCGTCAAGAGCGCCGGCAAACGCACAGTGCCTGCCGATGATCATATGGGTCCAGCCCAGCGCGGCCTGGTCGCCTGCGGCCTGGGCGGCGGCCAGCACGGCCTTGCCGGCGGCCTGGCAATCGGCCCAGTAACCCTGGTCGCCCAGGAACCAGGACTGACGTTCGAAGATCTGCCACGCTTGTGTGACGTGGCCCGCCGCGGCGGCCTGGGCGATAGCTCTCAGCAGGACCTGGTGCTCGGCCCGGGCCCAGTCCACCTGCTGCGCCTCACCGGCCAGCCGCTCGGGCACCACACCCGGGGCGGGCGACGCGGGCCGGAACGACCGCGGTATGTCGGACCAGACAGCCATGGTGTGCAGGTAGTGGTCCAGGCTGCGGCCGACGGCCTCACCGATGTCGGCCTCGCTGAGTGTCTGGCAAGCCTGAGCGGTGGCATAGCCGCGGACCAGGTCGTGCATCACGTACCGGCCGGGCCGGTGCTCGGCGGTCAGACTGGCATCAGCCAGCTCAGCCAGGGCCCTGCGCGCATCCGGGCGGGGGACGCTGGCCAGGCTAGCCGCGGCCAGGACGGTGATGTCCGGCCCGCAGTGCAATCCCAAGAGTGCGAACATCGCCATGGCGGGCTCCGACAGCTGACGGTGCGACCAGGACAGCAGCTCCGACAGGCTGGTCGCCGGGTCCCCAGTGTCTAGTACCTCCAGCCGCCCGGGGCCTTCACCGCTGGGCGGCTGTCCCGTAGCCTCAACGTCCGGAGTCCTGGCCAGCTGGGCGGCCAACGCCCCCAGCGTCAAGTCAGGGTCGGCTGCTGCGCGGGCCGCCATCACCGCCAGGGCCAGCGGCAGATGCCCGCACCGGCCGGCCAGCTCGGTGACCGCGCCGGGTTCGGCGGCTACCCGCTCCGGGCCCAGCCGGGCCGCCAGCAACAACGCCGCCTCCTCGTCGTCGAGCGGGCCCAGCCGCAACGGACGTGCGGCCTCCGCGGCGGCCAGCCCGGCCAGGGCGGACCGGCTGGTCACCACCACCAGGCACCCCCCGCCGCCGGGCAGCAGCGGCCGTACCTGCGCCGCATCCCTCGCGTTGTCCAGCACGATCAGCACCCGCCGCCCGGCCAGCACGCTGCGGTACAGCCCGCACCGCGCCTGCGCGTCGGCCGGGATCTGCGCCGCGGGCACTCCCAGCGCGGGCAGGAACCACCCGATCGCCTCCTCTGGGGTGACCGCCGCGCCCGGGCCGTACCCGCGCAGGTTCACATACAGCTGCCCGTGCGGGAACCGACCGGCCACCTTCCGCGCCCAGTGCACCGCTAGCGCTGTCTTGCCCACCCCGGCCATCCCCGCCACCGCCGAGATCACCACCGCCCCGCCATTCCCGTCGGTACCGTCAGGAAGCCCGGCCTGGTCCAGCACCTCGTCCAGCTGCTTCAGCTCCACCTGCCGGCCGGCGAAGAAACCTGCCCCGGCCGGCAGCTGCCGCGGCACCACCCCCACCCACGTAGCCTGCGGTGCCGCACTGCCCGGCGGCGCCGGGGGGGCCAGCGCCGGGTCATCGGCCAGCACCCGGGCTTGCAGCCCGGCCAGCTCCGGCCCGGGATCCAGGCCCAGCTCCCCGGCGAGCACCCGCCGCGTATTGTCGTAGACCGCCAGCGCCTCCCCGCGCCGCCCGCACCGGTACAGAGCGGTCATCAGCAGCCCGGCCAGCTTCTCCCGTAGCGGGAACTCAGCCACCAGGCCAGCCAGCTCGCCGGCCACCTCGCCATGACGGCCCAGCGCCAGATCGCACCCGACCCGCTCCTCGCTGACGGCCAGCCGCGCCTCCTCCAGTAGGGCCGCCTCCCCCGCCAGCCGCGGGCACAACGGCGCCACGTCTGCCAACGCCGCCCCTCGCCACAACTCCAGAGCCTGTCCGAACAGCTCCCGCGCCCCGGCCGTGTCCCCGGCCCGCGCCGCCTCCCGCCCGCGGCCCGCCAGGTCCCGGAACACCGCCACGTCCAGCTCAGCCGCCTCCAGCACCAGCCGGTACCCGGCCCCCGCCCTTACCAGCCGCGCCCTGCCCTGCACCGATTCCAGGGCGGTCAGCCGCTGCCGCAGCTGATATACCAGCGCATGCAGGTTCTGCTCCCGCCGCGGCGACCAGTCCTCCCCCCACACCCCATCCACCAGCGCCTCCGCGCTGACCACCCGACCCATGGCCACCGCCAGCAGCCCGAGCAGAACCCGCAGCCGCGGCTGCGGGACGCCTGCCAGCACCCCGCCTGCGGGGCCGATCTCCACCGGGCCCAGCAGCGCCACCATCACCCGAGCCTCAGCAGCATCCCCGCCCATAACCGGCATGGTAAATCTGGCATCCCCGCCCTAACAGGTTTTGCGCGGCACACGACCACTGCGGCAGCCAGCATCCCGCCTCGCTGAGGCCGCTCGCGCCGGACCCGCCGCGACCAGCTCACCGGCCCCGGCGCCGCAGCCATCGTGACCACGGCCCGCAAGCCCACCCTGGGTCACTACCCCCGCCCAAGAACGGCCTCTCGCCCGCCCTGGGCCCTTCCACCGATACCGCGAGCCTGTGACCTGCCGTGATATCGCCAGCACACCGCCAGAACACCGAAGGCCTGTCCACTTAACGGGATCCCCGGAACCGGTTCCGGGACCCGGCATCAAGTCCATCAGCAACCGTAGGGAAGAGGAGTTACCATGCTGAAGCACCGCAGCCGCTTGATCGGGGGGGCGGGGGCCCTCGTGACCATGGCAGCCATCGCCGTCTCGGGCGCGATGACCGCGTCCGCCGCGCCGACCGGCGCGGGGGCCGTAACCGGCACCGAGCACTTCCAGATGATGACGACTTCCGGCACTGGCACGACCGGCAGCGTCATCGCCAGTGGCGTCTTCACCGCTCCAGCGGTCGATCACGAGCACCAGGCGACCAACACCAGCACGTTCACCTTCGCCAACGGCACCATCAACATCAAGCACTCCAACGGCACCGGCACCCAGCACTTCGACCCGAAGACCTGCCTGATGACGATCAGCCTGCACGGCACTTACAAGCTGACCAGCGGGACCGGCGCGTACGCCGGGATCAGCGGCAGCGGCAACTACCAGCTGAGCATCCTGGCCATCGGGGCGAGCTCGGGCGGCAAGTGCGTGCAGAACGAGCCGCCGGTGGCCTTCCACCAGGTGATCAACGCAAGCGGGCCGGTCACCCTGCCCTAACCCGGCCGGCACCGGCAACAGCCTGGCTGCCGCTTCCCTTGGAGGTGGCAGCCAGGTGCCCCGTGCTCATGGGCGGTCTTCTGGCCCTTGCCTTGCGCTGCGGCAGCGCGTCTCCTTAATGGTGACAGGGGGCCGATCGTCAGTGCGCAGCGCACCCAGGATCGTGGGCGTCGTCGTCGC
>Ga0306925_10002039_pt1 | contig 17106 bp, 10 predicted proteins | sample flu12Cox44000176_FD_203755 | JGI IMG/M metagenome (GOLD analysis project Ga0306925, IMG submission 203755) | Lab enrichment of tropical soil microbial communities from Luquillo Experimental Forest, Puerto Rico - flux8day.12C.oxic.44.000.176 (v2)... | ecosystem: Environmental > Terrestrial >... | reverse complement strand
AGGCCAAGGACCGGCCGGCGCGAGTGACCCACATCACCCATCCAGCTATCGCGAAGGGAGCACGACCATGCCATCAACCACCCCAGCACCCCAGTCCCGCCGGCGCGCCCGCCTGCTGCCCGGCCTGGCCCGCCCGCCAGCGGATCACCCGCCAAAGGATGGAAGGAGGACAGCGACCCGCGATCTGATCCACCGTGCCGCGGTGGCGGCCGGTACGGCAGTACTTTTGCTGGGCCCGGTGGCGGCGGTGGCCGGGCCGGCGACCGGGGCCGCGGCGGCGACCACGGTGACGGGGGCCGAGGTCTTTGCGCAAACCAGTGCCGCAACATCGAACAGGGCGGACACGGTCCCGGGCGCGAACGCGCCACAACTACCAGCGGGCAGCCACAGCTGGAAGATCGTCCGCTCCGCCAACCGCACAGGCACCGTCAGCTACCTGGACGCGGTGGCGTGCTCGTCGTCGACCGACTGCGAAGCCGTCGGCTACTACCGAACCACCTCCGGCGCGAGCCTGCCCTTGGCGGAGGTGTGGAACGGCACCAATTGGGCCCTGCAGACCATCCCCAACCCCAAAGGCTCCACCGGCAGCGTCCTGCTCGGCGTGGCGTGCCCATCGGCGACCCACTGCGAAGCCGTCGGCTACTACACCAACAGCTCCCAGGTGCAAGCACCCTTGGCGGAGCGGTGGAACGGCACCACATGGGCCCTGCAGGCGATCCCCGACCCGACCGGCTCGACCCAAAGCCAGCTGCAGGCGGTGGCGTGCCCATCGTCGACCCGCTGCCAAGCCGTCGGCTACTACAACAACAGCTCCAACGGTGTGTCGACGGTGGCGGAGCGGTGGAACGGCACCACCTGGGCCCTGCGGACCACCCCCAACCCGGGCACGACCCAAAGCGACCTGCAGGCGGTGGCGTGCCCATCGACGACCGACTGCGAAGCCGTCGGCTACCAGAACAACAGCTCCGGCGTTTTCGTGACCTTGGCCGAAGACTGGAACGGCACCACATGGGCCGTGCAGACCACCCCCAGCCCCGCCGGCGCCCCCGACAGCTACCTGTACGGGGAGGCGTGCTCGTCGGCAACCAGCTGCGAAGCCGTCGGCTACTACGTCCCCAGCTCCCAAGGGGGGTCGCAGATGTTGGCGGAGCGGTGGAACGGCACCACATGGGCCCTGCAGACCACCCCCATCCCGGCCGGCGCCATCGGCAGCACCCTGAACGAGGTCGCATGCCCGTCGTCGACCCCCGATTGTGAGGCCGTCGGCGCTTACTCCGCCAGCTCCAGCCCCACGGTGACCTTGGCTGAGCGGTGGAACGGCACCACATGGGCCCTGCAGACAACCCCCAACCGGACCGGCGTCCTCGACAGCGAGCTCAACGCGGTGGCGTGCTTGTCGGCGACCGACTGCGAAGCCGTCGGCGACGACCTCAATAGCTCCAACGTGACGGTGACCTTGGCGGAAAGGTGGAGTTAGTAGTCGATCAAGTCCCCTAACGCGGGCACGCCCTGTCACCGGGCTTGCGCTTTCGTGGCTTGGGGAGGTGCTCGGCCTGCGGGTTGTGAGTTGTGAAAATGGCCGTCCGGGGTCACCGCTGTCAGCGCACGAGTGCGTGACAGGCCGGCTTAGAAGATCAAGCACCGTGACAGAACCCCGGCGAGGCAATCGCGCACCTCCCCCGAACCGCCCCAGGCACTCAGAATGACCGATCTGCGCCGCGAAGGGACCGCCCCACCATCTTCAAACGACCGCGCAATCAGGCGGCTCGGCGCGCGTTCTCCTAGAACTTCCCGATCACTCAGGGTGATGCGGTCGGTAAGTTGGCGGGCCTGGGCTTGCGCAACAGCAATTGAATCCAGGTCGCGGACGGTCCCGGCCTGCCCTGAACGGCAGGGTGCACGCTTCGGCGGCGTGTTGCTCTCTGTTCAGGGCCGTTCGCGATACCCGTGACCTGGTGAAATAGTTGCGGCGAATCCGGTGTAACCGGCGCTCGACGCTCAAAATTGAGACCACTAAATAAGACCACTCGAACCGGGACGCCCGCATGCCAGCGGCCATCATTGGGTGTTCGTGCAGGTCAGGGTGGCGGAGGATAGGAGATTCGAACTCCTGAGGGGTTGCCCCCAACACGCTTTCCAAGTGTGCGCCCCAGCGTTCACGCCCGGCCGGGACGGTCCGTGACCTGGTATGTCCGTAACGGGCGGGGCCCGGCGGACGCCCGCGAACTCAGGCGAATGAGACTGTGAATGAGACTGGCGCTGGAGCGCGAGGACTGACCCAGAATGCCCGGCTCGCGGGGATCTTTGGTACAAGTGCGGCGGGCATGCGCGCCAGAGCCGGTTTGCGCCTCAACCCACTCAGGAGGCGTGAGGTGGTTGACAACGGGGCTAACCGGTGAGGCCGAGGCGGTGCACGGTGGCTGCGGCCTCGGCGCGGTTGGCGACGCCGAGTTTAGCGAGGATGTTGGACACGTGCACGCTGGCGGTTTTTTCGCTGATGAACAGCGCGTCGGCGATTTGCCGGTTCGTGCGGCCCTCCGCTACCAGCGCTAGCACTTCCTTCTCCCGCGGGGTCAGGCCCAGCTCGTCACCGGGCGCCGCCGCTTCGTTGCGTCCCCGCCGGGCCACCGGTTCTGGTGCCAGCGCGATCCGGGCGCGGCGGGCCAGCAGCTCGACCTCGGCTTGCAGCGGTGCCGCCCCGAGCCCGCGGGCGGCCGCCTGCGCCTGCTGCAGCGGCGCCGCGGCTTGCTGGTGGGGTGCGCCAGCCTCGAGCAGTGCTTCGGCCAGGCGCCAGCGGGCGTAGGCCGCCGGCCACGGGCAGCCTAGGTCGTCCCAGGCGCCCGCTGCCTCGGCCCAGCGGCCCGGGTCGCTGGGCCCTGCGGCCCGCGTCCTCTCGGCCTCGGCGGTCAGCAGCTGGGCCCGCACCGCCGCGGTGACGGCGACGCCGTCCGCGCCGGCCGCGGCGCGGGCGCGTTCCAGCAGGCTCACGGCGATCCGGGCGGCCTGGCCGCGGGCCTTCTCGTCGCGGCGCGCGGCTGCCTGCCCGGCGAGGGCGGCCTCGGCCGCCAGGCCGGCCAGGCACAGCTCGGCCACAAGGTCGGCCTGGTCGACCTCGTCCAGCAAGGCCAGCCCGGCGGCCACGGTGGCACGCGCATCCTCCGGGCGTCCTGCCCAGGTCGCCTCCGCTGCCAGCCACGCGTACGCGCGGGCGCTGTCCCGCGGGTCGAGCGACGTCTTCGACCGTTCCAGGATCCAGGTCAGGTCCGCCCGCGCGCCTTCCAGGTCACCACGCCACAGGCGGTGCAGGCCCCGGGGCAGCAGCGATATCACCATAACCTTTGGCTCCGGGTCGAGGTCGAAGGCCTCGCTGAGCAGGCGCTCGGCCTGATCCCAGCGTCCGAGCCACAGCAGCGCCTCGGCGGCGGCCGCGATCACAGCTGGCCCGTAGCTGCCGATCGCCCCCAAGCGGCGTGCCAGGTCGAGGCACTCAAGCTCCGTGCGCACGGCTTCCTCGTAGCGGCCGTTGTAGAGGTAGATGCAGCCCAGGTTGTGGCAGGCGCGGCACAGGTCGTCCGGGTCGCCGAGCTCGGTCGCGATCGCGCGCGCCTGCTGAAGGTGCGCCACGCCCGCTTCCAGGTGCCCCCGGTTGCCAAGCGACGAACCGAGGCTGTTGAGCGCGTGCCCTTCCACCGCCCGGTCGCCAGCCTGCCTGGCGGCCGCGACCGCCTCCTCGCAGCGTGCCTGCGCGGCCCGGTTGCGGGACCGAAGCATCAGCAGCTGGCCGTGCGCGGCCAGCGCCCGCGCGCGCTCGGCCGACGGCGGCTCGGCGGGGATGACCGCGACCGCCTGCTCCACCGCGGCCACGGCCGCGGCGGTATCACCGGCGCCCCACTGGTAGCGGGCCAGCCGCTCCAGCAGGGCCCCGGCCCGCAGCGGCTCGGCGGCGGCGTCGGTCTCGGTCAGCGCCTGGCTGATCAGGGCGACCGCCCGAAGGTCCTTGCCCGCCAGGTCCGCCGCCTGCGCGGCGCGCTGCAGCAGGCTACCGCGGCCCAGCGCGCTGCTGGCGGCGGCCTCGGGTGCCTGCTCCCACAGCTCCAGCGCGCGCTCGTAATGTCCCGCCGCCTCAGCCGGCGCGAACGCCGCCTCCGCGGCCTGCCCGGCCTGCACGCTGGCCAGCAGCGCCCGCCCCAGGTCGTGCGCGGCGTACCAGTGGTAGGCAAGCCGCCCCAGCTCAGCAGCGGCCGCGTCCCCCCGCTCCTCGATCCGCGCGTCGAGCGCGCGAGCATAGGCGGCGTGCAGCGGCGGCCCCTGCACCGGCAGCAAGTCGTCATAGATCGCCTCCTGCACCAGCGCGTGCCGGAACGCGTAGCCGCCGCTGCCACCCTCGGCCACCAGCACGTGGTGGGTGACTGCCTCGCGCAGCAGTTCAACCAGGTCCCCGGGCGGCTGCGCCGCCACCTCCGCGAGCAGATCGTGGTCCACCCGCCGGCCAGCGACGGCAGCGACCTGCAGCAGCCGCTGCGCCGGCTGCGGCAGCGCCTCCACCCGCGCCAGCAGCAGGTCACGCAGCACCTCCGGCAGCTCGCCGAACCCCCCGACCCCATCGACGCGGGCGGCCAGCAGCTCCTCAGCGAAGAACGGGTTGCCTTCCGAACGGGCCAGGATCTCCCCGGCCAGCGCAGCGGGCGCCGGCTCGCCCAGGATCCCCGCCAGCAGCTCGCCCAGCTCGCGGCGGCCCAGCCGCCCCAGGTCGAGCCGCTCGGTGCGGCCGCTGCGGTCCAGCTCGGCAAGGAACGGCCGCAGCGGGTGGCGGCGGTGCAGCTCATCCGAGCGGTAGGTCAGCAGCAGCGCCACGCCGGCGCGCAGGTTGCGGACCAGGAAGCCCAGCAGGTCGCGGGTGGACTGGTCGGCCCAGTGCAGGTCCTCCACCACCAGCAGCAGCGGGCCGCGCTCAGCGAGCCGGTGCAGCACCCCGAGCAGCAGCTCGAACAGCCGGCCAGGCACAAGCGCGCCAGCCCCCGCCGCCGCCTCGGCCCCCGCCTCGAGAGGGCCGAGCTCGGGCACCAGGCGGGCCAGCTCGGCGCGGGCACCACCGAGCACCCGCTCCAGCTCGGCCGGGTCCACGGCACCGGTGAGCGACCGCAGCGCCTCAACCAGCGGCGCGTAGGCGACCACTCCCTCGCCCACGTCCAGGCAGCCCCCGGCGAGCGCGAGCGCCCCCTGCGCGCGCGCCCGGCCGATCAGCTCGGTCACCAGCCGGGTCTTACCCACGCCGGCTTCGCCCGCCACCACCACCGTGGCGGGCGAGCCCGCCCGGGCACACTCGAAGGCCACCCAGAGCTGGGCGGCCTCGGCGGCGCGGCCGGCCAGCACCGGGCTGGAAACCCGCAGAGCCACGCCGCCCATCATCGCAGAACCATGCTTCCCTATGCGCCGCCCGAGCCCGGCCGGTCAGGCGGCGGCCGGCCGGGAGCGGCGCAAGCCGAGGCGGGCCCAGCCGGCCCGCAGCAGGGCGTTGCGAGGGCTGGCAGCGCCGCCGGCCCGCAGCTCGCGGGCCAGGCGCTGCCTCGCGGCCCGCTGGTGCCACTCAGCGATGCGATACGCGGTGATCTGGCTGGCGATGGTCGGGTGCATGTTCATCTCATCCTCCCTTGGTTGTGCCTTGATAGGACGAGCATGCGGCTAAGGCGCGAGCCGCCACATCGACAGAACCCCTTATCCCGGCGCCCACCCGATCCCTATTTCCCGCCCCCGGCTCCCGGGCGGGCTGGCCCCGGCTAAGGGATCTGCCAACCGCCCGCTGGGCCAGCGACCCTTGGCCCGAACGCTTCAACCGCCTGCCAAGCTGCTCGTTCGCAGCTGTGCGGCTTGATACGGCACGAGCCGTGGCGGGATTCAAACTCGACGGCGGCCCGGCCAGCGGGCTGACGGCTTCCTGCCCGGCGGCGCGTAGCGACGCCAGGCACACGCCCTCCCGTTCACCTGCAACGGCTTGCTGCGCTCCCGCCCCAAGCAGGTCGCCCAGAACTGGAACGTCCAGTGGGCGGCTACAAGGGCGAGGCACCCAGAAGCGTGCGCCTGCACCTTTAGGCGTTTTATACCGATATGCGTAGAATGAATGAGACTACAAATGAGACTACGCAGCCTTAAGGGGCCCATGACGGCTTTGATGTATTGCCTGGTCAGAGGTGGCGGAGGATAGGAGATTCGAACTCCTGAGGGGTTGCCCCCAACACGCTTTCCAACAATGTTGCATGGCGTTCACCGGCGTCCGCCAGCGTCCGCGAGCCGCGCGAACACAATCCGGGTGACCACCGGTGAACGGCCCCGTACGTGGATGAATGAGCCCAAAACTGAGCCCAGACCCGGGCCGCTGCTTGCTGCCCTGGTGTGGCGGCCGAGCCGCCGGACGGGAGTAGCCCTGCATGCGTGGTCGTCACCGTAGGTAGCCAGCGATTCGTGCCACATGCGATTCCAAATCGCGCCGATCGCCGAATATTTGTTCCTTTTCGTGCCTCGGCGTTGCGCGGCTGCCGAGCGCATATCAGCCGGTTATGGAGGGTCGGCTGTCTGTGTCCCGGAGGCCTGCCTCAAATTTCTCCGGGGATTACGTTGCGATCTTTGGGTGAAGGCATGGCCGATCTAGATGGCCGTGGGCCAAGACGGGGTGTCTTGGCCCACGGCCACGCCGGTGGGTGCGGGAGTCAGTGTCTGGCGCTGGCTACTGACACGGACCCGCGGTGGGCAGCGTGCAGTGCAAGGACAACGCTGATGCGTCGGTCTGGCGGGCCGGTGATGGCGGGCAGCGGCCGTGCCGGTGTCGAAGCCGGTGGGAGCGGCACGCGCGGGTTTCGGATCAAGACGAAGACGCGCGCGTCGCCGGCGTTCGGCCCGCTGGTGTAGAGCCCGTGGCCGTAGATCTCGCCCCGGTTGTTGATGTAGTCGGCGCTGATCATTTGGAAATCCGAGGGCGCGACGAGCGTGTTGAGGTCGTATCCGTGGCCGCCCGTCCAGAGGGCGGCGCTGACCTCGTTGAAGTTGCTGTCGTCCTGGTTGCCTACCACTTGGTCGCGGTCGTTGATGGCGTTGCCGAACGCCTCGGCCGCGCCGCCGACCGGCGGCAGATCGACCATCTTGCCGTGGTGCCAGAAGATCCCGTGGAAGTTGCCGTCGGAGGCGACGTAGAAGCCCGTGGCGTCGCCTCGTTGGTTGATGTAGGAGGCGCCGCCGAAATTGCCATCGGGCGTCCCGAGATCGATCATCTTGCCGTTCCGCCACAGGAACGGGTGAGCGTTTTGGTCGCCCGGCAGGTCACTGACGCCGACGACCTCGCCCTTATCGTTGAGCCCGTTGACAAACCCGAGCCTGCCGCCCAGGGTGCCGAGGTCGGTCATCCGCCCGTCCTGCCACAGGAACGGGTCGATCGTCGGGGCCCCGGTCGCGGCGTGCAGCCTCGAATTGGTGTCTGACCAGCCGGCGATCTGCCCACGCTGGTTCTGAAGGTATGACTGGGCGTCCGGCCCGCCCAGCGTGCCGAGATCGCGCATCACCCCATCTCGCCACACAAACCCCCGTATCTCCCCCACGAAGGGGAAGTAGTACTGCTGCTCGCTGGGGAAGGGATCCCGGGTGCTGGTGGTGGAGAAACCGATCACCTGGCCGTGGCTGTTGATGTCCAGCGCGCCGCTGTCGTGGCCCCCGAGCGTTCCCAGACCGATCACCCGCCCATGTTCGAACACCGTGGCCTCTTGCGCTGGCGCGCCGGTCAGCGGGTCGATGAGCCCGTTCTCCGATGCGCCCGCTCCGACCCCGTTGCCGTTGAGCTGGCCGATCACGCTGTTGTTATCAGCCGCTGGGGCCAGTGCCCCCAGGTCGACCAGCCGGCCACTTCTCCACGCAAACGCATGCTGGACGTACCCGTCGCAGAAGGGGGCGCAGAACTGCGTCGGGAGATCGGGATCGGGAGTGGTCGTGTCCGCTGTGCCCATCACAGTCCCGTTGCTCGTGATCGCCCCCGGCAGACCGAGAAAACTCCCCGGCCCGCCGAACGTGCCCGGGTCGACCAGCCGGTACGGGTACTGCGTCTGGGCGTGCGCGGGTGCGGCGACGGTCAGTGCGGGCACGATCGCGGCCGCGATCAGCGCCGCTAGCCGTTTGCTCATGATTCTGGCCCTTTCCAGGTGCGTCGGTGTGGTTTGACAGCGGCCGGCAGCCCGTATCTCATCGACCGGGTGGCGTGACCCGAGCGGTCGGCTGCAGGAGACCTCGACGGCCGCGGGATCAGTGCGCGTTACCCAGCTCCGCACCAGATGCGGCTGGTCGGCGACGGTGACCCGGCCCGGCTAAGCAAGCTGCTGGCCCGGAACCTGGACCATGCCGCGGCTGGGATCCGGCCGCTGATGGGCAGTGGGCCCGGCATGCGGCCGCGGAGGCAGGCCGGGGGTAGCGCGCCAGGCGCCGCTGGCCGGCCAGTAGCGGCCGGGGTGCTCGTCTCGCTTCCGTTCCACTGTTCGGCGAGGGTGAGGCTGGAGCCGTTGTTGGCGTAGCTGGCCACGGCGTAGCAGGCCGATGGGGTTGGGCAGGCCACCCCAGGGAAGCCGATGTCGTAGGCGACCAGGCCCGGGGTCGGCTGGATGCGCCACCGGCCGCCGCTCCACCGTTCTGCCAGGGTCAGCGGTCCGGAGTTGGTGAGGTTGAGCCCGAACGCGGTGCAGACGGTGGCCGCCGGGCAGGCGACGCCGGCGAGGGTGATGTTCTGGCCGCCGCTGGGGTTGGGGGTGGCCTGGACGCTCCAGGTTCGGCCGTTCCACCGCTCGGCCAGCGTCTTGACCAGGGTCTGGTTCCCGACCGCGGTGCACGCCGAGGCCGAAGTGCAGGCCACGCCGTTGAGGCCGGCGTTGCCCCCGGTGGGGGCGGGCTTGACGGTGGGCACGATCCGCCAGGTGGCGCCGTCCCACCGCTCGGCCAGCGTCCCCAGCCCCGCGCCGGTGGCCGGGTCGAACTCGTAGCCGACCGCCATGCAGGACGACCGCGAGGTGCAGGCCACGCCGGTCAGGAGCTTGATGCCGTGACCGGGCGGGTTGGGGGTGGGCTGGATGCTCCAGGTGTGACCGTTCCACCGCTCGGCCAGAGTCCCCGTCGGCTTGCCCGGTGGTGTCAGGCGGCCGCCGACCGCGGTGCACGCCGACGGCGAGGTGCACGACACGGCGCCCAGGGACCATCCGCCGCCTGGGGGGTTGGGCGTGGGCGTGATGCGCCACGTTGTGCCGTTCCACCGCTCGGCCAGCGTGCCCGGCGGCATGCTGATGAACGGGTTGCCGTGACCCCCGACCGCAAGGCAGGACGACCGCGACGGGCACGAGACGCCGATCAGGTTGCCGCCGCCTGCGGGGCTGGGGGTGGGCTGGATGCTCCAGGTATGGCCGTTCCACCGCTGCGCCAGGGTCAGCGGGGTGCCCCGGTTGTTGCTGGTGATCCCGACCGCGATGCAGGCTGAGCGGGACACGCAGGACGCGGCGTTCAGCTCACTGGCCGCCGCGCCGGGAGGGCTGGGGGTGGGCTGGATGCTCCAGGTGCTGCCGTTCCACCGCTCGGCCAGTGTGGCCGGAGACTGGTTGTTGAACACGTTCGGGCTGGAGGACCCGATGGCGAGGCAGCCGGTTGCCGAGGTGCAAGCGACGCCGCTCAGCAGGTTCATCGCACCGTCGGCCAGGTGGGCGGTGGGCTGGATCGCCCAGCTGCTGCCATCCCACCGCTCGGCCAGGCCCTGGAACGCGCCCGAGGAGTCGATGTAGGCCCCGATCGCGGTGCAGGCCGACGCGGACGCGCACGCCACCGCGTTCAGGAAGGTGAACTGCGCGCCGCCCGGGTTGGGGGCGGGCTGGATGCTCCAGTTGGTGCCGTTCCACCGCTCGGCCAGATTGCCGGCGTTGGAGATCCCGACCGCGGTGCACGCCGACGGGGAGGTGCAGGCCACCGAGAACAGGGCGCCGCCGCCCTGCGGCGGATTGGCGGTGGCCTGAGTGCTCCAGGCGGAGCCGTCCCACCGCTCGGCCAGCGTCCCCGCGGTGGAGCCACCGACGGCGGTGCAGACGGCCGATGACGTGCACGCGACGCCGGACAGGAACGCGCCAGCCGGGCTTGGCGCCGACTGGATCTGCCAGCTGCTGCCGTTCCACCGCTCGACCAGCGTCTTGCGGGGCGTGCCGTTCGGCGTCCCCCCGACCGCGGTGCACGCCGACGGCGACGTGCACGACACCCCGTTCAGCTGACCGCCGCCCGCGGGGCTGGGGGCGGGCTGGAGTTGCCAGCTGCTGCCATTCCACCCCTCGGCCAGGGGCTTCTGCGCCCCCGACCTGCTGGCCGTGGTCCCGACCGCCTCGCAGGCCGACGGCGACCCGCAAGACACGCCGAACAAGTTGCTCCACGCCGCCCCCGGCGGGCTGGGGATCGGCTGGATGCGCCACTTGCTCCCTTTCCACCGCTCGGCCAGCGTGACCCCCGCGCCCGAGGCCTTGGTGTAGGTGCCGACGGCCATGCACGAGCTGGCGGCGGGGCAAGACACCCAGAAGAGCTGGCCGGTCGGAATCACCGGGTTCGGGCTCGGCGTGACCGACCAGCCCGGCGCCGAAGCGCCCGCCGGAACCGAGGCGCTCGCCGGAATCGCGGCGGCCCCCGCCAGCACGACCGCCGCAGCTACCCCGGCGATCAGTGCCAGACGACGCGTGATCATGTCCGCCAGCTCCTTTGAGTTGCGGGCCGCGTCCGGCGGCCACTGGTGGAGTTGTGCGACCGGGACGGGCCGGTCAGGTGACCGGTCATTGCCAGGGTCCTTCCGGGCTGGGCTGGTGGGGGTTGAGCCAGGCCGAGTCCATGAGGCGTTCGCGGGGGATGCCGAGCCGGTCGCTGGCCGCGATGACCGCAGCCCGGGACGGGCCGCAGAACAGGCACAGCACCAGGTCGTCGGCGGCGAACAGCAGGCAGCCGAGGTAGGTGACCGGGCCGGTGCCCGCGGCCAGACCGGTGGCGGCGGCGCGGCCGGCGACGTGCTGGAGGTCGGCGTGGGTGACGCCGGGCCAGTAGCACTTGGCCGCGTACAGCATGGGAGTAAGCGTCGCCCAGGGGTGTTTCAAAAAGTCTTCAAGATTGTTTCAGCCGTGCGGGGGCTAGCCAGCCTCGCCGGTCCGGAGGACACTCGGACAGGGGGTCGACGTGGGCGCTGAGCTGGGGTTCGGGATCCTCGGGCCGCTGGAGGTCAGGCTCGACGGAACGCTGGTGCGGGTCGGCGGGCCCAGGCAGCGGGCGCTGCTGGCGTTGCTGCTGTGCCACGCGAACACGGTCGTCTCCGTTGATCAGCTCACCGAGGAACTGCTCGGCGATCTGCCGGCGGAGTCGGCGGAGCGGATGCTGCGGGTGCAGATTTCCCGGCTGCGCAAAGTCCTGGCCGGCGGCGCGCCGAGGGTGCTGGCCCGCCCGCGAGGGTACGTGTTGCGCGTCGAGCCGGGGGAGCTGGACCTGGAGGTGTTCGAGCAGCGGGCAGCCGCGGGCCGGGACGCGCTGGCCCACGGGGATCCGGGCCGGGCGGCGGTGCTGCTGGGTGAGGCGGAGTCGCTGTGGCGGGGGCGGCCGCTGGCCGATCTGGAGTTTGAGCCGTTTGCCCGGTTCGAGATCCAGCGGCTCGAATCGCTGCGCTTGCTGGCGGTTGAGGACCGGATGGAGGCAGAACTGGCAATTGGCCAGCACGTCGGCTTGTGCCCGGAGCTGGAGCGGCTGGTGGCCGAGCATCCGTTGCGCGAACGGCTCCGTGGGCAGCTGATGCTGGCGCTGTACCGGTCCGGCCGCCAAGCCGAGGCGCTGGCGGTGTTCCACGACACCCGGCAGGTGCTGGATGCCGAACTGGGCATCGCGCCTGGCCCGGGGCTGCGCCAGCTGCAGGAACGGGTGCTGGCCGCCGACCCGCTGCTGGACCTGCCCGCCGCGGCCGCAGCGGCGGCGAGGGGAGCCTTCACGGCCACGGCCACGGCCACTAGGAGCTTGCCGCGTGATACCGCCAGCTTCACCGGCCGCCAGGCCGAACTGGCCCGGCTGCTGGGCGCGCTGGACGGCCTGGCCGAGGGCGGCGGGGTGGTGGGAATCCACGCGATCGACGGGATGGCCGGGATCGGCAAGACCGCTTTTGCGGTGCACGCCGCGCACCGGCTGGCCGGAAGGTTCCCCGATGGGCAGTTCTTCCTGCCGCTGCACGCGCACACTGCCGGCCAGCGGCCGGTCCAGCCGGCCGACGCGCTGGCTAGTCTGCTGCTGACCGCCGGGGTCGCCGCGGCGGCGATCCCGCCCGGCCTGGAGGCCCGGGCTGGCCGGTGGCGGGACCAGGTGGCGGGCAAGAAGATCCTGCTGGTCCTGGATGACGCGGCCAGCCATGACCAGGTCCGGCCGCTGCTCCCCGGCACCGCGGGCAGCCTGGTGCTGGTCACCAGCCGCCGCCGGCTTGCCGCGCTGGCCGATGCCGCCCAGATCAGCCTGGACACCCTGCCGCCTGGTGAGGCGGCGATCCTGCTGGCCCGGCTGGCGGCCCGGCCCGAGATCCGCGCCGGGGACCCGGCCGTGGGTGAGATCACCCGGCTGTGCGGGTACCTGCCGCTGGCGATCGGCATGCTGGCCAGCCAGCTGCGCAACCACCCCGCGTGGGCCGGCGAACAGCTCGCCGCCGATCTCGCGGCGGGCCAGGACAAGCTGGCCATGATGCGCGCCGAGAACCTGTCGGTCGCCGCCGCGTTTGACCTGTCCTACGCCGACCTGGCCCCCGGCCCGCAGCGGCTGTTCCGCCGGCTCGGCCTGGTCCCGGGCCCCAGCATCGACGGCTACGCCGCCGCCGCCGTCGATGACACCACCCTGGACACCGCCCGCCGCCACCTTGACGAACTCTACGACCAGCACCTGGCCGCCGAGCCCGCGCCCGGCCGCTACCAGCTGCATGACCTGCTCCGTGAGCACGCCCGCGCCCTCGCCGCCGCCGACGACCCAGCCGAAGCAGACGCCGCGACAGGCCGGTTGCTGGACTACTACCTGCACACCGCCCAGGCCGCCGCCCGGCGCTTCCCCTCCTGGGGGAGTTATAGGTGCTGCCCGGCGGCTGGCCGGCCAACCGCCGATGCCCCGGACCTTTCCACATCCGGGCAGGCGGCCACCTGGCTGGAAGCCGAGCGGGCAAACCTGCACGCCGCCGCGGATTACGCCGCCGCCCAGGCACGATCCTTGCATGCCACCGGCATATCCGTCGCGGTGAGCGGCTTTCTGGGCACCCGCGGACACTGGGATCAGTCCGCCGCCCTCCACCAGACCGCCCTGACCGCGGCGCGCCGGGCTGGGGACCGGCTTGGCGAGGCCGACACGCTCGCCGAACTGGGCATTGTGCAGCGGCTGACCGGGGACCACCGGGCGGCCGCCGCCACCCTGGCCGGGGCGGTGGCGCTCTTTCATGACCTCGGTGACCTGCCCGGCCAGGCCTATGCCCTCAACCAGCTGGGCTTCCTTTACACGGTGACCGGGGACTACCCGGCCGCCGCCGCCAGCCACCACCAGGCCCTGGCGCTAGCCCGCAGCGCGGGCGACCGCCTCACCGAGGCAGCCGCCCTCACCAACCTGGGTGTCCTGCAGCAGCTGACCGGGGACTACCCGGCCGCCGTCGCCAGCCACCACCAGGCCCTGGCGCTGTGCCGCGACCTCGGCGATCTGCAAGGCCAGGCGTACGCCCTCCTCGGCCTCGGCGGAATACAGCAAGACACCAGGGATTACGCCGCCGCCGCCGCCAGCCACCAGCAGGCCCTCACCATGTTCGGTGACCTCGGGGACCTGCTCGGCCAGGCCCGGGCCCTCCTCGGCCTTGGCGGGGTGCAGCAGCAGACCGGGGACTGCCCGGCCGCCGCCGCCAGCCACCACCAGGCCCTAGTGCTGTTCGGTGACCTGGGCAACATGCTCGGCCAGGCCGAAGCGCTGAACCGCCTCGGCGAGCTGGCGACTCGGACCAAACACACCCCGCAGGCCCGCGAGCATCACACCCGGGCACTGGCCATCGCCCGCGACGTTGGCGCGGCCCCCGAGGAAGCGCTCGCCCTGGAAGGACTCGGCCACAGCCACCTGCAGGACGGCAGCCCCGGCCAAGCCACGGAGTACCTGCGGCAGGCACTCGCGATCTACCAGCGTATCGGCGCCCCCGCCGCCCGCCGCGTCCAGGAAACCCTCCATCAGCACAGGCTCACATCCACCGCCGAACCAGCGGCTGCCAGCAGCCAACGCAACCAGCCGCGCGCACCGTCGCACCCAAGCAAGCCGCCTAGGGACAAGCCCCCGGCTGGGAGCGCGGCAGAACAACCCGATCTGCGCGAGCAACCGTCGCCAGGCACCAAGCAACACGAACGTTCATAACGGCGGCAGTACGCGCCTCGCCCGGGTCGAGGGCCGATCACATAGCGTGATTGAACGCATCAGGTCGCCGATTTCCCGGGCGCCGGCTCAGCATGGGCGGTGAAAGGATGATCGTCATGACCGATAGGTTCGTCCTCATTAACCCCGACGGTCTTCACCCCACCTCCGGATACGCCCACCTTACGATCGCCGAAGCCGGCCGCACCGCCCACCTCGCGGGCCTGTGCCCCTTGGACACCGACGAGCAGATTGTCGGTCGTGGCGACCTCGGCGCCCAGATCGACCAAGTGGTGGCGAACGCTCTGGCGATCTTGTCCGCGGCCGGTGCCACGCCGCACGACGTCGTCCGCTCGGTCATTTACGTGGTCTCTGCCGACAGCACCGTCCTGGCCAGCGCATGGCATCGCCTCAATGCCTCGCCGCTCGCCCCGGCCTTCGCCACCGCCAGCACCCTGCTCGGAGTCACGGCGCTGGGCTACACCGGCCAGCTCATCGAAATCGACCTCACCGCCTCCCTGCCCTAAGGCAGCCACCGGCCGGTCACGTCCTGGGGTGAGCGGTCGAATGGAAGGGCCGAAGCCGGCACATTGTGTCCGTCACAGAGAGCGATCAGATTCCCCAACCGCTGCAACCCCCAGTCGTCGCCGAGCGCCGAATCGGAGCGTCACGTAGCTCAAGGTGTTCTGTCGTGGTGATCGGCCATATCCACCAGTTCTGACCGCGCACCTCTATAGCCACCCGATGAATCGCTGTTACGCCCGGCCACACAGATTGGCTACAGCGAGCAGATGCTCGGTGGCTGGACGCGCCGGGCCAGCCGCCCAGCTCGCGGCGATGGTCGCCTCCCGGCCGATGATCGTGATCACACCGGCCCCCGGTCCAGCCGGCGCACGATTGAGATTGACCGCGGACCGGCGCCGGGTGCACGACCCGGCGCCGGTCCGTCGTCCGGGGCTCGCTCCCGTGGGGCATTGGTCAGAAGTGCACCCAGTCCTGGTTAAAGCCCAGAGAACAGGTCAAGAGCTCGACGTTGTCGCCGTTGGATCCGTCGCCTGACGCCACGGCACTAAGGCACAGGCCGTGCGCGCCGTTGGCCCATTCGTAGGTGGCCACGCTAGACCACTGCTGGTTGCTGCCACCGTTGCAGGCCCACAGGTCGACGTTGTCGCCATCGGATCCGTCGTGTTTCTTCACGGCGTCTAGGCACAGCCCGTGTGCCGCATTCGTAATGGTTCCGTCGGCGTTCAGATACCAGTACTGGTTAGTGCCCGCGTTGCAGCCCCACAGGTCGACGTTGTCACCGTTGGATCCGTCGTGTTTCTTCACGGCGTCCAGGCACAGCTTGTGGGCAACGTTTTGCACCAGGTACGGCCCGCTGCGGCGGCCGGGCGCGTGGACGCGCACCAGGCGCAGCCCACCGAGATCGACGGAGTCACCGCGCAGCATCGAGGCGGCGGGGCGGCTTTGCGTCGCGGCGGCGGCAGCGGGATTGGCCGCCAGCACGCTCCCGCCGCCCAGTGCGCCGGCTAGCGCCAGCACGGCGATGACCCGGCGGAGAGGCGCGCGCCCTGGCACCGGCTTGGATCTTGATGTCCTAGTCTTCTGCCGCTCCGCTGAGCTTGGTAGTTCCTGGCCACGCACCGAGCCTGCTGAGATGCCCACCGCCGCGGCCGCGGCCGCGGCGCCAGCCGTAAGCCGTCCAGAACTGCGCATGACGACCACTCCCTTTCTCACCTGGCATGTGCAGGTTCTATCTGGTGGCGATCATGCGCTCGTGGCGCACCGTGATGAATCCGTGAAACCCGCGGAATTCGCGAACCGGGCACGGCTGCCGTCAGCCGCATGCCGTGTAAACCCTGACCACTGCCCCCGGGGCACAACGAAGAAGCCCCGGCCTTCGCGGCCAGCACACCCACCTAGATCACCCACGCCTACCAGCGCGCCGGCCGGGCATTGTGCCGCCCAGCACAAGACCGCTGGGGACACCGCGCCGGTATTGACCGCATACCGGCGCCCCGGTCATGACCCACCCCGATTCATCCATCCTCGCGAAGGAGACGTATCAGCTTGTTCGGTGCTGCGCCGACGGTCCCGACAACTCAGCGGGCAGTCGCTCAGGCGGGTACGGGCGCGTATGCGATGTGGCCTGCGCTCGCGGGCCGTGGCCGGCTGCTTCTGCGCGCGGCTCCTGGGGCCTGCGCTTTCGCGATCAGGTCGCCTCGACGGGCCGGGGTGCTGGAACGTGATCGCTCTCATGGGGCGGTTGCGGTGTCGCTGATGGGCAGCCGGATGGTCCTGTCACCGAAACTGGCGACCAGGTCCAGCCTGCGTCCGAGGGCCTCGAGGTAGCCGGCGATGACCTCGAAGGAGGTGACCTCGCCGTGCTCGATCTGGGATATCCGGGCGACGGTCACGCCCACGGCGGCGACGATCTGCTTTGGCCCAGGGCCGGCAGCTTGCAGGTCTCGGCGAGCTGGTGCCCGCGCGTCTGGGCGAGCCCCCAACACGCCTTGGCGGCGTGCGCTCCTCCGATCACGGTCGTCCGTGATGCCTCTGACCAGGGCCACCGCGGCGGCTGATATCGGCGGCGGCAGGGTCCACGGCTGGGGAAATGAGCCCATTAAATGAGCCCACTGGACACAATGAGCCCACTTGGCAGCGGCCACTCACCGATGTTCTTGC
>Ga0306925_10002038_pt1 | contig 17107 bp, 17 predicted proteins | sample flu12Cox44000176_FD_203755 | JGI IMG/M metagenome (GOLD analysis project Ga0306925, IMG submission 203755) | Lab enrichment of tropical soil microbial communities from Luquillo Experimental Forest, Puerto Rico - flux8day.12C.oxic.44.000.176 (v2)... | ecosystem: Environmental > Terrestrial >... | reverse complement strand
TGCGCGACGTGCTGGGCGACAAATACGCCGCGACCGTCAGGGAAGCGACCTACGAATTCACGGATCCTTCGATCGAGCGGCAGATCGTCGAATTCAAGACGACCGGCTGCAATGCGCTGATCGCCGTTACCCTCCCGCCGCTCGCCGTGCAGGCGATCCGCAAGATCCGCGATTTCGGCTGGAAGCCAATTTTTTTCATGAACAATGTCTCAGTCTCGGTACCCCTTGTCCTCGAGCCGGCCGGGCTCGAGAGCAGCATCGGTTTGTTGTCCTCGACCTGGATCAAGGACCCGCTTGATCCTGCCTTTGAGAATGACCCGGAGATGAAAGATTGGCGCGCCTGGATGAGCAAGTATCTACCGGGTGAGGATGTGCGCCGGCCGAGCTTCGCCTATGGCTACAACTCCGCGGCCGCCTTGATGCAGGTGCTCAAACAGGCGGGCAACGATCTCTCGCGCGAGAATATCATGCGCCAGGCGACGAACCTGCGCGACCTCGAGCTCCCGATGCTGCTGCCGGGAATCAAAGTCAACACCAGTCCGACCGACTATTGGGCGGTCCAGCAGCTGCAGTTGATGCGGTTTGACGGCAAGCGCTGGGTGCGGTTCGGGGATTTGGTCTACGACGAGTGAGAGGCAATGCCCATCCGCCGAAACGCGTCGAGAGCCCGCACGTGTCAGCGAATAAGTTGATGCAGGTGCATCACGAGCGCCCTTGCGCCGCATCGGGACACACTGCAACTGCAGGAATTTGCCTGCGCGGAACGCATATGCCGTACCGGCGCTCCTCGCCGACGTCATTCCGGCTTGATATGAGCGGCGCGGATCACCTTGGCCCATTTCTCGGTTTCATCGACGAGGAGCTTGCCGAACTCGGCCGGCGTGAGCGCAAGCGGCGTGCCGCCCAGATCGGCAAAGCGAGCCTTGATTTTGGGATCAGCGAGGGCCGCGGCGATCTCGCTATTGAGCTTATCGACAATTGCGGGAGGCGTATTTTTAGGCGCGCCGATCCCGAGCCAGTCGCCGGCCTCGAAGCCAGGCACAAATTCGCTCACGGTCGGGACGTCCGGTAGCGCCGGCGAACGCGCCGCGGTCGTGACCGCGAGCGCACGCAGCTTCCCGCTCCTCACATGCTCGATCGATCCGGCGATGCCGGCAAAGGAGATGAAGACCTGTCCGCCGAGAAGATCGGCCAATGCGGGCCCCGCGCCACGATACGGCACGTGAACGAGCTCGACGCCGGCCATCAGCTTGAATAATTCGCCGACCAAATGACCGGCTGAACCCACGCCGGCCGATGCCATCGTGATCTTGCCCGGATTGGCCTTGGCGTAGGCGATCAAGTCAGGAACGGTTTGCGCCGTCACCGAGGGATTAGCCAGCATGATTTGCGGTTGCCGAATCAAGCTCGCAACCGGCGCGATGTCGCGCAGAAACACGAAATTGAGCTTGTCATAGAGCGTCGCGTTGACCGCGCTCGAAGGGCCGACCATGAGGAGCGTATAGCCATCGGGCGGCGCGCGCACGACCGACTCGGTCGCGACATTGGTGCCCGCGCCCGGCCGATTCTCGATAACGAATGGCTGGCCGAGCCGCTCATGCAGCCATTGTCCGATCACGCGTGCGCCGATGTCGGTAGAGCCACCGGCGGCGAAACCGACGACGATGCGTACCGGCCGCGTCGGATAGGCCTGCGCCCTCGCCAAGCGCGAGACGGCCGGCAACGCGGCAGCGGCCGCGGCCAAATGCAAGAACTTGCGGCGGGAAAGCTTCATCGTGGTCCGCGCGCCGGCGGAGGGGGCCACAAGCCCGCTATTCCGTCTTCACTGCCGCCGCCTTGATGATCGGCGTCCAGCGCGCGATCTCGTCCTTCACCAGCGCGGCGAGGGGCTGCTGGCCGCGCCGGGACGCGTCCGGAATTTCGCTGCCGAGGGCGAGCAGGCGCTTCTGCGTGCTCCCGTCATCGATCGCCTTGTCGAGCGCGTCGCTGAGCTTGTCGAGGGCCGGCTTCGGTGTCCCCTTGGGCGCAAACAAGGCGTTCCAGGCCGACGCCTGGAATTGCGGAAGGCCCGCCTCTGCGGAGGTCGGCACCTCCGGCAGCGCCGCACTGCGCTTTAAGCTTCCGATTGCATAGGCTTTGAATGCCCCGTTTTGAATCTGCTGAACGACGTCGGGGGCAACATTGCACATGTAATCGACTTGACCGCCGATCAGCGCGCTGATGGCGGGCGCCGCGCCGTTGAAGGGCACCATGGTCGGCTTCACGCCGAGTATCGAGTTGAGCAGCAGGCAGGTGAAATGCGTGATCGAGCCGACGCCGGCGTGCGCCATGTTCAACTTCTCAGCGTTCGCTCTCACATAAGTTGCGAATTCCTTGAGGTCGTTCGGCGGAAAGTCCTTTTTCGCCACCAGCAGGACCGGAAGCCCGGCGGTGCCGATCGGCGCGAAATCAACTTGCGGATTGTAGGCGAGGCTGGGATAGAGCGCGACGGACGCCGCGTGCGTTCCCATATTGCCCAATTCAATCGTGTATCCATCGGGGTTTGCGCGCATCGCACGCGTTGAGCCGGTGGTGCCGCCCGCCCCAACGACGTTCTCGACGATGAGCTGCTGCCCGAGCGTGCGCGACATGTGCTCGCCCAGGATGCGAGCAATGACGTCGGTCGTCCCGCCGGCCGCGAACGGCACGATGATCGTGATAGGCCGCGACGGATAGGCCTGCGCCGTTGCCGGCTTCGTTCCGTTTATTGCGAAGGCAAAGGCTGCGATCGCCAGAACAATCGCACGTTTCGTCATCATGGATTTCCTCCCCTCCAGGCGCCAGGCGTCATCCGCCTGACGCGACGCCGCGCGAGGCGCGAACCCGCAGAGGTCGCCAGCTTATCGGAAGCGGGCAACGAGCAGGAGCACGACGTTCGACTGCCGGCATTCGGGCGATCAGGGGCAAAAGAGCGCACCAAGGGCTGAACCAGCATCTCGCGGCACGCCCGCGCATGCCCGCTTCGAGAGGTAAAGCGGACCCAGCTGACGGCGTGAGGTCTGCTTAGCCCCAAACGGGCATAGCCCGGGCCGAAATGCCGTAGCCAGCGGGCCGCGGCATCCTGGTTTTTCTATCTTTGCATGCGAAATAAAGCGGGGCCAAAGCGCTCGAACCTCGATTCAGAACGATTCAGGTCTGTCCCAAGGACTAATCGGCCCTTCTATGGCAGCCTAAAGATGCGGCCAACCGACTGCGCTCGGCGGGCAGGCGGTTCTGTTGCCAAGGGCGGGAAAGCCTCATGATCGATATCAGGCGGCGCTACTTTATGGCGCTCGTCGCCGGCGCGGCGATCCCATGGCCGTTGGCGGCACGCGGGCAGGAACCCGGCCGCACTTACCGTCTCGGCTTCCTGCTTCCTTCCGCAAGGCGATCAGCGGCGGTCGAGGCATTGTTCGACGAACTGCGGCTCAATGGGTTTGTCGAGGGAAGAAATCTCGCTGTCATTCCGGGTGGCTTCGAGTCCGTCGACGACAATCTGAGCGAACGGGCGGCGGCCTTGGTCAGTGCGGCGCCCGATGCGATCGTCGCCGGCCCTGCACCTCCCTTGCGAGCGGTTGAGGCCGTCACCCGCAGCGTGCCGGTCGTCGGTATGTCCGAGGACATGGTCGGCGAGGGATTGGTGTCGTCGCTTGCGCACCCTGGGGGCAATATCACCGGCATCAGTCTGCTCTCCCCCGAACTCGACGGCAAACGGCAAGACATCTTGATCGAGGTGGCGCCCGGCGCGCGCCGGATCGCGGCGATGGCTGATTCCAGGCAGACCCCTGCGTACCACCTTCAAGCCTTGCAGCACGCGGCGCGCTCGCGCGGCGTCGAACTTTCGGTGTTCGGCGTCAACGGCCCCGAGGAGATCGCATCCGCGATCGACGCCGCAAAAGCATCGGGTGCCGAGGCGCTAAACTTTCTGGCAACGCCGCTGTTCTCGCTTCCCGGCACGCGCAACAACCAGATCGTCATGCAGCGGATCGCCGCGGTGCGGCTGCCGTCAATCTTTCAATGGCCGGAAACGGCGGAAGCGGGTGCGCTCGCAGGATACGGCCCGCGATTTCCCGAGATGTACCGTCAACGCGCGCGAATGGTGGTGAGGATCTTCCGTGGCGCCAAGCCCGCGGACGTGCCGGTCGAGCAACCTGCCCGGTTTCAGCTGGTCATCAATCTGAAGGCTGCGAAGGCGCTCGGGCATGAAGTTCCAGCTAGCCTAGTGCTGCGCGCCGACGAGGTGATCGAATGAGGCGGCGCGAGTTTATCTTGGCTCTCGGCGGTGCGGCGTTGTGGCCGCTCGCGGGGCGCGCGCAGCAGATGCTGCGCGTCGGCTTTGTCGGCGTGCAGCCCCGCGAGGCCGCGCTCTATAATAACTTCCGCAGGCGGATGGCCCAACTCGGATATCAAGAAGGCCGCAACTTTACCTTCGATTACATCCAAACACCCAATCTCGAAGGCTACGAAAACGGCTATCGCGAGCTCGCGGCGCGCAAGGTCGACATATTCCTCGCGGTCGGGAACGAGCGCGCCCTGCGCGCGGCGATTTCGGCCGCGGACGGGAAGCCGATTGTGTTTCTGGCCATCGATTTCGACCCGCTCGCCAAGGGCTATGTGGCGAACCTCTCGCGTCCCGGGGGCAACGTGACCGGCATTTTCGTGCGCCAGCTCGAGCTCGCCGCCAAACGCGTCGAGATTGCGCGCGAGGCGTTCCCGCGCGCGACGGTCCTTGGCATCGCATACGACACGATTTCGCGTGAGCAACGCGACGCAGCCGCCGAGGCAGCGCGCAAGCTCGGCCTGGAGCCGCGCATGATCGAAGTCAAAGGCGAAGAGGGCTATGCCCGCGCGTTCGACGCCATGGACGACGCGCGCGGCCAGCCGATCATCTTGCCGGCGGGACCGATGTTCATGCGCGACCGCGCGGCCATCGCGCAAGCGTTGCTCGAGCGTCGCATTCCCTCGATCGTGGCATTCCGCGAGAACATTGAGGCCGGTGCGCTGATCAGTTACGGCTTCGACCTCATGGGGCTGTTCCACGACATCGCGAGCTATGTCCACCGGATTGCAGGAGGCGCCAAGCCATCCGAAATGCCGATCGAGCAATCGCCGCGCTTCTTCATGGCCGTCAATCTCAAGGCGGCGGCGTTGCTCGGGGTTTCGTTGTCAGATGTGTTGGTCGCCCGCGCCAACGAGGTGATCGAGTGAGGCGCCGCGATTTCGTTAGGCTTGTCGGCGGCGCGGCGGCGCCTTCAATTCTTTGGCCGCTCGCCGCGCGCGCGCAACAGCCCGCGATGCCGGTGATCGGGTATCTCAGCGCCCGGTCGCGCGAGGATACATCGCATCTTATCGCAGCGTTCCAGAGAGGCCTGGCGGAGAGCGACTACATCGTTGGACGCAACGTGACCATCGAATATCGTTTCGCGCTTGGCCAATACGATAAGCTGCCGGCGATGGCGAACGAATTGGTGCGGCTGCCGGCAGCCGTCATCGCGACGACCGGCGGTGAGCCGTCGGCGCTGGCAGCGAAGGCTGCGACCTCGACCATCCCGATCGTGTTCGCCGTCGGTAGCGATCCGGTCAAGCAGGGTCTCACGGCAAGCATCAACCGCCCGGGCGGCAACGCCACGGGGATTACAAGCTTGACCAATGAAATGGAGCCAAAACGGCTCGGGTTGTTGCGTGAGCTCGTGCCCCATGCGCACACGATCGGAGTGTTGTTGAATCCGAGCTTTTCCCAGGCTGAGAGCCAGCTCGCGGATATGCAGCAGGCGGCGCGCGCAATGAATCTGGCGATTGTTGCGTTCCGTGCCAACACGGATCAAGAGATTGACGCGGCATTCGAAGCTATCGCTCGACAGCGCGTTCCTGCCCTCGTCGTGTCCGCCAATCCGTTTTTTGACACGCGCCACAAAAAGCTCGTTGCGCTGGCGGCGAGCAACGCAGTGCCCGCCATTTATCACTTCCGAGAATATGCCCAAGACGGCGGCTTGATGAGCTACGGACTGAACTTCTCCGACGTGTATCGGCTGACCGGCGTCTATACGGGGAAAGTGCTCAAAGGTGCAAAACCTGGCGAACTGCCGGTTATGCAAGCGGACAAATTCGAGTTCGTGATCAACCTCAAGACCGCCAAGGCGCTCGGCGTCCAAATCTCCGACAATTTGCTCTCACTCGCCGACGAGGTGATCGAATGACCGGTGGTGACAAAGTCACCGGGCGGCGGCTCGCACCGGCGGCGTCGCAGCTACTCGCGCTTCGCGGCGGCGAATTTCACCACCTTGGCCCACTTGTCGGTGTCGCGCCGCCAAAGCTGGCCGAATTCCTCCGCGCTCGCGACGATCGGCCGCCCGCCCACCTCGGCCAGGCGCGCCGCGATGCGCGCGTCGGCGAGACCGGCGTTGATCTCGCGATTGAGCGTGGCAACGATCGCCGCCGGCGTGCCGGCAGGCACGCCGATGCCGGTCCAGCCGCTCACCTCGTAGCCTGGCACGGTCTCGGCCAAGGTCGGCACGTCGGGCACCGCGGCCGAACGCGCCGGCCCAGTGACGGCGAGCGCGCGCAGCGCGCCCGAGCGGATGTGCGGCAGCGAGTTCGGTAACGCGTCGATCCCCGCCTCCACGCGTCCGCCGATGAGATCGGTCACCATCGGCGCGCCGCCGTGGTAGGGCACGTGCACCGTGTCGACCCCGGTCATGAGCTTGAACAGCTCCCACGCCAGGTGGCTGATGGTGCCGGTGCCGAACGAGGCGGTGTTGATCTTGCCGGGATTGGCTTTCGCGTAGGCGATGAACTCGGCGACGGTCTTGGCCGGCACCGACGGACTCACCTCCATGACGAACGGCAAATCGACGAGGCCAGCAACCGGCTCGATGTCGCGCAGGAAGTTGAACGGCAGCGTCGGGTAGAACGTCGCGTTGATCCCGTTGGTGGTGGTCACGAACAGGAGCGTGTAGCCGTCGGGCGGCGAGTTGACCGCGGTCTGGACCGCGAGATTGGTGCCGCCGCCCGGCTTGTTCTCGACGACCACGAACTGGCCGAGCCGCTCCGTGAGCCACGCCGCCATCATGCGCGCCACCAGGTCGGTCGAACCGCCAGCGGGAAAGCCGAGGATCAGGCGTACCGGGCGCGAGGGATAGTTCTGCGCGCTTGCGTCGCGCGCGAGGGCCGGCAGCACGGCGGCACCCGCCGCCCGCTGCAGAAATTCGCGGCGCGCAAGCGTCATGGCGGCCCTCCTCGCAATCCGATGGCGCACGCTTTGCCCGCGCGACAGCGGGCGGGAGCGGCCGCCAGCAGACCGCCACCGCGGACGCGCGGCGCAAGCGTACAACTTCGCTGGGTCTTTCGGAAGCGCTCGGCCTGTCGGGCGAATGAGCTTGCGGCGTATCGCGACGCAAAGCGGCGGAAACCATGATTGTGCATAGGGGATTTCGTTAAGATTCCGTTTAGCTCTGGCGCCGATGATCCCGGCGTGATCCACGATCGCGTGGCTCACACCGAGGATCCCCACCATGGACGACGAGGGGCAGAGGCCTCCCGGGACAATCGGGGCGCTGTGGGTGGCGCCCGAGAAAAAACTCGGCGCGGAGCCGAAGCAGCTCGACCTGTGGCCAGCGCCGCAGTCCGCCGCCAACGCCGCCGTCGGCGGCGAGGAGCAGCGCGCAGCGCCCGTTGACGAGGCTGCGCCGACGCGCGCCAGCGATCAGACAACGAAGCCCAAATTCCTGCCGATAATCATTCCCCCGGCGGCATCGTCTTGCGATTACGAGATCAGGGCGCCGCGCCGGGACGCGTTCGAAATGTCGGCCGCGTTCGCGGGCGCCCCGTGGCTACATCCCGCGCTCGTCACCGGCGCGCTCGCGGTGGCGTTCGGCGTGGGATGGATCGCTGGCGCGAGCTCCTCGCGCTTCTTCGCCTCCGCGCCGGCTGCGACGCCCGTCCAGCAAGCGAGTGCCCCGATTTGTGCGCGAGAGTCCGGCCAGGAGATCGCCTGCGCGGCCAAAACGGATCGGCAGGCGATGGCGGGCGCAGCCGCCGAGGCCGCCGCTCCCGGCGCAAGCGCCGCCGATCGCTGGCACGAGCGCTCGCGCAGCCCGCGCTTCGCAAGCACCACCGCCAACAAAGACCCATCGACGACCAACAGCATCGCGTCGGCAGGAACGCCGACACAGGAGCGGATGAAGGTTTCTTCGAGGCCCGCGGCGGTGCCGGAGACGCGGCCGACCACGGTCGAGGGCTGGACGATCCGCGAGGTCGCGGGCGGGACGGTGGTGCTGGACGGGCCGAGCGGCGCTTGGCGCGCGGCGCAGGGAGATACGGTGCCGGGGGTTGGACGGATCGATTCGATCGTGCGCTGGGGCAGCCGCTGGATCGTCGCGACCACCAAGGGCCTGATCTCGACGCAAGACTGATTTTCATCCGCGCCGAAACTCCGTTCAGCGCCGATCAGCGGGCCTCCAAGCCCAGGCACCCCTCTCCTGGCCGCCAACCTGGCCGCCAAATGCGCAAAACTGTGACGCGGATCACAGACGGCGCGCGGATGCCCTCGTATATCCCTGTTCGGAAGATACATCCGCTTGGAAGAAGGGGATACGTCATGACCTGGACTTCGGACCGCACGGGCGTCCTGCTCTACACGATCATCGGCATGCTGTTTGTGCTGTCGACGATCTACCTCCCGGCCTGAGGCGCCATCCCGCGCCTGCGACGGATCGGCGCGCAGGCCGCTGAGCCCGATACACGTTTTCCGGGCAGTTCATAAAAATGGTATTTATGGTTGCAGGTTGAACCAATCGGCCCGTCCCCGCGACTAAAGGGATGGTGGCCCATGGGTGGCGTTGGGGGGCATTGAATGCGTCTGAAAAGTTCACGGGTTCGCGGGACCTCGGCCTTTGCGGTGGTCGGAGGCTGCCTGGGGGTCTACGTGGTCCTTGCTACGGGCTTCCATTGGTTGGTCGAGCCCACGCTGGGAAAAAACCAGGGGGTGACCGCTTACGAGCCCTCGCCTGCACGGATCGTACCGGATGCGCGCCAAACGGTCGCGGCTCCGGTTCGCTCAGAACCGGCGTCGCGGCTGGCGTCGAAACCGTCCACCACCGTTAGAGCAGCGGGACCGGCGTCCAGCGAGGCGATCCGCTCTGACGCGTCCGCGCGCGGCGCAGCGCCACCACCGATGATGACCATCGTCACCCCCGCGCGCGTCGGATCGCCGCCGCCGAAGATGACCATCGTCACGAAGCCGGCGGCGGCGCCCACCGAGAGCGCCCGCGCGGAACCGCCGTCGCGGGTCGCCTCGAAGCCCCCGATGATGACCATCGGCACCAAAGCAGTGCCGGGGTCGACGGAGACCGCGCGCTCGGAGTCGCCGTCGCCCGTCGCATCCGAACAACCGGCGTCAGACACAATCGCGGCAGCGGAGTCCACGGAACCCGCCCCTGCGGCGGCGAAGAAAACCCACACCAAGCGCAAGACCGTTCGCCACGAGCGGCCCTCGCGAGAGTTCTGGAACCCGATGAACTTCTTTGCCTGGGGTTCGGCTAACGGCGCCCGCCGCGCGTTCTAGGCCCCTGCGAGACATGCATTAGCAAGATCCACTCGGTCCCCGCGAAAGCGGGGACCGAATGTTCTTGCGTGGGAACGAGGGCGCAGGGTGCTGCAGGCTTTCACGCTCGTTGCCTCGTCGGGTCATGGGGCTTCAGCAAGTTCAACGTGAATGCAATGCGATTGCGGTGGAACGCTCGCTCGCGAAACCCGACCGACTGCGCGAGCCGCTCGACCGTCGGGCGCGACTGGAAATGGGGATCGAAAATGAGCTCGGTCACGGACAGGATGCCTCCGGGCTTCAAGGCGTCGAAAATCTCAGCTAACGCCGCTTCCCGATCAGGAACCTCGCCGAGGACCGTCACCAGCACCGAGCGGTCGAACCGATTGCGGCCGAGTTTGCCTTCCCCCAGCCCGCCGTCGAGAAATCGAATATTGGCGAGGCTTGCGGCTGCTGCTTTTTCCCGCGCGCGCCGAAGCATCCCGGCTTGAATATCCATCGCCACGACTTCGCCTCCCGGCCCGACCTGCCTGGCGATGGGAATGGCAAGCCGGCCGGGACCGCAGCCGGCATCCAACACGGCCATGCCCGGCTCGAGCTCCAAGCGCTCGACGATGACGGCTGCGCGATTGGTTTTCGTGAAGGGACTGTCCAGCTCCACCAGCCACCGCAGCCATACCGGACAGGGGACCGAACGGCGGCGAGAACCAACGCGCCAGATGATGGCGACAAGACCGATGAGGCCGACCAAACCAAGAAGAATGTAGGCGACCGTTGCCATGGTCTCGCGTGTCTAGCGTACGTTCGTTTGTGTTTGATGCACAATTGCCGCGCGCGACAGCGGCTGTGAATTCAAAGGGTCGCTGCCAGTCGCGTTCTCAAGCCACATAGCGACAACGGCTGTCGGCCTCAGGCGAGGTCCAGGGCGAAACGTTTGAGATCGGCCAGCGAGCAGTGGCTTAGTGCGCCTTCGTGCGTGGCGCGCAAGACCACGCGCGGCGCTCGGCCGGCTTCGAGAGCTTCCTGCCAACGCGGCGCACAGAGGCACCAACGGTCGCCGGGCTTGAGGCCGGGAAAGCCGAATTCCGGCACCGGGGTCGAAAGATCGTTGCCGCGCGATTTGGAAAACTCGAGAAACGCCGCGGTCATGACGGCGCAGACCGTGTGGCTGCCGATGTCCTCTCGCCCGGTATCGCAGCAGCCGTCGCGAAAGAAACCGGTCATGGGATTTAGCGAACACACTTCGAGCCGGTCACCGAGCACGTTACGGGGTGTGTTCGGCCGCCCACCTCCATGACCCCTGTCGTCCCTCAGCATGGCTGTCTCCGCGCGCGTCAGCTTGTCCGCAATAGCCCCGAAACCGGAACTCGTCCACGCCCCGGCATTTACGTCTGCCGGGTCTACGCCTGCCGGGTCGGGCCATTGCATGCGCCACGCGGGGGGTACGGCCGCCATACGCGGTGGCTTATTCTTTCTTGTCGTCGCCCTTGGGCTGAACCTGCTGTTGCTGCTGCATGACCGGCTGCTCCCCCTCGAGCGGCCGCAGCAGGGGCGCGCTGCTGTCCGCGTACTCGTCCGCCAGGCGCTGCCAGACTTGGGCCATCTGAAGCAGGACGGTCCGACGTTCTCCGGCCGGAAAGGTATGCGCGATCTCCAGACATTCGCGCGCAAGCCGACGGTAGCGCGTGCTGGGAGAGTGATCGTCCGGCATGGGTGAGCTACTCCTTTACCCGTGCTCGCGCCTTACATGCGCTTGTCATTCGGCATGATACTGGCAGCTTGCCACCGCATTAAGCCTGCCGGAAGGGCGCGGTTCCCTGCGGGATGCTGCTCGCGAGGGCAAACGGCGAGCAGCGGTTCCAAAGTCGGGCGGCTATCACAACCGGGCGCGGCGCCAAGATAGAAGTCGAGCTCAGGCGCTCGACCTCGTCACGCTGTGTAAGATTTTTGCGATTCGCCTTAGATCGGCCGCGCGCCACGAACGATCCGCTTGGCCGGATGGCTCCGCCATTGACACCCGTAGGGCCACGGCGCCTGCAAACAACCCGTGCTGAAGGCTGGCGGCGCGGATGCAGGCTCATCCTTGGCGACCGCCGGAGCGAGTTCCGCCCTCACTTCGCTGCCGACAGCCACGACAACGATGACAACAACGGCGGCGAGCACCAAGCCCACCAAACCAGCCACAAGTCTGCACACAGACATTCAGATATCCCTAAAACCGGCCAACACCCGCAACCTACTGGTCGCCCATCGTGGCGCCGCTAGGTTCATTTCCCGCAGGCAAAAAGGCCATGTCGTGGCCGAACGACGGCACCGACATTCCGAGCCGGAACGGTGGCCGGCCCACGTCGGAACGCCTTCAAACCAGGTTCAATGGAATGCACCGCGAGGCGCCACGGCCACTAGTTTACGCCTTCGACCGCGTAGGAGCGCACGGATTTGACCGCCTTATCCAGGATCGGCAGCGTCCGCATATACGTCTCGGATTCGCGCCAAGCCGTCAGCTTGTCGATGTTGTCCCACTTGGTGATCAACAGCCGCTTTGGCGCAGCTCCTTCGATGCGTTCAATGTTCGTGCCGCGCACGAGGTAGACGCCGCCGGCGGCTTTGATTGTGGCGTCGACGTTGGGAGCCCACTCCTTGTTGTAAACCTCCTCGTTGGTCACGTCGATTTCGGCGATATAATATGCCGGCGGCTTGGCTTGCGCGTGAAGGCGCTCGACCGCCAGGCCACCGATGCCGGCACCCACGAGCGCGGCCAACACCACCGCGTAGCATGTTTTCATGAGATCGATCCTTAGCTGTGGGGCTAGACCTTTGATCGCGAAACCTCGTTCAAAGTTTTTTTGAGAGGCGATTGGGCAGCAGCAATTCCTCCACACTCGTTCGATCGCCCCGTCGACGCCTACAGACGACAGACGCCCTTCCTCGCTAGGGATGCGCGCCTACGGCAATCCGGCCTTCGCCAGGCCTTCGACGATGCGCTGAAAATCCGCGGCGTTCTTGTATGGCAGGACGCGCTCGCGCTGCGTCAGTGAGAACTCCGGATTCACTTTGAGAAGCTCCGCCCACGCCGCGCGCGCGTCGACCGCGCGCCCGAGATGGCCGTAGCAGGACGCCAGCATCATGCGGCTGGAGTCGGTGGCAGGGGTGCGCGCGATGCGCTCAAGGAGTTGCTTCGCGGCGGTCTCGTATTGTCCCAGGCTGAAATGCGTCTGCGCCATGAAGTGCAGCACGATCGACGCATAGTGCGGATCGAGCCGCTTCGCGATCGCGAACGCCTCGAGCGCCTCGGACGCGCGGCCTGCATACATCAGTGCCAGTCCCGTCGCGGAATAGCCCTGGGCAAAGTTGGGATCGAGCTCGATCATGCGGCGAAACTCCGCCAGCGCACCCTCGAGATCGCGCTGCCATAGCAGCACATTGCCGAGCGCCATGTGGCTCACCGGTTCCTGATCGTCTAATTCGAGCGCCCGGCGGGCCCGGCGCTCCGCCTCATCGAGCGCCTGCGCCGGATCCGCCGCCCAGTCGCTGACGTAGTCCGAAATCGTTGCCAGCGACAGTCCCGCATGCGGCGCCGCGAAATTCGCATCGAGCTCGATCGCCCGCAGGTACATCGCCCGGGCTTGCGCGACCCCCTCCCGCGTGCTGCGGCTGAGCAATTCGCGCGCGCGCAGCCAGAACTCATAGGCCTGGACATTGCCAGTCCCGCGTCGGCCCAGCCGCCGCTCCTCGCCCTGCGTGAGCGTGACCGCGAGTGCGCGGACGATCTTCTCCACAACCTCGTCCTGGGTCGCGAAGATGTCGGTGAGATCGCGATCGAACCGCTCCGCCCATAGATGCCCGCCGCTGCCAGAATCGATGAGCTGCGCCGTGATGCGCACGCGATTGCCGGCCTTGCGGATGCTGCCCTCGAGCACGAAGCGCACGCCCAAGTCGCGCCCGATCTCCTGCACTTTGACCGACCTGCCCTTGTAGACGAAGGAGGAGTTGCGCGCGATCACGAACAAGCCTGAGACCTTCGAGAGGTCGGTGATCAGGTCTTCGGTCATGCCATCGGTGAAATACTCCTGCTCGCCATCCCCGCTCATGTTCGCGAACGGCAACACGGCGATCGACGGCTTGTGCGGAAGCGCCGGCGATCCCATCGGCACACGCACAGCCACCTCCGGCGCGGCGATGCGGAAAACCCGCACCGGCTTGGCGATGTTCTTGAGCGGCTTTTCGCCCAAATCCTCCAGTGTCATCTCGGCGTGATCGTCGACGAAATCGCGAATGGCGCGCGAGATGTAGACCGCGCCTGGCTCGGCGATGTTCTCCAGGCGCGCAGCCACGTTCACCCCATCACCGTAGATGTCGCCGTCCTCGACGACCACGTCGCCGAGATTGATTCCGATGCGGAATTCGATCCGCTGCTCGCGGGGGATATCGGCGTTGCGATCGACCATTCCGTGTTGCACTTCGATCGCGCAGCGCACCGCCTTGACCGGGCTGGCAAACTCGACCAGCACCCCATCGCCCGTCGTCTTCACGATGCGCCCCTGATGCTCGGCGATCTTGGGATCGATCAACTCGCGTCGATGCGCCCTGAGCCGCTCCAGCGTGCCCTCTTCGTCGACGCCCATCAAACGCGAATAACCCGCGACATCGGCGGCGAAAATGGCGGCGAGCCGACGCTCCATGACAACTCCGCTCCCGAGTGAAGCACCGATCGACGGTCCGGCAATCCTGCCGTCTGTCAGATAATCAGCATGTCCGTCCTTGGGAAGGGCGCAGACGCAACGGATCGCACATGGCTGAGCGCCGCCCCGTATGGCGGCGTCGCCCTTCGAGATGCGTGGGGTTCAGTCGATCCCGCCGGCAGGTCTTACCAGGGGGAGCGCCATGCGGGTTGGTAGTGGCCGCGCAGGTAAGGGTTGTCGGGCGCATAGGCCCGCGCGCTCCATTGCGAGCCTGGCACCCTCCATTCGCGCGCCCAATCGTGGCCGCCCGTCCGGCGCGACGGCTTGCGCGCCTTCTTCGGCGCTCGCGAGCCCTGCGGGATGGCCACTGCGGGGGCCGGGATGTCGCTATTGGCTGTATCCGTGGGGGCAGGGGTCGCGGCAGATGGCTCCGGCGCCACTAGGGCGATGCGGCCCAACGGAAGCGCGCCAATGATCGCGCCTTCGTTCGCCGCGCGCCGGCTCTTGAGCTTGCGCACCTTACCCATCCCGCACTTCGGGTCGCGATTGGATACATCTCCTTCGCACGCGGTAGCGCTACCTTCGGGCACAGAGGAAACCTCGGCGGTCATGGCTGCCCGGCCGATTGTCGGCGCGGCCTCCACGTTGGTTGCGGCCGCATCGCCATGCGAGATCAACAAGGCGCCGTCGGCGCCGCGCTCATGGCTGACTTGCAGCGCGAGCGCGCCGATGATGATCGAACCGGCAAGACAAGCGAGCGTGACCTTCGCCCCGCGGCGAAACTTCGCTGAAGGACACAACAGACCAAATTCAGGATGCAGGTGATACGCCGGGGCCACGATACCCTCCCGCGGAACGTCCCCAGCGGACCGCGCCTACACTCAATGCCCCCGATGCTGATTTCCTAGCGTGCACGCGATCTTTACCGCCAAGACTCGAGATCGTCCCGCCATCAGAAGAGATACCACATCAGCGGCCTTATCGGTAGCGAATTCGCGCTCGCGGCGGGAACACCCCCGCACCACCGCCAGCTGGACGACGATCATAGCGTCGGGCAAGGCGCGACGACCGCGGGCAGCGCGAGTCGTGGCCGCCGAAAACGGCCGCATCGGCGATGTCGGCGGACCGCCAAAACGCCAGCACCGGACGTGGCGTCACAGCAGCCGCCTGCCGGCGGCGAAGACCTGGGACCAGCTTAGGATGCGAACGGAATGCCGCAATCCGGTCGACCAAAATGGATCCGCCTTCACGAGCGCATCGACTACGTCGGGGGCCTCGGCTTCAACGACCCACAGCCCGCCGGCGGGATCGCCCGACAACGCCCGTAATGGTCCGGCCGCTTTGATCCGCTCGGCGTTGTTTTCGAGAAACGACAAGTGAGCGGCCATGTGCCGACGGCGAACGTCGGCGCCGAGCGTCGCGTGGTCTTCGAACAGGACGACATAAAGCATCTGAGCTTCGCTGAAAGAAGCCTGGACGCGCAAGGCTGCGCCTGCAACATTGCCGCGTGAAGGCGCATTGTTGCAGTTGCAGCCGGCAGAAATGCAGATGCTGAATTGGAATGACCTTCGCTACGTCCTGGCCATCAGTCGAGGAGCAACGCTGGCAGCGGCCGCGCGACTGCTCGGCGTCGACGATACCACCGTTGCTCGGGGTCTTGCGGCTATGCAAGAAGCGACCGGGTCGCGCCTCTACCAGCGTCTAAGGGATGGCACGCTGCAGCTGACGACTGCGGGCAAGCGAATAGCGCTGCACGCCGAAAAGATAGAGCGCGAGATCGGCGCGCTTGATGGCGCGCTCAAGGGCGCAGACGGCGCGGTTTCCGGTATCGTGCGTATTACCTCCGTTCCGATCATCGTCAACCATATCCTGGTGCCTGCGGCAGACAGCTTGCTGCGGCGTCATCCGAAACTGCGGTTGGAATTGGTCGCGGATCCAAGAGACCTCAGTCTGACGCGGCGTGAAACCGACTTGGCCTTGCGCCTCGCGCGTCCGAAGACCGGAGGAACGAAAGTGATGGCGCGCCGCGTCGGCACGATCCGATTTGACGTCTATGCATCGGCATCCTGTTCGGTGCGCGACGCGAAGACGCTGCCCTGGGTGACCTACGATGAGTCGATGGCCCATCTCCCGCAGGCACGCTGGATCGCCGCAACGGCTGCCCTGAGCGATCACAGAATCGCGCCCGTGCACGTCAACGACGCCGAAGCGCTGCTTGAAGCGGTGATTGCCGGGCTTGGTCGCTCACTGTTGCCTTGCGTGATCGCCGACGGCGACTCGCGCTTGCGAAGAATTGGCGTAAAGCGCCGCGCCGCCCTTTCGCGCGAACTATGGCTGCTCCGGCATTCGGAGCTCAGGACGCCCGGCAAGATCGAAGCCGCTGTGAAGTGGATCGAGCAGATAGCCCCGCACTAGGCTGGCAGTCACTCCGCCCTGATGTTCGCCGCCTTGATGATCGGCCACCACTTCTCGATCTCGGCCTTCTGTTGCGCGGCGAGTGCCTCCGGCGTCTGTTTGTCGCGCGGCCATAGTCCCTGACCCAAATCGGTGAGCCGCTGGCGCACCGACGGATCGGCCAAGGTCTCAACGATCGCGGCGTCAAGGCTGGCGATGACATCCTTGGGCGTGCCCTTGGGCGCCCATAGGCCGTGCCAGAACGACGCGTGCAGCCCGGGCACTCCCGCTTCGTCGAATGTGGGAGTATCGGGCGCCGCCGGCCACCGGGTGTTGGCCATGACCCCATAGGCTTTGAGCTGACCGGCGCGCACCTGCGCCAGCGCGCTCGCCACCTGGGTGAAGGTCAGGTCGATCTGCCCGGCCACCAGATCCTGGATCATCGGCGCGGCGCCGCGATAGGGGACGAACT
>Ga0306925_10002035_pt1 | contig 17113 bp, 15 predicted proteins | sample flu12Cox44000176_FD_203755 | JGI IMG/M metagenome (GOLD analysis project Ga0306925, IMG submission 203755) | Lab enrichment of tropical soil microbial communities from Luquillo Experimental Forest, Puerto Rico - flux8day.12C.oxic.44.000.176 (v2)... | ecosystem: Environmental > Terrestrial >... | reverse complement strand
AGCGGCGCGCCCACGGCGGGCTGTTCGGATCCGCGCGCCATGCTCGCGCCAACGCCGCTGCGGCCCGGTTGGGGCTTGCGCGGCGCGGCGCGCCGCGGTTACCGACGCCGTTATGGCGACGGGGGTCGGTAGTAATGACTTCCCTACGGGAGAAGATTTGCCTAAAGGCAGACCCTTCGGGGTGGGGTGACAGCGCGTGGATCACCTTGTTGATGAACGGGTTATCGTGCAGCGCCCACACACTGGCCCAGCCGCGGCCGCAATCCCCCACCCGCCAGGACGCCATCCGCTCGGCCTTTGTGCGTTGACGGCCGCGCAGCACCTCGGTCGCGACCCCCAGCAGCCGCAGCGCGGTGTCGGCGCGCTGCACCGTGCGCACCGACAACCCGGTGTCCGCCGCAAGCGTCTCGTTGGTGGGCCGGCTGTGCCGGCCCGTGCCGTGATCGGCGTACCGTGCGCGGGCCTCAGCCACCCGCACAAGCGATTTGAGGCTGATCGGGTTCCCAGGCATCACCGAGCGCACATCGCTGTCATAACGGGTCGCATAAGCCACCGGAACCGTGAACGTCACCCAGCGTTCGGCCCGCCCACTCCAGCACGGCACACCCGCCCACGCCAACTCACCCAAATCGAGCACAATCGGCGGCAGAGAGTTCGGAAATCGCACGCCACGACATCGGCGGCTGTGGTCGGCGTGCGCAAGACGCAACGCCCATACCGGGCCGGTCCGGGCCACCCCGCGCCGCGGGCGGTTGATTGTGCACCCGCGATACAGCAGCGGGGTTGGTGTATCTGATAGATCGCGGCGCGCGTCGTCTAGAACCGCAGACAGGTGTGCGCTACCGTGAGACCTGTCTGGCACGACAAGATCCCTTCGGGGATGGTGCGGAAGCACCGCCGAACCGAGCTGCTAACTCGGTTCAGACAGAACCCTCGGCATTTGCCGGGGGTTTCGTCGTTTCGGTGCGGCTTAGTTCCGCGCGGCTATTGAAATGTCGGCTCACAGCGCTTAAATGGCTAGGGGCAGCACCTCCTTGTCCTGGCCGAGTTCACGGACAAGATGCGGTAGACCAACGTGTATCGCCAGCAGGTCTGCGACGTATTGCGACACCGAGGAGGCGCCTGCCTCAACGGCTTTCGTGCGAAGACGTTCGGATACCTCGCGAGGCGGCCGCACGGTGTGTGCGAACCGATCGCCTTTGCTTTCCCGTGGCATAGCATGAACGATGCCAGCCCGGCCTGATTCTGAATCAGTGACACGCCGTGCGTCTGTGATGTTTTCGTGATCGGGTGGTTGTCGAGTGGGATACAGCTCTCTCGCCCTTCCCGCTTAGTGGCCCTCTTGCGCGGTGCGGCGGTGGTTGTCAAGGCGCTCGGCCTCCTCGGGGCCGACCGCGCAGCGGCGTGGCCTTGACGACGGCCGCCGCGCCGTCGCCACAATCCCGCCGCGGGAAGGGTAATAACGCTGGTTGGTGCTCGTTATTGCTGTCGGGTGCTGCGGCTCTGTACGCTCGATGGCGCCTGTTGCGTTGAGCTTCAGGAAGTGGGCCCGAGACCCGACCGGACGACCGTGGCGCTCGGGCTTCGCGTTATCTAGGTCAAACGTCGTGGATTTGGACCACACGCTCGACGAGGCGCTGCCATTGGCCGCCTTTCGCCCAGCACCAGGCGATAGCGTCGGGGATTCCCAAGAGCAGCTCAGCGTCTGAGCGTTTGTGTTCGTAGTGGACGCTGTGCTTGCACCCGGCCCACGCAACACCTCAGTAGCCACCCCGAGCAGCCGCTGTCGGCGCGCTGCACCGTGCGCACCGACAACCCGGTGTCGCCAGCCAGCCGTTCATTGGTGGGCCGGCTGTCACGCCCGGTGGCGTACTCGGCATAGGCGGCGCGGGCCCGGGCGACCCGCACAAGCGCCTTGAGACTGATCGTGATCGTGTTGCCCCCGGCATGGCGGGACGCACCTCGGCGTCGTAGCGGGCCGCGTAGGCAACCGGAACGGTGAACGTCGCCCACCGCTCGGCGCGCCCCGTCCAGCACGGCACCCCGGCATACGGCGCGTCGCCGAGCTCGTCGAGGACGACAGCCTCAGCGGCTAGCCACTCGCCTCGTGAATGCGATCGATGACATATATGTATGGGCATATGTAAGTACTTATAGACGCGCATATGGACGCGTTCAGAGGCGCGCGAGAAGCTGAGCGGGTGTGATCGCCGGTGGCTGGATTCCAGCGGCTAGTAGGTCGTCATCGCCGGTGACGATCACTGCGTCAGCTGTTTCGGCGAGTGCGACCAGGTAGTCGTCGTTTGGGTCGCGCACTTTTGTCTTGGGTGGTCCGGGATCGTCGCGCAGATCGGCATGACCGCCGAGGCTCTCTACGAAGGCGATCGCGTCGGCGACGCTGATCCAGCGGCGGAACTTCGGCCGGATCAGGACGGCGACGAGTTCGTCGAGCAGGTGCTGGGTCACCACGGCGGTGATCGCGCCGTCTGCTACGGCCTCCACGACCCGGGCCGGGGTGCCGTACGGGTTGATCACAGCCGACACCCACACGTTGGGGTCGATGACAACCCGCAGTGGTTCGTCCAGGGCTCAGCCCGCCCGGCGTGGCTTACGCTCTGCCCGTACCTCAGCCAGCTCTTCGGCAGCGAGCTGCGCAGCTTCCTCCTCGCTGGGTGCATCCTCGGGGCTGATGCCGGCCCAGATCCGCTCGAGGGTCCCGGCGAATCCTAGATGCCGCCTCAACGCATCCTCGAAGACCTCATATTCGCGCTTGCCCGACCGTGCAGCGGCTACCTTCGCTGCACGGAGCAACGCCTCGTCGATATAGACGGTGGTCTTCTTTCGTGTCATAACACCATTTTGACAGAAAAACGGCTCCAACGGCGGCGCCACGCGACGATGCCGCGTACGCATATGGATGCATGTATGGATGTATGGTTTTGCATCGTGATTTGGTCACTTGTGCATACGAAGGGCGGCGTCGCGAAGACGACCACCTGCATGTTCTTGGCGGCGGCGGCGGTGAGGCGGGGTGTGCCGGTGCGGGTGGTGGACGCTGATCCGCAGGGATCGGCCAGCTCGTGGGCAGATCGGGCGGCGCATCGAGGTACGCCGCTGCCGTTTGAAGTCACCCCGGTGACCGCGGCGGGGTTGCGGGAGCTGTCCAGCAAACCAGGCGAGCTGGTCCTAGTGGACACGCCGCCGGGGACGGCGGCCGCGATCGACGCGGCGATTGATGCGGCCGACCTGGTGATCATTCCGACCGGCCCTCGGGCGGCGGATATCGACCGGGTATGGCCGACGCTGGATATCACCGCGCACCGCTCGACGACGGTCCTTCTGACCCTCGTCGATATGCGGAAGGTGGAGGCGGTGGAAATGCCGCGCAGCCTAATTGAGGCGAACGCGCCTGTACTGCGCAACGTCGTGCGGGACCTGACTGCGGTCGAGCGGGCGTTCGGCCGCGGTATTCCGCGGTATCTGGGCGACTACGGCGATGTTTTCGACGAGCTGCTGGCATCGGTAGGGCTTGAGAAGGAGGTAACGGTATGACGCAGAAGTCCACGACAGCTGATGCCGTGCGGGCATCGGTGATCCGCCGGCCGACCGGGGCCGCCGCGGCGGCCCGGGCAGCGAGCACATTTCAAGGCGACGATGAAGCGCGCGTCAGCAGTCCGGCGACCGCGGTGCACGAGGCGATGCGCACCACGCTGCACCTGCCTTCGTCCCTGCGGACCAGGCTCAAGCGCCGCGCCCTGGATGCAGACACCACCATGACCGACCTGATTCGGGCCGCGATCAGCGCAGGGCTGCAGGACGCGGCAGGGCTAGCGGCGGCCTCAATGGCGCACCGGCGCGCAAGCGGCGGGGCGCGGACCACGCTGGTCCTGCCCCGCGACATGCACCGAACGCTTAAGCGATTGGCGGCCGACGAGGACACCAGCGTGCAAGCGCTGGTATCGGCGGCCATTCAGCGCGCATACCCTGACCTGGCCTAATGCGGCTATGTATTTATATATAGACGCGCGTATTGATGGCTATATGTCTGCCTGAAGCCTGTCACGATAACGAACGTTTTTCAGACACCGGCACGGTGTGGCTACGACCTGGGCTGATGGTGTCCGGAAAACCGGTCTGGATTCTTGTCGGTGGTGTGCGTGACGCTGACCGGTGTGGCTGAGCTTGTGGGGTATGCCCGGGTGTCGACCGCCGAGCAGAACGCCGCCGGTCAGCTCGACGCCCTGCGGGCGGCCGGCGTCGAGCGGGTCTGGACCGATGTGGGTTCGGGTGCGCGAGCCGACCGCCCGGCGCTGGCCGAAATGCTGGCGGCCGTCGCGGCGGGGGACACGGTGGTGGTAACCCGGCTGGACCGGCTAGGGCGCTCGTTGCCAGATCTGCTGGGCCTCGTCGAGGACCTGGCCGCCCGAGATGTGGGGCTGCGGTCGCTGACCGAGCAGATCGACACCACCAGCGCCACAGGCCGATTGGTGCTGCACGTGTTCGCAGCGCTGGCCGAGTTCGAGCGCGCGCTGATGCACGAACGCACGATGGCCGGTCTCGCGGCAGCGCGCGCACGCGGCCGGATAGGCGGGCGGCCCAGGGCGCTGACCGGTGCGCGGCTGGCCCACGCCCGCCGGCTCGCGGACACCGGCACACCGGTGCGAGAGATCGCGGTGATCCTGGGCGTGGCCCGGTCAACGGTGTACAGCTCGCTGCAAACAGACGGAGCCTGACGAGGCATGCCCTTGGTTGCCTCAAATCGCGTATTGGAGTAATGGATTACTCGCGTAACACGCGGCCTTCGCGGGCAATAATCCCGGTTACCTACGATGAACGGCCTGTCACTGAAGGGGGACGCCATGACCGAACGCAAGGTATTTGAGGACAGCATCACGCCGCTACCCGACGAACCCGGACCCACCCCGCGAGGCCTGATAGTGCAGGCCGCCGAGCCCGATACGCGCGAGGAGGTAATGACGGTTCTGTTTTCGCTGGAGATTGCGCCCGACGACGAGAAAGACCTCGAAGAGCGCGTTGCCCGCGGCGACGTGGTGCCCGCCGAGGAGCTGCAGAAGCGGTATGCCCCGGACGCGGCAGATCGCGACAAGCTGGTGAAGTGGCTCAAGGCCCAGAACTTCGACGTGACCGAGGTCTCCTCGGACGGAACGAGCGTCTATGCGCGTGCCAGCGTCGATCAGATCGAAAAGAGCCTCGGCGTGAACATGGTGCGGGTCACCAAAGACGGCGTCACCTACACCGCGGCCAAGGACGCGCCCAGCCTGCCGGCCGACGTCGCCAACAGCGTTCACGCGATCATCGGGCTGCAGCCGTTCCGCCAGGCCAGGAAGCAGATCCGGATGGGCATGCTGCACGACGGAAATCTCATGTCGCTGACCGATTCGGTAGACGCGACATCGGGCAAGCGCCTCGCCGGCGGCGGGCGCGCCAAGACAGCCAAGCCGGCGGCGGCCACCCAGGCGCTCGTGTCGAACACGCCGCCCTATCTGGTGTCGAAGGTCCTGGAAGCCTACGGCGCCCAAGGATTGGGCGTCACCGGAAAGGGCCAAACGATCGCCATTCTGATCGACAGAGTGCCGGACGCGTCGGACCTCAAAGCGTTCTGGAAGGCCAACAACCTGCCCGGCAAGATTTCTCGGATCCAAGAGGTCAACGTCAACGGCGTTCAGCTGCCTCCGCCCGAAGGCGAGGAAACACTCGACGTTTCGTGGGCGAGCGGTATCGCGCCGGACGCGAAGGTGCGGGTCTACGCCTCCGGCACGCTTCAGTTCGTGGATCTGGACCTCGCCCTGGATCGCATCATCGCCGACCTGCCGTCCAACCCGGGAATGCGTCAGCTCTCGATCAGCCTCGGCCTTGGCGAGCAGTTCCTGGGCGGCCCCAACGGCGAGGTACGAACCCAGCACGCAAAATTCCTGCGACTTGCCGCCGCGGGTGTCAACGTGTTCGTCTCCTCCGGCGACGCCGGCTCACGACCCGACGTTTCCGGGCACAGCGCCAGCGGCCCCACCCAGGCCGAACACGCGGCCTCCGATACGAGCGCGGTCGCCGTGGGCGGCACCACCCTCAAACTCACCCCGGCGGGCGACGTCGCCCGCGAAACGGGCTGGCCCGGCAGTGGCGGCGGCAAAAGCATCTTCTTCTCGCGGCCGGCGTGGCAGACCGGCGCCGGCGTACCGGCCGGAGGCGAGCGGCTGGTGCCCGACGTCAGCCTGGCGGCCGACCCCAACACCGGGGCCTTCCTGATCCTCAACGGCAGACCCGTCCCCGGCGGCGTCGGCGGCACCAGCTGGAGCGCGCCGGTCTGGGCCGGCTTTTGCGCATTGATGAACGAGGCCCGCGAGAAGGCCGGCAAGGCGTTCCTTCCCTTCTTGAACCCGCTGATCTATCCGCTGATGGGGACTGATAGCTTCCGCGATATCACAGCCGGATCCAACGGTGACTTCACCGCCGGACCCGGATACGACCTCGTCACCGGCATCGGTGTGCCCAACGTCGGACAGCTGACGAAGGCGCTCACCAACGGGAATTAGCCAGCTCCAGCTCTGCGAGTGGCCGGCGGCGTCATCATTTCTTAAGGCCCCACAGTGTAATTCGACGATCGCCAAGCTCCGCATGACTTCGCGACGAAACGGCCGAGGCGGTCGATCGCGGCAAACGACGACAGTATCGCCGGGGACGCCTGTTCAGCGTGTAATCGAGCATCGCGAGGAGTCCCGGCCGGATCGTCTTGCTGAGCCTGACAGTTTCGTCGGTGAACACCCGATCCGCCTCCACACCTGCGCCACTTTCAGTGCAGCCAACCGGGCATCGAGGCTTTCGGCCGGTGGTGCTGACCCCGTGCATAGCCGAGTTTGCGGTCACACCAATACCACTCCATTGAGACATCGGGGACGAGACGCGGGGCGTGAGACAAGACCTGAGACGGCGCGACCTGCGGGTACGGGTCGAGGAAGCTGGCCGCAGCCCTCTGTCTCGTTTCTCTACAAACGAGACAAACGTCGAGGCAACGACACAGCACGGCCGCCTCGCTAGCGACCAAACACCAAAGGCTGTTGCACGGGGCGAACCCCGAACGGACAGAAACCAGCCGGGACGAAACGGGGCCGCACAGCGTGTCGGGGGACGCTGCTTCACGTAGATGCCTGTCCACCAGCCGGAGGGGCCTCTGACCGGACCGCCGGGGCGAACGAGGGAGACGTGGCACCGCTCGGTTTTCATTCGTGCTCCGGTAACCCGGTCGTATCGTGCTGCTGTGCGCGCCGAGGAGATCGCCGAGGGGTTCCCGGTGGTCAGCATCGATTCCGACGCCCTTGACGCCGCCGGTCTGCTCGCCGAGCACCGCCTGCCGGGCATCGTCGTCACCGACCCGTCCGGCCGGCCCTACGCCGTGCTGCCGGCGTCCCAGGTGGTGCGCTTTATCGTGCCCAAATACGTGCAGGACGATCCGTCACTGGCCGGTGTGCTCGATGAGTCGGTGGCCGACCGCGCCGCGGAACGGTTGGGCGGCAAAACGGTGCGCGATGTCTTGCCCGAGCATCTGCTCAACGTGCCCGCCGCCGACGCCGACGACACGATCATCGAAGTGGCCGCGATCATGGCGCGGCTGAGAAGCCCGCTCATCGCCGTGCTCAAGGATGGCAAGCTGCACGGCGTAATCACCGCATCGCGGCTGCTGGCCGCGGCACTGCGGCGCTGACGAATCATGACGGTCATCGCGATCGCGGTGTTCGTGGTCGGGTATGCGCTGATCGCCAGCGATCGCCTGAACAACACCGTGATCGCGCTGACCGGCGCGGCGATCGTCATCGCCTTGGGGGTGGTCGAATCCGGCGATGTCTTCTACTCCCGCGAGACCGGAATCGATTGGGACGTCGTCTTTTTGCTGTTCGGCATGATGGTCATCGTCGGCGTCATGCGGCAGACCGGTGTCTTCGAGTTCACCGCGCTCTGGGCCGCCAAACGTGCGGGCGGCAACCCGCTGCGGATCATGATCCTGTTGGTGGCGGTCACCGGGTTGGCGTCGGCCCTGCTGGACAACGTCACCACCGTCTTGTTGATCGCTCCGGTCACGCTGTTGATGTGCGACCGGCTGGCGATCAACGCCGCACCATACCTGATGGCCGAGGTGTTCGCGTCCAACATCGGCGGGGCAGCGACGCTTGTCGGCGATCCGCCCAACATCATCATCGCCAGCCGGGGCGGGTTGTCGTTCAACGACTTCCTGATCCACGTGACGCCGATCGTCGTCCTTGTGATGGTGGTGTTCGTCGCCATGCTGCCCCGACTGTTCCGTGGTTCATTCGACGCCGATCCGGATCGGGTCGCCGGCATCATGTCGCTGAATGAGCGGGATGCCATCAGCGACGCACGGCTGCTCATCAAGTGCGGCGTGGTGCTGGTGTTCGTGTTTGCCGCGTTTCTCACCCACACCACGCTGCACATCGCGCCGTCGGTCGTCGCCCTGCTCGGCGCCGGCGCGCTGATCCTGATTTCCCGGCTGGACCGTTCCGAGTATCTGGCCAGTGTCGAGTGGGACACGCTGCTGTTCTTCGCCGGACTGTTCATCATGGTCGGCGCGCTGGTCAAGACCGGTGTCATCGACCACCTGGCCCACATGGCCGCCGACGCGACGGGCGGCAATGCGCTGGTGACGGTGATGCTGATCCTCGCCGTGTCCGCCCCGGTGTCCGGCATCGTCAACACCATCCCCTATGTCGCGGCGATCTCGCCGATCGTCGTCAAACTTGCGGCGGACGTGCCTGATCCCGCCCAGTCGCACGCGCTGTGGTGGGCGCTCGTGCTGGGCGGCGACTTCGGCGGCAACCTGACCGCCGTCGGGGCCAGCGCCAACGTCGTAATGCTCGGAATCGCCCGTCGCGCCGACAGTCCCATCTCGTTCTGGGACTTCACCCGCAAGGGCGCAATCGTCACGGCGATGTCGATTGTGCTGTCCGCCGCCTACCTGTGGCTGCGGTACTTCGCGCGCGGATGACTTCTAGCGCGAGCGCGAGCGTGCGTGTCTGTGCGGCGACATGGCGTGATCAGTGGCATCTCGCCACGATGGCAACGGCGAAGGCATCAGCTGGCTCGCGGCGGTCCCGGCCAGTCCGTCCTGCTCAGCACGAATTGCACCCTATTGGCTGGCCCCGCGGCGCGCAGCGCTATCCGGGTCGGCCGCACCCCGGATAGCTGCTGCGGCGGCCACCTGCCCGAACGTGGACGGCGGTGGCGCGAGCGTGCCGGGCTGGCTGACGACCGCGGTCGCGCCGACGCCAGCGGCGGCCACCATCGCGCGGTCGGAGGGCTCGGACAGCTCACGCTCCGCCACCCGCACCACGTGGTCGATCTGCGCCTGCACGTCGGCCCGTCGCGACGGGTCGACACAACGCGCCGCCGCCGAGCTGAGCATCTGCAGCAAGGCCATGAGGACCAGCGGGTCGTGGGCACCGTAACGTCGGATCTGCCCGCACCCCAGTTGCAGGTAGGTCGCGAACCCGGGATAGGGCAGCCAGACGAGAACGGCCCCCGACCCGTCGCGGCGGACGTCATCGCCCAATGCGCGCGACGCCAGGATCGACTCCACAGCGGACAGGTGATGGACCACCTGCACGCCGGTGTAGGGGTCGTTGACCGCCGGGGACAGCGCCCGAAGGGCGACGTCGACCATCTGACGCAGCCCGAACCGGATGTCCTGGTGAAGCGTGCGTTCGAAACCTATGTGGACGTGGTCGAGGAACCGCCGCAGCCAATCCGAATCGGGCGGGCGCGCCACCTGCCCTGCCCCCCGAAGCCAGCACCAGCCCACCAGGTCGCCAGCGGTCACATAGTCACCGACCGCCACCACCAGCACGACCGTGTGGCCACTTCTGCCGGCAAGGTTTGCGAGGTCCTCGACGTCCACCGCCTGCAGGTAACCCGATTGCGGCGCCAGCAGCGGTGCAGCCTGCTGCGGCGGAGCGGGCCGCTGCGGGGGCGCCGGACCCGGGCTATCCGCATCGGGGAAGAGCTCGTCGACCACCGCCAGCGTCCGCAACTGGGTACTTTCGACGATCGTGTCGATCTGAATCGAATGCATCAGATGGTGCAGGAAGAACACCAACGCGCCAGTGCTCGCAAGCGCCAGACCCAATGCCCCCGAGACGGCGACCTGGGGAACGTAGCTGCCCCCGCCCGACCGCTGCCCGACGGTGTAGAGCCCGCCCGCGGAGTAGGCGAAGGTGCACACGAAGATCGCCAGCACGACCTGGTTGGCGACGTCCCGCAGGAACGTGCGCAGCAGCCGGACAGAGAACTGGCTGGACGCGATCTGCAAAGCCACCACCGTCAGCGCGAACACGATGCCGGTGAGGGTGATCATCGTCGCCGATACCGTCGTCAGGATCAGCTGGGCGTCGTTGGCCGAACCCTGGAACGCCAGCCTCTCCAGCAGCGAACCGGGCCTGACCTGGATCCCCGACAGCAACGCTCCGGCCCCCAGGCCGAGCACGATTCCCAGTCCCGGCAAAACCCAGACTGCGCCCTGCAGGTAATCCCGCACCACGCGGCGGCGGATCAGCGAAGCTGCGGCCACGAACCAATTCTGGCCCCCCAACACCGCGTGAGACATGTCGACGTTAGCGGCGCGGTTAGACGTCGATGCCGTAGTCCAGGCCGCGGTCCTGCTGTCTGCTGACGTGCTGGTCGATCCAGCGCTCGCGCTCGGCGGCCAGCTGTGCGGTTTCGTCGCACCAGCGCTGGTAGGCCGCGCGCCGGGCGTGTACGGCATGGGTGCGCCGGTCGAGCAGCCGACGCACCCGCTCGGGTAGCTGGTCGCGGTCGTCGGTGTTGGCGGCGATGTCGTGGGCGCTGCGGGCCTTTTCGTCGTGGTTGGCGATGATGCCGCGCACGAGTTGGGCGGCGCCGCGGCCGCTGCCGCGACGCATGACGTGCACGCCTGGCGGCTCGGCGTGTTCGTGCTCGCCCTCCCCAGCCAACCGTTCGTACAGGTAGGCGGTGTTGGTGTCACGCCCGCGGGTCAAAGCGACGTACAGCAGTGCGCGGGTGGTGGTTTCGCCGAGCACGGCATGCGTGCGCTCGGCGGTGACTCCTTGGGCGGAGTGCACAGTGACCGCATAGCCGTGGGTGATGTGCTCACGAAGGTAGTCGCCGCTGAAGACGGCGCGGGCGCCGTCCTCGATGCGGCGGGCGGCGATGCGATGGTGTTCGGTGTCGACGGCGAACACGCGCCAGCGGTTGCCGTTGCGCACCGGATCGGCCGCTGGCTTGGTGATGTCGGTGGCGTCGAAGACGCCGAGGGTGGGGTCGTTGCGGCGGCTGATGATCAGATCCCCCACCGCGATGCGATGCCCGCGCGCGCCGGTGACGGCCGGCGCGTCGGCGTCGATGGTCTCGTCGTGGATGCGCCGGTTGAGAGCGTCGGCCATCTCCTTGGTGTCACACACCAGCAGCGCGTCCCTGCCGGCGGCCACATCGGCGCGGTAGGCGGTCAGAGCGTCGTAGGCCATGGCGATCGGGTCGCCGGTGTGCAGCCGGTGATGGGTGGCATACCAGTGCACGGCGCGGCGGACGGGCGCCGGGCCGCCGTCCCGCAGCGCTAGCGATGCGGTGCGCTCCTGCGGGTCGCGCATCCGCCACACCTCCGAGAGCCGTTGCGTCCATGGCAGATCGGAGCAGAGTTGGGCGAACATGCCGCCCCGCGCACGGACGGGGGCGAGTTGGTGCGCGTCGCCAACCAGCACGGTTTTGGCTCCCGCTTGGGTGGTGGCGGTCAGCAGGTGGCGCAGATCGTCGGTGCCGACCATCCCGGCTTCATCGAGGACCACCACGGTCAGGTGATCCAGCTTCAGCGTTTCGTCACGTAACGACGCCACCGCCTTGGCGACGGTCATGCCCTCATCGCCGGCGCCTTCCCGGACGGCGACGTCGACGGCCTTGCCGGTCGGCGCCACCACCAACACCCGCCGCCGGCAGCGGCGCCCGATGCCGGCCAGCACCCGCATCGAGGTAGTCTTACCGGCCCCCGCCGGCGCCGACAACGGGCACACCAATTGCGGGGAGGCAGCGATCGCCTCGACGGCGCGGGCTTGGTCGGCCGACAACCCCGCGGTGTCACCGTCGCGCACCCACAGCTGCGCCCGCACCTCCCGGGCATCCACCATGTCCAGCACGGTCACTTCTTCGGCCAGGATGCGATCGATCGTGTACCGCTCATGCCCCTCGCGTTGATGCGTCGCGCGCGGCCCGGTCAGCCGCATCGCCACCTCGTCGACGGCGACCTCCACCACCTGCCGCGGTGAGCGGTCGGTGTCGATGGGCAGCTGCGCGGCGAGCAGCTCCACCAGATCGGCGCGGGTGAACGCCGCCTTCTCGATGCGCTCGGCCATCGCCGCCAGGCGCCGGCGGTTAAACGGGGTGCGCGACGCGGCCCGCCGGGCCTGCCGGGCGGCGGTGTGCGCGGCGCGATCGACATTGAGTCCGCGCGGATCCTGGGCCCACATCTGGCGCAGCTGCGCCCACGCCAGCTGCTCGGGTTTGGCCGGGCGGGTGGCCTTTTGCGCGGCCGCCAACTGCGCCGCCGACGGCTGCTGCCCGTCGACGAGCACGAGGTTGTTGGCCGCCCACTCGCGCAGCTGGCTGGCCCGCCGCGACCACGCCGCGATGCATTTCGGATCGACGCCGGCGACCTCAGCCATGCCCGTCGCGCCGTCGACCAGGGCCCATTCCACGCCGATCGAGCGGTTCAATTCGCGGCGCAGCGTCGCCTGATAAATCACCCCCGCCGCGCGGGCCTCGTGATACAGCGACGTGCCGTCGATCGCCACCAGTTTCCCGCCGCCGCGCGCCTGCCGGTTGGGCACGATCACGTGCGTGTGCAGGTGCGGATCCCCCGCCCGGCTCGTTTCGTGTTGGTAGGCGATCGCCACCAACCCCGGCAACCGCACGAGGTCTTTTTCACCCGTGGTCGCGTTGTGCACACGCGTGTATCCAGCGTGCTGTGCGAGGTACTCCATGGCCTCCGCTAGCGCGGTGGCGTGCGCGTCGATGACCGCTTTGTCGGCCACGTCATCACCGCGCAGCGCACGAATCAGCGACACACTTTTCGGCGCGCAAAACGTCAGATCGAACCCGTGCACCGCGCGCGTACCGAACGCGCGCCCGCACACCCCGTTCGGGGCGATTCCGTCGTCGAGCCAGCGCGCCACCACCTCCGGATCGGCCTGCCGGCCGGCACGCTGCGTATCACTCAGCCCGACCAATTCGGCGGCCTTTACCGCGTCACCGGCGCACAACCACACCGGTGTTCGCGTGTCGTGTTCGGAGTAGTACTCGCCGAGCCCGCCGTTGGCACGCTGCGCATCCTTGGCCGCCTGCCCGGCCGCGCGGGCGGTGTCGTTGTAGTAGTTGATGCTCCAGCGCGACAGCTTCGCGATCGTCAACACCCAACCACCACCCCGGCGCCGAAACCGTCCGCCGCACAACCACAGCGGTGGCACACCTGGTGTGTGCCACCGCCAACCTCGCACACCCTTGTGCAAATGTGCCGTAGCAACACGCGGTGGTGGGCAAAAAAGTTGCTGTCCCGGTGGTCACTTGGGGGCAAGCGGTCGGGTAAGAGGATGCCCGCATGAAGGGGGTGAGGAAAACAGGTTGGAAGCCAGAGAGATTATTCGGGGGCTGGTGGCTGACCGGGTGGTGCTAACGGGGACTGAACCCGTAACCCTGAGGGCCGCGGCCCTCACCAGCGGCGCGCATTGCGTCGGCGGCGCGTGCGGCGTCGGCCGCAGCATCCAGGCTGCGTTTGTGTGCGGCGCGGCGCGCGGCCTCTGCGACGACCGCACGTGCGGCGGCATGTCCGGGGGTGTCCAGCGCACGCCGTGCGCGCTCGCGGGCGCGCACATGCGCGGTGTGCGCGGCGGCTTGTGCGTCCAGGTGTGCGCGGTGCGAGGCGCGCTCGGCCGCCTCGCGCGCCTCCTCCAGTGCGGCGGGGCGCTCGTCAAGGCTGGCGTGCCAGGCCAAGATCGCGCGCAGCAGCCCGATCGGTTTGTGCGGCGCGGCCGGCAACCAGTGCCCCACCCCGACCCAATCACGGATCAGCTGGTTGACGTCACGCGCGGTCCAGTCGTGCCGTGCCGGGCCGGCCAGCACCCGCACCCAGGCTGTCACGGTGTAGCGGCGGGCCCACGGCGGGGAGTGCGTGTCGGCCCGCCATGCTCGCGCCAACGCCAGGGCCGCGGGCTCAGGGCTTGAGCGGCGCGGTGCGCCGCGGTTTCCGGCGCCGGGACGGCGGCGGACTGCGGTAGTAACCATGTCCCTACAGGAGAAGGTCTCCCTAAAGGGAGACCCTTCGGGGTGGGGTGACAGCGCCCGAATCAGCCTGTTAATGAACGGGTTATCGTGCAACGCCCACACCGACGCCCAGCCACGGCCGCGATCCCCCACCCGCCAGGAGGCCATGCGCTCGTTTCGGGTGCGTTGGCGGCCCCGCAGCACCTCGGTGGCCACCCCCAACAGCCGCAGCGCGGTGTCTGCGCGCTGCACGGTGCGCACCGACAAGCCGGTGTCGGCGGCCAGCCGCTCATTGGTGGGCCGGCTACCGCGGCCGGTGGCGTGATCGGCGTAGGCGGCGCGGGCCTCCGCCACCCGCACAAGCGCCTTGAGGCTGATCGGGTTGCCCGGCATCACCGGGCGCACATCGGTGTCGTAGCGCGCCGCATACGCCACCGGAACCGTGAACGTCGCCCAGCGTTCGGCACGACCGCTCCAGCATGGCACCCCCGCCCACGCCAACTCGCCCAGGTCCAGCACGATCGGCGGCGCAGACTTAGGTCGCGCAGCTCCTCGCCGCCGGCGGTGATCGGCTTTCGCCAGACGCGCAGGCCACACCGGGCGTGTGCGGGCCACACCACGCCGCGGTCGGGTACTCGTACACCCGCGATAAGTCGGGCTGAGTGGTCTATCTGTTAAATCACGGCGCGCGTCGTCTGGAATCAGATTCGGGTGTGCGCTACCGTGAGACCTGCCTGTCAAAGCAGTCCCTTCGGGGAAGGTGCGCAAGTACCGCCGAGTCGAGTTGGCCCTCGACTCAGGCGAACCCTCGGCTTTCGGTCGGGGGTTTTCGTCTATCTAGGGGCGGCTACTTCCGCGCGGCTATTGAGATGTCAAGCGGTCCGGCGTGATTCACCCGGAGGGCGTGGTTTATGCGCTGGTGGGTAGTACCTCCTGGTGCAGTTCGCGGATGAGGTCATCGCGGCCATAGCGATGCGCAAGAACGTCGGCGACGAGCTGCGACAGGCTGATGCCGCGCTTAGCCGCTTCGGCCTTCGCCTCGTCGTAGACCGGCTCGGCGGGCCGGCACATGATCAGTTTCCGTTGACCCTTATGCGGCTGTGCCATGCGTTAAACCCTCACACGGCTATCTGATAGGCGCTAGGCGACACGCCGCCGCCCTGTGATGTTTTCGTGATTTCTGCGGGAGCTGCCGTGTGATGGTCGGTAGGCCCCGAGTCGATGGCGCTGGCTCACGTGTTGCCAGCGCCGGAACGGGCTCGCGGCGGCGGCGAGTTCGGCTGGTTGTGGTGTCCTTTCGTGTGAGGTTCCAGCCAGATTCGCTGAAGGCTTCAGGCGGCGCCGATGGTGATGTGGAGTTTGCGGCCGCAGGCGCGGGCGAGGCGTTCGAGGGCTTCGATTCCTGGTGTGCGGGAGCCGTTTTCCCATGCGGCGATGGCTGACTGGCTGGTGCCCATGGCGGCGGCGAGTTCGACTTGGGTGAGTCCGGCTTGGGTGCGGGTGGTGTAGACGAGCTCGGCGAGCTCCATTGCCCAGCCGGCTTCGGCGTAGGCGGTGTCATAGATCTGGCGTTCGGCGTCGGTCATGGCGGCCTGCCGCTGGGCACGCAGGGTGTCGTAGTCCGCGCCGGCGCTGGCCGTTGGGTGCTTGGTCATGATGATTGGCCCTTCTTCTGTTGGTGCTTGCGTAATGCGTTGCGGGCTCTGCGGATTTCGGCGCGTTCGTTGTCGCGTTGTTTGCGGAAGGTGGTGAGGGTGACGATTTTGCGTTCGGGGTCGGCGGTGTAGGTGATGCGCTGGTTGACCTGACCACAGCGAAATCGCAGCTCCCACAGCTTGTCTGACAGGTAGCGATTGTGCGGCATTGCTAATTCGATTCCCTCGGTCGCGAGCCGTTGGAGGGCTTGGTCGGCTTGGGCGAGTTCACGGATTGGCAGTGCTTCATACCAGCGGGTGACTTCGGCGCTGAGGATCACGTGCCATCGATCACCCACACCTGGAGTATACCTGGTGCGGGATATATCGTAACCGGTATGTTGTCGTTGCTGCGGTTGCCTCGGCGCTGACCGGCGTATGCAGCGCGTGCCTCAGCCAACCGCACAAGGGATTTCAAACTGATCGGGTCACCCGGCATGTGGTTTCGTCGATGTAGAGGTGCCGGGCGCTCATCGCCTGCCTGGCAGCATGCGGGTTACCCGCGCAGAAACGTCATGATCGTCAAGCAAAAGATCCACCAGCGCGGAGAGCACCTCCTGCCCGGTGACGCGCGCGTATCCGAGGCTGTCGGCGGCTTCCCGCTGCCAGAGATCGAGTCTGCGGTGCTGGGTTGGGGAAAGGTCGACGGTTCGGCGGACGTCTTTTTCACGGACCGCCCGGGGCGGCGCGGTTGGGGTGGGTTCGGTCGGCGCTGTGGTGGCGCCCGGCGGTGTCCGGAATCGTGCGGCGTTGGCTTTGATCCGGTCGGCGGCTGTGGTCATGTGTGGCGGCCCATTTCAGTAGATCAGGATGTCAGTACTTCAGTAAGGGTGAGCAGTTCGGCGAGGATGTCGCCGTAAGCGGTGGCGGCGGCATTGGTGATGGGCAGGCCGTAGGCCTGGGCGTAGCGCTCGAGGCGCCCGACGGTCGGGGCCAGCACGCGAATGGCGTCGTCGCGGAGGAGCTGCCGGTACACCTCGGTGGAGGCGGCGTTGGGCACGGTGCGGGTGAAGACCACGGCGAGTTCGGGCGGCGGTCCGGTGCGCAGCCCGGCGGCGTCGTCGAGCACTTCGCGGATGGTCGGCAGCCGGCTGTACTCGATGCCGGTCGGG
>Ga0306925_10002028_pt1 | contig 17129 bp, 20 predicted proteins | sample flu12Cox44000176_FD_203755 | JGI IMG/M metagenome (GOLD analysis project Ga0306925, IMG submission 203755) | Lab enrichment of tropical soil microbial communities from Luquillo Experimental Forest, Puerto Rico - flux8day.12C.oxic.44.000.176 (v2)... | ecosystem: Environmental > Terrestrial >... | reverse complement strand
GCCCCTTGTTGGGTGGGTGTCCCCCCCCCCGGGGGGGGCGCCGGGGGGGGCGGGGGGTGGGCCGGGGGCGGGGGGCCCCCCCCCCCGGGGCGGGGGGCAAGGAGAGCCGGACGGTTCGCCGCCGCAGAACGAGGCGGCGCTTGGCAGGGACGCCGCGGCGGGCCTGGCCGCGGGGCTCGGTGGTGGGCATGTCGTGGTCACGCTGGGCGCGGCCGGGGCGGCGCTCGCCGGGCCGGCTGGGACGGTCATGGTGCCCGGGTTCCCGGTGACCGCGGTGGACACCGTGGGCGCAGGAGACGCGTTCGTGGGGGCCCTCGCCGTGGCACTGGCCAGCGGCCTTGGCCCGGCCGGCGCGGTCACCGCCGCCTGCGCGGCCGGGGCGGCAGCGGCCACCCGCAGGGGCGCACAGGCGGCCCTGCCCCGGCCCGCCGACGTGCTCGCGGCGACCGGGTTCGCCTGGCCCGCCTGAGCGCGGGTAACGCCGGCGGCCGGGACCACGGGAGCGCCGGCTAACGTCCTTCTGGGCCAGTCACCGAGGCCGCGTGCGAGGGGAGTTCCCGTGCCTGAGGCCAGCGGGCCGATCATCGAGCAGACGTCCACCCGGGTGGTCTACGAGACCCCGCATATGCGCCTGCGTGAGGACGGCATCCGGCGGCCGGACGGGTCGGCCGGGATTTACTCGTACGTGGAGAAGCCGGACTTCGCCTTGATCATCCCGGTTGAGAACGACGGTTTTCACCTGGTCGAGCAGTACCGCTACCCGGTGCGGATGCGGTGCTGGGAGTTCCCCCAGGGCACCCTGCCCGGCATGGCGGTCGCCGACGACCCGGAGAAACTCGCCAGGGAGGAACTCCGCCAGGAAACCGGCATGACGGCCAGCGTGCTGCGCCACCTGGGCCACCTGCACTGCGCGCACGGGGTGGTCAGCCAGGGCTTCGACGTGTTCGTGGCGTCAGGCCTGACGCCGGGCACGCCGGAGCTTGAACTCGAGGAGCAGGACCTGCGCTGCCGGTGGTTCGGCCGCGCTGAGATGGAACAGATGATCCTCGGCGGCGGGATCGCCGACGACTGCACGCTCGCCGCCTACACGCTGTTCCTGCTGGCCGGGGAGACCGCCGGCTGATCAGAAACGACGATGCCCCCGGGAGCCGATGCTCACGGGGGCGCCATCTAAGGGCGCTGACGTGCGGTCGCCTCCTCGGCGAGTTGCGCAACGCGGCTCCAGCCGGACGGTATTCCGCGAAGGCTTTTATAGTTGCGGCCCGGGGCACCAAGCACGCCAGCGAATGTTCATAACGCGGCCGCCCGGTGCCCTATTCCACGCCCGCAGAACTGATTACACCGGGGCGCGCCGTGGGCGGTCCTGGCGCCGGTGGCCGGCCGTAGGATCGCCGGGTGAGCGACCTGAGCCAGGCGGCGGTGCTCGATGCACTCGACGCTGTATACCGGAACGTGACCGCCGTGGCCGGCGGGCTCGGCGAGGCGGACCTGATGCGCCCGAGCCGCTGCGCGGGCTGGGCCGTGGCCGACGTTCTCTACCACGAACTGCTCGACGCCCGCCGGGCGCTGCGCACGTTCGCGAGCCCCGCGGACCAGCCGCCGGACTGCGATGATGTGTCCTACTGGACCGACTACGCCCCGGACGGCGATGGCGCGTCCGGTGATGCCGCGTCCGGCAGCGGGGCGCCGGGCCACGCGGAGGAGTCGGCGGCGCACGCGCGTTATGTCCGGATCGCCGCGGCCGCGTACCCGCCCGGCGCGCTGGCCTGGGAGTGGTCGGAGACCGCGGCGGCCGCGGTGCGGGCCGGCCGGGCGTGCGGGCATCAGGCGGTGACGACGCAGGGGCACGTGCTGACCGTCGCCGACTTCGCCGCCACGCTCGCCGTCGAGGCCGCCGTGCATTACCTGGACCTGACCGTAGCCCTGCCCGATGCCCCGGCGCCGGAGCCGGCGTCGCTGGCCCTGGTGCGGCGGGTCCTCGATGGTCTCCTGGGCACCCCGGTCCCGGCCTCCTGGGACGACGTCACCGCCGCGCTCAAGGGCACCGGCCGCGAGGCCCTCACCGAAGCGGACCGCCACGCCCTCGGCCCCTCGGCCAGCAGGTTCCCTCTCTTCGCCTGACTCCCACGATCGGCGAAAGCCGGTCCTCATGGTGAGGGAAGATCCTTCCGGATCATGAAGCCCCGGGCAAATGTCGGAGGGCGCTGATCGACCTCAATATGAAGAAGGCCGCGTATGAGCGGTTCGGGGTGCCGTCGTACCGGGTGGTTATCCCCGATGTCGGTAAGCCCGAGTTGATTGCCTTCGAACTGCGTGACGGGCATTACATGGAAACCGCCCGGGTCAGCGGCGGCGAGCCATTCACGGCGCGGCAGCCCTTCGCCGTCGAGGTGGTCCCGGCCGGGCTGGTCGCCGGGCTGCAGCCACCGGCCTGATCCCTGGGGCCGGCCCGCGCCGGGGCGGGCGGGGCTGTCATTCCCTCGCAAGGCGATAGTGTGTGATGTCCAAGTCGGGCATTGTGAGGAGCGGCTGGTTGTGGCCGGGGACGAATCCCTTATCGGCTCCATAGGCGTGATCATCATTGCCACCCGCGGCGCCCACGGTCCCGGTGAAGTTCTGCTCAAAATCCGCGGCGGCACCGAAGCGTACCTCGCCTGGTCGGCGGAGCCGATCCCGCGGGGCGCGACCGTGCTGGTCATCAACAGCCGCGGCTCGCGATCGGTGGACGTCAGTGCCTGGACCGATCCCCTGCAGCCTTTTCCTGATGACGTTGTTTGAGGAGCACCACCATGTTCGGTTACCGCGTCCCTGCCCCCGATCAGGCCATGATGATCTCAGGTGGCAGGCGCTGGCGGGGCGGTGCGCCGTTCCGCGTCGTGGTCGGCCACGGAACCTTCGTGATCCCCTTTTTCCGCAAAGCGCGCTACCTGACGCTGTCCATGCAGGAGGCGGAGGTCGCCGAGGTCTGCGTGACCCGGCAGGGCATCTCGGTGAACATCCGGGCCGTGATCGCGTTCAAGGTCGGCAACGACGACGAGAGCATCGTCAACGCCGGCCAGCGGTTCCTGTCGGACCAGGATCAGATGGGCACCCTGACCGGCCGGATCTTCGCCGGCCACCTCCGCTCGATCGTCGGCTCGATGACCGTGGAGGAGATCGTCACCGAGCGGCAGAAGCTGGCCACCGAGGTGCTGGACGGCTCCAAGATGGAGATGGCCAAGATCGGCCTCACCGTGGATTCGCTGCAGATCCAGTCGATCGACGACATGAACTCCGGCTACATCGACGCGATGGCCGCTCCGCACCGGGCCGCCATCCAGCGACAGGCCAAGATCGCGCAGGCGCAGGCCAACCAGGCGGCCGCCGAGGCCGAGCAGGAGGCGCAGCGCAAGCAGGCCGAGTACGCGCGGCAGACAGCGGTCGTGCAAGCCCAGTACAAGGCCGAGGTCGACCAGGCCCAGGCCCAGTCGGCCCAGGTGGGGCCGCTTACCCAGGCGAAGGCCCAGCGCGACGTGATCGCCGCGCAGGCCGAGCTTGCGCGGCAGCAGGCCGAGCTGCGCCAGCGCCAGCTCGTCGCCGAGGTCATCAGGCCGGCCGAGGCGGAGGCGGACAAGGTCCGCATCCTGGCCCAGGCCGATGCGGAGCGGATTCGGATCCAGGCCGCGGCGGCGGCCTCGCACAACCGGGTCGCGCTCGACCGCATGCTGATCGACCAGCTTCCGCAGATCGTCAAGGAGGCCGCCAGCGGCCTGGCCGGCGCGAACGTCAACGTGCTGAACGGCGCGGAGGGCCTTAGTGAGCTGACCGCTGGCCTGGTCGCCCAGGGGATGACCATCCTGGACTCGGTGAAGAAGAACCTTGCCGGTTCTTCCGTGGGCCGCGGCGGATTTGACTCCGAGGACGACAGCGATGACGACGACCCGCGGGCGCTGCCAGGCAGCCCGGCAGCGAGCGGCTCCGCCGACGGCCAGCCGGGCAGGTAACACCCCGGCCGCGAGCCCGGCAAACGGACCACCCGGCCGCTCAGCTGGCTATGGGTGCCGGGGTGGCGTGGGCCGCACGGTACTGTCCCGGCTGGCACAACGCCGTCCGGGACAGCACCGAGGACCCACGCTGCGGCGGTGCTGGTATGCGAGGCTGCATTGGTGCCGATCTTGGTTGCTGCTTGTGTGCTCGCGGCGGTCGCGTGGGTTTACCTGCTGGTCGCGCACGGGGGTTACTGGCGCACGGATTGCCGGCTGCCCGTGGGGGGCGGGAGAGCCGAGCCTGGCCCGGGGGGCTGGCCTTCGGTCGTGGCCGTCATTCCGGCGCGGGATGAGGCTGCCATCTTGCCGGAGACCTTGCCTAGCCTGCTGAACCAGGAGTATCCGGGTGAGCTGTCGGTCGTGCTGGTGGACGACGGGAGTTCGGACGGGACCGCCGCGGTCGCGGAGTCACTGGAGCAGGGTTCCGGTGTGGCGCTAAAGGTGATCCGGGGTGAGCCGCTGCCCGAGGGGTGGGCGGGCAAGGTCTGGGCCATGGCGCAGGGGGTGGCGGCGGCAGGGGAGTGCGACTATCTGCTGTTCACCGACGCCGACATCGCCTTCGGGCCCGGCACGGTTACGGCCCTGGCCCGCGCCGCGGTCACCGACGACCGCGCCCTGGTATCCCAGATGGCGTTGCTGCGCGCGGAGACCGGCTGGGAGAGGTGGATAGTCCCGGCCTTTGTCTACTTCTTCGCCCAGCTCTACCCGTTCCGCCGGATCGGGCGCCCGGGTGCCCGTACCGCTGCGGCGGCCGGTGGCTGCATGCTGGTGCGCCGCACCGTCCTGGCCGCGCCCGGGGACCTGGAGAAGATCAGGGACGCCAGGATCGACGACATCGCCCTGGCGCGGCTGCTGAAGCGGCCGCCGGTGGCGGCCCGCTGCTGGCTCGGGTTCACCACGGACGTGCGCAGCAGGCGGCCCTACCCGAGGCTCGCCGAGCTGTGGGGGATGGTGGCGCGCAGCGCCTATACCCAGCTCCGGTACTCGCCGCCGCTGCTCGTGGCGGTGCTGGCCGGGCTGGCCTGGCTCTACCTGCTGCCGCCCGCGGCCGGCCTTGCCGGGCTGGCCGCCCTGGTGGCGGGTGCGGGCACCGGCCCAGGCGCGGGCACGGCCGCGGCCTGGTGCGCCGCGGCGGGCCTCACCGGGTGGTTCCTGCAGTCGGTCACCTACCTCCCGGTGCTCAGGTTGTACCGGTTGTCCCCGTTTCGTGCCCCCGGGTTGCCGCTGGCGGCGCTGCTTTACGCCGGCATGACGGCGGACTCGGCCCGGCGGTACCACGCGGGCCGCGGCGGCGCCTGGAAGGGCCGGACAATCCCAGCAAACGAACCGTCATCCCGTTCGTGATCATGCCTTGGGCGGCGCTAGAGGCCACCGCAAGTCATGATCACGACGATGCAGGGTGCCGGGGTCAGTGGCCGGTGGGCAGGAACAGGAGGCCCTTCGGCTCCAGGCGGGGGCCGGACAGCGCGACCTTGCTCACGTGACCGGTCCACGGGCCGAGCATGCCGAGGTAGTTCGGCGGGAACCCGGGCGCGGGGCAGGTCGGCGGGGCGTTGCCCGCGTCGCACGGAGTGGCCGCGACGAAGATCGAGCCCGCCTTGAAATCGCCGCTGACCCGGCTGACGGTGTCACCGTCGCCGTCGGTCGCGAACAGCAGCCCGTGCCCGGTTACCCACGCCGTGTCGTCCACCGCCTGGGACAGGTTCAGCACGCGCAGCCGTACCGCTCCGTCCTGCGTCTGCATGTAGATCTGCTGCTTGTCGGCCTGGCTGGTCAGCTCGAAGGCACCGGCGAACCGGGGCGCGCCCGACGGGACCGCGAAGTTGGAGTCCGGGTCGATAAGCGCAAGCTTCACTCGCGTCCCGTGGCTCGGGCCGATGTTGGCGACCGTGGCGGTCGCCTCGTCGCCGAACAGTGGGGTGATCGTGGCGACGTGGTCCGTACCGAGTGCGACCGAGTAGACGGCCGGGTAGGTCGGCTGCGGGGCGGGCGCGCCGGTGGTGCCGGGTGCCGAGGCACTGATGAAGATTTGCCCCTGGTAGATCGTGATGGCGTCGGTGCCGCCGTTGTGCGGCAGTGGCTTGTTGTAGGCGTAATGCTGGATGCCGCCGGTCCTGGCCAGCGGGTCGATCGTGTACAGGCTGGAGTTGCCGTCCTCGTTCACCGTGGCGATGAGCCTGCGGAGCACCGGGTCGGCGGTCAGGCCGTCGCACTTGCCCTTGATGTCCCACTGCCGGAGCACGTGGCCGGACGGGGTGAACGCCACGATCGTGCTATTGGTGTTGCCGTCGGTGCTCGGCTCGCCCTGTGAGCCGACGCCGTTCTGGAAGGCCGTGAACAGGAACGGCCCGAAGTTGGTGAGGTCGTCCGGGCCGGACAGCGGTTCGGTCTTGCGCGTGCCGGACACCGTGTAGTGGTGCTGCAGTTTCATGCCGTTGACGATCTGCATCACGGTAAAGCCCGGCTGCGGGTGAGCCCCGCCGGGAGAAGCCGTGGCCGCCGGTCCGGCGAGTACCAGGCTCGCCGGGACGGCCAGGGCCGCGAAAGCCGTCACGGCACGCCGCGCCGTCAGGATCATGGGACGCCCCTTTCACCGGCCCGCTCGCCGGTCAGCGGAAATGACCATGATCAGCGTGCCGAGGGAAGCTGACCACGAGCCCCGCTCCGGTGGGCGTGCTGGTGAACGGCACCCCAAGAGTGCCTGGCCATCTGGCGAGGGCGTGCTTGACCGTTTTTTGGGACGTCCATGGCGGACGCTGGCGCGCAAGCTACAGGCCCGGCTCAGCCGTGATCGGGTACCGTACGCAAAGCGTGGCTCGCGTCATCCGGTGCCGGATCTCGCGGCCCGAGGCCAGCGGCGGAGGGATGACGATGGCGCCTCAGGTGCTCCAAGCGCCTGCCGAGCAGGTAGTGGAACTGCCCGAGCCCTGGCGCTCCGCGGCCGTGACCGTCGTGCTGCCCACCTACAACGAGGCCGCCAACCTGCCGGTGATCGTGGCCGAACTGCTCGCCCTGCCCCTGTCCGGGCTGCGGATACTGGTAGCCGACGACAACTCGCCCGACGGCACCGGGCGCGTCGCGGACGAGCTTGCCGCCGAATACGGCCCGGCCAGGATCACCGTCGCGCACCGGCCCGGCAAGCAAGGGCTCGGCCGGGCGTACGTGGACGGGATGACCCAGGCCATCGCGGCGGGCGCCGAGTTCGTGGTGCAGATGGACAGCGACCTCTCGCACTCGCCGAAATACCTGCCGCAGATGCTCGGCACCCTGCTGTCCGCCTCCGCCGACGTGGTGATCGGCTCCCGGTATGTGGCCGGGGCCAGCCTGGCGAGCGAATGGTCCTGGCACCGCCGGGCGCTGTCCGGCTTTGCCAACTACTACGTCCGCGCGCTGCTGCGGCTCGGCATCCGCGACGTCACCGCGGGCTTCAAGATCTGGCGCAGCTCAGCCCTGGAAGCCATCGACGTGGCCAGCATCCGCAGCAACGGCTACAGCTTCCAGGTCGAGATGAACTTCAGGACGGTCCGGCACGGCCTGAAGATCGTCGAACTGCCCATCCACTTCGCCGAGCGCCGGGAAGGCGACAGCAAAATGAACCTGCGGGTGCAACTCGAATCGGCGCTCATACCGTTCCTGCTGCGCCGCCGCGCCCACTAGAGACGAGGTGCCGCATGGCTGATGACGCGATTTCGTACAAGGCGGCCGTGGTCGGCACGCCGGTGCTGAGCACCTCGGGCGCGCAGATCGGCACCCTGGAGCACGTGCTGGAGATACCCGATCTCGACGTCTTCGACGGGATCGTGATCGCCACGCACGCGGGCCTGCGGTTCATCGACGCCGACCAGATACGCGAGATCACCCGCAGCCACATACAGAGCAGCCTGGACGACGCCCAGGCCAGCCAGTTGCCGCCGCCGGACGGCCCGCCGGTCTACCGGGTCGATGCCCTGCAGTACACCGGGCACAGCTTCCATGACGTCCTTGGCCGCCTGTTCCGCCGGCCGCACTGGACCCGCGAGCACGACTAACCTGCGGCCCCGGACTGCGGGGATGATGGCAGTCATGACGTTGCGTACACCGTTCACGGAATACTTCGCAGTGCGGCACCCGATCGCGCTGGCGCCGATGGGCTTCTCCGCCGGGGGTGCCCTGGCGGCGGCGGTTTCCAACGGCGGCGGCCTGGGCGTGCTCGGCGCCGGCCGGGGGGACCGGGACTGGCTGGCCCGCGAACTGCCGATCGCCGCCGACCGTACCTCCAATCCCTGGGGTGTCGGCTTCCAGTGCTGGTCGGCCGACGTCGGCCTGGTGGAACTCGCGCTGACCTACCGGCCAAGGGTGGTCATGCTGTCCTTCGGCGACCCCGCACCGTTCCTCGAACCCATCCGGCAGGCCGGGGCGGCGCTGATCATGCAGGTCACCGACCTCGATGAGGCCAGGCGGGCGCTGGACGTTGGCGCGGATGTCATCGTGGCACAGGGGATCGAGGCCGGTGGGCACAGCGGTGCCCGGGGGAGATCGACGCTGCCGTTCGTCCCGATCGTGGCCGACCTTGTGGCGCCCACGCCGGTGCTGGCCGCCGGCGGGATCGCCGATGGGCGGGGCGTGGCGGCGGCCCTCGTCCTCGGGGCGGCCGGGGCGCTCATCGGGACCCGGTTCCAGGCGACTCCCGAAGCGCTCGTCCACCCCGCGATCACCAAGGCGATCCTCGAAGGGGCCGGTGAGGACACCGAGCGCAACACGGTCCTGGATATCGCCAGGGGCGCGCCGTGGCCGTCGAAGTACCCGGCCCGCACCCTCGGTCACCCGTTCCTTGACCATTGGCGCGGCCGGGACGAGGAACTGGCCGCCGACGCCGGTGCCCTGCGGGCCTACCAGGACGGGGTGCAGCGCGGTGAACTACCGCCGACGCCGGTGTGGGCCAGCGCGGCGATCGACCTCATCACCGACCTGGTGCCCGCGGCCGATCTCGTCGGCGCCCTGGCCGCCCAGGCGGAGGAGGCGCTGGCCCGGGCCAGCGGCGCTGACCGCCCGGCGGCCGGCTAGGAAGGCCGCTGCGTTACGCCTGCCGTGGCCGGTCAGCCGCCAGACGAGAGCCCGGGCGGGGGGTTAGCAGAGCCGCCGTATTGGCAATTCCGCTCGGACGCTCACCGGCCGGCCTCGCCGTTCGCAGCGTCCGGCCCGGCTGCCGTGGTGTGACCCTTGGCCGCCTGCACCGGATGGCGCGGCGGCCGGGGGATCCAGCGCGGCACCGCACGCCGGTACTCCAGGTAGGCGCTGCCGAAGCGACGGCGCAGCGTCGGTTCCTCATAGCCGATGACGAACAGATGGAAGCACAGGGCCATGGCGCCCGCGTAGACCAGTACTGGCAGGGACATGAACAGCCATGCCTGCCCCAGCACGACCAGCAGCGCCGCGATGTAGATCGGGTTGCGCACCCACCGGTGGGGCCCGACCGCGACCACCTGCCGCGGCGCGTCCCACGGACCCGGCGTGCCGCTGCCCACCGCCGCGAAGTTCCAGACGCACCACACGTACAGGGCGATCCCGGCCGCGATGACCACGACCGCCTCCCACATCACCGGGGTCGGCGTGCGCCCGTTGCGGGTCAGGATCCACCAGGGCACCCAGAAGCCCCCCAGGCCCGGTATCACCACGGTGAACAGCAGATTGCGTATGACAAGGCTCAGCGTTCGGGCCATGGTCGCTCAGCTCCCTGAAGTGCAATCCGGCCGGGCTGCCCGGTGCGCCGGCGGCTCTTGTCCCCCGCCGCCTGGCCGCCCGGCTCTATATATAGCGTTACTACCTATAGCCACACTACTCGCCAAATTGGCCGGCCGGAAGCCCTAATGTAGTGTTACTACATATGAGAGCCGAGGAGCTGAAGGGTCACCTGGACGCGATGCTGCTCGCCGCCCTGGAAGGCGGCCCGCAGCACGGTTACGCGGTGATCGAGGCCCTGCGGCAGAGCACCGGCGGGCGGCTGGACCTGCCGACCGGGACGATCTACCCGGCGCTGCGGCGGCTGGAGCAGGCAGGCCTTATTGCCGGTTCCTGGTCCGTGGTGGGCGGCCGGCGGCGGCGTGAGTACCAGCTGACGTCGGCGGGGGATCGGGCGCTGTCGGGCAGGCGGGCGGACTGGCGGGACTTCTCGGCCATGGTGACCGCCGCGCTGGAGGGCGGGCCATGCCCGAACCCCGCCTGATCAGCAGCTACCTGGACGCCCTGGCGGCACAGTTGCCCGCTTCGATCGTCGAGGAACTGGCCGACGGCCTGACCGAGACGCACCGGTCCTACCTCCGCCAGGGCCTGGCGCCCGACCTCGCGGCGCGGTCCGCGGTGGCGGAGTTCGGGGAGCCGCAGGTGATCGTGGCCGGCTTTGCCCGGGTGAATCCCGCAAGGCGCGCCGCCCGCAGGCTGCTCGGCGTCGGGCCTGCCGTCGGCGCCTGCTGGGTCGCGGCGCTGCTCACCAGCCGGTCCTGGGCCGTGCCGATGCCGGCCCGGATGCTTGCCGGCGCGACGCTCGCCGTCGTGATCGCCCTGCTTGCCACGTCCGCGGTGGGCAAGCGCTACCGCCTGGCGGCCCGCACCGGCGCCGCCGGATTCCTCGGCGTCATCGCGCTTGACGCCTCGCTGATCGCCAGCGTGGCGCTCGCCGGGGTGCCGCTGACCTGGGTGCTGGCGGTCGCGATGGCGGCCAGCACCGCGCGGCTCTGCTACGCCGCAAGGGCCGTGCGACCCGCCCTGGCCGGCTGAGCTTGGGGGTGGAGGGCGGCGGCGGAGCCGACGCCCGGGGAGGGAGAAGAGGAGCGTGGAAGGGCGGCGGCGGAGCCGACGCCCGGGGCGGGGGTGAGGGGAGCCGCGTCTGCGTGGCAGCTGCAGTGGAGTGCCGACTGACGGAGGGATCGCGTGAAGTACCTGCTGATGATCTATGGCAACCAGGAGAAGTGGGAGTCGATGCCCGCCGGCGCCTGGCCGGAGGCGATCGCCAGGCAGGAGGCGTTCAACGCGAAGTACCGGCAGACCGGCGAGCTGCTCGGCTCGTACGGTCTGGCCTATGCGGCGCAGGCGAAACTGGTGCGCCGGGTGAACGGCCTGCCCGCCGTCACCGACGGGCCCTACCTGGAGACCAAGGAGTACATGGCGAGCTTCTGGCTGCTGGACTGCGACAGCCAGGAGCGTGCGGAGCAGATCGCGGCGGACATGCCGTTCGCGGACAGCGAGCCCGTGGAGCTGTGGCCGGTCTTGCATGAGTCCGCCGCCGACCAATGACCGGCGCGCCGGGCGCGCCGGACATCGGGGAATTGCTGCGCGAGCTTGCGCCCGAGGTGCTTGGCGCGCTGGTGCGGCGCTACGGCCGGTTCGGCGCCTGCGAGGACGCGGTGCAGGAGGCCATGCTCGAGGCGGTGACGTCCTGGCCGGCCCGCGGGCTGCCCGACAGCCCGAAGGGCTGGCTGCTCACCGTCGCCTCGCGCCGCCTGATTGACGAGGTCCGCAGCGAGCATGCCCGGCGGCGGCGGGAGCAGGAGGATGCGGCCGCCGCCGCACCGCTCGAGCAGCCGCAGCAGCCCGCTGCGGACCACGACGACGGCCTGACCCTGCTGTTCCTGTGCTGTCACCCGGCGCTGTCAGGCCCCAGCCAGATCGCGCTGACCCTGCGCGCGGTCGGCGGCCTGAGCACGGCCCAGATCGCCGCCGCGTTCCTGGTGCCCGAGGCCACGATGGCCCAGCGGATCAGCCGCGCCAAGGATGCCATCAGGGCCAGCGGCGCCCGGTTCGAGATGCCCGGCCCGGCCGAGCGCCCGGCGCGGCTCGGCATCGTGCTGCACGTCCTCTACCTGATCTTCAACGAGGGATACACGGCCACGGCCGGCACCGGACTGACCGCGCCGGAGCTGTCCGGCGAGGCGATCCGGCTCACCCGTCGGCTGCACCGGCTGCTGCCCGGCGACGCCGAGGTCACCGGCCTGCTCGCGCTCATGCTGCTGACCGACGCCCGCCGCGCCGCCCGGACCGGCCCGGACGGGAGCCTGATCCCCCTGGGCGAGCAGGACAGGAGCCTGTGGGACTCGGCCAGGATCGCCGAGGGCGTGGCGCTGGTCAGCGCCGTGCTCCCGGCCGGCCAGGTCGGCCCGTATCAGGTGCAGGCCGCGATCGCCGCGGTACATGACGAGGCGAAGTCCGTCGGCACCACCGACTGGCCGCAGATACTCGGGCTCTACGAGCTGCTCGAGCAGCTCGCGCCGGGCCCGATGGTCAGCCTCAACCGGGCGGTCGCGGTCGCGATGGTGGCCGGCCCGGCGGCCGGCCTTGACCTGCTCCGCGAGCTGGAATCCGACCGCCGGCTGGCGGGCCACCACCGGCTGCACGCGGCCCGGGCGCATCTGCTCGAGATGTCCGGCGATGCCGAGGCCGCGGTGACGAGCTACCGGGAGGCCGCCCGCCGCACGACCAGCCTTCCCGAGCGCCGGTACCTGACCGGCCGCGCGGCCAGGCTGGCAGGCCAGGGAGAAAGTTCCGCCGCGATGTAGAGACGCAGGGGTCCGCTCCGACCCAGGGCCGAACGGGCGCATGAGGCGCCCACGGCTGGAAGGAACCGGAGATGAGCAAGGTAGTGCTGGGCATGTCGATGTCACTGGATGGCATCGCGGGCCCCAAGGTTGCCGACGAGGACGGCATGGCCATTTTCAACGCGGTCCTGGGCTGGGTCTTCCCGCTGCGGAGCTGGCGCGAGCAGCAGGGCATGGAGGGCGGGGAGGACTCGGTGGACTCCAAGGTGTGGGGGGACAACTTCGCCAGGTTCGGCCCGCAGATCGTCGGCCGCACGATGTTCGATTACGGCTACGAGCCCTGGGGGGAGAACCCGCCGTTCCACGCACCGGTCTTCGTCGTCACCCACCGTGGCCAGGACCGGATCGACAAGAGCGGCGGCACCAGCTACACCTTCGTGACCGGCGGCATCGAGGCCGCCGTGCAGCAGGCCCGCGCGGTGGCGGGCGGCAAGGACGTGCTGCTGGCCGGCGGCGTCAGCATCGCACAGCAGGCGCTGGCCGCCGGCCTGGTGGACGAGGTCGTGGTGCACGTCGTGCCGGTGCTGGTCGGCCGGGGCGTGCCGCTGTTCGGCACGGCGCAGGCGGATCTGCGCTGCATCGAGACCATCCACGGCGAAGGCGCGGTCCACCTGCGCTACGAGCCCCGGTGACCGGGCTCGCCCGCCCGCCACGGGGAGCGTACCGCCGCGATCTTTGATTCTGGAGGGCGGTCGGCCGAGCTGGCGACCGCCCTCCGCCGCGCCGTTCAGACCGCGTGCAGCAGCTCGCCGCCGTAGACCAGTGGGCCTTCCGGCTGCAGCATGTCGGCGAGCCGGTTGAACTCCTGGAAGCCCGGGTCGGCGTCGTGCTCGCTGTGCGCGGCATGATCGGGGACCTCGACCGCGATGGCGTACTTGACCACGTCCTTGCGGTCGTCGGTGCCGAACGCGACCCGGGAGATCCGGGCGGACAGGAAGGCCCCCCGTGCCTTGTACTCGCGCCAGCGCGGCAGTTCGTGCTCGGCGAACAGGCGCTCGTACTCGGCGGCCTGCTCGGCGCGGATGTGGATGATGATGACGTCAAGCTCGCTCATAAGGCCATCATGAACCGCGGGCCAGCTTTCCTGGGGCAAGCGGTGTCCGAGGCGGCTGCGACGATCGGGCCGTGCCCGATCCAAGCCTGCTCGATGGCGTCGACGACATCCCCTGGCCCGGCCTGCGGCGCACTTTCGGCGGCCGTCTCGCGCGGCTTCCACAGGCCCACCTCGCCCGCCCCGGTCTGGCGAGGTGGGCCCTCTAGGCTGCTTCGGAGGGCTTGTCCGGCTCGCCGGGGCTGTCCGGGTCACCCGGAGTGCCGGCGGGCGCTGCCGCCCGCCGGATGGCTTGCAGGCTGTCGTGCAGCGCCTGCCAGGCGGTGCTCAGGCTGACGCTGGCGGGCAGGCCGCCGCGGATGGTGCCGGGCGGGCTGGCCTGGTCACCAAGCGCCTTGACCGCGGCCTGCCCGGCCTTGACGATCACCGGATCGGCCGCCTCGATCGTGAGCCGCTCCTCCGACACGTGGATCAGCATCTGGCGGCGGCCGGCCTCTTCGGGCAGTTCGTCGCTGGTGCCTGTGACGTCGGCGCTGCGGAGCGCCTCCTTGGCCTGGTCCAGGTCGACGCCGAGGGCGGAGAGCGCACGGGCGGCGGCGGTGTCCGCGTCGGCGAGCGCGGCCAGCAGCAGGTGATGCGAGCCGACCGGCTGCGTGCCGGCCAGGCGGGCGGCCTCGCTGAGGGTGGCGTCCGCGGCCGGGGTGGCGTTCAGTTCCGCCTGCTCGGCTGGCGTGCCTGGCTCGGCTGGCCCGGCCGTACCGCGGCGCCGCAGCCAGCGCCTGCCCCGGCCGCCCGTTTCCGGGCTGGCCGCGGGCGCCAGGTTGATCACTGCCGTGCGGATCGCCTGGAGGTCGCCGTGCTGTTGCAGGACCTGGGCGGCGACGCCCTCGCCCTCCCTGGTCAGGCCGAGCAGGATGTGCTCGGTGCCGATGTAGTTGTGATGCAGTGACAATGCCTCGCGCAGCGATAGCTCAAGGGTCTTCTTCGCCCGGGGGGTGAACGGTATGTGCCCGCTGGGGGCCGTGGTGCCGGCGCTGACGATGGCGGTGACCTCGCCGCGGGTGGACTCCAGCGACATGCCGAAACCCGCCAGGGCGCGGCCGGCGGCCCCGTCGGGCTCGCCAAGCAGCCCGAGCAGGATGTGCTCGGTACCGATGTAGTTGTGGCGCAGGCGGCGGGCCTCTTCCTGGGCCAGGACGACGGTGTGGCGCGCGCGGTTGGTGAATCGCTCAAACATGAAAGTTAGCGTCCGGCACCTTGGCTAAGCATGTCAATACCATGCTATTAATAGGGTCATAACGACGACCGTGCGGAGGTTCGCCCGTCATGGACTGGGAAGACCGGCTCGACGGCTGGGAACTCGAACTCGAGCTGAACGCGTCGCTGGAGGGCTCGGACTGGGTCACGCTGGAACGCGCGGCGGCCGATACCGGGGTTTCCCGCGCCGCCCTGCGCAGCTGGTACCGGACCGGGCAGATCCCGTCCCGGCTGGCCGACGGCCCGCACGGGCCGCAGCGGCTCGTGCCACTCGCCATGGTCGCCGCCCGCGCCGAGGCCTCGCCGCGGCTGCGCCGCACCGCGGAACGGCGGCTGGCCGACCAGGCTCAGCTTGAGATCCTCCGGCACCGGGTCGACCAGCTCGAACTCCGGCTCGCCGCGCTCGAGAGCCGGTCACCGGTACCGCCGGAGACCGGGGAGTGACCACCGGCAAGCCCGCGCCCGCCCTGACCTGGAGCGGCGTCATCGCCAGGCGGATGGCCAGGCACGCGCTGGCAGCACCGGCCACGGACCTGGGACCGGCCGGCGTTGCCGGGGTGCTGTGCGGGGCGCACGCCCAGGTGCTCAGCGCGGCGGAGCTGTCGATCGGGCGGCGCATCGCCGGGGCGACCCGTACCGACGTGCAGCGCGCGCTCTGGGTGGACCGCACCCTGGTCAAGACGTTCGGCCCGCGCGGCACCATCCACCTGCTTCCCGCGGCCGACCTGCCGATGTGGACCGGCGCGCTGTCGGCCCTGCCGTCGTCGGTGCCCGCGCACCCGGAGGGAGTCAGGTTCACTCCCGAGCAGGCGGAGGAGGTCATCGCGGCCATCGGTGACGTGCTGGCGGGCACCGAACTGACCGTCGACGAGATGACCGAGGCGCTCGCGGACCAGGCCGGGCCGTGGGCCGTCGAGGAGACGATGGCGGCGTTTCAGGGCATGTGGCCGCGCTGGCGCCAGCTCACCAGCACGGCCGCGCACCGCGGGATGCTGTGCTTCGGGCCGGACCGGGGCCGGAAGGTGACCTACACCCATCCGCGGCGCTGGGTGCCCGGCTTCCGCCCTGCCGGCGGCGACGCCGCGCTGCGCACGCTCGTCACGCGCTACCTGTACGCCTACGGCCCGGCCACGCCGCAGCACTTCGCCAAGTGGCTCAGCATCCCGCCACGGTACGCCGCCGGGTTGTTCGGCACGCTCGCCGGTGAACTGGATCGCGTCGACACCGACGGCGTGCCGGGGTGGGCCGTGGCCGGCGACACCGCGGCGCCGTCCCGGCCGCATCGGGGGATCCGCCTGCTGCCCTACTTCGACTCCTACGCCGTCGCGGGCCAGCCCAGGGAACGGCTGTACCCGGGCGCGGCCGCCGCCCGTGCGCTCACCCCGGCGGGCCAGGCCGGGAACTACCCGGTGCTGCTGGTCGACGGTGTGGTCGGCGGGGTGTGGCACCAGCGGCGCTCCGGCCGCAGGCTCGCCATCACCGTGGAACCGCTGCGCGAGCTGACCGCGGCCCAACTCCGCCAGCTCGGCGACGAGGTGGATCTGGTGGGCGCGGTCATGGAGGCGGCGGCGACGCTGACGGTGGGCACCGTGACGGCCGGCGCGCACGCGTGAGCGGCGCTGAGTGAGGACGCCGCTCAGGTCTTGGGGAGGAATATCCCCAGTGGCTGCGCTACCAGGCGGGCCACCGCGCCGGTCTCGTCCAGCTCGAACTCGACGGTGATGCCGGGCTGGCCGGGCACCTCGAAGCGCAGCCCCCGTCCCGCCCGCAGTTCGAAGGGCGGAGCGCCCGGCGCGGCGACGGTGAGCACCCGGTCCGACTTCTGGGCGACCGATATCTCGATCGGGCCCATGGTGTAGGTGCCGCACAGCCGGCGGAGCACCTCGGGGTCACGTGCCTGGGCGTCGGGCAGCCGGTCGAACCGCAGCGGCTCCACGGCTGGCTCGAAGGGCACGGTGAGCCCCGTGATGTCGCCGTCGGGGTCGGAAGCAAACATGAGCGGGAACGGGTAGGACTGGTCACCGAGCTCGTGCCACTCCAGGTCGAACGTGTCGTAATGGCGATGTGCGAGGCTCAGGTCCATCGTGCCGAAGCCGGGCTTGAGTGCGTCTCCCGCCACGGTGATGGTGAGGGTGCCATAGCCGGGGTGCTCGTACTCGCCGGCGTAGGCGTCCAGGGGCCTGGGCCGCGGTGCGCCGGCGACCACGTGGCGGGCGCCGCGCGCCTCCT
>Ga0306925_10002018_pt1 | contig 17162 bp, 14 predicted proteins | sample flu12Cox44000176_FD_203755 | JGI IMG/M metagenome (GOLD analysis project Ga0306925, IMG submission 203755) | Lab enrichment of tropical soil microbial communities from Luquillo Experimental Forest, Puerto Rico - flux8day.12C.oxic.44.000.176 (v2)... | ecosystem: Environmental > Terrestrial >... | reverse complement strand
CGAGTATCGAGAAAAACGCCGTCGGAGCCCGCCCGGCCACGCGGCAGCGCGGCGCGGTCTCGAGGATGCGCGCGGTGACCGGGCAGCGTGCCACATGTGCGGCATTCGGCTCGCCCTGGTTCCAGAGGAAGTAGGCGCTCCATTTCCGCGAGCGGTTCAGGTCGCGCCACTGATCGAGCGGCATGCTGTCGGGGAAGTCGATGTAGGGCTGCAGCCCCTCGCGGTCGGCGATGAGCACACGCATGAGCTCGGCGCGAATTTCATCCGTCGCCGCCTCGATCCCATCCAGCCAGGGAAACTCGCTGCGCTCGAAGAAATCGATCGCCGGGAGCTCCGGGAAATACATCCAGGTGGGCTGCGAGTGGAAACTGCGGGCTTTGCCCATCAGGATGTCGAGGCAGCGCTCGATGCGGCGTTGGCGCTGTCCGCCGTGCCGCTCGCGTACCGCAGCAAGTCGCTCCTCGAACAGCGCGGACAGCGCGGCGTTGTCCGCATCGACGACCGCTTTCGCGTGGTTCAGCGCCTCACGCACCGACTCGGGGGGCTCGAAACCTGCCGGCAGGGTGGCGAGCGCGTTCTGATAGGCCCGCGACGCCTGGCGCTTCTCCCCGGACTGCTCGAAGTGTTGCGCATATTGCAGCAGTGCGGACAGGTGTCGCGGCTCCAGCTTCAGCGCTTTCTCGATGGCATCCAGCTCCTCGGCACGCCGGCCGAGCGCCTTGAGGCTGCTGGCGAGGTTGGCCCAGAGCGCCGGATGACGGGGATCGGCGGAGGTGGCGCGCTCGAACAATGCGTGCGCCTGCTCGGCGGCGCCACGTCCGAGCATGCGCACGCCGAGCTCGTTGAGGACCGCCGGATGATTGGGGGTCTGCCGCGCGAGCCGGGCGAGCAGCTGATCGGACTCCGCTATACGCCCGGCGGCCGCCGCTGCCTTGGAGGCCCGCAATGTACTGATGATCGCTGCCTCATCGAGCTGCACGGGAGCGGTGGTATTCACGGGGTACTCGGGGGCTCCGGACTCACAGGGGCCGCAATTGTACCGTACAGCGCGCGCCGCCCGCGGCCGTTGACTCACCCGCCCGAGTCCGCTTAGATAGCCCGCCGCTCGCGCCGGGGGCCCGTCCGGCGCTTCTGGAGTCCGCGATTTGACACCGAGTGCCTCTGCCGACCTCGAGCTCATGCGCGCGTCGCTGCTGCTCGAGTCGGACCCCTCCGCCGCCGCACAGCGCGCCAGCGGCATTCTCGCAGCTTCCCCCGGTCATCCTGCTGCCGGCCTGCTGCTCGCGACCGCGCGGCGCAAACTCGGGGATCCCGCGGCGGCTGCAACGCTGCTCGAGTCGCTCGCGGGTGCGCAGCGCGACTCGACCGTGGTGCAACTCGAGCTCGGACGCGCTTACGCAGCCGCGGGACGCAACGCGGAAGCCGTGAGCGCCTTCCGGCGCGCGGTGACGCTCGATGCCGGGCTTGCCGATGGCTGGCGCGAGCTCGCAGCTCGGCTGCACGCCGCGGGCGAAACGCTCGAGGGCGATCGCGCTTACGAACGCTACTCCCGGCTGTCGCACGAGCCGCCAGAGCTCCGCGATGCGACCCTCGCGCTGGCCGGCGACCGCGTGCATACCGCCGAGAGGCTGCTGCGACAGCACCTGCGACAGGCGCCGCGGGATGTCGTGGCACTGCGGATGCTGGCTGACGCCGCCCGGCGGCGCGAGGACGACGCCGAGGCGGAGCGGCGCCTCATCGAGTGCCTCGAGCTCGCGCCAGGCTACGCCGCGGCGCGCTTCGATCTGGCACGCCTGCTCAATGACGAGCAGCGCATCGAAGAAATGCTGCCGCACATCGAGCGGCTGCTCGCCGGCAATCCGGGCAACGTCGACTGCCTCAATCTCAAGGCGCAGGGACTGCGGCTCATCGGTCGCCGCGACGAGGCGGTCGCGCTGATGGAGCAGCTGCTCGCCGATCAGCCCGACGAGGAGCGCTCACTGCTGCTGTGCGGCGGCTTGTTTCGCGAGCTGGGTCAGACGGAGCGAGCCATTGAGATGTTCCACCGGGCGCTGCGCCTGCACCCGGGATCGGGTGCCGTTTACAACAGCCTCGCGAATCTCAAGACCTATCGTTTCGACGCCGCGGCACTCGGCGCGATGGAGCAGCAGCTCGCGGTCCGCGACGTGCGCCCCGAGGACCGGGTGTACTTCGAGTTCGCGCTCGGCAAGGGGCTCGAGGATGCGGGCGAGTTCGCCGGCTCCTTCGAACATTACACGCGCGGCAATCGGTGGAAACGCGCCACCTTCTACTACGATCCACAGATCATGACCGCGGAGGCCGCGCACTCGCGCTCCTTCTATACCGAGCGCTTCTTCGGCGAGCGCCCGGGCTGGGGACTCGAGCGGCCCGATCCGATCTTCATCATCGGCATGCCGCGCAGCGGCTCGACCCTGCTCGAGCAGATGCTGGCGAGCCACTCGCAGGTCGAAGGCACGCGCGAGCTGTTCGACCTGCCACATCTCGTGTCGATGCTGGTCTCGGGCGTGACCGAGCTGACGGAAACGACGGTGAACGAGCGCGTCGGCGCGCTGCCACGCGCGGAGGTGGAGGCCTTCGCGCAGCACTATCTCGAGCGCGTGCAGCGCCACCGCCCGCTGGGGAAAGCACGCTTCATCGACAAGCTGCCGGGCAACTGGTGCTATCTGGGATTGATCCATCTGCTGTTCCCGCGCGCTTCAATCATCGACGCGCGCCGCCATCCGCTCGGCTGCGGATTCTCCTGTTACAAGCAGCTCTTCGCGCGTGGCCAGAAGTTCGCCTACGATCTGGCGGAGATCGGACGGTTCTATCGGGATTACGCCTCGCTCACGCAGCATTTCGATACGGCGCTGCCCGGGCGCGTGCACCGGGTGTACTACGAACAGCTGGTCGCAGACCCGGAAGCCGAGCTGCGCCGGTTGCTCGAGTATTGCGGGCTGCCCTTCGAGGAGCAGTGCCTGCGCTTCTACGAGAACCGCCGGGCGGTGACCACCATCAGCTCGGAGCAGGTGCGCCTGCCGATCTACTCCGAGGGTGTCGATCACTGGCGGCACTACGAGCCCTGGCTCGGGCCGCTGCGGGAGGTCGTGAGCGAGCTCGTGGCGCGCTACCCGAATCCGCGTCCTGCGCCCGCGTGAGACCCCGCCAGCCATGACCGGCAGCAGCGCTACGGTGGCGCAGGCTCTCGCGTTGCAGCAGCAGGGGCGCTTCGCCGAGGCCGCCGCCCTCTGCCGTCAAGTGCTCGCCCGCGAGCCGCGCAACAGCGATGCCATGCATCTGCTGGGGCTTGCGGCCGCGACGGCCGGCGATGTTCCGCAGGCGCTGGCGCTGCTCGGCGCGGCTGTGCAGCTCCAGCCCGGCAATGCCGCGATGCACGCCAACCTCGGCAGCGCGCTCGCCCAGGCCGGACGCCATCTCGAGGCAGTCGGCTGTTATGACCGCGCGCTCGCCCTGCAGCCGCAGCTGGTCGCCGCACATCTCGGCCGTGGCACCGCCCTCATGCATTCAGGAAGGCTCGATGAGGCAGTGGCGGGTTTCCTGCAGGCGTTACGACTCGCGCCCGAGGATGATCGCGGGCACAACGGTCTCGGCGTGACACTGGTGCGTGCCGGACGGACTGCAGAAGCACGGCAGCACCTGGAGCGCGCCGTGGCGCTCAACCCGAACAACCTCGATGCCCATCACAATCTCGCGCTGCTGGAGTCGGCGGCCGGGCGGCACCGCGAGGCGCTCGCGAGCATCGAGCGTGCCCTCGCGTTGCAACCGCAGAACCCCTCGCTCCACACGCAGCGCGGTGTCGAGCTCCTGGCACTCGCGCAGCCACAGGAGGCGGTGGCGAGCTTCGAGCGCGCGCTGGCGCTGCGCCCGCAGGAGGCGCCCGCGCACCATAACCTGGGTGTCGCGCTGTTCGGTCTCGCGCGTCACGAGGCGGCGCTCGCGAGTCTCGATCGCGCGCTCCAGCTCGCGCCGCAGTCGGCCGCAACGCACCTGCTGCGGGGCAAGGCCTGCCTCGCGCTCGGACGGCCCGCAGAGGCACTCACGAGCCTCGAGCGGGCGCGCGAGCTCGCGCCGCAGGATTTCGACGCGCATCTCGACCGCGGCGTGGCGCTCACGGGGCTCCGGCGCAACGAGGAAGCCCTCGCGAGCTTCGATCGCGCGCTCGCTCTCGACCCGAAGTCTCACGAGGCGGCCAACAATCGCGGCGCGGTCCTGGTACGCATGTTCCGCCCGGCGGAAGCTCTCGGGGATTTCGCGCGCGCGGTTGCGCTGAAGCCCGATTACATCGAGGCCCACACCAACGCGGGCATCGCCCTGCGGGGTCTCGCGCGTCACGAGGAAGCCCTGGCGAGCCTCGACCGCGCACTCGTCCTCAGGCCGGGCGATCCCAGTGCGACCTGGTGCAAGGCGCTGCTCAAACTCAGCGCCGGTGACTTCCGCGAGGGATGGCCGCTGTATGAGGCGCGGCTCGAGCGTGAGCCGCTACGCGGGCGATTGCGGAACTTCGCGGAGCCGCGCTGGACGGGAGACGCGGCGATCACGGGCAAGCGACTCTTCGTCTACGCGGAGCAGGGGCTCGGCGACACGCTGCAGTTCTGCCGCTACATCCCGCAGCTCGAGCAGATGGGCGCGCAGGTGATCCTCGAAGTGCAGACCGTCCTCAGGCCCCTGCTCGCTTCGCTCCCGATGCGCGGCACGCTCATTGGCCGCGGTGAGGCGGTGCCGGAATTCGATCTGCACATCCCGCTCGGCAGCCTGCCGTTGGCGCTCGGCACCGAGCTCGGGACGATTCCGGGCGCGGTGCCGTACCTGCAAGTCGGGCAGGAACCCGTCCGCGAGTGGACACAACGCCTCGCCTCGCTGGCGGGCCTCAAGGTCGGCCTGAACTGGCAGGGGAACCTGGAGTCCGAGCAGCTCGCGGCACTCGAGGCACGCTCCTTTCCGCTCGCCACGGCCGCGCCGCTGGCGCGGATCGAGGGAATCAGCCTGGTCTCGATGCAGAAAGGCGCCGGCTCCGAGCAGCGCGCCAGAGTCGACTTCGGCAGCGCCATCGCGCAACTGACCGATCCGCAGTACATGGGGCCGGAGGAGCTCGCGAGCGAGACGGCGGCCATACTGAAGGGACTCGACCTGGTCATCACCGCCGATACCGCGCTCGCACACCTGGCCGGGGCACTCGGCGTGCGTGTCTGGGTCGTGCTCCAGGCAGTGCCGGACTGGCGCTGGCTCACGGGGCGCAGCGACAGTCCCTGGTACCCGACCCTGCGGCTCTTCCGTCAGCGCTCACCGGGGGACTGGACCGAGCTCTTCGAGCGCGTGGCGGCCGAGCTGCGCGCCTGGCGCGCAGAGTCCGGGACACACCCCGAATAGTACCGGCGGAATCGACCGACCTACGGCCTCACTTTGGGTGGCGTTGCGCCAGCGCCCGCGCCATCGAGCGCGGTGAGGGTGGCGTTCGAGGGCGGACGCTCTTTGCGCAGCCGCGCGCTGACGGTCTCCGTCTGCGACATCACGCGCAGCAGGTTACCGCCGGCGACCTTGGCCAGATCCGCATCACTCCAACCGCGCCGCGCCAGCTCCTGCAGCAGCGCGGGGAACCGATCGACGCCTTCGAGGCCGGTCGGAGTCTCGGGGATGCCGTCGAAGTCCGAGCCGAGGCCCACGGAGTCGATGCCCGCCACCTGGCGGATGTGCTCGATGTGATCGGCGACATCGGCCAGGGTCACCGGTGGCTTCGGGTGCGCTGCGTCCCAGGCCTTGAGTGCGGCCGCAGCGCGCTCGGGCTGGCCGATGTACAGGCCTCCAAAGGGCGGACTGTTGTTGCGCGCCTCCTCGGCGACGCGGTCCGCCGCCCAGCGGCGCCGTGCATCCGACACGTAGGGCGGGGCGAAGTTGACCATTACGATCCCGCCGTTGCGCGCCACGAGGCGCAGCACCTCGTCGGACACATCGCGCGGATGATCGACGAGCGCGCGCGCCGAGGAGTGCGAGAAGATCACCGGGGCCTCGGTCACGGCGAGCGCCGCACGCATGGTGTCTTCGGACACGTGCGCGAGGTCGACCAGCATTCCAAGCCGGTTCATCTCGCGCACGACCTCTTTGCCGAAAGGCGTCAGGCCATGATGTTGCGGGTTGTCGGTGGCCGAATCGGCCCACGCGGTGTTGGAGGAATGGGTGAGCGTCAGGTAGCGCGCGCCGGCGTCATAGTAGGCACGCAGCACGGGGAGCGAATCGTTGATCTGGTGCCCTCCTTCGACGCCGATCAGCGAGGCGACGAGATGCGCGCGGTGCAGCCGGATGATGTCGGCGGCGCTGTAGGCCATGGCAAGATCCTGCGGGTAGCGCGCGCACATCGCCTTCACCAGGTCAATCTGCTCGAGCGTCTGCTGCACCGCCTGCGGGCCCTTGACCTCCACGGGGATGAACACCGACCAGAACTGCGCTCCGACGCGGCCGCGGCGCAGGCGCGGAATGTCGGTCATCAGCGGCGGGCTGCCCTCGGGCGCTGGCAGTGCCACCGCGCTGACGCTGAGATCGACCTTCGCCAGGTCGCCGCCGAAGCGCTCGCGGATCTCCCACGGCAGGTCGTTGTGGCCGTCGACGAGCGGTGTCCGGGCGAGCACCCGGTCGATGCGCCCATCGACAGGCTGCGGCGGATCCGCGCCCCACAGCGCGGCCGATGACAACAGCAGCGAGCACGCTGCCAACGCCGCGCCAGCGCGCGCGCCGCCGCGACCGCTCGGCGCGGTTCGTAGGTCCGCCACCTTGGCTCCCCCTGTTTGTCGAGCCCGGTTCAGTCGGGCACGTTGCGCCCGCAGGAGCGCGTCCAGTCCTGCGCCCGCGCTCCCGGATTGTGCCAGCCGCAGGGGCCCTTGAGCAGGCTTTCAGCCTGCGCTGGTCCCCAGCTGCCCGGCAGATATTCGATCGGTGGCGGGAGTCCCTTCAGCACCGGGTCGACGATTGCCCACGCCGCCTCCACTTCGTCCTCGCGCGCGAAGAGGGTGGCGTCACCGATGAAGGCGGCATTGATCAGCACCTCATAGGCGTCGTCGTCGCCCTGCTGCTGCGCCACGAAGAGCTCCACGTCGCGTCCGGTCATCACGGGGCCGGGCTTCTTGATGTGTGCCCCGAGAGCGATGGCGACGTCGGGACCGACACGAAAGCGCAGGTGATTGGGCTGCTCGGGACCGAGGTCACCGAAGATGTTGGCCGGCGGTGGGCGCAGCTCCACCACCACCTCGGTGGCGGTCACCGGCAGCCGTTTGCCCGCGCGCAGGTAGAACGGCACGCCACTCCAGCGCCAGGAGTCGATGGCGAGCGCGAGCGCCGCGTAGGTTTCGACGGTGGACTCCGCGGCGACGCCCGGCTCCTCGCGGTAGCCCGTGTACTGGCCGCGCACGACCTCGGCGGCGGTAAGCGGGCGGACGGCTCTGAGCACCTTCACCTTCTCGTCCCGCATCCACTCGCCCTCGAACCTGAGGGGCGGCTCGAGGGTGAGCAGCGCCAGGATCTCCATCAGGTGGTTCTGCATCACGTCGCGGATCGCGCCGGCTTCCTCGTAGAAGCGCCCGCGGCCGGCGACGCCGAGCGTCTCGGCCATGCTGACCTGCACGCTCGCGACGAAGTTGCGGTTCCAGATCGGCTCGAGGAAGGAATTGGCGAAGCGGAAGTACAGGATGTTCTGCACCGCCTCCTTGCCGAGGTAGTGGTCGATACGGAAGATGCTCGACTCGGGAAAGTGCGCATGCAGCGTGCGGTTGAGTTCGCGCGCCGAGGCCAGATCGCGCCCGAACGGCTTCTCCACCACGATGCGTGCGCCGGCCGCACTGGCCGTCTGACTCAGATGCTCGGCCACGACCCCGAACATGCTCGGCGGGATGGCGAGGTAATTCAGCGGCCGCTGCGCATCGCCGAGCGCCTTGCGCAGCTCAACGAAGGTGTTGCGGTCGTTGTAGTCGCCGTCCACGTAGCGCAACAAGTCGATGAGGCGCCTCGCCACCGCCTCGTCCGCTCCCGGCACGAAATTCTTGAGACTCTCGCGCACGCGGTCAGCGAGTTGGCCGAGACCCCATCCCTGGCGCGCGACGCCGATTACCGGCACGCTGAGCAGCCGCCGGCGCACGAGGTGATAGAGCGCGGGATAGATCTTGCGGTAGCAGAGATCCCCGGTCGCCCCGAACAGCACGATGGCATCACAGTCACGACGTTCCACGCGAACCTCCTTGCCCGAGGGCGAGAGCGCGCGCGCTCACGCGCGGCGCTCGATGTGGCCGCCGAATCCGAGCCGCATCACCGACAGCAGCTTGTTGGCGAACCCGGCGCGACCCCGTGATTCGAAGCGCCCATACAGGGCCGCGCTCAGCACCGGAGCCGGCACGCCCACCTCGATGGCGGCCTCCACCGTCCAGCGACCTTCGCCCGAATCGGCGACGTGCCCGGCAAATTCAGCGAGCTTGTGATCGCGGGCCAGTGCCGCGGCGGTTAGGTCGAGGAGTCGCGATTCGATGATGCTGCCGTGGCGCCAGACTTCGGTGATGGCGGGGAGATCGAGCTGGTACTGGTAAAACTCCGGATGGGCGAGCGGCGCCGTCTCGGCGTCGGCCGCGCCGGCGCTGCGCCCGGCATCCGCGTGCGCCAGGAGGTTGAGACCCTCGGCGTAGGCGGCCATCAGTCCGTACTCGATGCCGTTGTGGACCATCTTTACGAAATGGCCGGCCCCCGGCGGACCGCAGTGCAGGTAACCCATTTGTGCGGCGCTCAGACTCGCCGCCGTAGCCGCCGCGGACCTGCCGGGTTGCGACTGCTCCGTGGCGGCCGCGGCAGCGGCCTGCCGGCCACCGGGCGCGAGCGTCGCGAACGCCGGCTCGACCAGCGCGACCGCCTCCGGCGCGCCGCCGATCATCAGGCAGTAACCCTGCTCGAGTCCGAGCACCCCGCCACTCGTGCCGACATCGAGGTAGTGAATGCCCTTGCCGCTCAGCCCGGCGGCTCGGCGGATGTCGTCGCGGTAGTTGGAGTTGCCGCCGTCGATCAGCACATCGCCCCGGGTGAGCAGTGGCGCGAACTCACCGATCACCGAGTCGACGACTGCCGCGGGTACCATGATCCACACGACGCGCGGGGGCGTCAGCGCTTTCACGAGTTCCGCGGGGGTGGTCGCGCCGCGCACGCCGGAGACTGCGACCGCCTTGACGTTGGCGGCGGTGTGGTCGTAGGCCACGCACTCGTGTCCGCCCTGCTGCAGGCGCCGCACCATGTTGGCGCCCATGCGACCGAGTCCGACCATTCCTATGCGCATGGCAGCAACTCCTTCCGTTACCCTCGCAGCCGGCAAAAGTCACGCCTTTTGCCGGCGGCAACGAAGCTGATGTCCGCCGAAATCGCTTCCTGCGATTTCGGCCAATCTAATCAGTTCGGAACGCGCCGGATCTGCGCTCCGAGCTGCGCCAGCTTCTCCTCGATGGCCTCGTAGCCACGATCGATGTGGTAGATGCGCTCGACCTCGGTGCGTCCCTCGGCGACGAGCCCCGCCAGGACCAGGCTGGCCGAGGCGCGCAGGTCGGTCGCCATCACCGGCGCCGCGGTGAGCTTCTCCACGCCGTGAATGATGGCGGTGTTGCCCTCGAGGCGAATCTCCGCTCCCATGCGGCGCATCTCCAGCATGTGCATGAAGCGGTTCTCGAAGATGGTCTCGGTGATGGTGCCGACACCCTCGGCGACGGTGTTGAGCGCCGCAAACTGCGCCTGCATGTCGGTCGGAAACGCCGGGTACGGTGCGGTTCTGACATCGACCGCCCGCAGCGTGCGGCCGCGCATGTCCACCTCGATCCAGTTGTCGCCCACGCCGATCTTCGCACCCGCCTCCTGCAGCTTGCCGATCACCGCATCCAGGTGATCGGGGCGGGTGTTCTTGATGCGCACGTGACCGCCGCTGATGGCGCCAGCCACGAGATACGTGCCGCTCTCGATGCGATCCGGAAGCACCTCGTAGCTCGTGCCACGCAGCCGGTCGACGCCGGTGACCACGATCTTGTCGGTGCCCGCGCCCTGGATCCGTGCGCCCATGGCGATGAGGAAATTCGCCAGGTCGACCACCTCGGGCTCGCGCGCGGCGTTCTCGATGACCGTCTCGCCCGCGGCGAGCGTCGCCGCCATCATGAGATTCTCCGTGCCCGTGACGGTCACGGTGTCGAGCACCAGGCGCGCGCCCTTCAGGCGCGTGGCGCGGGCGCGGATATAACCACCCTCGATGGTGATGTCCGCCCCCATCGCCTGGAGCCCGGCCACGTGGATGTTGACCGGGCGCGCGCCGATCGCGCAGCCACCGGGCAGCGACACGTCCGCGTGGCCGTAGCGCGCCACCAGCGGTCCCAACACCAGGATGGACGCGCGCATGGTCTTCACCAACTCGTACGGCGCGAAGCACTCACGCACGGTGGAGGGATCGACCTCGATGCGCATGCGCTCGTCGATGGTGACGGTCGCGCCCATCCTGCCGAGCAGCTCGACGGTCGTCGTGACATCGCGCAGGTGCGGCACGTTCGCCACCACGACCGGATCCTGCGCGAGCAGCGCCCCGGCGAGTATCGGCAGGGTGGCGTTCTTGGCGCCGGAGATGCGCACCTCGCCCTCGAGGGCAACACCACCCTGGATTTGCAGCTTGTCCACGTCAGCGCTGCCCGGACTCTTCGGGGGTGAGGGCCTCGATCGACAAGGCGTGGATCTCCCGCCCCATGCGCTCGCCGAGCGCGCGGTACACGAGTTGGTGGCGCGCGAGGCTGCGCAGCTGTGCGAACTCGCGCGCGATGACGCGCGCGGTGAAGTGAGTGCGATCGTCCGATTCCACGTGGACCTGCGCACCGGGCAGCCCGGCGCGGATCAGGCGCGCGACTTCTTCGGGGTCCATGGACGCGATATTACATGGGCGAGCCGGTGAGCACGCCTATAATGGCCCGGTATGGATCCGCACCCGGCCGCCCCGCCCGGCTCCGCACCGCAGGCCGACGATGAGCAGCTGCTCGCCTCCGCCCGCCGTGCTCTGGGCATCGAAGCCCGTGCGGTGGAAGCGCTCGCGCCGAGGCTCGGGCCTGCGTTTGCGTACGCCTGCCGCATCTGTCTCGAGTGCCGCGGACGGGTGGTGGTGACCGGCATGGGCAAGTCGGGACACATCGCCGGCAAGATCGCCGCCACACTGGCGAGCACCGGCACGCCGGCCTTCTTCCTGCATCCCGCCGAGGCCGGTCACGGTGACCTCGGCATGATTACCCGCCTGGATGCGGTGCTGGCGTTATCCAACTCCGGTGAGACCCCGGAAGTGGTGCAGTTGCTCCCCCACCTCAAGCGCCTCGGCGTGCCGCTCATCGTCATGTGCGGCCGCGGCAACTCGACCCTGGCGCGTGCCGCGAGCGTGACGCTCGATGTCAGCGTGTCCGAGGAGGCCTGCCCGCTCAACCTTGCCCCGACCGCCAGTACTACCGCGACGCTCGCCATGGGAGACGCGCTCGCGGTCGCGGTCCTCGAAGCACGCGGCTTCACCCGCTCCGACTTCGCGCGCTCACATCCGGGAGGCGCACTCGGACGCCGGCTGCTGCTGCACGTCGAGGATCTGATGCGCACCGGTGCAGCGGTCCCGCGCGTCTCCCCCGATGACCCGCTCGCGACCGGACTCCTGGAGATGTCGCGCAAGGGCCTCGGCATGACCGTGGTGGTCGACACCGGGCAACACATCCTCGGCGTGTTCACCGATGGCGACCTGCGGCGCGCGCTCGACAAGCAGATCGACGTGCACGCCACGCTGATGCGTGTCGTCATGACCACGCACGCGAAGAGCATCGGGCCACGTGAGCTCGCGGCCGAGGCCGCGCACCTGATGGAGGTGCATCGCATCACGGCGCTACCGGTGGCGGATGCCGCCGGCAGGCTCATCGGCGCACTCAACGTGCACGATCTGATGCGCGCTGGCGTCGTCTGACATGGCGCCGGCCATCCGCCTGCTGGTGCTCGATGTCGATGGCGTGCTGACGGACGGGCGGCTGTACTTCGGCCCGCGCGGCGAAGCTCTCAAGGCGTTCCATGTCCGCGACGGTGTCGGGCTGAGAGAGCTGCAGCGCGCAGGGCTCGAGATCGCGGTGATCTCCGGCCGGCGCTCGCCGATGGTGGCGGCACGCTGCCGTGACCTCGGTGTGCGCCATGTCGTTCAGGGTGTGGGGGACAAGCTGGCCGCGCTCACGCGTCTGTGTGCGCGGCTGAAGCTGACGCCGGCCGCCTGCGCATGTGTCGGCGACGATCTCCCGGATGTGCCGCTCATGCGCGTTGCCGCACTTTCCTTCGCGGTCGCCGACGCTCACGCCTCAGCGCGACGTGCGGCGGATGTCGTCACACGGCTGCCGGGGGGCCGCGGCGCGGTGCGCGAGGTGTGCGACCACCTGCTGGCACTCAACGCCCGCAAAGCACGCCGGCGATGATCTACCGCCTGGCGGCAATTGCGGCAGTGCTCGCGCTCATCGTCGGGATGGTGCTGCTGACCGCGCCGCAACCTGAGTCGGTCGCACGCGCAGCTACCGGACAGCCGCTGCACGATCCGGGCTACTCGGCGCAGCAGGCACGGCTCGTGCAGACAGGCGTCGACGGGCGGCCGGTCTACACGCTCGATGCCGCCCAGATCCAGCAGCGGCCGGACCGCGGAGTGGTCGAGCTGCAGCAGGTGCGGCTCGGATTTCGCGATGCGGAGGGCAACCAGTGGACCGCCCGTGCCGCGCGCGGCGAGCTGGCGCAAGGGAGCGGCGTGGTGCAGCTCGCGGGCGATGTGCACGTCAACGGTACGTTGCCGGGATCGGGTGAGCCCACCCAGATCACCTCCGAGCATCTCGCGTTCGACACCAACGCGCAGGTCGTGTCGACACAGAGTCCCGTGACAATCGTGATGACGGGGCGCGAGCTCCAGGCACGCGGCCTGGTCGCGAACTTGAAGGAGCGTCACGTGCATTTAGAATCGGCCGTGCATGGCTCCTTCCTGCACTAAGGCATCCCTGCTGCTGTGGGCGGAACTCAGCGCCTGTGCCGCGGCGGCAGCGCACGCCGCCCCCGCGCCGGCTGCCCCGCCTGCGGCTGCGCCGGCCGCCGCTGCCCGGGCTGCGGCTGCGCCATCGGGCGCGGCCGCAGCCGTACCCACGCGACAGCTTCCCATCACCGTGGATGCGGCATCCTCCGAGGTGGACTACCGCACCAACACGGTGGTGTTCAGCCAGGTGGTGATCTCGCAGGGGGCGATGCGCGTGCAGGCCGATCACGCGCACGCCAGCGGCCTGAATTTCGCCAACAGCCGCTGGACCTTCGAGGGCCACGTCCGCATCGACGCCGATCCGCGCGGCAGCCTGCGGGCCGACCAGGCGGTGGTGGAGTTCCGCGATAATCGCATCATGCGCGCCACCGCGAGCGGCAAGCCGGCGGAGTTCGAACAGCCGCGGCCCGATTCGCCGCAGATGGCACGCGGCCATGCCAACGAGATCGTTTATGACGTGAACGAGGGTACCGTGCGGCTGTCGGAGAACGCCTGGCTGACGGACGGGACCAACGAGATCTCCGGTCCCCTGCTCGTGTACAACATCCGCGCGCAGCGCGTGCAGGCGGCGACGCAGTCGGGGACCGACCAGCGCGTGCACATCGTCATCCAGCCGCAGAGCGCACCCGCGACAGCACCGGGGAAGACTCACAACGAACCCGGCAAGACGCCGCCACCCCCACCCAAGTGACGACCGCGCTCAAAGCTACGGGCCTGGCCAAGAGCTATAAGTCGCGCCAGGTCGTGAGGGATCTGTCGCTCGAGCTCGATAGCGGCGAGGTCGTGGGACTGCTCGGACCCAACGGCGCCGGCAAGACCACGGCCTTCTACATGATCGTGGGACTCGTGCCCTGCGATGCGGGACGCATCGTGCTCGGCGATGTCGACCTGACGCTTCTGCCGATGGATCGCCGCGCGCGGCTCGGCCTCGGATACCTGCCGCAGGAGGCCTCGGTGTTCCGCAAGTTGTCCGTGGAGGACAACGTCCTGGCGATCCTTGAGACGCGTGACATGGAACGCGCCGCGCGCGAAGAGCGCCTCGAGCAGCTGCTCGCCGAGCTGCGCATCGGACACGTGCGCAAGACGCAGGGGCTCGCGCTCTCGGGCGGGGAGCGGCGGCGCGTCGAGATCGCCCGGGCGCTTGCGGCCGAGCCTCGGTTCATGCTTCTCGATGAGCCCTTTGCCGGCGTCGACCCCCTCTCCGTGCTCGACATTCAGCGCATCATCCGTGAGCTCACCGAGCGTGGCATCGGGGTGTTGATCACTGACCATAATGTCCGCGAGACCCTGGGGGTGTGCGCGCGGGCGTACATCGTCAACCAGGGGACGGTGATCGCCTCCGGCACTGCGGAAGAAGTCCTTGCCAACCCCCAAGTCCGTGAGGTGTACTTGGGCGAGTCGTTCCGGCTGTGAGGCTCCGGAAGAGTAAGAGCAAAATACTTTGTTTTTCAATTGATTACACAACTAATCCGGAACGGCTGACCCGAACTCCCCGCAACCACCATGCTCAAACCCTCTCTGCAGCTGAAGCTGGGTCAGCAACTGACCATGACCCCGCAGCTGCAGCAGGCCATCCGGCTCCTGCAGCTGCCGGCGCTCGAGCTGCAGGCGCACATCCGGGAGCTCCTCGAGACGAACGTGATGCTCGAGCCCCTGGAAGAGCCCGAGGGCACCGGAACCTTCGAGACGATCCTCACCGCGGCGGAACAACCCAAGGCCACCGAGCGCGCCGCCGAGAGCAGCGTCGAAGTCCTCGAGGAGGGCTGGGGCGAGCACAGCGTGGGGCCCGCCGACCGAACCTGGAACGGCGACGATGACGAGCGCCAGCAGGAGTACGCCGACTCCTCCGGGGAGTCGCTGCAGGATCACCTGCTGTGGCAGCTCGAGCTCGCCACCCTTGCGCCGAGGGAGCTGGCGATCGCCCGCGCGATCGTCGATGCGGTGAGCGACGATGGCTATCTGACCGAGTCGCTCGAGGAGATCGGGGAGACTCTGCGCCCGGAGCTGGAATGCACCACCCTGGAGATCGCGGCCGTCCTGAGCGGCGTGCAGGCGCTCGATCCCCCGGGCGTCGGCGCACGCTCGGTCGGCGAGTGCATCGAGCTGCAGTTGCGGCAGCTCGACCCCGCGACGCCCGGCTTCGAAACGGCGCTGCGCATCGCGCGGCATCACCTCGAGCTGGTCGCCGAACGCGAGCTGTCGCTGCTGCGCCGCGAGCTGCACGCGACCGAGGAGGAGATCGCCTGCGCGCTCGCGCTGGTGCGCTCGTGTCATCCACGGCCGGGCGCCACGGTGAGCGCCGGCAGCGCCGAGTACGTGGTGCCGGACGTGTTCGTGCGTCGTACCGAGCAGGGCTGGGGCGTCGAGATCAATCCGGCGACGCTGCCGCGCGTGCGCCTCAATCAGAGCTACGCCAGCCTCATCGGCCGCAATGCCAGCCACGCCACCATGCGCGCACAGCTGCAGGAGGCGCGTTGGCTGCTGAAGAGCCTGGAAATCCGCCACGAAACGCTGATGAAGGTGGCGCGCTCGATCGTCGAGCGGCAGGCGGCGTTCCTCGAGCACGGCGAGGAGTACATGCGGCCGATGATCCTCAAGGACATCGCGGAAGCGGTCACGATGCACGAGTCGACCATCTCGCGCGTGACTTCCGGCAAGTACATGCACACCCCGCGCGGCGTCTTCGAGCTGCGCTACTTCTTCTCGAGCCAGGTCGAGGGCGCGGACGGCTCGGGCACCTCCTCGACCGCGATCCGCGCCAAGATCAGAAAACTCGTCAGAGACGAGGACCCGGAAGCACCGTTGAGCGATGGCCGCATCGCCGAGCTGCTCTCGGCCGAGGGCATACCGGTGGCGCGGCGCACCGTCGCCAAGTATCGCGAGGCCATGGGGATCGCGGCCTCGAACGAGCGGCGTCGCACGGGACCGGCACAAATGTAAGCAGATGTTACGCAAGGAGACGACGTATGCAGCTCAGCGTCACAGGCCATCATGTCGAGGTCACCGCAGCGCTGCGGGGCTATGTGGAGAAGAAACTGGAGCGCATTGGCAGGCACTTCGACCAGGTGATCGACGTGCACTGCGTATTGACGGTGGAGAAGCTGCGACAGAAGGCCGAGGCAACGCTACACGTGAGCGGTAGTGCCATCTACGCGGACGCGACCCAGGAAGACATGTACGCGGCCATCGATCTGCTGGCGGACAAGCTCGATCGCTGCATCAAGAAGCACAAGGAGAAGCGCGCCGACCACCACGCCGCCGCGGTGCGCGCGCTGCGCATCTGAAACCCGGCGAGGGCCGCCGCGGCCGCCAGGGGCCGCCGCCGCCCCGAGCTTGCAGCGGCGCCGCCGCTGGATAACATGGTGGCGTGCGCATCATCATCCTCAGCGGGCTTTCGGGGTCCGGCAAGAGCGTGGCCTTGCACATGCTCGAGGACCTCGGCTTCTACTGCATCGACAACATTCCGGCGGCGCTGCTGAAGCCGTTCGTCTCCTACACCGTGCGCAGCCCCGAGGTCACCTACGAGCGCACCGCGATCGGGCTCGACGCCCGCAATACCGCGGCCGAGGTGGCGAGCGTTCCGCAGCTCATCGACGAGCTGCGACGCAGCGGCCTGCAGTGCGAGGTGGTATTCCTGGTGGCGGCGGAGGACGAGCTGCTGCGGCGCTTCGCGGAAACGCGCCGCAAGCATCCCATGAGCCGCAGCGGCGTCGGGCTGCGCGAGGCGATGGCGCTCGAGCGTGAGCTGCTCGAGCCGATCGCGTCCGTCGCCGACCTGCTGATCGACACTTCGCGCCTCTCGGTGCACTCCCTGCGCGACATCATCCATAAGCGCGTCGAGCAGCGCTCCGCCGGCAAGCTGTCGCTCACTTTCGAGTCGTTCGGCTTCAAGCGTGGCATCCCCGCCGACGCCGACTTCGTGTTCGACGCCCGCGCGTTGCCGAATCCCTACTGGGAGCCGGGCCTGCGCAACCTCACGGGGCGCGATGCCGAGGTGATCCGCTTCCTCGAGACCCAGACCAACGTCGCGGCGCTCATCGCGGACATCGCCCGTTTCGTGCGCGGCCGCGTGCCCGAGTACCAG
>Ga0306925_10002015_pt1 | contig 17171 bp, 21 predicted proteins | sample flu12Cox44000176_FD_203755 | JGI IMG/M metagenome (GOLD analysis project Ga0306925, IMG submission 203755) | Lab enrichment of tropical soil microbial communities from Luquillo Experimental Forest, Puerto Rico - flux8day.12C.oxic.44.000.176 (v2)... | ecosystem: Environmental > Terrestrial >... | reverse complement strand
ACCGGGCAGCCGGGACGATGGTGGGCGTAGCTCAGTTGGTTAGAGCACCAGGTTGTGGTCCTGGGTGTCGGGGGTTCGAGTCCCCTCGCTCACCCCACGCGAAAGCCCTGCTCAGGCAGGGCTTTCGCCGTCTGCGCCCTTGAGCCGTGCCCGCCGGGGGGCTCTGAGTGGGGCCAAAGTGGGGCCAGACGGCACATCCGGAGCCCCGCGGGCAGCCAGCAGCTTGTCCACAAGACCCACGGCCGAGTGGGGGCTCAGCCGGGCCCGTTCATGAAGTGAAGCCTCCCAGAGCTCTTGCAGCTGGGTTCTCAGCCTGTCCCGCCACTCAGGCATGACATGGCCGTACACGCCCGCCATGCCGGGAATCTCATGACCCATCCGCTCGGACTTGAGCATCTCCTGGACCCCGAGGTCATCCAGCCACGTCTGATGGCCGTGCCGCAGTCCGTGAGGCGACAGGCCCCGCCGTACCGGAAGCCACGAGGCGGGCGTAGCGTCCCTGGGCTGCTGCCCAGTACCAGGGCATACCCCGCCAGCGGTCTTGTGCCGCACAAGTGTTCCGTCCAGGCGCAGCAATCCCGACCGCCCGCAGGCTGGGCACCGGCCGTGCTTGCTATCGGTGGATAGCCGCCGCACTCCCCTGCCACGTGGCGGCGCGAACTCCTGACCGGCTACGGCGGCAGGCCATGGCGGCAACGGCGTCCCCGGCAGCGGCGCGGCCATGTCAGCAAGGACGGGCATGGCCGGGCGCGCGTGCGGTTCCCCGCGTTTTGGGTACCACCCGTCTGCGGAAGGGCGGACGATCCGCGAGCTGTAGTTGGACCGCCGGAAGTGCCCCCGCCGGGTGCCGAGGAATACGTATCGCTCCCCCGGGCACCAGGGCGGCTCGCAGCCGCCGCAGGTGCAGACCCTCGGTGGATAGGTTGCGAGGTACCAGCCGAGCAGCGCCGCAAGGAATGGCGGGATGTCGACGCTGCGGATCGAGCCGTCCTTCGGCCGACCGCGGTAGAACTGGCTCTCCAGCTCGTACAGCTTCCAGTCGATGCGCAACTGCTCGCCCTGCAGGCATCCCGGAAGCAGGCCCAGGGCCTCACTCCAGCGCATGCCCGTGTAGGCCATGATGACAATCATCAAGAAGTCGGTGTCAGAGCCGGACAGAGCCGCACAGCGTTCGGCAAACAGCAGGGCCTCGAGCGGCGTGGCCCACTGCCGTTCGGCGCGTTCGGCCCGCTCGATCCGCCGCTGCCCGCGCTTGCCCTTACCCCGCCGCCGCGCCGCCGGGTTGGCCTGAAGGTAGCGCGGTATCGCATCGCCGAGCATGTTGCTCAGCGTGGAGCGCGCCTCGCGTGCCACTTTCGGCGTGTAGCCGCGGGCAATCGTCTCCTTTTCCCACCTGGCAATGCTCTCTGTGGTAAGCGAGGTAAGCGGCAATTCACCGAACGCTGGCAAGATATGTACTTCAATGTAATAGCGGTAGTTACTGAGGGTTCCCAGTTCAAGATCAAGTCCTGGATACCAGCGGTTGGCCCAGTCAGTAAGAGTGATCCTGCCGGCACGGGGGTCAATATAGGTGTTAAAGCGAATAGTCGCTTCCTGGTCCTTCGCATATTGCAGTGCTTCTTTCCGGCTTGCGAAACCGCCCTGAGATTCCCGTCTTCCGCCTGGGCCGCGCCAGCGGGCACGCCAGTACTTACCACGCTCACGCTTCTCCGCTTCGGCCATGGCGTCCTTCCGCTTGGCTGTCAGCCGCCGGCAGCTCCCTCCACCTGAGGCTGCTCAGGCGGGCGTTCATGGCTTCCCGGCGTCGCGGGCCAGCCGCCGTGCAGCTGGCCGGGACCGTAGTGGAGCATCGCTGCCGTTGGCGGCACCGGTTGCGCGATGCCGGTGGGGGCGCTGCCGGGGCACTTCGGAGGATCCTGCGGGTTCCGGGGCCTTTTCGTGCATCCGCGTGATCTCTTCCAGGTGGCGGGCCGAGAACCGGTACGAGCCAGCGAGCATCGTGAACGGGACCTTCCGCGCTGCGGCCTGGCGTTTCAGCCACCGGGGCTTGACCCGCAGCATGAAGGCCGCTTCATCAGCGGTGTAGAGCAGCTGGAAACTTGCTGCGGAAACGGCGCCTTCAGCATCGCGGTCATTCATCCCCGGACCCGCCTGCCGCTCCTGCCAGATGGTCTTCCGGGATGTCACCTGGGCGTACCCACGGCTGGCCCTGGAAAGACCCCGCAGGGGAGGTTTGCCGGCGCCGGTCGTCGAAGCGGGGATCTCGGTAGATGCGTGCCCCGAAGCCGAACCGCCCAGTGCTCTTCTAGACCTCCCAGCCCTGCAGGCGGGCGTGTTCATCTCCGCCAGCATGCATCCGGTCGGATAGTCGCCGCTGACGCCGCCCGATCCAGGCGGGGCGGCGCTCGGGTTCGTGATCGGTGTCGGGCTGCTGCTCGCGGGGGTCGTGGCTGATGTCATCGCGGTCGCTGTGGCGGGCTTTGCGGTCATGCTGGCCTGCAGCCTGTGGGCCGTGACCAGCTACCGGCGCGTGACCGGCAACGCCGCTGCCACGGCTGGCCGCTCGGGCAAGATGCGCCGCGCCGCCCGTGGCCGGCAGGCTGGCGGACAGGCGGGATCAGGGCTGATGGGGCGGCTGGAAGAACGCTGGCGGCATCGCCAGCAGGGCGGCCACTGACCCCGGTTGCCGCAGCCGTCCTTCCCGCCTCCGCCCGGCGGCGCGCCCGTTCTTCCCACCATGCGCAATACACGGCTGAAGCGGCATCGCCGCGTCCACAGACAAACACTCCACGCATCTTTGCGGCTCGGCGCGGGTTCTGCCTGGACTTCTCACTGCTCAGGCGCTTCTCCCGGTCGCGGGCGGTTGACTCAGATGGCTGGCCCGCCTGTGGTGCCGCACGTGCTTGTCATAGGCGGCGATGCCCGCCGCGATCGGGTAGGGCCCGCGGATCTCCCGAAGCTCGGGTGATATATCGCGTAGTCCAGGTCGGGATTGTCGCCGCAGTCGCAGCAGATGAGCTCGAAGGCGTCGGTGTAGCCGCCTTGCGGCTGGCCATCAGCCATGCGAGCTGGCTGGCGCCGCAAAACGACTGTCCATCCATGCCAGGGCTGGCCGGGGGCCCGCATGCCTGCTTGTTTGGCCGTGGCAGAGGTGGGGTCGCGATGCTGAAGGCCGCCACGCCGGTCATGCTCAGCGCCTGCCTTGCGGTGGAGCACCGGTATCCTCCTGCCGTTTCATGATTTTCTGACCATTTCTCCTGGGTCTGCGGCACCCCCAGAGGCCAATAGCCACCGACTCCCGGGACCTAGGTCCCTTGGCCGCCATCGGGGTGCAGCCCGTTGCCGGGCCACCCGGTGCCCATGGCCCGTTCAGCTGGAATTTGGCTTTCGGTCAGCTCGCCAGATTCGCCGTCTCAGGGGCCTCCAGGCCGCCGGGCTGGCATGCCCGTCGAAGGCCAGCACGTCAGGCTCCACGCCCACGATGGCGGTCCCCGTTACCCGCCAGGTGTTCATGTCCACAGTGAGGAGGGCCGAATTGATGTCGCAGGCGATGAAGGCGAGCCGGGCCGGGCTGTCCACAGCCAGGCCGTGGTCGTCCTCGCTACCCCGGCAGCGGCGCCCGGCGGATCACCGAGCGGGCAGCCGGGTCGATCACCGCGAGCTGGTTACGGGACTGCACGTGCCGCGGTGGGCGTGCTGTTAATCGGCCTGCTGGCGGCGTTCGAGGCCACCGCCGGGGCTGACAATCAGCCGCTTGGGTGAGCTGCGCCCATCGCTCCGCTCTGACGCCTGCACCGGGTCGCTACACTTCCGGGTGTTGTCCAGGTCACGCCTTGATCTGCGGAGCTGGAACGCCATCGCGCAGGGGGCCTGCGATGCCAAGCAACCGAATGCTGGCCGGAACGGCGGCCGGGGGTGTGATAGCGCTGGCCGCCCTGGCGGGGCGCTATGCGGCAGGGGTGTCCCGCGCGAGCCGCGCCTGGCCGGTGCGGGTCGAGGCCGGGCTGCGTGATCTGGGTGAGGTCGCCGAGGTGTCGATCTTGCCGCTGGTGGAGCGGCTCACTGCCGGGGGCAGCGGCCTGAAAGGCGAACCTGGGGTGTCCTACCTGGTGCGGGCGGGCGGCAGGCGGGTGCTGTTCGACTCCGGCCTGTCCGGCGGCAGGCCGGACTCGGCGCTGGCGCACAACGCCAGGATGCTTGGCGTGCCGCTGGATGACCTGGACGCGGTGGTGATCTCCCACTTGCATGCCGACCATGTGGGCGGGCTGGCGGCGATGCGGCGCCGTACGTTCAGCTTTGCCGCCGGGTCGCTGGAGCCACCGGGGGTGCCGGCGTACGTGCCCACGCAGATGTCTCATCCGCGCGCCGATGTCGCGGTCACCACCGGGTCCACGGTGATCGGGCCGGGCATGGCGGTGCTGCCGCCGCTGCCGCGGATGCTGTTCTGGCCCGGGTACGTCACCGAGCAGGCGCTGGTGGTCAACGTGGCCGGCTTTGGCCTGGTGCTGATCAGCGGCTGCGGCCACCCGCGGATCGAGCAGATCCTCGGCGTCACCGAAAACGTTCTCGACGTGCCTATCAAGGCGGTGGTCGGCGGGTTGCATCTGCCGGTCCACGCGGCCGGGACCCCGCTGGTGCCGCAGGCGGTCATCGGCAACCCGCACCCACCATGGCAGCCGATCAGCGAACGTGACGCTGAGCAGGTGCTGGATGAGGTCGAGGCGCGCGGCCCACGGCTGGTCGCCCTGTCCGGGCATGACAGCACACCGTGGACCTACGGTGCGTTCACCCGCCGCTTCGGCGACCGCTACCGCACCCTGCGCGCCGGGGAAGAACTGCACATCACCGCCGCCGCGAGGGGCTGAACAATCACCGGCCTGCTGCAGGCGCTCAGCACCGGCGCACCCCGTTAAGCCACCAAGTCGGCACCAGACTGATGCACAGGGCCAAGGGCTGGCATCCGGTCACGCGCTGGGCTGCGGTGCTGCTTCCAGGTGCAGCTTCAGGCTGGCCCAGATCCGCTGCTCCTGGCGCATACCCAGCCAGGTGATCACCGGGCCCAGCAGCCGGAAGGCACCCTTGGGCCGCACCTGGCCCGACCATCGCATCCGCGTGCCCGCGGCAGCGGGCTCGAACGTCAGCAGGTAGCTGAAATCGGCCTGGGCCATCGTGGTGGTAGAGGCGAGCAGCGCCGGGCGGTCATAGCCGGTGCACTCGATCAGCATCTCGGCCGTGCGCCCCATCGACGCCACCGCCGAGCGGAACTGGGTTCCCTTTCCGACCGGTCCCGGGGTGATCTTCTCCGCCCGGACCATGCGCGGGTTGTACTGTGGCTCGTTGCTCTGGTCGGCGACGTAGTCAAACACGACATCCACCGGCCGGCCGATCAGGATCTCGCCCTCAATCCCGGCCATGTCACACCTCCAGCAAGACCACGTGCGCGCCGCCCATAAACTGCCTGGCGGGCGTTCAGGCCAGGTCGCGCCACGTGAACACGATGCCGCCGCCCACGACCAGGGCGAGCGCGACGGCGAGGACGGACAGCGCGCCGACCGCCCGGAGCCCGTGCTGCAGGGGCTCGTTGCCGAGCAGCAGGTAGAACGGCGACAGCGGCCGCGCTGGTTTCAGCGCGCTGGTGACCTGGGCCAGGGCGTTGATCAGGTAGCTGGCGACGGCTATGAGCGCGGCCACGCCGCGGGCGAGCGCCGCGCTGCCGGTCGCGGCGCCCACGGCGAGGGCGACCGCGCCGGCGAAGAAGCCGAAGATGCCCAGGGCGGCCGCCGCGGACACGATCGCGGCCACGCCCAGGTGCATGCCGAAGGCGAGGGAGAACAGCCACATCGCCAGCCCGGTCGCGACCGTCACGGCGGTGATGTCGATCAGCAGGGCCGCGGCCCGTCCGGCGAGCACCTGGCCCCGTGCTACCGGCGCCGACAAGGTGACTTCCAGGCCGCCGCAGCTTTCTTCCCCGGCGATCGCGGCCGCGCCGACGCTGATCGCGTAGACCGCCATCAGGGCCGGGCCGAGGAAGCCCATCAGCTCGATCCCGAGATAGCCGGCCGGGGTGCTCAGGTCGAGCTGGCCGCCGGCGGCGAACAGCGCCCGGTAGGTCGGCGGGAGCGTGTTGAACAGCTCCTGCCACCGGCTGTTGCCCTGGATCGACGGCCAGATCGCCGCGTACAGCGCCACCAGCGCCGCGAACGCCGCGGCCCAGGCCACCAGGGCGCGCCGGCCGCCGCGCAGCATCTGCCGCGTGATCTCGCCGCGCGTGGCGATCATCGCGGTCATGACCGGTCACCTTCTCCGTACAGGGCCAGGAACGTTTCTTCCAGGTCCGCTTCACGGGAGTTGAGGTCGGTGACGGTGTAGCGGCCGAGGGTCTTGACCAGCGGGTCCACTACTCCCTGCATGGTGCACCGCAGCACCGGCCCCTCCAGCCGCACGTCGCGGATCCCCGGCACGCCCGCGAACGCATCCGGCGGCGGCGCCGATGCGAAACGGACCTCGACCGTGTGGCGGGCCTTTTCCCGCAGCGTGGCCAGGCTTTCCGCCATCAGCAGCCGCCCGGCCCGGATGATCGCCACCCGGTCGGCCACATGCTCCACCTCCGACAGCACGTGCGAGGACAGCATCACCGCCGCGCCCGCCTCCACCCGCTCCCGCAGGAGGTGGTGGAACTCCTGCTGGATCAGCGGGTCCAGCCCGCTGGTGGGCTCATCGAGCAGCAGCAGATCCGGCTCGCCGAGCAGAGCCAGCAGCAGCCCGGCCTTTTGCCGGTTCCCCCGCGACAGCTCGCGGACCGGCCGGTCCAGGTCAACATCGAGCCGCTTGGCCAGGTCGGTGATGCCCGGATCATGATCCAGCCCGCGCAGCCGCGCCACGTGCCTGGCCGCCTCCCGCGCCGTCAGCCGCGGCCACAGCCGCACATCCCCCGGCAGATACCCGGTCCGCGCGTGCACCGCGACCCGGTCCCGCCAGGCATCCAGGCCATGGACCCGCGCCGAACCGGCGGTCGGCCGCAGGAATCCCATCAGCAGCCGCAGCGTCGTCGTCTTGCCCGCACCGTTCGGCCCCAAAAAGCCCAGCACCTCACCGGCCCGCACCTCCAGCGTCAGCCGGTCCAGCGCCAGCAGCCGCCCATACCGCTTCGTCAGCGACTCCGTGCCAACCACCGCCGGGTCCATCATCTGCCCCACCGCCTCCAGCGCTGGCATCCTGTCACCAGCGTCGGCGCGGGCCCAGCGGCCGGGCCAGGTGCATATGTCCTGGATCGCAGGGCCGCAAGTCCAACGTCGGATGTGGACCTCCCGATTGGACTGACCATCCTCACCATCGCGTGTTCCCGCATCACAGGCCGGCGCCGGGCTTGGCATGCTTGCGTATGTGAAGGACCTGGTCAGGCTGCTCCGCCGGATCGCCGTCACCGTGGTGGGCACGGTGATCCTGGCCGTCGGCGTAGTGATGCTGGTGGCACCTGGGCCCGGTCTTCTGGTGATTGCTCTCGCGCTGGCGGTGTTCGCCGTCGAGTATGAATGGGCCAGGCGCCGTTTGGCGGCTGTGGCGGCCCGCGCGCAGTCGGCCGCGCATCAGGCGGCCGCCAGCCGTGTTGCGACGGCTTGCGCCGTTTTGTTTGGCCTTGGGGCCATTGGCCTGGGCGCGGTGCTGATTTTCACAGACGTGCTGCCGTTGTCCGGCGCGGGAACCGGTGCGGGTGTTGCCGCAGCGGGCGTAACCGTGCTGGCCACCGTGGCCTACAGCGTCTGGGAGCTGCGGCGCGCTGACAAGACCGACGAGGACAAAGGTGCCGAATAGGCAGGAGCGGCTCACAGGCCGGAGGAGGAGGGGCCGAGGCCCATATGGGGGCCGGAGCAGGCGCAGGCCATAACTCGCTGACCAGCAGAGGTTGTTTTCGGAGGATTCCAGCCTGGCCCACTCGCCTGGTGTCCACCCTCCCAGGGTGACGGACATCTTCCGCCATCTGAGCGATCTTCGCTCCGGCACCTACGAGGGCGCCCGCCAGTGGCCGGAACGCGTGGAGCTATTCCGCCGCGCTGTGAGCCTGCTGGACCCGGTGGTGCGGCGGATCCTCGAGCAGACAAACGCGGCCTTCCTGCGCGGCACCGGCACCGTCCACGACCACGCGGGCGAAGATCGCGACGGCGGCGCCTACGCCCACTGGGAACTGTCCTGGCCCGAGCAGCGGAAAGCCGCCGCCCGGCACGGCGGGCGCGTCGAGCCGGTACAGGTGATCGCCGTGTTCGGGCGCGGCACCACCCACCCGCACCTGCGTGGCGCGGCCGCCGGGATGTGGCCCTGCCAGGTGACCGACGCGGCCGACGCCGAACGCCAGGAACCCATTGTGCGGGCGATCGTCGAGTCCGAACTGCATGAGCGAATCTTCCAGGGCACCTGGCAAGTGATCCCGGCATTCGCGGGCCAGGACGCTCGCTGAGACGGCGCGTGATGCGAAGATTGCTCTATCGAATGACCTGGCGGGCCGCGTATAACGGATTCCCGGCGAGGTGGGCGGCGTAGAGGGACCTAGATGGTTCTGCCTGATCCTGGTGTTGTGCTGAGCCGTTCCGGGGACAGCCATGTCATCTGCCGGCGCACGTTACGCCGTGCAAGCACGTCTGATGGAGCCCAGCAAGCTAGCCGGGCGCATGTCCGGCGAGGTAAATCACCCGGCGGGCGATGTTGAAAGCGTGATCGGCCAGACGCTCGTAAAAGCGCGCCACCAGCGTCAACTCCATTGTCACCGGAAGTGTCATCCCTCCTGAGGCGAGCTCCGCCATCAAGCTGGCGTACAACTCGACCATCTCCTCGTCACGCCCACCTAGCGCAACTGCAGCGGAACGATCGCGCTCGCACCAGCAGTCGACTGCCTCGCGCCACATCTCGGCTGCGAGGCTCCCCATGTGCTCGATGAGCACCCGGCTGCGCGCCGAAAGGTCCTGGCTGAGAATGAGGTTGCCCCGGCGGGCGATGTCGACGATGAGGTCGTGGGAGCGCTCAAGTTCGGGCACGACCCGTAGCACGGAGATCAAGAGGCGGAAATCTGACGCAAGGGGCTGCTGCAGCAAGATCTCGCGGTCGGCCAGCTCCTCGATCTGCGGGTAGAGGGCGTCGATAACCCGGTCACGTTCGGCCAGCGCCCGGGCCACCTCGCTGTTGCCATTCAGGAGCGCATCGCCCGCCCGGGGCACGTCGTCGGCGACCATGGTGAACAATTCGATGACCTTGGCTTCGATGGCTCCAAGCTCGTGGTGAAACTCCTGTCGCTCCACTCGTCCCGGTACATGCTCAGTCATGGCCAACGCCTATCCAGCCCGACCTCGCCCCTTCGAGACGACCTGATTGCGCATCGGCGAGCAGCATTCCACCAGGTCAGCCGCATGGTGCCGCCGTGGGGACTGCTGCGATTTGCTGGCCCGCCTTGCTCTGAACGGGTCATGTCAGCTCGATTCCCGTTACCGGCGCCCGGTCCCGGCCCGAACACCTGAACCGGCGCTTTCACCGGCCGCCCGGTGCCGCCTTCGCCGTACCCGTTGCGGCGGGTTTCCATGTGCCTTTTCAGGCTTGCCCATATCCGCTGCTCCTGGCGTGTCCCCAGCCGCGTGATCGCCGGGCCCAGCAGCCGGAGGGCGCCCTTGGGCCGAACCTGTCCGGACCAGTGCATCCGGGTGCCTGCGGCAGCGGGCTCGAACGTCAGCGTGTAGCTGATATCGGCCTGCCGCATGGTCGTGGTGGAGGCGAGCAGCCTCGGCCGGTCATAACCGGTGCAATCGATCAGCATTTCGGCCGTGCGTCCCATGGACGCCACCGCAGAGCGGAACTGGGTTCCCTTCCCGACGGGCCCGGGGTGATCTTCTCGGCCCGGACCATCTGCCGGTTGTACCGCGGCTCGTTGCTCTGGTCGGCGACGTAGTCGAACACCATGTCCACGGGCAGGTCGATGACGATCTCGCCGTCAATTCTGGCCATAACATTCTCCAACTGTGGATCTGCTCCCATCAGAGCGGCCGTGCCCGGCCACTAGGTGTTAGCGGGCTCCAACGAGGGCCCTGGCTGGCGGTATGACGGCCCTGCCGGTGGCGTCGTAGACCACCGCGCCTGCCGTCGCCAGCGCTTGGCGAGACGCCCGGTAATGGTGGCCGCACAGCAGCAGATCAGTGGGGTGATCCCGGCCAGGCGCTGGAGGCATGACCGCGACCACGACCGGCTTGGCCGGGCAGCAGCAAGCGCTGCTGGCCTTCGCAAGTGCCCGCCAGTCAGCAGCGGGCACGGCGGTTGTGCGCCGCTGGCAATCTGCCGGATCGCTGCGAGCGGTGAACGGCTCTGCGAAGTCAGACCTCATGGCAAGAGGCTGGCGCACACTCCCGCCCGCCATATAGGGCCGTTGCTACCCGGCCGGAGGGCCGAAGGACCTGGTACTGCCTGGCCGCAGGCTGCCTAAGCTCCGGCGCCGCGCCGCTCATGCCCAGCGGGCCGCCGGCACCAGGTGCCAGCGGTGCTGCTAGCCACCGCCCCCACCTACGGGTTCACCGGCTACCAGCTCATCGTGCCGGCCAGGTGGACCGCCCCTCACGGAACGCGGCGCACCGGTACGGTGCCCGCGCCGCCGGTTGGACACGCTGCCCAGCAGCATGCGCGGCAGATCGGTGCGGCTGCTGGAGCCCAGCACCACCTGCCACGCATCGTGGTGCGCCGCCGCCTTCAACATGACTGCCGCGATATGGCCGTAAGTGGCCTGGCCGATTTCGCCCTCAGTGCTGACGTCGGCTGCCTGCAGGGTGGATACGATCTTGTCGCCCACCTCTTCGCCTTCTCCGTCATGACAGTCCACCTGTATGCGGCCGAAGCGGCCGTGGGCGAATTCGTGGACATGCAGGACGATGACATGATCGCCGCTGTTGCAGCTGAGCTCACGGGTCATGTGCGCGGCCGCGGAGACAATGCCGGACGGGATCCCCCGATGGTGCATCGACTGCCGGCAGGATGTTCTTGCTCATCGGATCCTCCACCCCGGTGATTACCTCATCGATCGTCAGCGTGTGACCTTGCTGCCCTTTGGTACAGGGACATATGTCCTGGTAAAGCGGCCCGAAGGTTATGCCGTTGTGCGCATTCTCCTCGGCACGCCAGGCGGTGCCGAACGTCCCGGCGATCCGGGTCAGGCGGCCGGTGACCTTGTAGGCAACCCTGGCCATGCTGGTAATGAGGGCGCAGGAGGCGAGCGGGATGACCGTAGCGAGGCAATGGCGGGTGGCGTGATGCGGGCGAACGTCGGTGATCTGCTGGTGCTACCCGGCAACGAAAGCCGTATCGGTCTGGTTATCGGCGTCGCCGGCAAGAACGGGGCGCCGCCCTATGTGATCAAATGGCTGAGCGACGGTCATATCGCGATGGTGACGCCAGACCCGTACGCACGGATCGTCCCATCCTCGGATGGAACCCGCCCTGAGCAGCTGCCGCAAGGTGACCAGTAATCACGAATTCCGGGTGAACAGCCCGGCCGCGTGAGTGGCCGAGAGCCGTGGATCAGGCTGGTCATGGCACTTGCCGCGGCGGCGGGGGTGACGATCGAAAACGCCCGGCTGTTCGAGGCGGCCCGTCGGCAAGAGCGGTGGCTGCGGGACAGCGCGGAGGTGACCGGCAGGCTGCTGGGCGGGGTTGAGGCTGACGAAGTGCTGGAGTTTGTCACCCAGCAGACGCGGGAGATGACCGGGGCGGATCTGGTGGTGCTGGCGCTGCCCAGCTCAGACCACCGGCAGCTGACGGTCCGGCACGCCGCCGGGGACGGCGCGCAGCAGGCACTGGGCCTGGCGCTTCCTGCCGAGGCGTCGGTTTCGGGGGAGGTGCTGGACACCGGCCAGCCAGTCACGGTGGAAGACTTCCGCCACGACGAGCGGGTCGCCAAACCCGCCCGGGTGAACCTGGACCTGGGGCCGGCCGTCGCGTTCCCGCTCGGTAGTCCCGGCAACGTCCGCGGCGTGCTCACCGTCGGCCGCCAGCCCGGGTCGATGCCGCTGCCCCAGGCGGCGGTGGAACTGGTGACCTCGTTCGCGGCGCAGGCTGGGATCGCGCTGGAACTGGCCGAGCACCGCAAGGAGGCCGAGCGGCTGGCGGTGCTTGAGGACCGGGAGCGGATCGCGTGGGACCTGCACGACGTGGTGATCCAGCGGCTTTACGCCAGCGGGATGAAGCTTCAGGGCACCCTGTCCCTGATTGACCGGCCCGAAGCCGCACAACGCGCCAGCAGTGTGGCGGACGACCTGGACGCGACGATCAAGGACATCCGGGCTGCGATCTTCACCCTGCAGGAGCAGGGAGGCCGTGACCATCCCAGCCTGCGCGCCCAAATCGCCGAGGTGGTCCAGGAGATGACGGGGGCGCTGGGCATGTCGTCAGAGCTGCGGCTGGACGGCCGTCTGGACAGCCAGATTCCCGGCGGAATTGCAGTGGCGGGTGCCGCTCAGCTCCTCCGCGCCGTGATAGGGACGCTGACGCTCTTCTGCCGCCACGATCCGGGCCTTCGCCCGCCGGGATCTGGCGGGCGGATCATGATCAGTCCCGCCCGGAGCAGTGGGGGCCCGGGGACAGGCACGTTAGCCGGATGGGTACTTGGCCAGGATGTCCCTGAGCCGGGTGACGAAGCGCAGCGACTCGTCATGCTCGCGCTGCCAGACGTTGCGGCCGAAGATCAGGCCGGTGGCGCCGGCCGTCATCGACTGGCGCGCCTTCTCGAGCATCGCCTCGTCCCCGGCCCGCTCTCCTCCCGAGACCAGCAGCAGCGTCCGGTTCGCCGATCTGACCACCGCGTCGATGGCCTGCTGCGGTGAGAACTCGCTGAGGTATGGCCCGGCCGCGCCTGACTGCTTCTCCGGGTGCGGGAAATTGACCTTGACAACATCGGCGCCCAATTCACTTGCCGTGCGGGCCGCGTAGTCGACCGCGTAGGCCCCACCCGATAGAGACCTTGGTCCCCAGTGGCGGGCTGGCCGCGGTGAGGCTGATGCCAGGAATCTCGGCCAGGCGCTTTACCGCGCGGCGAAGGGGGCGGCCAGCTGCTCGATCTTGATGTCGAGCGCCGCGATGTCGGCGTCGATGGCATCGACCCGGGCCAACATCGTCGGCGCCCAGATGATGAACGGAAGGGGCGGCGATGGCGAGGGTTGCTAACTATGGGCCCCGGGGCGAAGGTCCCCGCTCCGAGGGCGCATCGGCTCTTGGCTGCGGGCGTCCGCGCGGCCAATTGTGGTGGTGAAGGCACGATCGCATGAGGTCAGGCTGCGCGCAGGAGGTTGATGATCATGCAGGCGAAAGTGGGGGACGAGCTGACGGTCAAGGGACGCCACCAAGGCGACGAGGATCGGCATGGCAAGATCATCGAGATCCACGGCCAGGATGGGTCGCCGCCCTACCGTGTCCGCTGGCGCGATGACCACGAGAGCATCTTCTTCCCCACGTCCGGCACCACGGTCGAGCATCACCCGGCCGGCAAGCCCGCACGGTGAGGCACGTGGGCTCAGTGAAGCTGATCACCGCGGTCGTCCAGCCGGGCAAGCCCGGCCGTGTCGGGCGCGTTATCTGGTGCGTCGCTTGCGGGCTGACCGTGACCGAAGCTCGCCGATTCGGCGCGGCGAGGTAAAGGTCAGCGCGGGCCCGACCTTGACCGTCTCGGTCTTACGCCGCCGGCCGCCGGGGCCGCCCGGCGGGACGGGAAGGGAAGTAATCACAATGTTCGGAACGATCGTGGTAGGGGTTGACGCCTTCGGGCACGCCGACGACGCTGTGAAGACCGTCGTCAAGATCGCTGCGGAAACCGCGGACAAGGTGGTTGTCTTCCACGGGGTGGCGGTCCACTCGGGGCGGGGGACTGTCTATGCCACCGAGTTCCGGGACGACGCCCAGCACGTGGTCGACCGTTATGTGGCGCAGCTCACCGCGGCGGGCGTCCCCGCCACCGGCGAGGTGCACCGGGAACTGGCGATCGGGATCGGGGGCGCGCTGATCGACGTCGCCCTCGGCCATCAGGCCGGGCTGCTCGTGGTCGGCACGCGGAGCCGCTCGGACCTCACGTCGATGCTGCTGGGCAGCGTGGCGCACGAGGTCGTCCACAAGTCCCCGCTGCCGGTGCTGGTGGTGCCGGAAAAGACCCGCTAGCTGTGCACCTCCGGCGAGCGCATACTGATGGCCGCGCTCAACCACTCGCCATCGGCCTCAATACCTCGTCGGTTGGTGGTGGGCCGACCCACCTGCTGATCCAGGCCTGACAGCCTGGCCCGGGCCTGGCGCTGCTGCACGCCTCCCTAGACAAAATGGTCGCCCGGGCGGGCTCAGTCACAACGGAAAGGCGGAGATCGTCGGCCGGGTCCAGGCCGCGGACAGCATCGCGGCCGGTGTGACCGACGCTGACCTGGTGATCGAGGCGGTGCCGGAACGCATGGACCTCAAGCGGGCCATCTTCGCCGAGTTGGATCAGGCCTGCCCGCCGACGCGATCCTCGCCACCAACATCTCGTCACTGTCTGTAACCACCCTGGCGAGCGCGACGCGGCGCCCGGGGCCGGGTTGCCGGGCTGCACTTCTTCAACCCGGCGCCAGTCATGAAACTGGTCGAGGTGATCTCGACGGTGCTCACCGCGCCCGATACGCCAGCGGTGCTGGCCGGGCTGGTCCGCGAACTGGGAAAGACCCCGGTCCAGGTCAGCGACCGAGCCGGGTTCGTCGCGAACCCGCTGCTGCTGCCCTACCTCAACCACGCGGTCCACCTGCTGGAAACCGGCCACGCCCCGCGCGACGACATCGACGAGGCGGCGACCGGCGGGCTCGGGCTGCCGATGGGGCCGCTGGCGCTGCTCGACCTGATCGGCCCGGACACCTCGCTGTCGGTGCTCGAGGCGCTGCAGACGGAGTTCGGCGGCAGCCGTTACGCGCCCACGCCGCTGCTGCGCCGGATGGTCGAAGCCGGTCTGACCGGCCGTAAAAGCGGGCGCGGGTTCTATGAGTACCGGGGGCAAGGCGCTCCGGCCGCACCCGCTGAGGAGCCGGGCGACAACCCTGCCCTCGTGCCTCCGCCCGCGACCGTCGCCCTGATCGAGAACGGAGCCGCCCCGCAGTCCGCCGACCTGGCCGACGCGATCGCCGCGGCTGGCATCAGCGTGGTACGGCACACGGCTCCCGAGGCGGGCCTGGTCATCGTGGCGGCCGAGCCGGGACGCCGGGTGCTGGACGCGGCGCTCGCCTCGGGGACGCCCGGCGGATATCGTCGGGATACACCTCACCGACAAGACAAAGCCCAGGCTCGCCGAACTGGTCATCACGCAACTGACCGCGCCAGGCAAGGCAGCTACGGGGGCCGCGCTGACCGCCAGGCTCGGGTTGGGCACGGTGACCTCCCGGGACCGGCCTGGATTCCTCACTACGGCCATTGCCTACCCGCAGCTGAATGATGCGATCCGGATGGTCCAGGATGGCCACGCCACGCCCGCTGACATCGACACCGCAATGATGCTCGGCTGCGGCTACCCGCGCGGGCCGCTGCAGATGCTCGACGACATCGGCCCAGCGCCCGTGCTCGACGTGCTCACGGCGATGCACTCCTGCTCAGGCGACCCGGCGTTCGCCCCGGCGCCCCTGCTCGCCGAGCCCGCCGCGGCCGGAACCGCGCTCCGCAGAAAATAAGGGGCACAATCAGGCTCATCCGGCCGCCTGTGCAGGTGACCGAGCTGTCGGGCAGCACTACCCCCTGGTTGCCACCGGCGCGCAGCATCAGGGGTGCTCTGCCCCGGTCGGATCTGGGATTGGGGACTTGGTCCTGTGGAGGCAGGGCGCCTGGCTCTACTGGCCCTGTTCACCCGGAAGGACAGTGAAGAGAGGAACCGAGGACGTGATTGCTCCCGCCCCTCGTCGGCGCACCCTGGGGGTTATGCCATGAACGCTAACAGCGACACCCAGCTAAAGCCGGACACGGGCGAACGACTCTCGGCCTATGCCGAGCGCGCCGCCTCCTACGACCGTGACACGGCCGCCTTTCAGGGCTTTCGCCGCGTTGCCGTAGAGGCGCTTCCCGTGCGGCCGGGAGAAACGGTCCTCGATGTGGGCTGCGGGACAGGACTGTGCTTCGGCCTGCTCCTGGCCAAGGCCGGCCCCGGCGGCCACATCATCGGCATCGACGAGTCACCCGAGATGGTACGGCTGGCACAAGAGCGGGTAGCACGCTCCCGCTGGCTCAATGTCGCGGTGATACGGGCGCGGGCCGAGGACGCTGATCTCGCGGTGACCGCTGATGCCGCCCTGTTCTGCGCCGTTCACGACATCTTGCAGTCTGAGCGTGCGCTACAGAACATAGTCGCGCACCTGCGCCCGGGAGCCTGGGTAGCCGCGATCGGCGGCAAATGGGCCGCGCAGTGGCTGGCCGGTATCAACGCGCAGGTCATGTTGCTGCACTCTCCCTACGTGCGAAGCTTCAGCGGCTTCAGCCGGCCATGGGCACATCTGGAGCGGCTCATCGAAGGCACACAGGTGCGCGAACTTGCGTTCGGCGCCGGGTATTTGGTGATCGGCCACACACCGGCCAGTTCCGCCTGTCCTTGACCAGGCTGTCAGGTCAGGGCGTGAATTCGATGGTCTGCCCGTTGCTCAGTTCGCGTATCTGCCGGTGACAGCCGATCTTGACCGGTGCTCGCGTGCCGGGGGCGCTGCTGACACGAACCGTGTGGTCGGCGATGGTCACGGTGACGTTGTGGCCGCGGTAGGTGATGCCGAGCTTGAGCATGCCGAGCCGTCTCGGCCAGTAGGGGTCGAGCCACAGGATGTCGCCGTGGGTTTCTACGCCTGCGAAGCACCGCTGTAGCACGTCGATGGTTCCTGCCATCGCGGCTAGGTGGATGCCCTCGGCGGTGGTGCCGCCCTGGACGTCGGCTATGTCGCTGCGCAGCGCGTCGATGAACTCGTCGAGCGCCTTTTCCCGGTTGGCGCGGGCGGGTACCCAGGAGTGAACCACCGTGCTGAGTGCGGAGCCGTTGGAGGTGCGGGCCAGGTAGTAGGTGATGGTGTCGGGGATGCGATCCGGCGACCAGTTGTAGCCGAGGCGGTGCAGCAGGGTGCCGAGTTCGCTGGGCGACTGCAGGTAGAACAGCATGAGCACATCCGCCTGCTTGGAGACCT
>Ga0306925_10002014_pt1 | contig 17173 bp, 12 predicted proteins | sample flu12Cox44000176_FD_203755 | JGI IMG/M metagenome (GOLD analysis project Ga0306925, IMG submission 203755) | Lab enrichment of tropical soil microbial communities from Luquillo Experimental Forest, Puerto Rico - flux8day.12C.oxic.44.000.176 (v2)... | ecosystem: Environmental > Terrestrial >... | reverse complement strand
TCCAAGACCGCTTTCCTTGCGCCAGGATCGGTCAATTGCCCAGCTACCTCCCGCGCTTCCTCGGCGCGGTCGAGCCACTCCAAGGCTTCTTTCAACATCGACAGCATTTGGTCCTCCCTCAATAGTTTGTGTCCTGCCCCCTTTCGCGCGCAAAATTATGTCTGCGTTACCTAGGCCACATCTCGGCCAAAAAGCGGAAACCGCGGGCCAAACCGTGCCCCAGAGCCCGACCGCCAGAAGCAGCGACACGATGAGCGCTGCTCCTGGGTCGAGCCTTGTGATCACATCGCGTGGCACTCCATCTGGGTGAAATCGTCCAGGATGGACGCTGGGAGAAACAGCGGAGTAGAAGGATGATGGCACTACACTGTCGTTCACGGGCCGGTCCTGTCCGCTCTTCTCTGGGCAAGCGAGTGCCGCAGACCCGTAATGCCCAATTAAATTAATCGCGTTACATCAGCGAAATCGAGCCGGATGAACCGTAAAAAAGTCGTCCTACATCGAGCCCGAGCGATGTCGGACAAGATCCTACCGCGTCGTCGATCTCGTGTTGCCCCGATTTCAAGCCCAATCACTCGGCATCCTGCGCAAGCGGGCAGCCTGGTCGTGGCTTAGGCAGATGACCTGATCCCCGATAAAGGGCAGCTCCGCTAGCGTTTCCACCATCCGCTCAGGTATTGTTGTCCGGCAACGATTTTTCGGGATATTCGCGCTGTCGTTCCGCTCGCGACACTGGTTGCGCCAAAAACGTGACATCTGCTGCAACCAGATTGATCGCATTCCCGTTTTCAAGGAACGTATAGGGTCCTATACTCGGTATTGGCGGCTGCCGAGGGTACGCAACTGTTCAGTAAACGTAGGGGTAATCTCGGCCCATCCTTGATCCGAGAGATTTTTCGACGCGCTCTGTTGCGAAGACGGCGATGAACGACAATGCCGTCGATGCCCGTTCATCCTGGCCTTATCGGTGATCCAGGACCATGGTCGCGCAACCTAGGTCGCGGCACAAACAAAGCAGGGCCGAGTGGCGGGCTTCGCTGACCTATCTCGTATTAATCAGCCTGGGGGCGAGTTTCCTCACAGCCTGTACAGGCCAGTGGCTCTACTCACCGTGGCAGTTCTCGGCGCGTCAGTCGTAGGCGTCGGTGTCGCCACCACCTTCTAGGCCGACACGCAAGCATAGGCCGCCCCCGACGACCGACACCAGTGGTGAGGTGCTGGCAAGCTGAGCCAGCACCGGCCATTCCAGCTCCCGCCGCGCCTCCGGGCACAGCCAGCCCCTCGCCGCCCGACGCACGGGCGAACCACTCCCCCTTGCCTCAAGAGAGCGAGCTGGTCGGGCTGGACCAACCGGAGGTAACGCGCGTGTTGGGGGCGGCAGCAGAACAATTTGAGCTACCGCCTGCGATGGTCTGGCGATACAAGAACCCACCTGCGAGCTCGACCTGTTCTTTTACCTCGACTTGCGCAGTAACCGGCTGCGGACGTCGCACTACGCGGTGAAGGGGGGACGGCGGGGATCCGGCCAGGCGACAGGATTGCTTGGAATCTCTGCGCGTCGCTCGGAGCAACTAGCGCCACTCACACGATGCCCCATCTCCTCCTCGTCGACGACGACGACCTATTCCGCGAGTCGCTCGGCCTCGATCTGGTCGACGAAGGATATGAGGTCACGAGTTTTGACAACGGCCGGGACGCACTCGCCTATCCGAAGGACGGCAGTGCCGACGTAATGCTGCTGGACTGGCGGATGCCCAACCTCACGGGGATCGACGTGCCGCGCCGAATGCGCGGCGCCGGCATCACCATTCCAGTCATCTTTCTGACTGTGCTCTCCGACGACATCTATGGGCAGGCGGCGCTCGAAGGGGGCGCCGTCGATTTCATCGACAAAGCGCGCCGCTTGCCGATTTTGTTAAAGCGGCTGCAGCTGAACTCAATTGAACAGACATACATTTCAAAAACGTCAAAAAAACGTCAGAACTGCAAACAAAGCTGCGGCGCCTCGACCAAGAGCTTGTCTCCAGAACCGAACCTGAGCACGATCCTGAGAGCGGGCGCGGACTGGAACGCTCGACGAGCCCGACAGAGAGGAACACATGGCTCACACCCGAGCTGCCGATGATTTCCAGGCCATCCGCGCCGACACGGAGACCGGCTAGCCCCCCCGTTCGGGCGGCCTGGTTGCGCCCTAAACAGACCGACTTGGTCCCCGGTAAAGGGCAGCTCCGCTAGCGTTTCCCGTTTCCCCCATCCGCTCAGGTATTGTTGTCCGACAACGATTTTTCGGGATCTCCGCAACCGACACCGACATCCTCTCAGCGCAACACTTCTGGACGGGCGGGCTGGAAACGGGGCTGGGCCCGATTGTTACGATGCGGTCGCGATCGCTCGGGCGGCGGGTTTCCGAATGCTGGTTATGAGCCGCATCCGTCATGCGGCATTGTCCCTTAACCGATCGGAGCCGGCCACAAAGAGCGGCCAAAATATCCCGAAAAATCGTTGTCGGACAACCGTAGCTGAGCGGATGGGGGAAACGCTAGCGGAACTGCCCTTTATCGGGGATCAGGTCGGCTACTTAAGCCACGACTAGGCCGCCCGCAGCGGGAGTAGGAAGACCTTCGCCGCGATCCTGGACAGCCTTTTATCGGGGGTGCAGTCGTGGTTTGTGGTGGCGACCGTTGGGCTCGCCCCCATGCTCGTCTATTGGCTCGCGCGGGTGATCGGACAGGCTCTCCGCCGCAAAGCTCCGGCTCGATCTGCTGGTAAGCCGCCAGCCGAACCGGGGGAAGGGGAGCGAGGGAAGCAGCGTGATCAAGCTCCGCCGGTCCGGCAGTAACCTTTCGGCCCGCTCGATCGCCCGGCTAATCTATCATACGCTTGGGCCGCGCCCAGAGGTGATGCGTGAGCCCGAGGGTGGGCCAGCGCGCGATGAGCCGGCGGGCGCGGCAGCTTCGCGGGTGTGACAGGGTTCGGGCGGGGCAGGAGTGTTCGGCGGTCGCCCCAACGTCGAAATAGGCGGGGTGGCGTGGGAAGGCTGATCTAGCCCGAGTTTCGGGCGCGGATCACCTTCACGTGCTGCACGGGGTCATTACGGCCAATTGGAAGAAGTCACCTTGACGGCTTCGATACGCGATGCGGTATCATCCGCTTGCAGGGAGGAACAAGACATGCGGCTACGGACCAATTTCGCGCTCGCCGTGGGTCTACTCGCGACTTTGCTATGGTCGCCGATCGTTCACGCAGAGCCCAGCGTCTATCCCACTGGCGTAACCCGCTACGATCCGGCCAAAGCGTACAACATCTTCGTCCTATTCAGCGGTGGCGATCAGAAGACCCACCTCATCGACATGGACGGCACCGAAGTGCACGTCTGGGATCACCTTGGCTTCCCAGGCGGGCTTATTGACCCCGCTCTCACTGGTGGCAAGCGGGGTCACGTAATCCTTTGGCTTTCAATGATGACCGGCAGCCAGACCGGTGCGATCCCTGGTTTGCCGCTCGGCTACAAAAACAAAGTGCTTGGGGAACTGGACTGGGATGGCTCAGTCGTTTGGCAATGGGGTGACACCGCACCCGGCGGCGGGGCGCAACAGCACCATGACTGGAGCCGCCTCCCGAATGGTAACACGCTGGTATTGTCGGCTTTGAGCCGTTCGATCCCAGGCTTCGCCCTACCGCAGCAACTCGACGATGTGATCTATGAGGTCACGCCGAAGGCGACATAGCTTGGAAATGGGCCGCCGGGGATCATCTTGACGAATTTGGCTTTACTCCCGAGGCACTGGAACTGGTCCGGAAGTCGGATCATCCGGACTACCTTCATGTCAACAATATGCGGACAGTCGGTCCAAACCACTGGTTCCGTGATGGCGATGCGCGCTTCAATCCGGAGAACATCGTGCTCAGCTCGCGGGACGCGAACTTCACGGTCATTATTGACAAGAAGACCGGGCATGTCGTCTGGCGTCTGGGACCGAGTTACACGCCGAGACCGCTCCCATCAGCTGGCTGGCCGGACGCCGCACGCCAGTTGCCGGCTGACATCGATCAGATCAGCGGCCAGCACGACGCACATATCATCCAGGAGGGCCTGCCAGGTACGGGCAACCTTCTGGTGTTCGACAATCAGGGCGAGGGAGGCTATCCTGCCGTCACGCTGAGGGTGTGGCCGGGGTCGCGCGTCCTCGAAATCGACCCAGTGAAGAACCTCGTCGTTTGGGAATATTCCGGTACGGACAATGATCGCCCGCAATGGAGCTTTTACAGTTCCTTTATCAGCAGCGCCCGTCGGTTGCCCAACGGGAATACTCTCATCGACGAAGGCATGAACGGCCGCCTATTCCAGGTTACCCAAGATGGCGAGATCGTCTGGAGTATGTGAGCCCCTATTTCGGACCAGTGCCGCTAGGCCCAGCCGGCAAGAGGCTGGTGACGAATTGGATCTACCGGGCGCAGCCGGTACCTTATGACTGGGTGCCACCCGGCACGCCTCATGGCGAGCGCGCTGTCGTTGCCCCCGACCTCACTACCTTCCGCGTGCCTGCCGAACGTTGAGAGGCAGGCGTCAACCCGCGCCGACGTGGCAGACGTGGGCCCGGCTGAGGCACGTGTTCCCGCCTTACCCTTGGAGCAATACCTACAGCAGGCGTAGGGGCGCGGCCGCTGCGGCTCGTTCCGGTGTCGCCTTCGCGAAAGTAATGCGGCTGAACGCGACGCCCCCGCACAGCAACCCAATGGCAGCTATCCAGACCTTCTGGCTGCCGCTTCGAGAATGCCTGCTGAGCGCCGAGAGCCGACATTCACCGGGCTTTCCTCAAAATGATCGCAGTGAACTCTAAGCGGTCATTCCGGCGCGCTGGCGAAGGCCATACGCCGACACCTCGATCACGGCCCGCCATGAGATAATCCGACACGTTCGCGAACGGGCGCGATCATATCGGCGTAGGGGCCGACTTCTGACCCGACTTCGACGATGGTGTCGGCTGGGACCCCGAGGCGGCGTGCTGCGGCAAGGATCGCCTCGGCGTTCGGCGCCTCGTAGAGGCAATAGGTCTTTCTCTTATCCGCGCTCAGAAACGAGAACAGCCATTGGATGCCGATCTCGTCGTTGACCGCCTTGACCGTCGCCATCGTTTTAGGATCGGTCTTCACGATCTCGGCAAAATTCCGCTCGATCAAGAACAGGGGCACCGCGGCCTCCTTTGGTCCAGCTCCGTGTTGAACCGAGAATCTGACGAAAGGCTCCCGGAGGCAAGGCCGCAGGCTCATTTCGACATCATTCGTGGTATCCTGCTGACAACCTGCTCGCAGAAGACGGGTGCACCGGCACAATGACCGCCACGCGCCGCCTCGTCGCGATCTTGGCCGCCGACATCGCCGGGTATTCGCGGCTGATGGGTGCGGACGAGGAAGGCACGCTTGCCGCGCTGAAAGCGATCCGGCGCGAGCGGTGGGACGCCAAGGTCGAAGACCATAGAGGCCGCATCGTCAAGACCACCGGCGACGGGCTGCTCGTCGAATTCGCCAGCGTCGTCGATGCGGTGCGCTGCGCCGTCGAGGTACAGCGAGGGATGGCCGAGCGCAACGCGCATGTGCCGGCGGAGAAGCGGATCGAGTTCCGCATCGGCATCAATCTGGGCGACGTGATCCTCGATGAGGGCGATATCTACGGCGACGGCGTCAACATCGCCGCCCGCCTCGAAGCTTTCGCCGAGCCAGGAGAAATCTGTGTCAGCCGGGTGGTGCGCGACCAGGTTCGCGATAGGCTCGAGGTTTCCTTCGAAGACGCAGGCGAGCAGCGGGTCAAGAACATCGCCCGGCCGGTGCATGTCTACCGCATCTCGATCGCCGGGCATGTCTCGACGTCGGCGCAGCAGAAAGGCGACGCTGGTTTCAGGATACGCCGACCGGAGGCTTTTATAGCCGCCACGGCCGACACTTTTGTCGGACGGCAGCGCGAGCTTGAGGTGCTGCGAGGCGCGTTCGAGCAGGCCTGCGCGGGGCATGGGCGCATCGTCATGCTTGCCGGCGAGCCCGGCATCGGCAAGACCCGCACCGCGCTAGAGCTGGCGGGTCATGCCGCGCAGCGGGAGGCGGCAGTGCTGTGGGGCCGCTGCCACGAAGAATCGGGAGCGCCGCCCTATTGGCCCTGGGTGCAGGTCATCCGCGCGTCCTTGCGCGACGCCGATCCCGATCTTCTCGCCGGTTTAGGCGCACAACCTGATCCGCGGTGCAGCGCGCCGATCTGGGTCCGTGCCTGCCCGAGCTGGCGCGCCATTTCCAAGCTGCCGGCAATGATGCCGACAGCGACCGAGCAATCGAATATGCGGTGCGCGCCGGCCGACGGGCGGATGCGCTGCTCGCCTTCGAGGAAGGCGGTACAGTTTTTTCAGACGGCCCTCGACGCTATCGAGCAGCAGACCGAGCCTGACGAGGCGGCGCGCTGCCGTGTGCTGCTTCTGCTCGGGGAAGCACAACGCAAATCCGGCGACTTCTCAAACGCGCTGGCGACCCTTGGCGAGGCTGCCAGATCCGCGGGCGGGCTGGGGTTGCCCGATGTTCTAGCGAACGCCGCACTGGCATATGAACAGGCCGCGTGGCGCTCGGGCCTTTCGCCTGATCTGCCTTCCCGCCGACTGCTGGAGGAGGCGCTGCGCGAGGTTCCCGAGGCAAAACTGGCGCTCCGCGCTCGATTGTCGGGCGCGCTCGGCAGGGCACTGCTCTATGCCAATGCCGAGACCGAGGGGAGGGCACAGGTTACAGAGGCGGTCGTGATGTCACGGCAAGTCGGCGATCCCGCCGTGCTGGCGACCAATCTTTCCTACCTTTTCGGTTTTTATTGGGGACCGGCGAGCACCGAAGACCTCCTGCATCCCGCGACCGAGATGGTTGCCGCGGCCGAGGAGGCCGGCGATCCGGAGTTGATGCTCAATGCACACGGCTACCGGCTGCCTTTGTCCCTACAGCTAGGCGATATGCAGGCGGTCGCGACCGATCTCGACGCGCTGATGAAGATGGATGCGCGGATCCGGCAGCGAACCTATTCGATTACCCTACGCGGCTATAACATCATGGTGGCGCTGATGCGGGGCGAATTTGCCGAGGCGGAGCGCCTGATCTTGGAGGTGACGGCCCTGGCACGGAACCTCGTGGTCCACGACGACCAAGTCAGCATGCAGATCTTCACGTTGCGCCGGGAGCAAGGCCGACTAGCGGGATTGCGGCCGGTTGTGTCCGCTTTTCTGCAGCAGAGTGCCGCTGCCAGTGTTTGGCGACCGGGATTGATGCTGCTCTACTTCGAGATCGGCCAACCGGAGCAGGCACGGAAAGAATACGAGCAGCTGGTGGGCGATTTCCCTGTCATGCCGCGGGATGGGCGCTGGCATTACTCGCTGGTGTATCTGAGCGAAGTTTGCGCCGCGCTTGGAGACGCCGCGCGCGCGCCGATGCTGTACAGCATGATGCTGCCTTATACCGGGCGCAATATCGTGCTAGGCCTCGCCATTGCCTGTTGCGGATCGGCGGATCGCTATCTCGGCCTGCTCTGCACTGCAATGGCGCGCTGGCCCGAGGCGAAGCAGCATTTCGAAAGGCGCTGGCGATGAACGAGCGGATCGGTGCACGCGTGCCGCTGGCGCACACCCAGCACGACTTTGCCACGATGCTGCTGGCGCGCGGCGAGGCCGGTGGGCGGGAGCGCGCTCTTTCCCTGCTGCAGGCGAGCCTGGACAGCGCGCGCAAGATCGGCATGCGGGCATTGGAGGAGCGCGCCGCCCGGCGCCTTGACGAACTGTCCGTTGCCGGTGCACACGATGATCTAACGGCGCGCGAGACCGAAGTGCTGGGTCTGATCGCCATTGGCCGCAGCAATGCCGACATCGCGACGGCGCTTTCGATCAGCCTCAACACGGTGGCAACGCATGTCCGGAACATTCTCGCCAAGACCGGCTGCGCCAACCGCACCGAGGCCGCCGCCTACCCGATACGGCAGGGCTTGGCGCCTCGCGCGTAGCCGGCTCCCGGACGGATCTCATCATTTCTGGTGAGACCACGGCACCGGCTCCTGTGAGCATGGGATCGTCGGTTCTGACGATTTATTTAATTTCGCCGCTCTGTAGGATCTGCATCCGGCAAGGCAGGAGCCGAGCCGATGCTCTCAGGGAGGCGATAATGCGTGACCAAAAGTATGTCCTATCGGATGAGTTGCTGCGCCAATTCGCGAAGCGATGTGGCGGTTACGACCGCAAAAACCGGTTCTTCCACGAGGATTTCGAGGATTTGCGGGATGCCGGCTATCTGACGATGGCCGTGCCGAAAGAACTGGGCGGGGCCGGACTCGATCTCGCCGAAGTTTGTCGCGAGCAGCGCCGGCTCGGCTATCATGCTCCGGCGACGGCGCTCGGCATCAACATGCATCTCTATTGGGTCGGGCTGGTCGCCGATCTGTGGCGCCGGGGCGACCGTTCGCTTGAATGGCTGCTGGAGGAGGCGATGGCGGGCGAGGTCTTCGCCGCCGGGCATTCCGAGCGCGGCAATGACCTGCCGGTTCTGCTTTCCACCAGCAAGGCCGAGAGGGTGGATGGCGGGTTCCGGATTTCCGGACACAAAATGTTCGGCACCTTGGCACCGGTGTGGACGCGCTATGGCTTGCACGCAACCTGGGCCGATGCCGAAGGCGGCCCAAAAATCGTGCACGCCTTCCTACCGAGGAGCCATGACGGCTGGCGCATCGTCGAGACTTGGGACACGATGGGGATGCGCGCCACCCGCAGCGACGATGTGGTGCTGGAAGGCGCCTTCGTGCCCGACAAATATGTTGCGCGGATCTTGCCGGAAGGTTTCGCCGGCGCCGATGCGTTCGTCTTGGGTATGTTCGCCTGGGCGCTGCTAGGCTATTGCAACATTTACTGTGGCATCGCTCAGCGTGCGATCGACCTCGCGCTGCCGGGGATCAAGAACAAAACCTCGCTGGGGCTGAGCCGCTCGATGGCCTACCACCCCGATATCCAGCACGCAGTGGCCGAAATGATGCTGGATTTCGACCCGATCGGCCCGCATATCGACCGGATCGCACAAGACTGGTCGAACGGGGTCGACCACGGCGGCGTCTGGCCGGCCAAGATCATCTCGGCCAAATACCATGCGGTCGAGGCCTGCTGGCGGATCGTCGACCGGACCATGGAAGTCTCCGGCGGCGCCGGCATGTTCCGCGCCAACGAGTTGGAACGGCTGTTTCGCGACGCGAGATGCGGCCGCTTTCACCCGGCCAACACCTTCCTGGTGCACGAGCTCGTCGCCAAAACGGCGCTCGGCATCGACCTCGGCGAACAGCCGCGCTGGGGCTAATGAAAGCGCTAGATCAAAATTGGGTGACCCAGCCGTTCACGCGCAGATGACCGCTTTCCATCGGCGGCGCCGGAATCCTGGCCGTGTCAATGAATGACCAAAATGGGGCAAGAAGAGTAGTCCCCGCCCCCGAGGTCGAGCGTCGGCAGCGGGTTCAGTAAGCGGACCTTGGTCGGGACACTCGGCAAGGAGCGAGATGCGCCGATGATCGGGATAGGGGGGCACCTCGCGGTGCCACCCTATCCCGATCATCGACCCTTTCCGGTCTTTTGGCGGTCAGCGTCTTAGCTACAACTAGGTGCCCTTGTGCTAGGATTGCGGCGTTCATGGCCAGGGAGGAAGGCCGTGGGTCATCAGCAGAATGCGGGCCAGCGCAGTCTGATGCTACGGCGGCGCGACTTCATCGCCCTCCTCGGTGGCACCATTAGCTGGCCGCTTACGTCCCGCGCGCAGACGCCAAAACGCCGTCGCATCGCCTTTCTTGTCACTGGGACGCCGCTTATCGGCCAGCCCTACATTGAGACTTTCAGACAAGATCTTCGCACGCTCGGCTACAGCTGATGATCTTGCGATCGAGGCCCGTTTTACGGAAGGACACACGGAGCGCCTTCCCGACCTTGCGGCAGAATTGGTGAGAACCGCCCCAGAAGTCATTGTCACTGGGACGAACGCGGCGGTGCAGGCGGCAAAACAGGCGACGCCGACGATCCCGATCGTCATGTCGGGTTCCGGCGATCCGGTTAGTGCTGGGATCGTCGCCAGCCTCGCGCACCCGGGCGGCAACATCACCGGGCTAACCGCCTCTGACTCTTACGAGATGACGGGGAAATGGCTGGAACTGCTGAAGGAGCGCTTCCGGCTGTCGCGCGTTTTGCGATCCTGCTCAACCCCGGCAACCCTACGCACGGCCCCGTACTAAAGGTCGCGCGGCAAGCGGCCCGAACCCTGGCAGTTGAACTCCTCCCGGTCGAAGCCGGCACTGCCTCTGCGATCGACGGCGGCTTCACCACCATGATTGGTGAGCACTCGAACGCTCTGATCGTTCCGGCCGATGCTCTCTTCCTTTCGGAAAGGACCCGGATCGTCGAACTCGCGGCCAGACATCAGCTACCGACAATCTATCAGTTTCGCGAGGACGTGGCGATCGGCGGTTTGATGAGCTATGGAGCTAATCAAAGGGACATTAATCGGCGGGCGGCGGCTTATGTCGATAAGATCCTCAAAGGCGCCAAGCCGGCCGATCTCCCGATCGAGCAGCCAACAAAGTTCGAGCTCGTGGACAGCCCGGGCCCTCGGCTTCACGGTACCCCAATTGCTGCTGGCCCGCGCTGACGAGGTGATCGAGTAGCGCATTTTAGAAGGCGTCCCTCTGCGCAGGTCGAACTTCCGGTTTTCCACCCAACGGGTGTTGCGAACGGCAGGTGTGGGGCATGAAGGCCAGTTCTCGGGGCCGAGCCCGAGCGGCCGTTGTCGGTTTCGAAAGCGGTCGTTCCGCTGCCGACGAACAGGCCATCTAGACTTTTGCGTCAGGTTCTGAGCCTCGTTGAGCTCGATCGCTCCTCGAAGAATGTCGGGAGGCCCAGCCTGCGCATCGACCGTCTGCACCGGCTGGAGGCACTGTCCGGATCGCCGAGGCAATCACTGTGAAGCCGCGCCAGGAGTCCGAATGCCGGATGATCGGCCTGATGCTCTAGGCAGCGGTGAACCACCGACGCCGTGATCGCCGGTGCGTCGGGGTCAGCGTGGTTTGCCGCGGGAAAGGAGCTCGCGGATCGAGCGGCCTTTAGGACGCGAGCGCTCCGCAACAGCAATCACCAAGACATGTCTACCTTGACCGACGAGATTGCCTGCTGGTGCACCTTTGCGATCATCTCGCACCCGGACACCGGCAAGACCACCTTTGCCGAGAAATTGCTGCTGTCCGGCGGGGCGATCCAGCCGGGGGGCGAGGTCAGGACGCGCGGCGAGCGGCGGCGGACCCGCCCCGCCTGGATGGCGATCGCGCGCAGCGCGGCATCTCCTCTCTTCGACGACGAGGCCTTGAGCATTAGCACCCGGCTTTCAACTGGCTCGAGAGGAAAGTCAGGAGGACATCAAGTCGTTACGAGGGTCACGATCTAGCGATCAGCGGCAAGTGCGATCGCAGCTGCGGTGGGGTCGCGATCCCGGCCGGCTGCCACAGGTGGTAAAACGCCCATTTCGCGCTTTGGGCGAGCAGCAGGTAACTCACGGTCAGCCCTGCAATTGCCAAGAGGAAGTTGGTAGAGGGTGGAGCAAAGCCGAACCACGCGCCTAATGGCGTAAACGGCAGCGCGACCGCAATCACGACGACTGCGATTGAGGTCGCGGCGAGGAGAGGATGCGGGCGGCTCTTGAGCGGGTTGCGCCGTGTGCGAAGCACGAAGATGACCAGCACCTGGGTAGCAAGCGACTCGATGAACCAGCCGGTCTGGAACAGCGCCTGGCCGGCATCGAACACAAGCAGCAATAGGCCGAAGGTCAGAAAGTCGAACACCGAACTCACGGGCCCCAACACCACCGTGAAGTTGCGGATGAATCGCATGTCCCAATGCTCGGGCTTCTCGGTGATCTCGCTGTCGACTTCGTCCAATGGGATCGGCATCTCCGACACGGCGTAGAGCAGGTTATTGAGCAATATCTGCACCGGCAGCATCGGCAGGAACGGCAGTATCAGTGTCGCTCCGGCCATCGAGAACATGTTCCCGAAATTCGAGCTCATTGCCATCATGATGAATTTCATGATATTGCCAAAGGCGCGGCGACCTTCTGTGATCCCGCGCTCGAGCACGCCTAAATCGCGCTGGAGCAAAATGATGTCGGCTGCATCTTTGGCGACGTCGACAGCGGTATCGACAGAGATCCCCACATCGGCAGAGTGCAGCGACGGCGCATCGTTGATCCCGTCGCCGAGAAAACCGACGACATGGCCGCGGTGCCTCAACCCAAGAATGATGCGGTTCTTCTGAGCGGGTGTGACCCGGCAGAACAGGTTTGTCTGTTCCAGGTGCGCGGCGAGCGCTTCGTCGCCAAGCGCTTCGATCTCAGTGCCGGTCAGCACCCCGATGATCGGAATACCCAGCTCGGTGCAAACATGTTGGGTTACGCGCTCGTTGTCACCGCTGAGGATCTTGACGCCGACACTCTTGGCCCCAAGCGCGGCGATGGCTGCCCCCGCGCTCTCCTTTGGCGGATCGAAAAAGACAACAAAGCCGGCAAAAACCAAATCCCGTTCGTCGGCCACCGTTGCGCCCGCACCGTCCAGCTCAAGCTCGCGCCAGGCGACCCCGAGTGCGCGAAATCCGTCCGTGCTAAGCCTCTCGAAGACTTTCGCGGCGCCGGCTCGCGCGGTTTCGTCGAGCGGCTGAGGCTCGGGCTTACCGGGCTCTTCATACCGGCTGGCGAGTTTGATGATATCTTCCGGCGCGCCTTTGGTAACCAGCAGGCGGTGGCCCTCGTGTACGACGACCACCGAAACACGGCGGCGTTGAAAGTCGAACGGTACCTCGTCGCTCTTCGACCAGCCCTCGGCACGCGGTGGACCGGCTTCGAGGATCGCGGTATCGAGCGGGTTCCTCAAACCGTCCTGGAAATGGCTGTTGAGCCAAGCCAGTTCGGCCACGCGCTCGCTGTCGGCGCCCGAGAGCGCAACCTGCCGCGCGAGCCTAATCTTGGCTTCGGTGAGCGTCCCCGTCTTGTCCGTGCAAAGCAGGGTCATGCTGCCCAGATCGTGGATCGCGCCAAGCCGCTTTACGATCACCTGCGCTTTCGCCATGCGAATGGCGCCGCGTGCGAGTGTTACTGAGACGATCATAGGCAAGAGCTCGGGCGTGAGCCCCACAGCGAGAGCCACGGCGAACAGAAAGCTTTCCAGCCAGGGCCGATGGAACAGCAAATTGATCAGCAAGACGAACAATACGAGGACCTCAGTAAAGCGGACGATCAGCATGCCAAATCTGTAGGTGCCTCGATCCAAGGCGGAAGGCGGCGGCGGTCGCCGCAGCGTACTGCTGATCTGGCCGAGCTGGGTTGTCGGGCCGGTGCTGCAGACCATTAGCCGGGCGGAGCCGTTCATCACCGAGCTGCCCATAAAGGCGGCGTTGCTTGCGTCGTCGACTTCCGGGCTGTCGATGCCTTCGTCGTGCGCGTGTTTCTCCGCCGGATATGACTCGCCTGTCAGCAATGCCTCGTTGACGAAGAAATCTTTGGTTTCGAGAAGGCGCCCATCTGCCGGAACCAGATCTCCGGCGGCGAGCAGCACGACATCACCAGGGACGAGGTCCTGCCCGAGCACCGTCACTTCCTGACCGTCGCGCAGCACCTGCTCTTTGAGTGCCACCGAGAGTTTCAGATGCTCGGCCGCCTCCTCGGCGCGATATTCCTGCACGGTATCAAGTCCGGCGCTTATCAGGACAATTGTCGAAATGATGATCAGGCTCGTTAGATCCCCCGTGAGCGCAGAAATCACCGCCGCCGCCAGCAGGACGATCACGAGCGGGTTGCGGAACCGGCTGAGGAATTTGAGCGGCAATGACAGGCGCCGATGCCCCTCCAAAGTGTTGGGGCCGAATCGAAGCCTGCGCTTCGCAGCCTCTGCGGAGCTCAGACCGCTTGGACCAGCCCCAAGCTGCCGCTCGAGATCGGCGAGCGCTATCTGCCAGAACTTATGCCCGGGCTCGCTATCCGATCTCATCGGTAATCCCTCTGCTAGATCACTCAGGGCGACATCCGTTTCGGTTGCACCCGGGGTGCTCAAAACCACGATCGCGGCACTCGCTCAGCCGCCGTTCCCGTTCCAAAGTGAAAATTCAAATCAAACATCGGCGCTAAATCTCCATAGCCCGACACCACCGACGGTGCGAACTCCCTTCGCGGTTTCCTCCCTCGATGCTTTTCCGACGCCTGTCTCCGTGCATCCCATCGCACCTGCGCCTGGCAGGCATCCGAAAACCCTTAACGTTTGCGGACATTAACCGACGCAGTGTCCTCAGCTACTTAGCACCAGCGGGTAATCGGGTAAGCCGCTGGCGCCTGCCGGAGCCGCGCAGTGAGCAATAGCTGGATGCGCTTTTTGGCAAACTCGAGCAGCAAGAGAGCAATCAGGCCGCTGACCAGTGCCACGAGGATATCGTCGCCGTGCAGCGGACCGAAGTGGAACAATTTGCGCGCCGGGGGAAAGAGAATTATCCCGGTAAGGATGGCGGCGCTCGCCGCGACGACCCACCACAGGACCACATTGGGTCGCGCGAACGCGGCAAAAATAGAGGCGCCAAGCGACCGATTGACGAGGACAAGGCCGAGATTGGTCGCGACCAGCGCTGCAAAGGCTAGCGAGCGCGCATCGGATTCCGGGAGGTTCTGGCGCAGGGCCATGACGAAGAGACCGGCGACCAGGGCTAGGACAAGAAATCCCTGCAACAAGCTCCAGATTACAAAGCCGACGGTCAAGAGAGGTGTGGATGGATGGCGTGGCGGGCGACGCATTATGTCGACTTCCTCGCCCTCGGCTTCGAACACGATCGAGCACACAGGATCGATCACCATTTCGAGAAAGGCGATGTGAAGGGGCCAGAACAGCAATGGCAGCCCAGACAAAAGCGGTAGCAGTGCCAGGCCGGCGATGGGCACATGGATAGCGAGGATATAGGCCATAGCCTTGCGCAGATTGTCGTAGATCCGACGCCCAAGGCGGACAGCGGCAACGATCGAGGTAAAATCGTCATCGAGCAGGATCAGCGAAGCGGCCTCGCGCGCGACATCGGTGCCGCGGCCACCCATAGCAATACCGATATGCGCCGCTTTCAGCGAAGGCGCGTCATTGACGCCGTCTCCGGTCATGGCAACGACCTCGCCATTGGCCTTCAGCGCATTGACGATCCGCAATTTCTGCTCGGGCATCGTGCGGGCAAAGATCGTGGCCGAGCGCACGCGCTCTTTAAGATCGCCATCGCTCATGGTTTCGAGCTCGGCGCCGGTGACAATATCGCTGGACTCGAGATTGGCCTGCGCGGCGATGGCGCGTGCCGTTTGCGGATAATCACCGGTGATCATGATGACCCGGATGCCGGCGCTGCGGCACTCCTGGACTGCCGCCGGCACGGTCGGGCGCAAGGGATCTGCAAGACCGACAAGACCCAGGAACTCCAACGGAAATTCGTGCGGCCTCTCTGGACGCACAACAATGGCGGGTACGGGGGCGCACCCGACGGCGAGCATGCGCATGCCTTCTTGCGCCATTTCGTCAACAGTGCGGCGTAGCTCCGCCCGATCGCCTTCCGGCAGCTGACAAAGCTCCGCAATGGCTTCTGGCGCGCCTTTGGCGGCGACAATCAGCTCCGGGGATCCAGCCTGTTCATACACATGAGTAACGGCGAGAAGATCTGGGCACAGCCCGTATTCCCATTTGAGGGTGAGGCCGCCGTGCGGCGGGTCATCCCTCGACAGGTGTTCGGCGCCGAGAGCTTGAAACGCCTTCTCCATGGGATCGAAGGGTTCGCGCGCGCTGGCGAGAATTCCATATTCGAGGAGCGTCGCAAACCTCCCGTCGAGCGGACCTTTGTCTGCTTGGTGCCAATAATCGTTCCCGGCGCGCAGGGCGAGGATCGTCATGCGGTTCTGAGTCAGGGTGCCGGTCTTGTCGGTGCACAGCACCGTAGCTGCGCCGAGGGTCTCGATCGCCCCGACGCGCCGGGTCAGGACCCTGGCGCGCGAGATGCACCAGGCGCCCATCACCATGAAGACGGTCAGGACGAGCGGGAATTCTTCGGGCAGCATTGACATGCCAAGCGCAATGCCGCTCAACAAGGCGTCGAGCCATCCGCCGCGCCAGAGACCATAGAGCACAACAGCAAGCGCGCTCAGGCTCAGACCGACGGCGGCAAAATTGCGGACCAGGCGCCGTGTCTGCAGGCGCAGCCGTGGCGGCTCGGTGTCGATGCGGGTGATCGCAAGGCCAATCTTGCCGATCTCGCTGGCTGCGCCCGTCGCTGTGACTTCGGCCCGGCCGTACCCCCGAACGACCATGCTGCCGGAATAAACATGTGGCAAATCATCGCCCCCCGGACGTGCCAGGGGAGCTTCCGCCGAGGCAATCTTACGCACCGGGACGGCTTCGCCGGTGAGTAGCGATTCATCGCACTGCAGATCGTGCGCCGAAAGCACGGTCGCATCTGCCGGGACGCGGTCGCCTTCGGCAAGGATGACGAGGTCTCCACGGACGACTTCGGCGCCGGCAATGCGCTTCTCAACGCCGTCGCGGATCACGAGTGCACGTGGGCTGGTCGGATCGCGCAGGCTTTCGAGCACGCGCTCGGTACGGGCTTCCTGAACGACGGCGATCAGGACCGAGGTGCACGCAAAAATGCCCAGCACTACGGCCTCTTTGAAATCGCCGAGGACGAGATAGATCGCTGCTGCGCCGAGCAGCAGCGCGAACATCGGCTCGCGCACGATCTCGAGGACAATGCCGATAAAGGTGCGGCGGTCGGCTTGAGGGAGGATGTTGGGCCCCTCCGCCTTAAGACGGGCCGCGGCTTCGCCTTCGGAAAGGCCTCGGAAAAGAGGATTTTGCGAACCGCCGTCCACGCTCACTCCCGGGGGACGAGAACCGAACAGCGAGCGTGGCGCACCACCCGTGCCGCATTGGTGCCGAGCAAGTAATCCTTCATGGCCGGGCGATGCGATCCGACGACAACGAGATCGGCCTCAGTTTCCTCGGCGACCTCCAAAATCTCGGCATAGATGCTCATGCCATGCGTGACGACAATGTTGGGCTTAAGGTCGGAAGCATCGACGCGCCGGATCAGGG
>Ga0306925_10002011_pt1 | contig 17182 bp, 17 predicted proteins | sample flu12Cox44000176_FD_203755 | JGI IMG/M metagenome (GOLD analysis project Ga0306925, IMG submission 203755) | Lab enrichment of tropical soil microbial communities from Luquillo Experimental Forest, Puerto Rico - flux8day.12C.oxic.44.000.176 (v2)... | ecosystem: Environmental > Terrestrial >... | reverse complement strand
GCTAGGGCAGCCCGCGCTTCCGGAATTTTTCCCTCCTGGCGCAACTTCGCCGCGGCTTCAAATTCGGGAAGCGTCAGATCGATTCGCGGTTCGGGTGTGACTTCACCGCGCTGTTCTTTGGCGACCTGAATGTCTTGCTTGAAAACAAAATTGTACCCGAACCAGGCGGCGCCGCCGAAAATGATGATCGCAAGAAACAGGACGAAGAGCCACTTCATGGATTAAAAAGCGCGGGGCGATAATTTTGTCGCGAACGCGGCCGATTTCCAGCCGCGCGCGCTAAAAATCAGGTCGCTTCCTCACGCCCGGGGAAGAACCGGTGCCAGAGCCGGCCGATCGTGCGCTCTTCCTCGTTGCTCCAGGTGTAATGACAATCCTGGCAATAAAATTCCTTGGGAATGACTTTGATCGCGCAGAGCAGACCGACCAACGCCGGAGTTAGGAACTTGCGCGTCATCTGTGGATACTCGATTTGGGAGGAACCGCATTGCGGGCAGCAAATGATGGCTGCGGCGATGTCTGGATCGCGGCTCTCCCATTCAATCATTAAATTTTGCGCTCGCTCGAAATCTGCGTCGTCCACCATGACTTTGGCGTTGGCCTGTGGCCGCGACATGAATGCCATCTGTTGGAGATGGCGTTCGTTATGAATGTCGGTCTTGATTCCCGTCTCCTGAAACCGCTGCTTCAGACGCTTCGCTTTGTCCGGCTCGTTGAATGTCGCGATAGTCACCATAGGCTTATTGCGCTCTCGCTGCAATCTTCAGCAAACAACAACTAGTGCGGAAGTGCAAGATTCTGCGGAGGGAACCACCGGTAGAGCATGAGGTAAACGAGGACACCGGTCACCGAGACGTAAAGCCAGATTGGCATGGTCTTGCGTCCGAGGCGGCGATGCCGATCCCAGCGGCGTTGAAAAACCGGGACGAGGGTGATGATCACCAACGGCAGCGTCACGAAGGCGAGCAAAATGTGGGTGACGAGGATTGGAAAATAAATCCACGCGATCAATCCGGTATAGCCAGAGGATTTCTCCCCAGCGTGCAAATGATAGACGATGTAGCCGACGAGAAACCCGGTCGAAGCGATCAGGGCGATGATCATGCACGGCGCATGACGCTGCCAGACGTTGCGACGGATCCAAAACCAGCCCATGGAAATGAAAACGGTGCTGATGGCGTTCAGTGACGCGTTGATCGCGGGCAGATCATTTATTGTCATGTCGCGTTACCAGGGCAGATTGTAGGGCGTCTGTGCCAGACGCCAAATCGAATGGCGTTTCGCAGCAGCGCCTTATAATCCATTGCCGCAGACAATCGAACAACCGCAGACTCAAACTACCGCGCAAGATCGACAAGCGACCTTAGCGCAGCGCCTCGCAATTTCCATTTTGCGGTTTGCGATCGTGCTCGGAATCGCGGCGGCGATCGGCGGTGGTTGGTACATGGCGCGGAAAGGTTTTGGCGGACGAACGCGGGCACGGATCGTGGAGGAATTGCACCGGCGCGGTGTCGAAGCGTCGATTGGTCATCTCACGTTGAATCCGTTTCGCGGTCTGGTCGCGCGTGACGTGCGCATCTTCAGTTATCAAGACCGGAGCAACACGCTCGCCTTTGTGAGCGAGATCGTGCTCGATATCAATTACGCGGCCTTTTTTTATCATCAGCCGTTTCTCAACGCGCTTGATATTCGCAACGCTGAGGTCACGCTCCCGCTAAGAGGTCCAGAGGGAAAAACCGAACAGCCGCAGCTCAGAAAATTCTATGCCTACATCTATTTCCCGCCGGAACAAATTTACGTCAGCCAGGCGGAGGGAATTTTTTGCGGCATCCGCGTCTCAGCCACTGGCCAATTGATTAAACGAGAGAGTTATCAGCCATCGCCGCCGTTGTCGGACGAAGAGCGGGAGAAGCGACTTCGGTTCGTGCGCCGGGCCGTGACTGAATTGCAGCGGTTTAGTTTTCCGCAGGATCCACCGTCGCTGCAGGTGAAATTCAGCGGCGATCTCGCGCATTTGGAGGATGCGCGCGCGGAAGCGACGCTCCAGGGCACATTACTCAAGCGAAAAAATTATGAGGCGCGTAACTTTATCGCGGCTGCGGAATGGAGCGACCAGACGCTGACTCTCTCGCAGTGCGAATGGAGCGATCGCCTCGGCGGATTTGTCGCCACTGCGAATTGGAGCCGGCGAACCAACGCGGGAAACTTTCGAGCTCGCAGCAGTCTCGACATCAAAGGATTGCTCGATGCGGCCGACGCCGGCAGAGCGCTGGCGGACGCGACATTCAATGCGGCGCCGATGATTGATGTCTCTGGCTCGGCGAATTTTTCAGGCGAGCGTCCGCAAATAAAAGTGATCGGGCACGCTGCCGTCGCCAACGTCGCGTTCAAGAACTTGCCGCTTTCGGAATGTCGTGCGGAATTCTCGTGGGACGGCGAGCGCACCTGGTTGCGCGACATTCGGATTCGACACCCGACTGGAGATTTGCGTGCCGAAGTGTTCGATGCGCCGGACGAGTTTCGATTGAACATCGATGGCCCGGTCGCGCCGGGGGAATTGCGATCGTTCGTCTCGCCGGAGATCCAGGAGTTCTTGAACGAGTGGGAATGTTCGCGGCCGCCGGTAATTCAATTGTCCATCCGCGGAAAAGATCGACATCCGGAAAGCTGGCAGGGCGACGGAAGTATTTCTCTGGATCGGACCCGGTTTCGCGGACAATGGATGAACAGCGCGACCGCCAAAGTACATTTCGCGGAGGCCGCAGTTGTTTTTCAGGATTTCCAGATCACACGCGACGAAGGCGTTGGCACCGGAAATTTCGTTTACGACTTCGCCAAACATGAAGTGCGCGTTTCGAACATCAAAGCAACAGTCTGGCCAATCGAAGCCGCGTACTGGCTCGACCCTGATCTGCCGAAAAATGTCGCGCCCTACAAATTTCATCAGCCACCGAGCATCACCGCGAACGGCGTTTATCAATTTCGAGGGCAAAAAGGAACGCGGCTTGAGATCAACGTCGATGCGCCGAGTGGAATGGATTACGTTTTTCTCGGCAAAACGTTGCCGTTCCAGAAAATCAACGGACGACTTCTCTTCACGAATGATCGGCTGCAGATTGTCGATCTTCGCGCCAATCTTTTTGCGGGAAACGTGCGCGGGAGCGCCGATATTTCGCTGGCGCATGATGATCAACGATATCGCGCGAAGCTCGCAGTCGATGGAATCGATTTTCCACGCCTAACAGATTTGTATTGGGGGTACAAAACTGCGCACGGTCAGTTGAGCGGCAATTATGATTTCACCGGCAACGGTGACAACGCACGATTAATGCAAGGAACGGGTACGGCAACTGTGGCGAATGGCGACGTGTTCGCCATTCCAGTGTTTGGGCCGCTCTCCGGAATTGTAGGCTTGCTTTTACCGGGCACAGCCGGCTACAGCATCGCGCATGAAGCGAAGGCGAGTCTCACGGCTAAAAATGGAGTGCTTCACACCGACGATTTCGAAGTTGCGGGCCGACTGTTTTCGATGCTGGGCGACGGCGACATTCTTTTCATGGATGATAAGCTCGATTTTAATATTCGGATTTCGCCGAAAGGTGCGGGCGTCCTGCTCACGCCAGTCTACAAACTGTTCGAATACAAAGGTGAAGGCAGCCTGAAAAACCCGAACTGGCATCCAAAGGTTTTTTAGTCCGAGCCTGACTAGCATTTGGGACTCGAAATAACAGCAACGTGGTGTATCCGTGTAACTCCGTCTAAGGGGGATCGTCCTTATCATGAAGAAAATTGGAATCCTTTTTGGCATGGAACACAGTTTCCCGCTGGCATTTGTCGAGCGAGTGAATCAGAAAACCGGCGGGCGCGACATCGTTGCCGAGTTCGTCAAGATCGACAAAGTGACCCAGGGTGAACCGTGCGGCTACGACGTGGTGATCGATCGAATTTCGCAGGATGTCCCGTTTTATCGCGCATGGTTGAAAAACGCGGCGCTCACTGGCACGGCCGTCGTGAACAATCCGTTTTGGTGGAGCGCGGACGACAAATTTTTCAACAACGGGCTTGCAAGAAAAATCGGCGTTGTGGTTCCTCGCACGGTTTTGCTGCCGTCGAATCAACCACCATCCGACACAAGCGAAAAGTCGTTTCGGAACCTCGGTTATCCGCTCGATTGGCAGGGAATTTTCGATTACGTCGGCTGGCCGGCTTTTTTTAAACCGTTTTCAGGCGGGGGCTGGAAAAATGTTTATCGGTTGCACAACTCGGAAGAATTTTTTCGCGCCTACAACGACACCGGTCAGCTTGTGATGATGCTGCAGGAGGAAGTGAAGTTCGACATGTACTTCCGGTGCTATTGCATTGATCAGCGCCACGTGCAGATCATGCCGTACGAACCGCGACATCCATTTCACCTGCGTTATCAAACCGAATGGAACGCTCCGAAAGAAATCTTGGGGAAAGTGGAAGAAGGCGTGCTCCGATTGAATGAATTTCTCGGCTACGATCTGAACACGGTCGAGTTTGCCGTGCGCGACGGCGTTCCGATGGCGATCGATTTTTGCAATCCTGCGCCCGATGCGGAAGCGGCGTCGGTCGGTCGAGGAAATTTCGAGTGGGTCGTGGAGGCGGTTTCGGAAATGGCCATTCGCAAAGCGCGCGAACACGTTCCTGGTCGCGATAACTTAAGCTGGGGAAAATATCTCCAAGCTGCGGTCACGAAACGACTCTTAGGCGAGCTGGCTTAAGATCGAGACTTCAGGTAGAGGCAGTTCTCCGAAGCGTCCGACCGATTTCTTTTTCGCACGAGCCGTGGCACAATTCGATGGACGGCTCCGAGAGTCGCCCTACCTAAGGAATGAACGAGCACGTCTACACCCTCGGTATCGAGGAAGAGTTCGCGATTGTTGATCCAGACACGCGCGAGCTTCGGTCGCACATTCAGGAAATTCTCGAGGGCGGCAAAGTCGTGCTCAAAGAGCAAATCAAGCCCGAGATGCATCAATCGGTTGTCGAGCTTGGGACCGAGATCTGTGATTCGGTTGGCTGCGCACGCGACCACGTTATCAATCTTCGGAGTAAGCTCGCGAAGCTGGCCGGTGAGAGAGGATTGGCGATCGCGTCGGTGGGCACGCATCCCTTTTCGCACTGGCGGGACCAGCTCATCACCGAAGGGGAGCGTTACCAGGAGATTTTGCGCGACATGCAAACACTTGCGCGCGCGAATTTAATTTTCGGCTTGCACGTGCACGTTGGAATTCCGAACCGCGAAGCGGCGATTCACGTCATGAACCAGGCGCGTTATTTCCTGCCGCACATTTATGCGCTCTCGGTCAACTCGCCCTTCTGGGTCGGCCGTGACACCGGACTGAAAGGTTATCGGCTCAAGGTGTTCGAACGGTTTCCGCGCACCGGAATTCCGGATGCCTTCGAATCGCTTTCCGAGTACGAAGACTATTGCAAGCTGTTGGTGAAGACCGGTTGCATCGACAATCCAAAGAAAATTTGGTGGGACATTCGGTTGCATCCGATTTTCGACACGCTTGAAGTGCGCGTCTGCGATGCCCAATCGCGCGTGGACGACACGCTCGCGATCGCAGCGTTGATCCAAGCGATCATTTCGAAGCTCTTCAAGCTTCTCCGGCAAAACACGACCTTTCGAGTTTATCGGCGACGCTTGCTTGATGAAAATCGTTGGCGCGCGACGCGCTACGGCATCGATAGCAAACTCATCGATTTCGGCCGCGAAACGGAAGTCGAAACGCGCAGCCTGATCAACGAACTACTGGAATTTATTTCCAGCGAGGTAGAGGAGCTCGGGAGCCAGCGTGAGATGGCGCACATCGAGCGCATCTGCCGCGAAGGCACCGGAGCGGATCGACAACTCGCTGCCTTCGCGCGCACGGAGGATCTAAAGGCGGTGGTCGATCAGATCGTCGCGGAGACTTACGAAGGCCTGAGTGCGGGTGGTTCGTGACAAAGCGCGCTTTTCGCTTCATTCTGAATTAAATCAATGCCTGATCGCTTGACCATCGACACGCTTGACGCCGAGCTCGCGCCCGGCGCCCGCAACGCCGTTCGTGTTTGTCTTCAGCTCCAGTTGAACGAGCGCATCACTATCATTACCGACGAAGTCACTCGCGACGTCGCCGCCGCGTTGCAATTCGAAGTCGAGGAAATCGGCTCAGAGCACTCTGTGCTGGTGTGGGAGGATTACGGACCGCGTCCGTCGCCGACTATGCCGCGGGAAATTCTCGAAGATCTTACGCAGTCGCAGGTATCGATCTTTTGTGGGCAATCGCAGCGTGGCGAACTCAGCGCGCGCGCGCAAATGACCGACTTGGTGAACAAAAAATTCATCAGGCACGGGCACATGGTGAACATCACCCCGCAAATCATGTGTGAAGGGATGCGCGCCGATTTTCAGGACGTTGACGCGTTGAGTCAGCGGCTGGTTGAATGGGCGCGTCACGTCGAGCGGATCACCTGCCGGACGCCGCACGGTACCGAGTTCGAAGGACATTTTTCGCCGAAACTGAAATGGCTCAAGACCAGCGGCATCATCACGCCCGAAAAATGGGGAAATCTTCCCGGCGGCGAAATTTTTACCTCGCCAATGAACACGAACGGTATCTTCGTCGTCGACGGTGTGGTCGGCGATTACTTGTGCCCCAAATACGGCGATTTGCAGGAGACGCCGTTGACTATTGAAGTGCGCGACAACCGGATTGTCGATCTTGCCTGCGACAACACGGAGCTACTCGAAGAATTTCGCGCTTACACGAGCACCGACGAGAACAGCAATCGCGTCGGCGAATTCGCCATCGGCACCAACACCGCTTGCACGCATGTTATCGGAAACATTTTGCAGGACGAAAAGATTCCCGGCATCCATATCGCTTTCGGTCATCCTTATTCCGAACACACCGGCGCGGATTGGAAGTCGAAAACGCACATTGACTGCGTCGGCCGCGATTTTGACATTTGGTTCGACGGCGAATCGGTTATGCGCGCCGGGAAATTTCTGGTTTGAATCCGGTCGGCGCAGTAGTCGTCGCGTTTTTCGCGGTTTTGTGGGTTGCGGCCGGGGTCCATGAGCTTGGCCGCCGCTCGTTCGCTGCGCTGCTGACGATCTCGATCCTGATCTCAGGCGCGATCGTCTTGGCGGCAACGCGGCTTCAATTTGGGGGGCATGGCGGCGGTTTTAACGGAAAGATTTACGGAATCTTCGTCACCCTCGAAGGGATTGCGATCGCAATCGCCGTCGTCTTGATCAAGCGGGCGGACGCCAAACAATATTTGATTCCGGTGATCGCGCTCATCGTTGGCGCACATTTTTTCGGGATGGTTCCCGCGCTGCAGTCGAATGAATTCTGGTGGGTCGGCGGCGCAATGTGTCTTCTGCCGCTCGTGACGATGTCACTGTTGCCGGAAAGACTCTGGGCGCCCATTGTCGGAATCGGTTGCGCCGTCATTTTGTGGTTGTCGGCGCTTGGTACATTCTTCTGAGTGCATCCGGAACTCCGAGAACGGTTCAACGCCGATTTCACGCCTGAAAAATATGCGGCGCTTTTGCGCTGCGTGAATCAATCGACAAAGTGGCCGGCCGATTTCCGAATCTCGGAAACGCCAATTTTTATGACGCGCGAATTCACCGATGAAGCGGTTTATGCGGCGAACGAGATTGCGGCCCAAACTCAAACGCCGGAATTCGCGCGGCACGCGGCGTCGGCGATTCCATCTGGGCTTGAAGTGCCTAACGAATCGACGCATCCGGAATTTCTGATTGTTGATCTGGCGGTCTGCGAGGAAGGGCATCGGCTCGCGCCGCGACTGATCGAGATGCAGGCGTTTCCGAGCTTGTATGGATTTCAGCTTTTGTTGCTCGGTTGCATGCGAAAAGCGTTTCCGGCGATTCCGGAAAATTGGACTTCTTCGTTCGGCGGACTTCGAGACGAGCAATACATTGACATCTTGCGGCGGACGATCGTTGGCGAATCGAAACGGGAGAATGTGATTTTACTCGAGATCGAGCCGGAGAAGCAAAAAACGCGGATCGACTTCGCCGCGACTGAACCGCTTCTTGGGATTCAGTCAGTCTGCGCCAGCAAGATCAAGAAACGCGGCCGGCAACTATTTTACCATCGCGATGGGGTCGAAACGCCTATCGAGCGCATCTACAATCGTGTCATCTTCGATGAGCTCGAGCGCCGACCCGATCTCAAATTGGAATTTCGATTCCAGGACGAGCTCGACGTTACCTGGATCGCGCATCCGAACTGGTATTACAAGATCAGCAAGCACTCGTTGCCCTTCATCAATACCGCGCACACGTCTCCGACTTTTTTTGCGGACGAATTTCCGGCCGGTGAAAATATCGATGATTATGTGCTCAAGCCGCTCTACTCATTCGCCGGTTTGGGCGTTGATATGGAACCGACACCCGAAAAGATCGCGGCCCTCAAAGATCCGGATCAGTGGATCCTGCAAAAGAAGGTCGATTACGCGTCGTTCGTTCCGACAGTGGATGGTCCGAGATCAAAAGCGGAATTGCGCATGATGTTTGTCTGGTCGGCGCAAGGCGAGCCGGTCCTGCTGAACAATCTCATCCGGATGAGTCAGGGGAAAATGATGGGCGTCGATTTCAACAAGGACAAAACCTGGGTCGGCTCGAGCATCGCGCTGCATGAGCGATAATTTCGCTCGCCCCAACTAAACGGCGCGCGTCTTGATGTTTATTTCCGATGTGAGCGTTTGATGAACTGGACATTTGTCCGCGATTTCCATCAGCTTGGCGCGTTGTTCGTCGGTCAGAGATCCGGTGAGATGAATGTCTCGCCAAATGCGATCGACTCGTCCTTCCTTCGTTTCACAATCATCGCAATCGCGCGCGTGGATCTTTGAATGTCGTAGGGAAATGGTGATGCCCTCAAGCGGCCAGTTCCGTTTGCGCGCGTATAGGCCGATCGTCATTGAAGTGCACGAGCCGAGCGCAGCGAGCAAAAGATCATAAGGTGACGCGCCGGTGTCGGTGCCGCCGTAGGAAACAGGTTCGTCAGCAACGAGACGGTGCGGGCCGATTTCGATTTGTTGGGCAAAGCCGGCCGCGGTTCCGTGAACAATTACGTGAGGCGCTTCTGTTTGTTCAGGTGTGCTCATCGAGCGCGTATTATCCTTTAGCGCCAATCATTTCCTGCACTTGGGCAGATGTCCGCACCGGAATGATCTCGAACTCCATTAAATCTTTCCAATTGTCGATCCAACGTTCGAGCAGCACGAAGTCTTCGGTCTCCATGATTTGCCAGCAGGTTTTGAGATTGTGATCAATCCAGCTTGAAACGTACTTCAAGCCTTCCGGCATCATCCGACCTTTCTCGGCTAGGCGTCGATAAATCGCGGGCGCATCCTTGAAACGTTCAATGACCATGTAATGCATTGAAGCGAGATTACAGCGTCTTTGCGTAGAGAAGCGAATCGAGAATTTTGCCGTCCTTGACGACGTTGCTTCGCAATCGGCCCTCCAAGGCGAAGCCGGACTTTTCCAAAACTCGCGCGGAAGCGGGGTTGTCCGAGTAAGGCTCGGCGTACAGGCGGTGCAGCGGAAAATTCCCGAAGCAATACTTCACGAACGCTGGAACAACTTCGCTCATGACACCTTGGCCCCAGAATTCTTCGGCGAGCCAATAGCCAAACTCGGCGACGTTCCGATGAACGTCTTCGTGGAGACGGAGTCCGATGCCGCCCACGGCGGAACCGTTAATCTCGATGCAGAAGTTCTTTGCCGGCTGATCGCTTGTTGCGCGATGAATGAAATTCCTCGCATCTTCGATTGTGTAGGGATGGGGAAAGGCATCGCGTAATCCGAGCCAGACCCGGCGATTGTTTGCGTGTTTCGCCAGCGATTCAGCGTCCCTTAAGCGATAATCCCGAATCGTGCATCGCTCGAGCTTGAGCTCCATTGTAATTCTGCAGCCGAGACGGCTGCCGCACAGTTATTTTAGTTCTTCGTTCGTTTCGCCAAACGCGTTAACGGCAAACACTAAATCTTCGGGCGAATGCGCAGCCGAGACCTGCACGCGAACGCGCGCGGTCCCGTGCGGCACGACTGGATAAAAAAACCCGATTACATAAACACCTTTGTCGAGCATGCGCGCGGCGAACTTTTGCGATTTCGCGGCGTCGCCGATCATGATCGGCACAATCGGATGCACCCCAGGCTTAATTGTAAGGCCGGCTTTGGTCACAGCTTCACGAAAATATTTCGTGTTCGCTTCGAGCTTGTCGCGCAACTCGGTCGATTTGGTGAGAATCTCGAGCGCTTTCAAAACTGCGGCCACAATCGGCGGCGCGACCGTGTTCGAAAACAAATAAGGACGCGAGCGCTGCCGTAAAAGATCTACAATCGCCTTGCGGCCGCTGGTGAAGCCGCCGCTTGCACCGCCAAGCGCTTTGCCAAGCGTGCCGGTAATGATGTCGATCTTGCTCATCACCCCGCGATACTCGTGCGTGCCGCGACCTTTCGGTCCGAGAAATCCGGTCGCGTGTGCATCGTCGATCATCGTGAGCGCGTCATATTTTTCCGCGAGATCGATGATCGATTTTAAGTCCGCGATTGTTCCGTCCATTGAAAAGCAGCCATCGGTCGCGATCAGTTTGAAGTGCGCACCGCTCGTTTCTTTGAGTTTCGCTTCGAGATCAGCCATGTCGTTGTGCTTGTAACGGAAGCGTTGTGCCTTACAGAGGCGGATGCCGTCGATGATCGAAGCGTGGTTCAGTTCGTCGCTAATGACTGCGTCCTTGTCAGTTAGAATCGTTTCGAACAAGCCGCCGTTCGCATCGAACGCGCTCGGGTAAAGAATTGTTTCCTCAGTCCCGAGAAATTTCGTGAGCGCGGATTCGAGTTCCTTGTGCAGATCTTGCGTGCCGCAAATAAAACGCACGCTTGCCATGCCGAGCCCGTGCGTGTCGAGTGCTTCCTTGGCGGCCTTGATCAATTCGGGATGATCCGCGAGGCCGAGATAATTATTCGCGCACATGTTGAGCACTTCTTTGCCACCAGCGACCTTAATGTGCGCGTCCTGCGGGGTGGTAATGATCCGCTCGGTTTTGTAAAGCCCCTGCGACTTTATTTCTTCAAGCGTTTGCGATAGCCGCTTTTCAAATTCGGCGAGCATAAAACAGTTTCAGTCAAACTGCGCCTGATGCAAAAACATCAATGCTCATCGAAAAAAGAGCGCGCCGAGCATGGCGAGCCCGATCACGGCGTAGAGCGCGTGGCACTGGAATTGGAATCGATCAACGGTCTGCGGGTCGAGTTGCCGGCGTAGCGCCAAGTTGGCGCGATATTTGGCCGGGAACAGGATCGTTGCCGACAGGAAAATCGCAACGATCCACCCGGCTGATTTTATGCGGTCTTGGCTTCATTTTTGAGGCTAGCCTTGTCGGTTGAAATGATTGGCCGGATCGTGTCGTGGAAAAACCAGTTGCGTGAATGTGAATAAGTGTTAATAAGTCCAGCGATCCGCCTTGACCTACGCTGAACTTCGCAGCCTCGCCCTGGCCGTTCTCGCGGCCTTCGTCGCAATCCTTTTCCTCAGTGGCTGCGGTACGACTTCGATTCACGCATTGCCGGCTTACGAAACGCCCATCGCGAAATCGGAGTTTCAAAATGTTCGAACGACCGCCTACACCCACACCGAGGCCGATCACACTCAATACGGTGCCCGGAACGCGCTCGGCGGCGAATTGCGCCCCGCCGGCCCGGCTTTTCGCCGAGCCGAAAATGTCCGGCGCGCCGGCGCAATCTCAGACAGCCCGGACGGTACGGATGTAATTAATATTTCGAACACCGACGCTAAGTTGGAGCCGTTCTCGATGGACAAACCGAAAAAAGCAACGCGCGTCACGACAACGGCGACAACGACGCGAGTCGCGAAGATAGCTACAACTCGCGGGGCGAAGCGCGCGGTCGCCGTCAGTAGCAAACCGCCGCAAATCGGAAGCGCGGCCGCTGATTGGTCGCGTTGGCCGATGGGAACGACGTTCCGCTTGTTATCGACCGGACAAATGTATCGTGTCGAAGATTACGGCTGGGCCTTGAGCGGCCGGAACACAATTGATCTCTACATGGCCAATCAGCGCGACATGAACGCGTGGGGCGCGCGCCAGGAGCCGATCCAGATTTTGCACTGGGGTGATCCGCAACAAAGTTTGCAAGCTCTCCACTCCCATCAGGACTACAGGCACATCAAACGAATGGTGCTTGAGCTCGAAGGCCGCGACCAGGAAGCCGCCGCGCTGCACTAAGTCCGAGTCGGATTGGCAGTTTTTAACTCTCGTTCCAGGTCAGCACGATTTTGCCGGAGTTGCCGGATTTCATCAGCTCGATCCCTTCCTTGAATTGCGTGCAAGGGAAGCGATGGGTGATGACCGGTGAGATATCCACACCGCTTTGAATGAGCGCGGTCATTTTGTACCAGGTTTCGTACATCTCGCGGCCGTAGATTCCTTTGATCGTCAATTGTTCGAAGACAACTTGATTCCAATCGATGGCGGCGCTGCCAGGCATGATGCCGAGCAGTGCGATTTTGCCGCCGTGAAACATGTTCGGCAAAATGTCGTCGAACGCTTTCGGATTGCCGGACATTTCGAGCGCGACGTCGAAGCCTTCTTTCATCCCAAGTTTCTTCATCGCGTTGGTCAGTTTTTCGGTGCGGACATCGAGGGCGAGATCGACACCCATTCTGTGGGTGAGATCGAGCCGATACGGATTCACGTCGGTAATGACGACGTGACGTGCGCCGGCATGTTTGCAAATTGGGATCGCCATGCAACCGATCGGGCCCGCGCCGGTGATAAGCACGTCTTCGCCAACGAGATCGAATGAAAGCGCAGTGTGAACTGCGTTGCCTAACGGATCGAAACAAGAAAGGACATCGAGTGGGATCGACGGATCGGCGTGCCAGCAATTTGATTGTGGAATCGCCACAAACTCGGCCCACGCACCGGGGCGATTGACGCCGACGCCTTGTGTATTTGGGCAGAGATGACGGCGCCCTGCCAGACAATTCCGGCAATGTCCACAGGTGATGTGGCCTTCGCCAACGACCAGATCGCCTTTGGCAAACCCTTTCGCGTGATCACCGACGCGATCGACCACTCCGACGAACTCGTGGCCGATCGTCATCGGGGTGGGGATCGTCTTTTGCGCCCAGGCGTCCCAGTTATATATATGTACGTCCGTCCCGCAGATGGAGGTTTTCAGAACTCGGATGAGGACGTCGTCGCTCTGGACGTCGGGGATCGGCACTTCCTGAAGCCAAAGACCCGGCTCAGCTTTTGCCTTGACGACGGCCTTCATCATTTCTTGCACGAACTAAAATTAAACGAATCGCGAAACCAGGAAAGCAGGAACTCCGTTCGACTTCGCTCAGGAGGAGTCTTGCGCGCCACGCCGTACTTCGAGATGATGGATGAAATGCCAGCGACGCTTGAGCAGGCCGCGTCGGAAACCGCGAGGCCGCGTTCCGTTTTCATTCCTCGGTTTATCAGCACACTCGTGCTTTGGTCGATCGCGCTCGCGATCGCGTTTTCGGGCTACGAAATTCTATTTTGGCTACTGATCAGCGCATTCGGACTGGTCGCGCTGTTGGAATTCTACCGCATGCTCGATCATGCCAGTCTGCCGAATTTCAAGATCACGGGATTGATCTGCGGCGCGATCATGCTGGCTGGAAGCTTTCATTATTTTTCGACGATCGGCCCTGCCGCCTCCTATGATTTCGAGCTGACCATCCTGCTCTTTTTTCTGCTGATGATGTTCGCGCGCCAGATGTTCGCGCGGCTGCGGCATGACGAGCCGCTGCAAACGATGGCCTACACGTTGTTCGGGTTATTATATGTGCTCTGGCTTTTCAATTTCACCACCAAAATTTTGTATCTGACTCCGCGCTCAAGCTTCGGCGCAGTGACGGGTCAATTTTATTGTCTCTACCTGATCGCGGTCACGAAATTCAGCGACATGGGCGCGTATCTGACCGGGAGCGCGATCGGCCGGCATTTAATGGCTCCGCAAATCACAGCAAGAAAAACGTGGGAAGGATTTTTCGGCGCGCTGGCGTTCGCGGTTCTGTGCAGCCTAATGCTGTTCAAGCTAATGCCGGAGCATTTGTCGATGTTGACCTGGACGCACGCGACGATTCTCGGATTGCTTCTCGGGTTCGCAGCCGTGATAGGCGATTTGGCCGAATCGGTCCTGAAGCGCAGCACCGGGGTAAAGGATTCGGGTGGATTACTTCCGGGAATCGGCGGCGCGCTCGATTTGATCGACAGCCTGCTCTTCACCGCGCCGCTTCTGTTTTTTTACTTACGACTTGTTATTCGCGTTCAATAATTGAGGGAGCGGCAAGCGGAAATGAAACGTAAACGCGTCGTAGTCTTAGGCGCGACTGGGTCCATCGGCGACAGCACGCTGAAGGTAGCCGACGACATTCCGGAACGGATGGAGATCGTCGGCCTGGCCGCAAACAGCAACGTTGAGAAGCTGGCGATTGCCGCGAACAAAACGCGCTCGAAAGCAGTTTGCCTAGTCGACGAACGCAAGGTCGACAGCTTGCGGTCGAAACTCGAATACGATCCGAAAATTTTCGTCGGCAAAGACGGTTTGCGCGAAATCGTGCGGCTGGAGGATTCCGACCTGGTGCTAATTGCGATTGTTGGGACGACGGGGTTGCATCCGGCGCTCGACGCGATTGAGTCCGGCAAAGATCTCGCGGTTGCGAGCAAAGAAATTCTGGTGATGGCGGGTGAAGCAGTCACAAGCGCGGCGCAGAAACGCGGCGTGAAGATTTTGCCGGTCGATTCAGAGCACAACGCCATCTTTCAGTGTCTCGACGGGCGCGCCGCGGAAGTGCGCCGGATTATTTTGACGGCCTCCGGCGGACCGTTTCGCGAAACGCGAACCGAACACCTTGAACATGTGACCGTCGAAGAAGCGCTCAAACATCCGACCTGGAACATGGGTCCGAAAATCACGATCGACTCGGCCACGCTCTTCAACAAAGGCCTCGAGATGATCGAGGCGCATTGGCTCTTCGGCGTAGAAATGAATCGCGTCGAGGTCGTGATTCACCCGCAAAGCATCGTGCACTCGATGGTGGAATTTGCCGACGGTTCAACCCTGGCACAACTGAGTTACTCGAACATGTGTTTTCCAATTCAATACGCGGTCACCTGGCCCGACCGTGTGCCAAACACATTGCCGCCGCTCGATTTTTCGACCTTGGGCAAATTGGAATTCGAGATTCCACGCTACGAAGATTTTCCGGCGCTCAATCTGGCGCGTCGCGCGGGGGAGACGGGCGGGACTTTGCCCGCGGTCATGAACGCGGCCAATGAAGTCTCGGTCGCAGCGTTTTTGGCCCGGCAGATCCGATTCCCGCAAATCTGGCAAACCGTTGTCCAGGTGATGGATCGACATCGCACCGTTGCACATCCCGATCTCGATGCGATATTGGCCGCCGATCAGTGGGCGCGCGGGGAAGCGGCCGCCGCGATCGGGACCAAATAATTTAGCGAGTGCAATGATTCTTCACGCCGGTCGCGTCATCCTCGTCATCTTCGAGGTCCTGATCATTTTCAATCTGCTCATCGTAGTCCATGAGATCGGGCATTTTCTGGCGGCACGCTGGCGCGGCCTTTACATTGAGAAGTTCGGCATTTGGTTCGGCAAGTCACTTTGGAAGAAGAAAATCAACGGCGTGCAATATTCGTTAGGCACGCTCCCGTTCGGAGGTTTCGTGGCGCTACCTCAACTCGCGCCGATGGACATCATCGAAGGCAAGGCGGACGTTGATCGCACTCAGCTTCCTCCCGTCTTTGCGCTCGATAAAATCATTGTGGCGGTCGCCGGACCGCTTTTCAGTTTCCTTCTCGCGATTGCGTTTGCGGCGATCGTGTGGGTCGTCGGTTACCCGGTGAACGAATCCGACATGACGACCACGATTGGCTACATCATGCCCGATTCGCCAGCGGAAAAAGTTGGACTGCGACCGGGCGACAAGATTTTGGAGGTGGATGGAAAACCGGTCACGCGCTTTCTCGGGATGAACGACAGTGTCAGTTGGGCGGTCGTTCGAAGCGAAGGCGAGACCATTCCGATCAAGTTCGAGCGCGGCGGGAAAGTCGAGACCGTTCAAGTCGAGCCTTACAAAGCGGCGACGCGCGGCTGGCGAAGAAAGAGTGTTCGACAATTGCTGATCCTGCCGGCCGAAACGGCGATCATCGACAAAGTGGAACTAAATTCACCCGCGGCGGCAGCTGGACTCAAGCCCCGCGACATCATTCGCGGATTCAATCAACAGCCCATCTACAATCCGATCGCGCTGCTCGAATATATTAGGAAGCATTCCGATGAAGCCTTGACCCTGGATGTGGAGCGCAAAGGTTCGCGATTCGAAGTGCAGGTAAGGCCGGCGCCGCTTCTGACTGAAGGAAAAATGCAGCCGCGGATTGGAATTCAATGGGACACGAGCGGGCAAATGTCGATCGCGCACCCGAGTCCGATCGAGCTCATTCACAATAGCGTGACCAGCACGTTGAATACGCTGGGCGCGGTTGCGTCGCCCAAGTCCGACGTGAAATTGCAGCATTTGAGCGGACCGATCGGGATCGGCCGAATTTATTATTTATTCTTCGTTAGCGAACGCGGCTGGCAGTTGGCGCTGTGGCTGAGCGTGGTCTTAAACGTGAACCTCGCGATCTTAAATATGCTGCCGATTCCCGTCCTTGATGGCGGACATATCCTATTCGGGTTGATCGAGTCAATTCGACGAAAGCCGCTCAACATGCGCGTGCTCGAATATGTGCAGGGCGCGTGCACAGTCCTGATCATTGGCCTCATCGTCTACATTACGTTTTTCGACGTGCAGGATTTGCCTTTTGTGAAGCATGCGCTCGATAAGTACGCACCACAATCGCAGCAGGCCAAGGATCGGGATGTGCCCTGATCGGATTGCGCCATCCGGGCGCAGCTCTTAGATTTCATTTATGAATCCGTCCATGACAACGACGGCCTTTGAGCTGCCGGGTTATCGCGTGGTAAAAACGTTCGGCGTGGTTCGCGGTATCATTGTGCGATCGCGCTCGATTATCGGAACGATCGGCGCTGGATTGCAGACGCTGGTCG
>Ga0306925_10002006_pt1 | contig 17198 bp, 16 predicted proteins | sample flu12Cox44000176_FD_203755 | JGI IMG/M metagenome (GOLD analysis project Ga0306925, IMG submission 203755) | Lab enrichment of tropical soil microbial communities from Luquillo Experimental Forest, Puerto Rico - flux8day.12C.oxic.44.000.176 (v2)... | ecosystem: Environmental > Terrestrial >... | reverse complement strand
ATGTCGACCAGGGACCGATCGGGCGCACCCCGCGGTCCAACCCGGCCACCTACACCGGCGTCTTCGACCACATCAGGAAGCTGTTCGCCGCCACCACGGAGGCGAAGATCCGCGGCTACCAGCCGGGCCGGTTCTCGTTCAACGTGAAGGGCGGCCGCTGCGAGGCCTGCTCCGGTGACGGCACCATCAAGATCGAGATGCAGTTCCTGCCCGACGTGTACGTGCCGTGCGAGGTCTGCCACGGCGCCCGGTACAACACCGACACCCTCCAGGTGCACTACAAGGGCAAGTCCATCGCCGAAGTGCTCGACATGCCGATCGAGGAGGCCGCGGTGTTCTTCGAGGCGGTGCCGGCGATCCACCGGCACCTGAAGACCCTCGTCGACGTCGGCCTCGGGTATGTACGGCTCGGCCAGCCCGCGACCACGCTCTCCGGCGGCGAGGCACAGCGCGTCAAGCTCTCCTCCGAACTGCAGCGCCGGTCCACCGGCCGGACCATCTACGTGCTCGACGAGCCGACCACCGGCCTGCACTTCGAGGACATCCGCAAGCTCCTCGGCGTCCTCACCAAGCTGGTCCAGGGCGGCAACACGGTGATCGTCATCGAGCACAACCTGGACGTGATCAAGTCGGCGGACTGGATCATCGACATGGGCCCCGAGGGCGGTTCCGGCGGCGGCACGGTCGTCGCCACGGGCACCCCGGAGCAGGTGGCCGCCAACGAGAAAAGCTACACCGGTCAGTTCCTCAAACCCCTCCTGTCATCGTCTCGCTAGCGGGCCGTACGAACAGATCGCGCAAACTAAGCGTGCACGATATGGCGAAAGCTAATCGTGCACGCTTCGCACTTTTCCCGCTGCCCCTTTTGTGTTCGTTCCTGATCATCAATGAACGTGCACGCTAATGATTCGCGTAACGCTCGGGCCTGAACGGGTCCCAGTCTAGACAGCATCGTTACGGGCTGGTTAAGTCGCTGCAACGAGACGCTGGCATTCCACTGGGAGGCACCCGTATGTCCCTGCTCAACCGTAAAACAATGGTTAAGGTCCCCGAAATCTTCCTGCTCTTCTGGATCGCCAAGCTGTGCACCACGTGTTTCGGCGAGGCTTTCTCCGACTACATTTTCTTCAACGATTACATCGGCCGGAATGCGGCGCTTCTCATGGGCCTGGCCCTGATTATCGTCTGCTACGCCTGGCAGATCTCGACCAGGAAGTACATTCCGCTGATCTACTGGCTCGCGGTGACCGCGGTGGCCATCTTCGGCACCATGTCCGCGGACTACCTGAACAAGAACCTGGGCATGTCGCTCTGGCAGTCCACACTGCTGCTGCTGGTCCTCCAGACGGCCATCTTCTACGCCTGGTGGAAGACCGAGGGCACCCTCGACGTGCACAGCATTACCACGACCCGCCGGGAGATCTTCTACTGGCTCACGGTCTACCTGACGTTCTCCCTTGGCACGGCGGCGGGCGACTTCGTGTCGGGGACGCTCGGCTTCGGCACCCTCGATTCGACCCTGATCTTCCTCGGGATCATCCTGCTGCCCCTGATCGGCTGGAGGTACTTCCACCTCAACAGCGTCTTCGCGTTCTGGTTCGCCTACACGATCACCCGGCCGCTCGGCGCCTCATTCGGCGACTACCTGGCGGTCCCGGCGCCCTACGGTGACGGGCTGCAGATCGGCACCGGCCCGATCAGCTTGTACTCAGGGATCGTGCTGCTGGCCGTCGTCGGCCTGATCGCCTACCGGTACCAGCGCGAGCAGCAGACGCAGCAGGCCGGGGAAGTCTCGGTCACAGCCGCCCCAACATCGTGATCTTCGTTACTCGCGGCTTGGGCGGATGCCAGTAAGGTAATGGCAGTTTCGCGGGAGCCCGGCAGGCCGCGTCAATGCCACGGGATAAACAGGATAAAGGAGTCCGCCATGCGCCGACTGATCCGGCAGCTGGTGCGCGTCCAGACGATAGCCTTGCTGGTCGTCGCGTGGCTGGTCGCCGCGCTCGGGCTTGGGCTGGCGACGGGCGCGGGCGCGGTGCCGACGGTGGCGCTGATGGCCCTGGGGCCGGTGCTTGGCTGCCTGCTGCTGGTGATCAGGCACAGCCTCGACCTGGCCGCCCGGATCGGCAACCTGGCCACCGAATCCCAGCGCACGCTCACCACCGTGCGCCGGGTCGAAGCCGGCTTCGGGACAGAGCTCAGGCAGACATTCCGCCAGCTGGAAGCGATGCAGAACCTCAGCGCCCTGCTGCCGGCCACCGACGTGCTGCCCGCCACCCGCGGCTGGGCGGCGTCGCCGGACCTGCTTTTGCTGCTGGTCGACCTGGTAATCACCGAACGGCCGTCGCTCGTCGTGGAATGCGGCAGCGGCGCGTCCACGCTGTGGCTCGCGCTGGCGATGCGGCGGTTCGGGGTCGACGGCCGGATCATCGCGCTCGATCACGACCCGGTTTTCGCCGGCAAGACCCGCGACTTCCTGGCCAGGCATGACGTCCGCGAACTGGCAGAGGTGCGCGACGCCCCGCTGGAGAGCTTCAGCCTTGATGGCGAGAGCTACTCCTGGTACGCGAGGCGGGCATGGGAGGACCTGACGGGGATCGATCTCCTGTTCGTTGACGGGCCGCCCGCGGCCACCGGCCACCAGGCCCGCTATCCGGCGCTGCCGCTGCTGAGCGGGGCGCTGAGCCCGGCTGTCACCGTCGTCCTGGACGACCTCGTCGTGCCGGACATGCAGAAAGTCCTGCAACTGTGGGGTGACGCGTACCCGGATTTCTCCTGCGAGATCCTCCCGCTGGAGAAACAGGCCGCGGTGCTGCACAGGAAGTAGCCGGACGCGCAGACTAGTGGCAGCGGGATTGCCGGTTCTGCGAGGTGGTCGTGTCTGGTCGCGAGGCTGATATTCCTGAGCTGGTCCCTGTCATGTCGCGCGGCAGGCACCGCAGCCCGCGCCGCGGGGCGTGTTTCATGGAACTGGCGTCCTACCTGGCGGGGGAGCGCTGGAGTGCGCACCCGGCCTGCACGTATCCGCTGCTGGCCGCGCTTGCCCGCGATGTCAACGACCACACCTGCGATGCCGACCTGGCGCGGCTGGCCGACCTGGTCCCGTCGGTAATCGGGCTGGCCGACGGCGACCTGCGGCTGGACGCGCGGATCGCGCTGTTGTGCGCGCGGACGGCGCTGCCGGTAGCGGCGGACAGCCGGCAGCCGGTCATGGCCACGTCCCTGCTGGCCTGTGAGCGGGTCCTGGTAGCCCTGGACGGGCGGCCGGAAGGCTCGCTGGAGGAGCAGAGCAGGGCCGCGCTGGCGCACGCACCGCGCGCCGCGCAGTGGGCCAGCGACTTCTTGGCCAGCCCCTCCGCCCGTGCTATCCCGCAGTCCCCGCGGGGATTCCGCCAGCAGCAGGCGCCTTTCATCGTCCACGCCGGGGTGCAGGCGATCGCGCTGGCGGTCATCCCGCGGCCCGGCCAGATGCTCCGCGGCCTGCTCGCCGCCGCGATCAGCGAGTGCGCCTCCCACGCGAGAACATAGCGGCATCGGTGATGTCGATAGCGAGGGTTCCTCTTCGTGTAGAGAGTGAAAGGCCGGCCCGGGCCGGCCGCCGAATCGAGGAGCGTCGATGAAGTACTACTTGCTTGCCATGCACCAGCCGGTCGGTGACCCCCCGCCGCCAGAGATCCTGGAGCCGATCATGAGAGATCTGGCTGTGGTGCAGGAGGAGATGAAGGCGGCGGGCGTGTGGGTCTTCGCCGGGGGGCTGCACGGCCCGGAGGCATCCACCGTGGTGCGGCTGCGCGACGGCGAGGTGCTCACCACGGACGGCCCGTACGTTGAGGGCAAGGAGCATCTCGGCGGGTTCGTCATCATCAAGGCGCCCGACCTGGACGCCGCGCTCGGGTGGGCTCGCAAGGAGGCCGAGGCCGTTCGGCTCCTGCCGATCGAGGTCCGCCCGTTCCAGGGCGAGGCTGGGGGCTGAGCAGCGCTGTGCGGGAGATGTCTCCCGCGGAGATCGCCCGCGTGTTCCGGGAGGAGTACGCGCGGGTGGTCGCCGTCCTGGTCCGCCGCTTCGGCGACATCGACCTCGCCGAGGAGGCGGTCCAGGACGCCTTCACCGCGGCCGTCGACCGCTGGCCGCGGACCGGGCCGCCGCCCAGCCCGGCCGGCTGGATCATCACTACCGCCCGCAACCGTGCGGTCGACCGCCTGCGCAGGGAGACCGGCCGCGAGGAGCGGCACGCCCAGGCGGCGCTGCTGTACCCCGCCGCCGACGACGCGCAGGACGAGGAGGGACCCGTGCGCGATGACCGGCTCCGCCTGATCTTCACCTGCTGCCACCCGGCGCTGTCCCCCGATGCCCGGGTAGCGCTGACGCTGCGGCTGCTCGGCGGCCTGACTGCCGCCGAGATCGCCCGCGCCTTCCTGGTCCCGGAGGCGACCATGGCCCAGCGGCTGGTCCGCGCCAAGCGCAAGATCCGCGACGCGCGCATCCCGTACCGCGTGCCGCACGACGCCGACCTGCCCGATCGGCTGCGCGCCGTGCTCGCCGTCGTGTACCTGATCTTCAACGAGGGCCATACCGCGAGCTCCGGCCCGGCCCTGGCCCGGGCTGACCTCACCGCCGAGGCCGTCCGGCTCGGCCGGCTGCTGGCCGGGCTGATGCCGGACGAGCCGGAGGTGCTGGGCCTGCTGGCCCTCATGCTGCTAGCCGAGGCCCGCCGGCCGGCCCGTACCGGCCCGCGCGGGAACCTGGTGCTACTCGCCGACCAGGACCGCGGCCGGTGGGACCGGGAGCTTATCGGGGAGGGCCAGGCGCTGGTCCGCCGCTGCCTGCGCGAGAACCGTCCCGGCCCGTACCAGATCCAGGCAGCCATCAACGCCGTGCACGCCGACGCGCAGACGGCGTCCGACACCGACTGGGGGCAGATCCTCGCGCTGTATGACCAGCTCATGGTCATCGCCCCGACACCGGTGGCCGCCCTTAACCGCGCCGTCGCCGTCGCCGAGACCCAGGGCCCGCAGACAGCGCTGGCCCTGGTGGAAGCGCTCGACCTGAACGGCTATCACGTCTACCACGCGATCCGCGCCGCCCTCCTGCGCCGCCTCGGCCGCACCACAGAGGCGGCCGACGCCTACGACCAGGCCGCTGCCCGCACCAGCAACGCCGCCGAGCAGGCATATCTGCGCGATGCTCGCGACGCCCTCGCTAGGCCGGCCGGGCCGGGGTGAACGTGATGCGGATCCGGTCGTAGGCCCGGGTGAAGGTGGCCGGGATGATCTGCGGCTCGCCGGGACAGGCCAGTTCCCAGTCCGGCATGCGCCGCAGCAGCTCCTCGAACAGGACGCGGATCTCGAGCCGGGCCAGGTGCGCGCCGAGACACAGGTGGCTCCCCGCGCCGAAAGCGAGGTGGCGGTTGCGCGGCCTCGTCATGTCGAGCGTGTCCGGGTCGGGAAAGACGCGCGGGTCACGGTTAGCCGCCCCGTACAGCAGGAGGACCTCGTCGCCGGCCTGGATCCGCTGGCCGTGCCGGTCATGGTCAACGGTTGCCGTGCGGCGCATGTTGAGGATCGGGGACACCCAGCGGATGAACTCCTCGACCGCGGTCGCGGCGAGCAGCCCCGGACGCTCGATCAGGATCCGCCGCTGGTCCGGCTGTAGGGCCAGCTCACGGATCATCGACCCGATGACCGTCCGCGTGGTCTCGGCGCCGCCGTCTAGGACGAGGATCGTCTCGTCCAGGATGCGCTTCACGTCCCAGCCTGGAGTATGGGCCCAGACCGAGATGAGGTCGTCGCACGGTTCAGCCCGTCGTGCCTCGATCAGCTCGATGGTCGCCCCCGCGAACTCCTGAATCACCGGAATGATGCCGGGGTGTATCACGTGCGGAGGGCCCTCCGGCGAGGTCTGCCCGGAAAGCATCATGGTCTGCTCGGACCAGTAGCGGACGCGTTCCCACAGCTCGGGCGGGTAGCCGAGCAGGTCGCTGATCACGATCGCGGGCAGCCGGGAGGCGATCGCCTCGATGGCCTCGCACTGTCCGAGCGGCGCGACGGCGTCGAGGATCCCGGTGACGATACCGCGCACGCGGCTCTCGTGGCCGCGCATGGCCCGCGGCGTGAACCGGCGGGACACCAGCCTGCGCTGCTCCTGATGCTCCGGGTCGTTCATGTTGATCATGGACATGTCCTCGCGCTGGTCGACGAGCGGGCGCGAGCCCTCGGACGAGGAGTAGCGGCCGATGTCCTTCTCGACGTCGAGGACGTCCTCGTAGCGCGAGATCACCCATAGCTTCTGGACGGGATCCCAGTAGAGCGGGGCCTCATCGCGCAGCCAGCGATAGGCCTGCCACGGGTCGACGTAGAACTCCGGGTCGAGCACGTTGATCGTGACGCTGGCCATCCGGCCGCCCCCTCGGGTCTGCGGAGTCGACGCCGATATTCTAGAACGTGTTACAGTCGGCGCGCGCAGATCAGGGCCGTCCCGGACGGAGGAGCGATGCCGGTATTCGCGGTCACCACAGCCAAGGGCGCGAACTGGGATCACGCCCGCGATATTCGCGAGCAGCCCCTCTGGGACCAGCACGCCGCCTTCGCCGACGACCTTGTCGACCGCGGTGTCATCATCCTCGGCGGCCCGGTCGGCAGCGATGCCGATGAGGATATTGCGCTCCTGGCGGTCCAGGCCCCCGATGAGAGCACACTGCGGTCGATCTTCAGCGCCGACCCCTGGGCGGTCCACCAGGTGTTCCGGATAAAGCAGGTATGGACCTGGGCCCTGTGGCTTGACGGGCGATCCCGCCAGGTCCTGCCCGCCGGGGATCCGCCCTCCTGACACGCGGCTGCCCGGCTAGCCGACCCTCAAGCTGGAAAGGCTTGCTGGAGCCGCACGGCGATCAGCTTCTCGACCAAAGGCGCCGGCAGAGGCTGGTCGATACGGAAGCGCAGGGCCCCTGATGAGGTTGAGTAACCCTCGAGCTCATCGTCGAGCTGGGCAAAGACAGAGCCGCTATGCGGCAGATAGCTCAGATGGTTCTTGAACGCGGCGAACCCGGCGATCGTCTTTCCCCGGACCTTGAAGGCCGGGAGTCCGTAGGAGATCCCCTGCTCGGCCTCGGGGAGGATGTCGAGGATGGTCTGACGCAACCGGGCCAGCGTTGTGCGCTTCGGCTCCTCCAGAGCATCGAGGTACTGATCGATTTCCTCAGCAGACACGGCCCCCATTGTGCTATTCGACGAGTCTCACCAGCAAGGACCGCAACCCGCGCAAGGAGCGTCCCCGCTGACCGCACGCGTGCCGCCCCCGCAGGGGGAATCGCCTGCGGGGGCGCCGAACCCAGGCGATCCGGGCATGCCCCAAGCCTGCTGCGAACGCCCGGTCATGCCGATGACCGGGCGTTGCGTCCTCGCATATCTATGCGCTGGATTGGATGTTCGCCGACGGTCGCCGCGACCGCCAATTCATCGTTTTCGTCCAGCGGGGAGCACGCCGAACGCCGATTACGCACTTGCCGCGGGCCTGGCCATTCGGACAGCGACGGCATGCATATCACCCGCATCTGGATTCACGCGGGGCATCGTGCCGCTCTCCGTCACCTCATTATCCCGAAGGCTAATTGTTCGACGTAAAGAATTTGTTCTATACACACCAAAATCCTTCGCGATCATGGGCCGCTCGTGCGCTAGGCCCGCAAGCGTGCTGAAGATCAGCTGGACCTAGACCTGGACCTGGAGGGACGCCTTCCTGGCCGACTGGCAGCGACTATGCGCCCTGCCGAAGCCCGCCCGACCAGCTGCCTCTGCGCCCGCGACCCGGGAGGAGCCCGCCTCGGCGCGGTCGGAGCCAGTATCACCCCGAGGCATCGGGCAGCAGCGCAATCCGCCAGAACCTGTTAACCAGACACCAGGACATAAAACAGCACAACACAATCAGTAACCAGCCTCGCTCACACCCTGAATCACCAAGGCTGATGCGGTGAGGGAGCGTCCATACCACAGGCGCCCACAGGGGAGGTGTGGGCATTCATCGGCGTACATGTGGCACGTGATATGCATTGCCTTCGGATTGCCTGCTGGTGTCGGCAGCTTTGGGTCGACAGGTGTCCCGCGTCATGCGAGCATGATGTTAGTCGTCGTGAGCAGGTACGGGGAGGACGCGATGGTACTGAGATGGATGTCTGGCAAGAATGTTGTGGACGACAGTACGTTTCTGCCAGGGAAGCTGCTTATCCTTGATGCATATCGTCCGGTACCCGTGCCCGAGAGTCTGCAGGTGTACCAAGTCTACAGCTCGGCCATGCGCCAAGTGCTGAAGCATATCGGCATCCCTGAACGACGTCCTGCCTCGGAATTCCCCGCCGTCAAAGTCGACGATGACAGCTATAGATCCGATCGCCATTGGCGCTTGCCAGTACCGCGTGGGTGGCGGAAGTCTGCAGGGTTCATATTTGTGGCAAATAACTCCGAGGCAACCTCGGGTTTTATTTACAGCTCACGGGTCGGGAAAGCCAAGCTCGACACCGGAACCAAAGTAAGTGTAAAAGACCCCACCGGAACAGTTCCTCTTGGTGTAGATGGACGGGCTAGCCTGAAGGTCGGATTTGTATTCGCCACCGATCCCGACTTGAAGGTTGAAATACTCACCGGCGAGGCCCTCGCAGAACATATGATCAGGAATCTGACTACCGATGTAGCCCCGGAGGACGACCCCGAGAATACGGATATTTCTGCGCGCGTAGCGCTTCAACTTCCAATGCTCCGTGACTCGCTTCCGCATGCGTACACACCGCCGTCAGACTGGACCATTACGGCAATGCAGCAGATAGTTCACGGCAACGAAGGCGATGCACTGACACTTGATCTAGACTTGGAAACACCGACGCCAGGCTCGGGCTACCTCGCAGTCAGCTTCACAGACCTAGCCGATCCTGAACGCGCTGAAACATCCGACGCTTGGGGAATCACCGTAGATGCCGAGCTCAGGATTTCAGCGCTCCCTGATCCGAGCGAGCTACCCCTCCCGCTCGCTGCATACGCATAACGACGTTCGGGACTCGCGGGGCTCTGCCAACGGGCGACAACAAGACAAGGTGCGTACGCCGCAGCGCACTGGAGGCGGCATGCGTGGATAAATATACGGCGCACGCCTCACAGAAACATCCTCAATGCCGCTGTCTGGCCGTCTGGATCCGCCGTCCCGAGTTGGGCCACGATTCGATCATGGCCGCTATCGCGGGACGTTGACCTGCTGGTTTGCGGTTCGCGGGGGCTGAGCTTGCGCACTAGGCGCGGTCCGTAAAGTGGCCGCTGCGGGCCCGCTGTTACCGGAGGGGTTCAGCCGATGCTGCCCGCAGCCGGGCTACCGATCCGGCTGCGACCAGGGCTGAGCCGACGGCGATCCTCGGCCTGCGCCGTTGCACGGACCGGGCCGCCCGCAGGACGCTGAAGGCGACGTCCGGGGCTTCGCTGGCGATCGCGAGCGCCGTCAGCCGCCGCGGGTGGCGCAGGCGCCACGGCACGCCAAGGACCATCCACACTACCGGGGAAACAGGTTCGAACCAGCGGAAGAACCGCGATACCCGGCGGGCTGCAGGTGTTTCCGTCACGGCGGCAGCCGGGGGGCCCTCTGCGGCAAGCTTGCGCAAAAATTCCCTTCGCTGCTCCTCCGTCCCGGCCAGCGCCGCGAGGTTCTCTAGCACTTCGGCCCCCGTCGGCGCTTCCGTGCCAAGGCCCCACGCCACCAGCCCGACGCCGGCAGCGCCTGCCCACTCCGCCAGGGCCCGCTGCCGCCGCCCGGCGGCCCAGTGCCCGGCCCCGGCGGCAACCTGGGTAACGACCGGAGCAACAACGGACACCCATCCGCGCGTCCCCGAGGGCCTGCCCCCGTCCAGAAGGGGCATAAAGGCCCGCCACAGCAGGGCCTTGCTGTCATCACGAGCCATCGCGCCATTGTCGCCCTGGCGACGCGTGCGTGCCAATACGCGCCGCAGGGCGGTCACGAGGCGGTCCGGCTGTGCTTGGGATGCCCTGCTCCGGGCTCAGCGGGGCAGTCACCAGCGCACTAGAGGCGCTGTATCCGTCGCGCACGTGCCCAAGACGTTCTAACGACAACTGACGTGCGCACTAGGATGGCCCAACTCGGGATAAATATACGGCGCACGCCCCACAGAAACATCCTCAATGCCGCTGTCTGGCCGTCTGGATCCGCCGTGGCCAAGAGCGGACCGTACTGTGAGACGTACGCGTTGGTGCGGCCACGTGTGCAGGATCATCGATGCAGCAGGAGAAGGCCAGTGCTTGACGACCTGGAGTACGAAGACAGCGAGTCTCCTGCTATCGGGCTCGTGCGCGCCGGAGTCCCGTGGGAAGACGTACAAGACCATATAAAGATCGCGCACCACCCGCTCCTGGTGCTGCCCGGAGGCAGCACCCAGTACGTCGGGGCCTACTGGACCGGCACCCAGATGGCCGTCACCGATGATCTCGGGTCAGATCAGGAGCAGGCGATCTGTGAATTCCGTGAATTCCTCCGTGAGCGCGGGGAGACATAAGACTCTGCCTGAACGGCAGAGTCCTTCTGGATAAAAGCCGTCCGTGGCCTGCACACAATCATCTGCCGCCGATAGCGCGTTCTTGTGGAAGCAGGCGCCGCTAGCCTGAGGCATGATCACATGCGTGGTTGAGTACGTCATAGATCCGGCGAAGATCGACGCCTTCGAACGCTTCGGCCGCCGGTGGATCGAGCTGGTCGATTCACATGGCGGCATGCACCACGGCTACTTCTTGCCGGCCGAGGGGGCCAGCGACAAGGCCCTGGCGCTGTTTAGCTTCCCCAGTCTCGCCGCCTATGAGCAATACCGGACCCTGTTCGGCAGAGACCCGGACTTCATTGAAGCGGACCGCATCAGGGACGACAGCGGCTGCGTGCTCCGTTACGAGCGGACCTTCATGCGGCCCTTGCTGCCTGGTGACCGAGCTGGGTAAGGAACCCACCAGGGACCGTTTAGGCGGCGGGCACTCTCGTGCCGCGGTGAAGGCGCCCTAACGCCCGATTCCGCCAGGCCGCCCGGCCTGCGGTCACTTCCGGCCACCCAGCGCATGGTCAAGGCGCCTGCAGGCTCACGCACTCGCATACCACCGGGCCGGACGCGCCGGCTCCCGGGAATGACCGCGCGCCGTCAGCGGCTGACACTGCCAGGACAGGACGCACGGCCTGGCGCTCACCGCGCCACGCCCGACAGCGCACCCACGTGCAGTAAACGACAACCTGCGGTCAACACCAGAGAGCGCCCCATGACCAGCCGAGATGCCCGCCCATGCCCCGATTGCCTGCTGCGCTTCAGTTCCCGCCGGGACCTGGCAACCCACCGGCAGGAGGCCCACCCGCACACGCGGCCGCCCCGGCGCGACCGGTTCGCGCGGGAGCTGCGCGTCCTTTTCCGGGAGCTGTCAAAGCTGCCAGCCCGATGATCGGTGAATCGCCCGGCGAGCCCGGAGACCCGGTTTGCTGTCAGCTGGCCTCGGTGAGGCCGGTGTTCTGACGGTAGGAGGCGGTCTGGAGTTCGCCGCGCGGGATGTCGCCGCAGGCCTGGGAGAACCGCCGGTGGTTGCGCCAGTCCACCTATTCAAGGGTGGCAATCCCGGCCTCCTCAGCGGTCCGCCACGCAGCGCAGAATCCCCAGATCTGGACAATCAGCGCCTAGAGGTGGATTCAGCCAGCGTCCACCCAGATCGGCGGCTACGGGCGCGCCGTCCTTCGTTCGCGGGCAGGTAAAGGACAGCGAGCCCTCGCCACTGCCTGTGGGGACTCCCTGAATGTCTTCGTCAGCGTGGAACGGGCATACCTGCCGGGAAACGGTCATGATCACGATTTTCCTTGCTCGCAGACCCCATATAGAAGGGCGATGCCCGGAATACCAGCACGGACCCTACCCGCCACGCGCCGGCAGAGGGCGCACCTCACTCTCATGACCGCTGCGAGCGCGCAACTTGCTGGTGGTATCGGCTGGTTGCCATCAGATGCGAACGCGCACGACGATGACTCACATGGCAACGGTGTACCGCCGCCCGGCAGGCGTCATGCGGCATAGCGTCAAGCCGCAGCTGGCCAGCTGGGACCGGGCAGCGCATCCCAGCCAGGTGAAACTGGCTCGCTTCCTGGCGCACGTGGACGTCATAGCGGGGCCGGTGCTGGCGACTGTGCGCGGACGCGTTGCGGCCGAGCTGATCGTAGGGTTCGGCGATGGCGTCTCACTGACTGATGGCGGCCATGACCTGGACAACTACCTGTTCCCAGTCGCTCAGCGGCTAGGCCCGGAGCGGGTGGCGGCTGTCTTCGGCCGCAAGATCCACGGGCCGTCGTCACTAGCGGTGGGACCCGCCCAGCCAGCTACGGGCAGGGCCACCCCGCAGTTCTCGACCCGGATGGCAGGGTCTTGTTTGCGCAAGGAGTGGAAACAACGGCTCCACGATCGGCTTGCGGTGCAGGCGGCCACCATCGATCCGGGCCCGGTCGGGCTGGCAATCGCGCTGACGACTGGGCCGGGCCGCAACTGGGCCAGCCTCTGGAAGCCGCTCATCGACGCGTTCGGCCCCGTGCTCGGCGAAGACCCCGCCCGGCCGTTCCACCCGCACGATGACCGTATCGTCAGCCTGGACCTGCATCACACCATCGACACCGGCATCGCCCACGACGTGATCATCGACGCCTGGTGGACATGCCTCTAGCTACCCCCGCCGCCTCTCGCCGCATGCCATAACGAGGCCGGTCGTGCCGCTGACGGGACGAGCGCGGATCCGTCAGCGCGCTGCATCGCGGTGGATTGGGCCGCCGTTGCCGGGAAGCTCGATGCGTCTTGTGCAGGGTTTCACAAGCCGCTTCCGCGGAAACGCGCTCACATGCCGCGCACCGGATGCGTTCGCCGCCGGCCGGACGTGCTCGGACCGGCGGCCCGCACCACGGTCCGGCCCGGGGATGGGCTCTGGCACACTGCGGGTATGGAAGCTGGCCTGCGGGTTCACCAGGGCGGCAGCGGGGAGCCCGTGCTGCTGCTGTTGCACGGCCTGGGCGCTACCGGCGACGTGTGGCAGGGCTGGCGGCCGCTGCTGGCCCAGCGGTGGCCAGGGCGCTGGCTGGCGCCGGACCTGCCCGGTCATGGCGGCTCGCCGCCGCTGCCGGACTACACCTTCGCCTCCCTGGCCGCCGCGGTCGCCGACATCGCCGGCACCGGTGCCCCCATCGTCGTGCTGGGACACTCACTCGGCGGGGTCGTCGGCCTGGCCCTAGCCGACGGCGAGTTCGCCGTGCCAGTGCGGGCGGTCATCGGCCTGGGGATCAAGGTCGCCTGGACCGGGGAGGAACTGGACCGTGCGCGGGCCGCGGCGCGCCGGCCGTCGGCCTGGTTCGCCTCGCGCGATGAGGCTGCCGCCCGCTACCTGCGCATCTCGGGGCTGGCCGGCCTGCTGGCCGCCGATGACCCGGCCGTCGATGCCGGCCTGCGCGAGCAGCACGGGCGCTGGCGGCTGGCGATGGATCCGGGCGCGTTCGCCGTCGGGGCGCCCGACATGGCGCAGTTGCTGGCCCGCGCCCGGGTCCCGGTAACCCTGGCCCGCGGTGAGCACGACCCCATGAACACCGGCGAGCAGTTCACCCGGCTGGGCGTCCCCGCGGTCACGCTGCCGGGCCTGGGCCACAACGCACACGTCCAGAGCCCGCACCTGTCGATCACCCTCCTCGACCCGCATCGATACACCATTCCAGCGTCACGTTGAGTGGCGCGGGAGGTCAAGGAGAGCACGAGGGGTCCCGCCTTACCCGTGCGGGCCTCGGCCGGTTCATCGGTCGCGGTCCGGGATCGGCTCGGCGAGTGCCGCCCGCCAGGCAGGTGCCTGGAAGGGGTCGGCGAAGTACTGGGTCTCGTGCGTTACCAGGTCGCCGGTGAACTCCATGACGCTCACCGAGTAGGTGGGCACGCCGTCATAGGTGATCACGCACTCGCTCACCCACAGGCCGCCGCCGCCCCCGATCCGGAGGATGGTGAAGTGGCGCTCGGCCGGGTGCCCGCCGCGTTGCGCCTGGATCTTTGACCGGCCCCGGAAGCGCTCCCCGGACTGCGGGTAGTCCAGGACCGCGTCTTCAGCGTAGATAGCGTGCTCAGTGTCGGTGTCTCCGTCCTCGGAGGCCTTCCAGTGCTGCTCCAGACGGGCCCGGGTCCTGGCGTCACGATCCGTTGCGCTGCTCACCACGGCCACGTTAGCCGGCGGGCATCTCACTGCTGCGCAGCTCAGCGTCCCGGGGCCGAGGACGAGCCAGAACAGGACATTCGGCGGGCAGTACACGGCGCATCAAGCGCGATTGTCATCCGCGCCGAGTCGGCGTTCCGTGCGGCGCCCTACTGGACGCCGGGGTGCGTACTATAGGCACATGGGCCGGATAATAGGGAAAATTCTCGGTGCGATCCTCGCCATATGGGGCATCTTCGCGGCCATCGGCTGGTTCTCCGCAATGCTCAAGACGTTCGTGATCGTCGGCCTGATCGCGGCCTTCGTCTTCATCGTTGTGTGGCTGCTGGCCGGGCGCCGCCGCCAGGTCTGACGACAGTCAGGTAACGGTGCGGGCAGCGGCGCCAGCCGCCTGCTGTGCGCTGCCAATCACAAACCAGGTCACCTGCGGTATCGCTCCGAACCTCCAACTAGCGCAATCTGTGCGGCCTGTGCTGTCAGCAACCGCTGCGACCTGACGCGCATAAGGCGGGCCACGTACTGGCTGGCCTGGCCTGCCACGTCGCAGTCAAGCCGGGGATCCCGGCGGCTGGCCACCCGGCTCGTGACCCGGCGCTGCCGCGGCACAGCTGAGAGGGCGTGACGCTGACGGTCAGGCCAGGTGCTGCACGAACCAGTCGCGGGCGAGGCCGCTCGCGGCGGCGAACCCGGCCACGTAGGCGTCGAAGTGACCGCCGGGCAGGACGATCAACTGCTTCGGCTCATGGGCGTGCCCGAACGCGGCGGTCGCCAGTTCAGCCGGGACCAGGTGATCGCCGAACGCGACCAGCATGAGCAGCGGCGTCGGGCTGATGTAGGGCAGATAGCTGGCCGGCTCGTACTCGGTGAACATTTCCACGCTGCGCAACGTCACCTCGTTACGCCAGGCGGGCGCGAGGTTCTTGCCGGTCTCGGTAAACCACTGCCAGGAGTCCGGGGTGGGCAGCGCCGACGGCGCGAGCGGGTCCTCGTCTACCACCGGGACCATGGCGGGCGGCTCACCGTGGAAGCGGGCAAGCCGGTCGGCATCGAACTGCTCCCGCAGGCCGGCGATGAAGTCCGAGCGGACCAGTGCCCGCAGGTTGTCGTGCCCGCTCGCCAGCGGCACCTGGCTGACCACCGCCTTGACCCGCCGGTCGATCGCGGCGACCACCATCACGTGCCCGCCGGAGTAACTGCTGCCCCAGATCCCGATCCGCGCCGGGTCTACTTCCGGCAGCGTGCTGGCGTAGGTGATCGCATGCCGGTAGTCGCGGACCTGGGCCCACGGGTCGATCTCCTGCCGCGGCTCGCCATCACTGGCGCCGAAGCAGCGGTTGTCGAAGACCACCACGTTCAGGCCCGCCCCGGCGAATACCTCGGCGAACTTGTCCAGGTACATCTCCTTGACCGCGGAAAACCCGTGTGCCATCACCACCGCCGGGGCAGTCCCGGCCGCACCCTGCCCGGCGCCGCCCGCAGGGTAGAACCAGCCGCGCAGGGTCGTGCCCTCCGCATTGAACTCGATGTCACGCCTGGTCATCACAGCCTCCCCTCGCCGGGCGAACCTCCTGACACGACCATAACCAGGACACGGGGCCCGGGGCTAGCGCACGCTGATCCCGCGGACCGCAAACGCTCCGCCGTCGGCCGAAGGCCGCGGCCGCTCCGCTCGGCCGGTGCGCTCGGCCCCTGAACTTGACTGCTTGACTGAACGCGCGGCAGCCGGGGAAGGTAGGCACGGCGGGTCGCTGCATTTCGAAATATTTCGCTGACCGGTGCCGGATGCCTGCCCGGCGAGCGAGTCGAACGAATGTGAAGACGAAAGAGGACCACATACGATGACGACCCTCCACGTGGCGACGAACGGCGCGGATCTCGCGGACGGCTCCGCGAGCCGCCCGTTCCGGGCGATCAACCGTGCGGCGGAGCTCGCCCGACCGGGCGACACCGTGATCGTCCACGGGGGCGAGTACCGGGAGTGGGTGCGACCGCGGTGTGGCGGGCTGAGCGCGGCGCGGCCCATTACCTACCAGGCCGCGCCCGGTGAGCATGTCGCGATCAAAGGGTCGGAGCCGGTCACGGGATGGGAGCGGGAGCCGGGCGGCGGCGCCGCGGGCACCGTATGGCGGGTGTCGGTGCCCAATGCGCTCTTTGGCGACTGGAACCCCTTCGCCGAGGAGGTCGCGGGCGACTGGCTCCTCGAGCCCGGGCCACCGCTGCGCAAGCACCTCGGCGACGTCTACCTGAACGGGCTGAGCTGCTACGAAGTCGGCACGCGGGACGAGGTGACCGATCCGCCGCTGCGGACCGAGGTCCTGGACCACTGGACGGGTGCGGCGGACCACGTGCGCAACCCCGGGCAGACCCGGCTCGTCTGGTACGCCGAGGTCGGCGAGGGCACGACGACGATCTGGGCGAACTTCCAGGGCGCCGACCCGAACGCCGAGCTCGTGGAGATCAACGTGCGCCGGTCGGTGTTCTTCCCCGTCGAGCACCACGTCGACTACGTCACGGTGCGCGGCTTCGAGCTCGCGCAGGCAGCGTGCCCGTGGGCCCCGCCCACCGCCGACCAGCCCGGGCTCATCGGCCCCAACTGGGCGAAGGGCTGGATCATCGAGGACAACGTGATCCACGACGCGAAGTGCTCCGCTGTCTCGCTCGGCAAGGAGGCCTCGACGGGCCACAACTACGCAACGCTGCGCGGCGACAAGCCCGGCTACCAGTACCAGCTCGAGTCAGTGTTCGCCGCCCGCCAGATCGGCTGGGATCGCGAGCACGTCGGCTCGCACGTGGTCCGGCGCAACACGATCTTCGACTGCGGGCAGAACGGCATCGTCGGCCACCTCGGCTGCGTCTTCTCGACGATCGAGGACAACCACATCTACAACATCGCGATCAAGCGCGAGTTCTACGGTCACGAGATCGCCGGCATCAAGCTGCACGCCGCGATCGACGTTGAGATCCGC
>Ga0306925_10002001_pt1 | contig 17213 bp, 13 predicted proteins | sample flu12Cox44000176_FD_203755 | JGI IMG/M metagenome (GOLD analysis project Ga0306925, IMG submission 203755) | Lab enrichment of tropical soil microbial communities from Luquillo Experimental Forest, Puerto Rico - flux8day.12C.oxic.44.000.176 (v2)... | ecosystem: Environmental > Terrestrial >... | reverse complement strand
CTCGCCGAGCTGCAGCTGCCCGAGGCGGGCACCGTGACCTGGCAGGAGGAGCTCGCGTCGGTGTTCGGGTCGGTGCATGACCTGCTGCTCAAGCACCCCGACGTCGCCGTGATCGCGGCGCGGCAGCCGGTGGCAGGGGAGGCCGCCTACCGGGGCGCCGAGGTCGTCCTGGATGCGCTGCGCCGCGGGGGGATCGAGGGTGAGCCCGCCGCCAGCGCGTTCGCCACGCTGTTCGCCTACACGATCGGGTTCGTGCAGCAGCAGCTGCTGTCCTCCGCCCCCGGCAGCCTGGGCCGCCGGCACGAGGTCCTGGAGCGGCTGCCGCGCGAGGATTTTGACAATCTCAGCCGGCTCGGCGCCGTGTTCTTGCTGCGCAGCTCCGACCGGCACTTCCGGGACGGCCTCGACCTGATCATCAGCGGCCTGGAGACCAAGGCCCGGACCAGGGCGGAAGGGCCGTTACCCGGCCGGGCCGCTGCCGGCGGCGGGCGGCCTGGTTCAGCAGGGCCGGTTGAGCCCGGCGGCTCCGGGCAGGAAGGTAGCCGGCGCAATCACCGCGTGAGCCGAGCGCAAGGACCACCATGACTCCCGCCTCCACCGCACCGGCTGGCTCGTGGATCGATGCGATCACCCCCGGCTGGCTGACCACGGTGCTGCGCGCCGCCGCGGTGACCCAGGCAGCGGTACGGGACATCGAGACCCGGCCCTTGGGGGTGGCCAGCGCCGCCGGGGACCTGGCCCGCCTGTCGCTGGCCTACGAGCCGGCGCGGCCGCCCGGCCCGGCGACGATCATCGCCAAGGCACCGGGATCTGGTCCGGTCCAGCGCGCGATGGAGGCGGCGATGGGGCTATTCGCCCGCGAGCGGTACGTGTACGCCGAGCTGGCCAGCGCGCTGCCGGTGCGGCTGCCCCGCTGCTACTACCCCGGCGACCCGGGCAACCAGGAGCCCATGCTGCTGGAAGACCTGCGAGCGCTGCGAGCCGGCGACCAGGTCACCGGGCTGGGCCGGGCCGACGCGGAGCGGCTGATCGATGTGCTGGCCGGCTTGCACGCCGCATACTGGGAAGCCCCCCCGCCGGGCGGTGATGCCAGCCGCCTGATCAGCTGGGCCGACCCGGCCCTGGGCGCGATGCTCACCCAGCTGGTCACCAGCGGCGTGGCGGCGCTGCGCCAGCGCTACGCCGAACGGGTCCCGGCGCCGATCCTCACCGCCATCGCCGACGCCGCCCCCAACTGGGCAGATGTCCTGCGGCGCTGCGCCGACGGCCCGCAGACCTTCGTGCACAACGACTTCCGGCTCGACAACATCTTCTTCCAGCCAGACGGCGAGCCGGTCGTCATCGACTGGCAGCTGGCCGGCCGCTGCCGGGGCACCCAAGACCTGGCCTACCTGCTGTCGGGCAGCATGCCCACCGACACGCTGCGCGACTGCTGGGATGTGCTGCTTCGCCGCTACCACGCGCGGCTGTCCGCCGACGGCGTCCGCGGCTACGACCTGCACCAGTGCCGGTTCCACTACCGGCAGAGCCTGCTCTACACCCTGGCCCCGGGAATCGCCATGCTCGGCCAGATGCAACTCCGCGGCGGCGACGCCCGCGGGCTCGCCGACACCCTCGTCCTGCGTACCCTGACCCACGCCAGCGACCTGGATGCCTTCGCTACCCTGTGACCACAAGCACCCGCCCCGCCTCGCCGGCCCCGGGCAGCATACCCGCGGTACCCCAGGGCCCAGAAACCGGCCCGCTGCCTGCAGCGCGGGCAGGTCAGGCGCGGGCGTCAACTCGAGAGTGACGCCCCTGGCAATCCGACGTCACGGGCCACGGCGATCCCGCCGGGCCCAGGCGGCCAGGTTCGCGCACAGCGCCCGCATCAAAGCCACCAGGCCCGCAGGCCCGGCGCTGACCGCAGGGAGGGCGTGAACGTCGTCAGGACCCGCCGGAAGGCAAGCTCAGCGCCGCGAACAGCCCATGCCCGGACGCCGACACGGTAGCCGAGATCTCACATATGGCAGGCCATCACGCTATGAAGGCTCAACACCACGCCGATCCGCGGGGCGCCCCAGACCGCTCGGCTGGCGATCAACCAAATGAGCTGGGCCCACCCGGCGCAGGCACAAGAATCTCTCCGCCGTGGGCAAAGTGCGCCATCATCCCATAACTGTGCCCGCTCGTCCAAGCCCCGATGCATGTCACCGGGCAACGCTGGACCAATCCCGGAGGGAAGGAGATCGTCCTGTGGGGCGGCAACACCGGCGGCCTGGTCTCAAACGCGCAGCACCCGGATGGGGTAAACGTCGCCGGTCACGGCGCTCGCCAGGCAGACACTATTCACTGAACAAAAGCGCATACCCAAATTGAGGAAAGTCTTGGGCGGTGGCCTCCATGACCGATGGTGGTTCTTCCCGGCCGAGCGTGACTGCGCCCCTGGTCGGGCGTGATAAGGACGTCGAATTCATTCGCTCGTTCGTAAGTCAGGCCGCCATCCGGGGCGGCGCGCTGCTCCTGTCGGGCGAGATCGGCGTCGGCAAGACGGTGCTCTTGGAGGCCGCCGCGTCGCACGCGACGGCGGTCGGCATCCGGGTGCTGCGCGCTGCTGGCGCGGAGTTCGAGGCCGGCGTCACCTTCGCGGCGCTCAACCAGGTGCTGTATCCGCTCCTCGACGAACTCCCTTGGCTGAGCGAGGCGCACGGCCGTGTGCTGAGCGTCGCCGTGGGCTCGGGCGACGGGCCGCCGCCCGATCAGCTGACGGTATCCAACGCGGCGCTCACCCTGCTCGTCAGGGTCGGAACTGCCCGTCCGTTGCTGGTAATCGTGGACGACATCCCGTGGGTAGACCGGTCCAGTGCCGTCGTGCTGGGGTTCGTCGCCCGCCGTCTCACCGGCAGCCGGGTCGGGTTCCTCGCCGCATCCCGGTCCGGGGAGGAGAGCTTCTTCGACCAGGCAGGCGTGCCGGGGTATGAATTGCAGCCGCTCGACGACGCGGCTGCGATCGCCCTGATAACGGATCGCTTTCCTGCTTTGGCGCCGCGGGTGCGCCAGCGGCTGCTGGCCGAGGCACAAGGCAACCCGCTGGCCTTGCTGGAGCTGCCGGTGGCGCTCACCGGCCGGCAGCGCGCCGCGTTGGGGCCGCCGCCCGCGGTCCTGCCACTCACCCGGCGTCTGCAATCGGTATTCGTATCACGGGTCAGCTGCCTGCCCGCCACGACCCGTCACCTGCTGCTGCTGGCTGCCCTGGACGGAACCGGGGACCTTGGCATTCTGGATGCCGCGGCCGAGCACTGCGGGCTGGGAGACCTCGCCCCGGCCGAACGGGCTCGGCTGGTGCACGTGGACGGGGGCACCGGCCGGCTGGTGTTCCGCCATCCGCTGACCCGGTCCGCTGTCGTAGAGCTGTCGACCAGCGACCAGCGGCGCTGCGCCCACAGGGCGCTCGCCCGCCAGCTCCCGGACCAGCCTGAGCGCCGCGTCCGGCATCTCGCCGAGGCGACCATCGAGCCGGACGAGCAAGTCGCCGACATGCTCGAGCAGACCGCGCAGTTGACGCTGCGGCGCGGCGACGGCGCCGGCGCGATTGGCGCATTGCTTCGCTCCGCGGAGCTGAGTCCGCTCGGTTCGGAGCGGAGCCGCCGACTGGCCGAGGCAGCCTACCTGGGTACGGATGTGACAGGTGACGTGCGCACGGCGCCGCAGTTGCTGGATCGTGCTCGCCAGGCCGACCCCGATCGGGTCGCATCGCTGGCCGCCGCGGTCGCGGCCTCCTCTTACCTGCTCAACGGCTACGGCGACATCGACACCGCCCACCGCCTGCTCGCCGGCGCTATCGAGATGAACCAGGGGCCCTACGACGCGGGCGACCACACGCTTATCGAGGCCCTCTATACCCTGCTCCTGGTGTGTTTCTTCGGGGGGCGCGCGGACCTGTGGGAGCCCTTCGACCGGGTAATCGGTCAGGTAACGCCGCGTGTCCCCGAGGTACTCCAGGTGCTCAGCAGGACCTTCTGCGACCCCGCTCGTACGGCGCTGCCGGCTCTTGGCGAGCTCGACGCCGCTATCGCGGGCCTGGGCGGTGAGGCCGACCCGGTGCATATCGTGCGGGTCGGCATCGCGGCCGCTTATATGGACCGGCTCTCGGGCTGCCGCGAGGCGTTGTGGCGCGTGGTCCGGGACGGACGGGGCGGCGGTGCGATCACCTCAGCGATCGATGCGCTGTTCCTGCTGGGCAATGACTGCTTCCTGGCGGGTCAGTGGGACGAGGTACTGCGGGTGTGCGATGAAGGCCTGCGGCTGTGCGACGCCTACAGCTACCGGGTACTGACGTGGCCCGGGCTGTTCCTGCAGGCGCTGGTCAGTGCCGCGCGCGGTGACGCCAGCCGGACACGGGCGCTGACCGACCAGATGACCGGGTGGGCAACCCCGCGACGGGTCGGCGCGGTCCAGGCCTACGCCTCGCACGCCAGGGCGCTCGCGGCGCTGGGGCACGGTGAGTTCGAGAGCGCCTATCAGCACGCGACCGCGGTCAGCCCGGCGGGCATGCTCGCGTCACATCGCCCGCACGCGCTGTGGCTGATCATGGACCTCACCGAGGCCGCCATGCGAACCGGCCGGCAGGCCGATGCAGCAGCCCACGTGGCCGCCGTGCGCGAGGCCGGGATCGCTGCGATCTCGCCGCGGCTCGCCCTGATCACGGGCGGATCGGCGGCCATGGCGGCCCACGGCGGTCACGACTGCGACCTGTTCGAGGAGGCGATCGCCATCCCAGGCGCCAGCCGGTGGCCATTCGACCTGGCCCGGATCCAGCTTGTCTACGGCGAGCGGCTGCGCCGCGCCAAGGCCACCACCCAGGCACGCCAGCACCTGACCGCCGCGCTTGACGCGTTCACCCGGCTCGGTGCCCGACCCTGGGCGGCGCGAGCTGGCCACGAGCTACGGGCCACTGGTTTGTCCCTCGGGCAGGCCTACACCGCCGGGCCGGCGTCGCTCACCCCCCAGCAGCGCGAGATCGCCACGCTCGCCGCCGCGGGCCTGACCAACAAGCAGATCGGAGAACGGCTCTTCCTGTCCCCCCGCACCATCCAAACCCACCTGTACCAGATCTTCCCGAAACTCGGTATCACCTCACGCGCGGCCCTCCGCGACGCGCTGACAACCTCGCCCGCCGGATAACGCATAAGGCGATCAAGACCACGCGCCCCCGACAACCGGCATGCACCCAAGGCCGGAGGCGGTGCCCTGGCGCGGACCTGCCAGGCAGGGCCGACGGCAGGGCTGGATATTGCTGGCGCGCCCGGACGGGACCGCTGAGTCCCACGGCTCCAGCTGCGGGGACCTGCGTCTGGGCGCAGCTCAGAGGCATCCAGGTCAGCAATGCTCAGATCCAAGCCAAATGGCTGAATCGGCCTGACCCGGCACCGGCCTACCGTGGCCGACATGCCCCAACCGCTCCCGGAGGAAGAAGATCATCATGAGTACAGGCTCAGCCGCGGCGAACGTGGTTTTGGTACACGGCGGTTTCGTGGACGGATCCGGCTGGCGGGCGGTCCACGACCTGCTCACCCAGGACGGCTGCCACGTCGCCGTGGTGCAGAACCCGACCCTGACGCTGGAGGGCGACGCCGCCGCGGCCCGGCTGATCATCGACGCGCAAGACGGCCCGGTCGTCCTGGTCGGCCACTCCTACGGCGGCGCGGTCATCACCGAAGCCGGCACCGACCCCAACGTGGCGGCGCTGGTCTACATCGCCGCGTTCGCACCAGACAAGGGCGAGTCGGTCAACACGCTCCTCGGCACCTTCCCGCCCGACGCGCCGCAGCCGCCGATCCTGCCGCCCCAAGACGGGTTCTTGTTCCTGGACCGGGACAAGTTCCACGCCTCCTTCGCCGGCGACCTGCCCGCCGCCGACGCCGCGTTCATGGCCGACTCCCAGGTCCCCTGGGGCGTGGACGCCCTCGGCGAGGCGATCACCGACCCCGCCTGGCGGGCCAAGCCAAGCTGGTACCTGCTCACCACCGAAGACCGGATGATCCCCCCGCCCGCCCAGCACGCCATGTCCGAGCGGACCGGTGCCACCACCGTCGAGGTGGCCGCCAGTCACGCTGTCTACGTGTCGCAACCGGCCGCAGTGGCCGACCTGATCAAACAGGCCGCAACCGCGGTCGCCGCGCGGTACTAGCCACAGCTGCCTTCCGCGGCGCCGATAACGGCCAGATATCCCGGACCGCGGCTACGCGCTCGTCGGCCCGGCCGCGGTCGGGCACCTGGCCAACTGACGCCAGCAGAACTCAGACCGCCCCCCGAGAAGGCAGACAGGAAGGCAGGAAGAACATGTCCGCTTCCGCTGGATTGCAGAACCTCGCACCCAAAAGCGCTCATGCCAGCATCGCAGGCGCAGAACCGGCTGATGAGGCCAACCAGAGCGCCCGGGCGGGGCAGATGATCCACCACAGCTGGTACCGCAGCGTGCGGACAGGAGGCCAAAGAGCCGCCACGCGGCCTGCTCAGCCAATGGTCACGGGGGCCGCCGCCGGCGACGACTGCGATGCGCTCGTCGTCGGCGGCGGGCCGGCCGGGGCGGCGGCCGCGGCGCGGCTGGCCGCGCGGGGCTTCACCGCGATCGTGGTCGACCGGGCCACCTTCCCGCGCGACAAGGTATGCGGGGACTTCGTCGGCCCGGCCGCGCTAGCTGAACTCGCCGACCTCGGCGTGACCGGCACCGAGGCGTTCGCCGCGACCAACACCGTCGGCGAGTGCGCGCTGCACGTCGACGGGAACCAGCTCGGGGTGCTGGCGATCCCGCAGGTGGGCGGGCTGCCGGCCTACGGCCGGGTCATCCCCCGCCGGTACCTGGACGCCTGGGTCCTGGACGCGGCCCGGCACGCCGGAGCGACGGTGCTAGACGGGCGGAAGGTGACCGCCATCGAGCGGGCACCCGATGCGGTGACCGTCCGGGGCCACAGCGCGGCGGGCCCGTGGCAGCTGCGCACCCGGCTGCTGGTCGGAGCCGACGGGAGCAACTCGATCATCGCCCGCGCGCTGCGCGGAGCCGTGCCGCCCCGCCAGGACCGGATCGTAGCGGTGCGCGCCTACTTCGACGACGTCGACGGTCCGGCCGGCCAGGCCGACGTCTGCCTGTGCAGCGACAGCTTCCCCGGCTATGCCTGGCTGTTCCCGTGCGGCGGCGGGCAGGCCAACGTGGGCGTCGGCATGCTCGTGTCGACCTACCCGCAGGCCGGCCGTAACCTGCGCGATCTGCTGCTGCGGCTGATCGCCGAGGATGCGTCGATGCGGCGCAGGCTCCGGGGGGCCCGGATGGACGGAAGGGTCCTCGGCTGCCCGCTAACCACTTACAACCCGCGGCTGCCGCTGACCGGCGACCGGGTGATGCTAGTCGGCGACGCAGCGGGGCTGATCAATCCGCTCAACGGCGAAGGGATCCAGTACGCCCTGCACAGCGCCCGGTGGGCCGCCGACGTCGCGGCCGACTGCCTGTCGTCCGGCCGGCTGGACGCGGCCTCGCTGTACCGCTACCAGCAGCGTGTGCGGCACAGCCTGGGCCAGGACATGGCGTTCTCCCGGCTGGTCGTCCAGCTCATCCGCAACCGCCACCTGGACCCGGTCTGGCTGCGGACTCTGCGCGTCATCGCCTCCCGGGCCCAGGCCGACCCCGATTATGCCCACCGCGTCGGCTGCGTGGTGACCGGGCTGGCCCCGGCCACCACAACGTTCGGCCTGAGCATGGCCGCCAGGACGGCGGGGCACGCCAGGATATCCGCGCGGTCCGCCGCCCCACCGCACCGCCCGAGCCGCGGCAGGCCCTCCGGCCGCCCGTCCGCGGCCGCCTCCCGGAGCACAACCGGCGGCACGGCCCCACTCGCCGCTACTTCCGGCGAGTTCGCCGGCTGGGCGGCCGGCGTCGGGCGCGCGCTGACTGACCTCATCTTCCAGCTCACTCGCGCGAAGTTCACCCACGGCCCAACCGAGGGGCACTCGGGTTTGGTCTGCATCAGCGGGCCGCCTGAACCAGGGCAGGCACAGATGATGTCCACGAGGCGGGTCATGCCTGCGGTCACCGGCCGGCGATCGCGCCGTGCCCGGAAGGACCGGGCCTGATATGGCCGGGTCAGTGGTCAAGGATCGCTTCGTCTACCCGCTGCAGGCGCGTCTGATCAATCCGATCGTCATGCTCGCGCACGACCTGGGCGTCCCGCCGCCGGGCGATGCGCTGCTGGAGACGACCGGGCGGCGCACCGGGCGGCCGGTGCGTACCCCGGTGTGCGACGGCCTGGACGGGGCGACCTTCTGGCTGGTGGCCCAGCGTGGGCGCCGCGCCGGCTGGGTCCGGAACATCCAGGCCGATCCCCGGGTGCGGGTCAAGGTGCGCACCGGGTCCGGCTTGGTGTGGCGGGCCGGGACGGCGCACATCTTGGACGATGACGAGCCGCGTGAGCGGCAGCGGCTGATCGGCCGGGGCAATCTGGCGCGTCGCCTGTGCGTGTCCGCCTCGGCGGCGATGGGCACCGGCCCGCTGACGGTGCGTATCGACCTCGATTCCCCTGATTCCCGGCAGGGGTGACCTGCCGATGGCGGGCAGGACGACCAGAGCTTGGCGGTGAGGATGCAGTACTCCCGGGAGCATTTCGCTTTGACGCTGCGCCGGACCGGTTTTGCGGAGGCCGCCGAGGAGGCCCTGCGGGTCTTGCCCGATTCGGTGAAGGGCGACCAGATCGCGGCGTTCCTGGCGCCGTACGGCATCACCCTGGACGAACTGGTCAGCCGGATGGGCGGCACCACCTGAGGCAGGCGGTTGCCCAAGCACGCCTCGGCGGGGCCGCCCCGCGACGCATGCTGCGGTGCAACTGGCTGGATGGAAACAGGAGGCAGCCACCTGGAGGCCGGGCCAGGCGAGGTGAACGGTCGTGCCACCTGGCCGGTGGCGGCGGCCATACAGGCCGCCGGGGTATGCGGGGAATGGGACGCCAGCCGCGCCGGGACGTGGTCTGCGATCCCGGGACAGCGTGGCGAGCACGGCCCGCACACTGTCCCGGGCCGTCGCATCCCCATCACCGGCATGGACAGGCCGATAGGCTCTGGTTTCATGATCTGCCGAGTGTGGCGAGGCTGGACGACCAAGGACAACGCCGACGCATACGAGCGCGTCGTGCAGGGCGAAGTGATCCCCGGCATCGCGGGACGGCGCATTCCGGGGTTCCGCTCCATCGACCTGGTCCGGCGCGAGCGAGACCACGACGTTGAGTTCATGACCTTGATGTGGTTCGACACCATCGACGCAGTGAAGGCATTCATGGGCGCGGACTACGAGAGTGCCCACGTGCCAGAACAGGCGCAAGCGGTGCTCGCGGACTTCGACAGGCGCTCGGCCCACTACGAGGTACTCGACCGCCGCGAACAGCCCCTGTGACCGCCCACAGCACAGATCAATCCTTCCGGGGCAGTTCACCTCTTCGAACGGGCCCGCAGAAACCGACCATAAGGCGGGTCGGCGCGCGTTCTCCGTATCTCTCCGTATCTCTCATCGTGATTGCCGTTGAGTGGCGTCGCTCAATGCCGCGTCGCGGGCTCGGCGTGGAGAGTGGCTAGTCTGGCGGGTCGTCGTCGGCGGCCAGGCTATTGATGCTGGGGGCGAACGGCCCGGCGTCCTTGGCCATCTCCTGCCGGCCCTGACCGCCCTATGCCCCTTCCGCACGCGGCAGCCGCTGTGGTTACCGCTGAGCCCCTTCGCCAGCCGGGTGAGAGTGTGCAGCCAGTGGCGGCCCAGGGCGGCAATCGTCCGCGGCCGTAGCAGGCGATTGCATTGCTGCCGGTTCCCCGGCACGGGCACCCTCAGCCATGCCCTGCTGGCCTTCGTGAACCGCTACAACCTCACCGCCCGGCCGTTCAACTGGAAGTTCTCCGCCAAGGACCTGACCGCACTGCTCCGCCGCACCAGCCAGCGCCAGCAGGCACCCGCCAGCCAGCAAGCTGATCGGCCCCAGGCCGCCTGAAACCCCAAACGAATTTTATGAGGTCATCCACGTAGGCCGGATCTTGCGCCTCACGGGACCGTCGTCGGCATCGCAGCCGGTTTGCCGGCTTCCTGGGCCGGCACGCACGGGTTGCCGACCGCGGCGCCTGGTTGCAGACTTGCGGCGTGGGCCCTGATCAGGGGCGAGCGGTCCGTCAGGGGTCGCGGGATGAAGCGGTCATCCGGACTCCGGACCGGCGTTTGCGGGTGTTCGTGAGCTCGACGCTGGGCGAGCTGGCCCAGGAGCGGCAGGCTGTCTCGCGCGCGGTCTCGGCGCTGCGGCTGACCCCAGTGATGTTTGAGCTGGGGGCCCGGCCGTACCCGCCGCGGGAGGTGTACCAGCAGTACCTGGCGCAAAGCGATGTGTTCATCGGAGTGTACTGGCAGCGGTACGGACAGCTCGCGCCGGGCGCGCAGGTCTCCGGTCTAGAGGAGGAGTTCCAGCTGTCCGCCGGGCTGCCGCAGCTGCTGTATATCAAAGAGCCGGCGCCGGATCGCGAGACCCGCCTGACCGACCTGCTGGTCCGTATCCAGGATGAGGCCTCGGCCTCCTATCGTCACTTCCGGACTCCCGCCGAGCTGGGCCGGCTAGTGCGTGATGACCTGGCGGTGCTGCTGAGCGAGCGGTTCGCCACCGTCCGCCGGCCGGCCGCGGCCGCTGTGCCGCCGTCGCCGGGCGGGCCGCGTGGCCCTCGGCCGCTGCCGGCCGTCACCACCTCGCTGATCGGCCGGGAGCAGGATATCGGCGAGGTGGCCGGGCTGCTGGGGAGGCCCGGAGGGCGGCTGGTGACACTGACGGGGGCGGGCGGGATAGGCAAGACCCGGCTAGCGCTGGCGGTGGGCGAGCGGCTGCGGGGCCGCTTCGGCGCGGGCATGGTGTTCGTGCCGCTGGCCGAGGTCAGCGATCCCGGGCTCGTCCTGGCCGACATCGCCCGGGCGGCGGGAGCGGACCTGGCCGGGACCGGCTCGCCGCTGGAGGCCCTGGCTGAGCGGTTCACGGACGGGGCCTGGCTGCTGATCCTGGACAACCTGGAGCAGGTAGTCCAGGTCGGCCGCGATCTGGGCGAGTTGCTGGCCCGCTGCCCGGAGCTGGCGATCCTGGCCACGAGCCGGACGGCGCTGGGGCTAGCGGCCGAGCAGGAGTACCCGGTGCTGCCGCTGCCGCTTCCCGGCAGCACGCCGCCCGGCGTGGCGGACGTGGACCTCGCGGAGCTGGTGGCCTCGCCCGCGGTGGCGTTGTTCGTGGACCGAGCCCGCACAGTGCGCCCCGGCTTCGCGCTGAGCGAAGGCAACGCCGCGGCGGTGGCCGAGATCTGCCGGCGCCTGGAGGGGCTGCCGCTGGCGATCGAGCTGGCCGCCGCCCGGATCCGGCTGCTGGACCCCGGCACGCTGCTGCGCCGGCTGGCGGCCTCACTGGATGCGCTGGGGACGGGCGCGGTGGACCTGCCCGAACGCCAGCAGACGCTGCGGGCGACAGTGGAATGGAGCGTGGGCCTACTGGGGGACGCGGAGCGGTCCTTGCTGGAGACCGCGGCGGTGTTCACCGACGGATGGACCCTCGAGGCCGCCGCCCAGGTCGCGGACCTGACCGAGGACCGGGCGCTGGAGCTGTCGGAGGAACTGGCCCGGCACAGCCTGATCTACCTGGACACCAGCGCCCCCGGCCCGCGGTCGCGGATGCTGGAGACCATCCGGGTATTCGTGGCCGAACGGCTGGCCGCCCGGCCCGACGCCGCGGCGATCGAGCGCAGGCACGCCGGCTACTACCGGGCGCTGGCCGAGCAGGCCGACCGGCCGCTGCGCGGCGCCGGGCAGGGCGAGTGCCTGGAGCGCCTGGAGGCCGAGGCGGGCAACCTGGCCGGCGCCGTACGCTGGTACCTTTCCCGCGACCGGGCGCCGCTGCCCCACCTGTTCCGGGTCTTGTGGTCGTTCTGGTTCTTGAAGGACCACATCGGCGAGGCCCGCGGCTGGGTCGGCGAACTCCTGCCCGCCGACCCCTCGCTCGGCCCGCAAGCCCGCGCCGAGCTGGAGTGGGTCGCGGTGGTGACCGCAAACGAGGTGGGCGACGACGCAGCGACGCTGGCCGCCCGCCAGCGCCTAGGGCCGCTGCTGGAGGAGGTCGGGGATCCCTTCCTGCGCGCGGTGTGCGAGCTGGCCGTGGCGTGGACCGCGCCGATCATCGGCGACTTCGACACCGCCCAGCGGGTGGCGGCGGCGAGCTTGGACCAGCTACGCCGCCAGGACGAGCCGTTCTTCACAACGGAGGCCTATGCCGCCCTCGGCGGCGCGGAGACGGCGCTGGGCCGTTACGATGCCGCATCGCGCCACCTGGGCGAGATGCGCGACCTGGCGGACCGGTTCGACTACGCCTGGCTGGCCGCCTGGTCGCGGGCACTGCTGGGCACCGTGGCCGTCCTGCAGGGCCGGCTAGACCAGGCTCGGGAGCTGCTAGATGACGCGCTGAACCTGAGCCTGGCCATCCGGGTCAGCCGCAACGTCGCGCTGTGCCTGGTCGCGTTCGCCCAGCTGGCCCTAGCCGAAGGCGACCCCGAGCGCGCGGCGCTGGCCGCCGGGGCAGCCGACGGCCTGCGGCGGCGGGCCGGGCTGAGGGCCTGGCCGGTGCTGCGGCGCGGCGAAGACGAACTGACGGACCGGATCCGCCAGGCCCTGGACGCCGACCGGTTCGACCAGGTGTACGCCTCGGGCGCCCGGCTCAGCCAGCGCGAGGCGGCGGCCGCCGTCCGAGGGCGGCCCGACCCCGGCGCCGAGTCGTCTTGAGCCATGTCCTCAGGCCGGCACCCGGATTGGTGTCCCGGCCCGCCGCAGAATGCATCACGCGCGCCAACACAACTGACCACGAATCGAGCAAGGCTCACTGACAGAAGATACCCGGCGAGCAAGATTTGACGGCAAAAAGCAATGTCCGATGGCACGGGACACCCGACTCCGACGAACTTATGGAAGGGACCACTTAGGCGGCGACTGCCCGGTGCGCTCCGTCCCGGTCCCTCGCACGGGGCCGGGACGGAGCGTGCCTGGGTCTTCAGACCTTAAGGATGCGGGGTGTGGCGCGCCATCGCGGTGACATACAGGTCGCCGCGGTAGATCGGGATCTCCAGGCCCTTGGAGAACGGGATCACCAGGTGACCGTAGTCGTTCGGCGGAGTCACCACGAGGTAGGCGGCGAACACCGCGTCGCTGCGCAGTGCGCCGCTGGCCCAGGCCACGCTCGCGCTGGCGGTCTCCCCCGGGGACAACACGATCAGCTGGCGGCCGGGGTCCCGGTCGAACCAGGTCCCGCCCCAGAACGTGTGCGATGGCAGCGCGTGGTGAGTCCCGTCCTGCAGGCCCAGCCGCGGATACCCGTACAGCGCGCAGGACCGCGGCCCGTTGTCGGTCAGCGTCAAGATATAGCCCCCGCGATCGCCCGGGGCGATCTCGAACCCGTGCAGCGCGGCGGACAGATCCTGCGGATAGCAGCGCGGCACCGACGCGGCCGCGTCAGCCGCGGACCGTGACACGCTCGCGGCGGTCGTGGTGCCGGCCATGCTGGCAGTGCCTGTGTTCGCGGTGGTGGCCGCGAGGGCTGCGCCGGTCCCGGCACTTCCTAGCATGACCGCTGCCGCCACCGTGAACATGATCGTGCGAGTGAGGCGACCCATCGCCTTCCCTTCCCCGTAAAGCCGGACGCCTCTGCCGGCGTCCGGTCCCCGTTAACCGTGAGACGACAGACCCGCCCAAATGGTTATAAATCAGACTGCCGATTCGCCGGCCGCCCGTCCCACCTTGCGTCTTCCGGACATATAGACCCGGCGGCGGCGGCGGAATCACCGCCCCGCCCGGCCCCCCGTCGCCGGATCTTGCTGCCCGGCCCACCATGAGCTACAGGACAGGCCCCAGCTTCGTGCCACCCCGGAGAGATCCGGCGCCGGCTCCGAGACCGATGACGCCTCAGCGTTCCGGCTTGCCGTCCTGCCGTCGTCCCGCCTGCCAGTCCAGAGCCGTCACCGTCGGGGGTGCGACCGTCGTTGTCACTGCCTCCGCCGAGCCCAGCGTTCGGTCGCGCAGGCTCAGTGCCTGCCGCGGTGTGGCGTGCCCCTGCTAGCTGGTCTCGGGCATGTCGGTCGGTGCGGGCCGGCGCGTGGGACCATGCGAGCACCCCGTGTGCTGGGGAGCGCTGACGGTATCGCGGCAGGTCACGGTCTTGCTGCCGATGGGCGGAGCGCTGGATCGGGCGGTCTTGGCCGGCCAGGGCCAGCGGGTACCGGCCGCGACCTTGCGGGGGAAGGCGGGGTGCGCGCAGGCTGGCACGCCGCAACCGACCACCAGCGGGCTAGTGCGTCGATCAGGCGATGGCCGGCTCGGAAGTAGGCGGCGGTGGGCGTGACGCGCCGGCTGGGAATGAGCTCGACAGCGGTGGCTGAGGCGGACCAGCGGTCGATGTTCAGTCTCATGGGCAGCGGTGGGCGCAGCGGTCCCCGGGCCAGGCGCGCCTGGATCCGGCAGGTACCCGTGCCGCGGTTGTGTTCGAGTGGCCCGCACAGGATGCTTTCGCCGAGGTGCAGGCCGCCGTCGTCTCCGGTGCGCTGCCACTGCTCAAGCGCGGCCACGCAGGTTTCGAACGGGACGTCAACGATCCGCCGGAACAACAGCCATCCCGGGCCCGGGCCCATGCCTGCGCTCATGCTTGCCTCATCTCCCGGTGAGCGGCTCGGCCCCGCGCCGGTGCCGAGTCGTCTCGCGCCGATTCGCGGTCGTGCCATGGCCGCTGGATAACGCGCCAGCCGCCGAGAACGAACACGCCGTGCCCCGGTCCCCGTCCAGCGTCGATCACTCACCGTGACATATCCGTTCTGACGGAGTGATAGCCGAACGATTAGGCGTGCATCTTCGCTGCGCTCGTCAACCAGGCTGGCAAGCACAGGCCAGCCAGCTCGGGGCGGCCCGGCTACGCTCACGCGTGGGTGCCCCAATCCGGCGAGGCGGACCCCAGAGGTCATCCGGCGGCATGGACCGGCGGCTGGCTGTGTGGCGGTCTGGCCGGCAGGACGCCGAGTTGCCGCATGGTGGTCATGTCGTCGTGGACGGCCCAGTGTTCGGATGCCTTGCCGTCGCGGAAGCGCAGGATATGGACCATGGGGGTAGCCACGGGCCGGCCGGTGGGCGGGATGCCCATCAGGTCCCCGGTGTGGCGGCCGGTCAGGGTGCAGTGCACGGCGACCGTGTCGCCCTCGCCGATGACGTGGTGGATGTCGAACGCCAGGTCGGCGAACACGCTGTGCAGCCAGCGCATGGTCTGGGTGAGCCCCTCGATGCCGGGTGGTTCGCCGGGACGCGCGGAGTGGTCGGCGCAGTCGGGGTGCATGACGTCCGGCAGCGCCGTCGCGTCGCCGCTGGGGATGATCTCTGCCCAGATCTGGCGGGCCTTGGCTTTGATGTCATCGATGGTCTGCGGCATGGCTGCCTCCCGGCTAATATGGTTAGAACCTGCCTGATTTGATGTTATTAGGATTCTACTGAATGTCTGAGGATGTCAAGGGCCGGCGCCGCTATGACTCCACCCGCCGCCAGGCGCAGGCCGCGCAGACCCGCGAGGACATCCTGGCCGCCGCCCGTGAGGCGTTCCTGCAGCGCGGGTACGCCGGGACCACCCTGGCCGCGGTGGCCCGGGACGCGGGCGTGGTGGTCGAGACGATCTACCGGGGGTTCGGCGGCAAGGCCGGGCTGTTCAAGGCCGTCGTCGAGGCGGCGGTCGCGGGCGGCACCGCCCGGGCGCAGGTACCGGTCGAGCAGCGCCCGGCGGTGCGGGCCGTGCTCGAGGAGACCGACCCGCGCCGCCAGCTGGAGGGCTACACCGCCACCCAGCCCGGCATCCACGCCCGGATGGGCCCCCTCATGCGGGTGCTCGCCGGCGCCGCCGCCACCGATCCAGAACTGGCCGAAGTGCTCCGCGAGATGGAGAACTTCCGGCTGGCCGGCCTGGGACGCTTCACACGACTGCTCGCCGACCGCGGCGCCCTGCGCCCCGGCCTGTCCGCCGAGCACGCACGCGACATCCTCTGGACCCTCGCCTCACACGCCACCTACGACCAGCTCGTCACCCAGCGCGGCTGGCCGCCGGAGCAGTACCAAACCTGGCTCGCCGACACCCTCAGCCGCACGCTCCTACCGACCTGATCACAGGATTTGTCAATACCCGCTGTGCACACCGGGCCGAACGCCCACGCCGGACGACCCACCCGGAAACTGCGAAAGTCGAGCACCCGGCAACCACTAAGAAATCCATCAACCGGCGACCCCACCTGCCAAACAGACCCGCACGGGTCCCCGCCTCCACCGGCGACACTACCGACGCGCTGGTACCCGAACAGAACGACCATTCCTGCGCTACGCGGACGACCGGCGCGACAGACCCCAGCGCCGTCCATATCGGCGGCGCGTTCTCCCCTGACCTACTCCATCACCGAGCGTGATGCGCCGGTGCAGGTGGGGAGTGCTGAGCAGCCGCTCTTGCCCGCTAGTGCGTGCGAGATTCGAACAAACCTGTGATCAAGAGCGGGCGGACAGCCAAGTGGACAGCCATCACATGCAGGCTTGCAGGCACTCACGGGCACGCCGGTGGCCAGTTAAGGGACGCTTCCGCCCTGGCAGGCGGATCGCCTGACTTGCAACCTGGCAAGTAGTCGAAACTGGGGTCCTTAGTCTGAGGCTGAATCGACGCAGGTCATCAGAAAGGTGCGGTATTGCCGAGACACGGCTGGGCCGCTCGCGTCGCTCTCGGACAGCCAAACTGACAGCCAATCGGTAATTCGACCAACTCCTACCCGAGCGTCTATCTCCAACGCCGCGTGCTGAGCAGCCCGCCCACTCCCGCCGGGGGCGGGGCTCTGCTGGTGATGTCGTTATGAGCGGCTCCAGGCCAAGCTTCGGGTATCTCGGGCGGCGGTCCGGCTTCGGATGTGTTGGCGTCTGGCCTCTTGCTGTGTGGCCCCTCCTGATCCCGCTTCGGGCCAGGGCCTGCTGAAGGTCACGATGGCAACGGTGCGGGGCTGGGTGATGGTGCACCGGTCGCTGTTGTCAGCTCGGCGCGGGCGGTGTCCATGGCGAGTTCGGCCACGCGGTGGCGGGGCAGGCTGGGCTTGTGCCGCAGGTGGAAGACTCCGAGCCCGTCGAGCAGGGCGCAGAAGCGGATGGT
>Ga0306925_10002000_pt1 | contig 17216 bp, 11 predicted proteins | sample flu12Cox44000176_FD_203755 | JGI IMG/M metagenome (GOLD analysis project Ga0306925, IMG submission 203755) | Lab enrichment of tropical soil microbial communities from Luquillo Experimental Forest, Puerto Rico - flux8day.12C.oxic.44.000.176 (v2)... | ecosystem: Environmental > Terrestrial >... | reverse complement strand
CAACGCTCATCGCCGCAGTCAGGGCGACTGCAACTGCAACTGTTCCCAGACGATACTGCCGACGCATGAAATCCTCCCATACGTAGATGCTAGCCGCGCTGCAGCCGCAATCGCCGCATCCTCACGCCTGCGAGCTGCCGGCGCAAGCCGGTCCCGACTAAATAACCTTGCCCGTGCGTCGCGGTGCTGCCATTGGTTTGCGTGCCGACGGCGAAATGCCCCGGATTGGCCCGAGATCTCAGCATGCGCCAAGCCCGCGGCACGATCCCTGCTCCATCAAAACATGGTGCGGCGATGATGCCGCAAACGTTGAAATGGCCGATCCATCTGCCGCCCGCCGAAAGGCAATAGCACGCCAAATCGCGACCCTGTTGCTCATCGCGGGAATGATCGAGTTGGGTGCCGCCTTGGCCAGCGCGCAGGATTGGCCAATCCGCCCGGTCAGAGTGATCATCCCTTATGGCCCCGGGGGCATTACCGATGTCATCGCGCGCTTGGCGGCAGATCGACTGGCGAAGGCGTTCGGCCAGCCGTTTGTGGTGGAGAACCGCGGCGGAGCGGGAGGCGCGATTGGCACCGAAGCCGCGGTGCGCGCTCCCCGGGACGGCTACACGCTCTATCTTGCCGGAGGCTCGCCGCTCACCATCGTACCGCAGATGCAGAAGGTCTCATATGACCCGTTGAAGGATTTGGCTCCCGTCGGCATGCTTTCATATAATCCCATGGCGTTCACCGTGCATCCGGATGTGCCGGTGCGGTCGCTCGCCGACTTCATCGATCATGCCAAGGCTCATCCCGGCCAGATCAACTATTCCGTCGGCGGGATTGGCTCGTCGAGCCAGCTTGCGCCGGCATTGCTCGCTTCCCGTCTGCAGCTTGATATGCTCGCCGTTCCCTATCAGAGCATGCCTGCTGCAATTTCAGCTCTGCTGGCCGGCACGGTGCAAATGTTCTTTGGCAATATCACCGACGTGATCGAGCAGGTGCAAAGCGGCAGGTTTCGTCTGCTCGCTTTGTCGAGCGAGAAGCGGTCGGCGGCCTTTCCCAATATACCCACGGTGGCCGAGACCGTTCCCGGCTTCACCATGACGGGCTGGCATGGGCTGTTCGTGCCTTCAGGCACGCCGCAGCCCGTGGTACAACGGCTCTCGAAGGCGATCGCAGCGATGAGCCGAGATGGCGAGTTTGCCGGCATACTGAGCAAGCTAGGCATCGAAACCGTCAGCGACACACCCGATCACCTCGCAAACGTAATCCAGTCGGATATTGTGCTCTATAAGGCAGCGCTCGAATCGGCGGGTCTTCTGCGCAGGGATACCGCACAATGATGACACCCGAGGGAGACCTCGAATGAGCATGGTCTCATCGCGCGCGCCCGCAGCAGCCGAGGCGCTGCAGCTCGCTCCACTGAGCAGGTATATCGGGTGCGAGGTCAGGGGTATCGATCTGCGCCGGCTGATCGCACCGGAAACTGCCTCGGCCATCTATCGCGCGTTCCTCGACCACGCGGTGCTTGTGTTTCGCAAGCAGGATCTGACGCAGGAAGATCTGATCCGCGTCACGGCCATATTCGGCGAATTCGCGCCGCTTGGACGACCCGCGCACACGTTGCCGAAGGGGTTTTCCAAAATTCTTCCCAACATCATGCTGATCTCGAATATCCGCGAGAACGGAGAAACCATCGGCGCGCTGCCCGACGGTGAAATGATGTTTCATCACGATACGATACACCGGCCCGATCCGCACAAGGCTACCCTCCTTTATTCGGTCGAGATCCCCAGTTTCGGTGGGGACACGCTTTTCGCGAGCGGCACCGCCGCCTATGACGCGCTCGACTCCTCGATGAAGAGGAGACTCGAGGGCCTCAGGGCGGTGAACTACTACGTCTACAATTCGGTGAAGCGCGGTGACAGGCAGGGCGTCGATGCCACGAGCCAGGCGATGCATCCGGTCGTCCGTACCCACGAGGAGACGAAGCGCAAGGCGCTCTATGTCAACCGACTGATGTCGGTGCGGATTGAGGGTCTGCCCGATGCCGACAGCGAGGGACTGCTCAATTTCCTTTTCGACCACTCTGAGAATCCGGAGTTCGTGTACACCCATATGTGGCAGGTGGGCGACCTGATCGTGTGGGATAATCGATGCTCCAGTCACGCACGCACCGATTTCCCGGCGGATCAGCGGCGGCTGTTGCTGCGCACGACGGTGAAGGGAATGGGGCAACCCTATTGATCGCGGAGATCGGCTGAGGATCCTGCTCGCGAAAGGATGTACGGATGAAAACGCTGCTCGTAGAGCACACGGCCCCGTTTCAGGCACTCCCGGAGCTGGTTGCCGACGCGGAAGGCTTGTTCGCCGGGGAAGGCATCAAAATCGAATGGGTGAACACCGATCAAGGTGCCGACCACAATGTGCGCACCGAGGTGCTGAGCCCGAAAGGACTCGATCCTTACCGTAGTCACGGCCGACTGCTCGAGCGGGGCAAGGCGGACATGTACAATGCCTGTGAATGGGGCAACTACTGCCGGGTCCAGGACACGGCCGTGAACAGCCGGCAGCTCGGCCGCCGCAGCGTGGTAACCTACGCTGCCATTATTGTGTCGCCGGATTCGCCTCTTTACACGCCCCGGCAACTCGCTCACCGCAAGGTCGGCGTGCCGTTCTATTTCGGCACACATTATCTTGCACTGCATATGCTGGAAGGTTTTCTGAAGCGAAGCGAGATCGTGGTTTGCAGTGTCCCACATGGCTCGCGCCTCCGCTTCGACCTGCTCCTGAAAGGCGAGGTCGAGGCCACGACGATGACCGAGCCCTATGTTTCGCTTGCCGAGAAGAAAGGCTTTCGCATCCTGTGCTCGGCCTTCTACCATGGCACCCAGGTGGGCATCGAGGCGATCGACGTCGAGACGGTGCAAGCCTACAACCGTGCCGTCACCGAAGCAGTGCGACGCATCAACGCAAACAAGCGTAAATATCTCGGGTACTTCATAGACTATCACAAATCAAATGATCCGGAAATCGAGACGCTGAGCATTGACGATCTGCGCGAAAGCCGTCTCGTTGTCGTCGAGCCGGCACCAATTCCCGCCGACGAGTTGCAAAGAACCTATGATTGGGTCAAGAGCTGGGGGATGCTGCAGGTCGTCGAAACACCGGCCACGCTGGTCAACATGGATCTGCAATCGCGCGCGCACGCGGCCATATGATCGGCAGGCTTCGTCATCCTAATTCCGCGGCGGAATCTGTATCGCTTCAGCAAGCTGCTCGTTCGATAGCGGCGCCGACATGAACTTGAAGTCGATTGCGTCGCGCATGATCTGATCGATGCCGAGCACGCGATCGGGCTGCAGTGCTTGCTTGGGCAGGAATTCGTCCCGAATGCGGATGGCAAGCTTTTCCGACACCTTGCCGTAGGCCGCATAAACCTTCAGGCCCGCGGGGTCCTCATAAAGCCAATCATACGCTTCGCGATACGCGGCTGCGAAGCGCTCGAGCACAGGTCGACGCTGCGCCATTGCTCCGGCATTGACGATGTGCACGCGAATGGTCTGGCCGTGGGTTGACGGCGCATCGCTGCCGCGCGCGATCAACCGGATCCTGCTTTCGTCGAGCGCCTCAAGTCCGAATGGGGGCGATGCCCAGCCCACGTCGATTTGCCCCGACATGGCCTGCGTCATGGTTACCGCGGCGGCTCCTGTCGCCAGCGGCCTGGCTGAAACACCGAAATGATTTATGAGCGCAAGCAGGGTGATGTGGGTTGAGGCACCATTGGTGGAGTAGGCAACGCTCTTGCCGTCAAGATCCCTGAACGATTTCAGCGGCGAGAACGCGGGTGTGTACCAATAAAGATCGCTTGCGCCAGTCGTTCCCGCCAGCAGGATTCGCACCGGCGCGCCCTTCGAGAAAGCACCGAGCACACTGCTCGTTCCCGCCCCAACGCCAACGTCGACACTGCCGGAAAGGACGGCTTGCAAGGTCTCCCCGCCGCCGCTCGTGTACAGGATGTCCAGGTCGATGCCGTGCTTCTTGAAGATGCCCGCGCGGTTGCCGATGTCCGGCACGCCGCTGTCCCAGTTGTTTGGGGCGCCTACGGCTAACCTTAAAATGTCCTCGGCGCGACTGACCGCAGGCTGAAGAGCAGCACCTGCAGCAGCAATCGCAAGAAGCACATTTATGAGGAGACACCTCAGAGAGAGTCCGCGCAGTCTTTCCGGCCGCATTGGGTCCCCTCGAGGCCTCACAGCCTCAAGCCAGAGCGCCTTCTTGAGTAAGCTCGCCCGCGACGTCATCGAGCGCGCACTCGAGCCGCTCGCCGATCTCCTCGACCTCGGGGGCTTCGATCACCAGTGGTGGCGCGAACACCAGCCGATCGCCGACTACGCGCAGAATGAGGCCGTGGCGTCTGGCCGCCTCGTCGACACGCGCCCCCACATTGAGCGAAGCGGGAAACGCGATGCGCCGTTCGCGATCACGCATCAGCTCCATGCCGAGAATGAGCCCCACGCCTCGCACATCACCCACCAGCGGATGGGATTTGAGCCGCCCGAGGCTGGATTGCAGGATCGGCCCTAGACGCCTGGCGCGAGCGACGATGTCGAGCTCGGCGTAGACCTTCTGCACTTCGAGCGCGACCGCCGCCGCTACCGGGTGACCAGCATAGGTATAGCCGTGCGCGAAGTTGCCGCGCTTGTCCGACTGCACGAGCATCGCCTCGTGGATGCGCTGGTTGACCAGCACCGCTGAGATCGGTTGCATGGCGGCCGAGAGCGCCTTGGCTGAAGTCAGCATGTCGGGCACAAGGCCGTAGGTTTGGGAGCCCCACATCTCACCGGTGCGGGCGAAGCCGCAGATCACCTCGTCGGCCACGAACAGGATGTCGTATTTGCGCAGCACCATCTGGATTTTTTCGAAATAGCCCTGGGGAGGAACAATGGCGCCGCCGGCGCCCATCACGGGCTCGGCAAAAAATGCGGCAATGGTGTCGGGCCCCTCCGCCTGGATGAGTCGCTCGAGCGCCTCCGCCATGCGCGTGGAAAACTCGGTCTCGCTCTCTCCTGGCTCGTGAGCGCGGTAGTAATGGGGAAACTCGGTGTGCTTGAACGGAGCAAACGGCAGGCCGAAGCCCGCATGCATATCGGGCTTTCCGGAAAGGCTCACGGCGGCGCAGGTGTTGCCGTGGTAAGCCATACTGCGGGCAATGATCTTGGCTCGCTGCGGCGAGCCCACGGCATTCCAGTAATACCAGGCAAGCTTGATAGCAGTGTCGTTCGCCTCCGAGCCCGAGCACTGGAAGACGACCCGCGCCATGGGTACCGGCGCAATCCGAAGCAGCGTCTCGGCGAGCTCGATCGCCGGCTCGTTCGAACGATGCCGATAGAGGTGGTAATAGCCAAGCCGACGCATCTGCTCGTAAGCGATCTTGGCGAGCCGCTCGGAGTTGAAGCCGAGCGAAGCGCACCATAGGCCGGCGACCGACTCGATATAGTCGCGCCCACTATCGTCGAACACGCGGCAGCCTTCGCCGCGCGCAATCACCAGCGGGCCTTCCTTTTGGTGCCGGCGCAGGTTGGTCTGCATGTGCACGAGGCTTGCAATATCGCGCGCCTCGATGGAATTAGCGATGTAACTCACCTCTTGTCCTCCGCTGCAGCCGCGCGCAGCAGTGACTGCGGATCCGCGATCCCGTAATCGCGCTGCGCGCCGGCAACGCTCACATAACCCTCGACGAGATCGCGACCGATGGCGGCACGATCGCGCTGCGCCGGCGGACCGAAGCCGCCGGAGCCCGGCGTGGCCATGATGATGAGCGACCCCGCCGGCGCCGCGAATGCGCCCTTGCTCGGCAGATCACGGGTGGCGCCATCGGGCGTGGTCAGCGTTACCGAGGCTGCGGCTCCCGCCTTGCCACCGAGCAGCCCGAACGGCGGCGAGGTCATGCGCTCCATGCACAGGGCCGCAGTCGCATTCGCGCCCGGCAACATGCGCCACACCCGGATTGCGCCGCAGCCGCCCCGGTAGCGGCCGGGACCACCCGAATCCGGATTGATCTCATAGCGCTCGATGCGCAACGGGAACGCCGTCTCCATCACTTCGACCGGCGTGTTCATGGTGTTGGAGATGCCGCTCGCGATGGTGTTGATGCCATCCTTGTTGGGGCGCGCGCCATAGCCGCCCTTTATGGTTTCGTATGAGACGTAGCGCCGGCTGCTGCGCGGGTCGATGCCGCCGAACGTCAGGATAGCCGAGGTGCCCTGACTGCAGGCCATCACCTGGGCCGGCAGGAAGTTTGCGAGCGCGCCCATCACCATATCGGCAACCCGATGGGAGATCTCATGGTTGGCGTAGACCACCGGCGCAGGAAATTCGGCATTCACCAGCGACCCCTTCGGCGCCTTCACCTCGATGCTGCGCCAGCAACCTGAGTTGGGGGGAATGAAATTGCCAGGGTCGACCGCGGTCTTGACGCCGCAGAAGATGCCAGAGGCGGTCACCGAGAGCGGGGCGTTCATCGGGCCCTTTAGCTGCGCATCGGTACCGGCGAAGTCGACCATGAGCCGGTCGCGCGCCTTGCGCACGCGCATGCGGATGCAAAACCGCGCATCCTTGCCGGACGCGTCGTCCGCAATCCCGTCGCCGTCGCAGAAATCCTCGAAGGTCCCCTCGCCGTCGGGAAGGTCGGCCAGTGTCGCGCGCATCAGCCGCTCGGAATAGTCCATGACCTCCGCCATGTGGCCAATGAGCTCGTCTGCCCCGTAGCGGCCGGCGAGCGCATGCAATCGTTCGGTTGCGCGCAGCGTGGCCGCAAGCTGCGCGCCGAGGTCGCCCTTGCGCTCGTCAGGGGTACGGACGTTCGCGAGCAGAAGTTTCTCGAGATCGATGTTGAGCACGCCGCGCTGGACGAGCCTCAACGGCGGGATGCGCAGCCCTTCGCCGAAAATGTCGGTCACCGCGCCGTAGCTGCCGGGCGTGGCCGAGCCGACGTCGGGCCAGTGCGCGCGCAAGCAGGCGTAGCCTAGCAGCCGCTCCCGGTGAAAGGCAGGCCGCACGACGTTCACATCGGGCAGGTGGCTGCCGCCGAAATAAGGATCGTTGTGAATGAATACGTCGCCGGGATGCACGTCCTGCTCAAACGCGCCGACCACGGCCCGGACCGCATCGGGCATAGAGCCAAGATGGATGGGCAGATCGGGCCCCTGCGCCACCATCTCGCCCTGCCCGTCGAACACCCCGCAGGAGTAATCCCCGGCCGACTTGAGAAGTGGAGAGTAGGCGGTCTTCGCCAGCACCACACGCATTTCCTCGGCAATCTTGTAAAGGCTGTTCTTGACGATCTCGAAAGTCGCGGGATCGGTATTGCGCCGTACTTCCATCATTGTCGCCTTGTTACGTTTCAGACCGAAGCGGGCCCACTGCCGTGTGCAGGGGCGAGGCATAGCGCGTAGCAGACGCGCGTAAACGCGCTAATGCCTCCCCTACGTCGCGACTGCAAGCTACCTTCGCGTGAGCAGCACGAACCCGTCCTGATTCATCCTAGCCTGCCATGCCGGGGGAACAAGGATGGTCGATTCGAGCGACTCGATCACCGCAGGGCCCGGCACGTGTTGTCCCGCGGCCAGTCTTGGCCGATCGTAGACCATTGCCTCCACCGCGCCGGTCGAACGGAACCACAGCTCACGCCGCGACTTGACCGCTTCGCTTCCGCCAGCCGCCGGCGTGTCCCGGATGGTGAGCGCGGGGATGGACCCTATTGCAGCAAGCCGTACGCTGACGATCTGGACCGGCTCGCTGCGATTGTCATGACCGTAGGTCGCGAGATGACGCGCGTGGAACGCATCTGCGATCTCCACCAGCATCGCGGCATCGACGGGGCGACGCAACACAGGGATCGCGAGCTCGTAGGATTGCCGCGCATAGCGCACGTCGACCGAGCGCTCGAAGCGCCGCCGCTCGGGCGCAATGCCGGCGCGATCGAGCATGACCACTCCTTCCTGCTCGAGCGCCGCGAAGGCACTTTCGATCATGGCAGCCATTGCTTGCGGGTCGGGCGTGGCGCCCGTGCCGTGCAGCGTGCGCACGTAGTCGCGCTTGAGATCGGTGCTGACGAGGCCCAATGCCGAGAACGCGCCCGGGATCGGCGGGCAGATGATCTCGGTAATACCGAGCTCGCCCGCAAGCGCCGCGGCATGCAGCGGTCCTGCCCCGCCGAAAGCGGCCAGCCCAAACTCACGTGGATCGTGGCCACGCTGGACGGACACGATCTTGAGCACTTCCGCCATGGCATGATTGACCACATCGACGACTGCCGCTGCCGCGGCGCGCGGGTCGATGCCGAGCGGCTCGGCAATGCGCCTGCGCACCACCTCGAGCGCCGCCGCATAGTCGAGCGGCAGATCGCCGGCGAGCAGCGAGCCTTTGTCGAGATAGCCGAGCAGGAGATCGGCGTCGGTGACAGTGGGCTCGACTCCGCCGCGGCCGTAGCAGACCGGCCCCGGATCGGCGCCTGCGCTCTTTGGTCCCACGCGCAACGCGCCTGCCCGATCGACCCATGCGATCGAGCCGCCGCCGGCCGACACCTCGGCCAGATCAATCACTGGCACGCGGATCGGATGGCCGGTGCCGGTCACCCAGCGTGACATGCTGGGCCCACCCCCGACCTCGTAATCGGGCGTCGTCTCGTAGCGGCCATCGCGGATGAGACTCGCCTTTGCGGTAGTGCCGCCCATGTCGAAGGAGAGAAGGTTGCGGCGTCCGGTTTGCCGCGCGACGAGCGCGGCTGCGACTACACCAGCCGCCGGGCCCGATTCCACCGCCATCGCCGGCATGGCGATCGCTTCGGCCGCCTCCACAATACCGCCGCTCGACCCCATCAGATAAAGTGGCGGCAGCGCGCGTTCGCGCGTCCCCTCGCGCAGCCGATCAAGATATGACGCCAGGATTGGGCCGACATAGGCGCAGACTGCAGTCGTGCTGGTGCGCTCGAATTCCTTGATCTCAGGCAGCACGTCGCAGGAGAGATAGACCGGCACGTTGGGGAGCGCCGCGCGCAGGCGCGTGCCAACGGCGCGCTCGTGCTCCGGGTTGAGGAAACTGAACAGGAGCGAGATCGCGACCGCCTCGACCCGCGCTGAGCGCAGGGCCGCGATCAACCCGTCAATCTCGTCCTCGGCGAGCGGGGTGACCACCGCGCCGTCGGCACCCACACGCTCGGTGATCTCGAACCGCCGGCGGCGCGGAATGAGCACCGCAGGTGCATCCTGGAAGAGATCGTACAGGTTGCCGCGCGCCGAGCGCCGCAGCTCCAGTACGTCGCGAAAGCCGCGCGACGTCACCAGCGCCGCGCGCGCCCCGCGCTCCTCAAGAATGGCGTTGGTCACCACGGTGGTGGCGTGCGAAAGGAGTGCGACCTCGGTCGCAGCAATGCCGTAGCGACCTATGGCCGTCTCCAGCGCGGCCAGCACACCCAGCGTGAGGTCGTCCGTGGTCGAGGGCACCTTGGTCACCCCGATGCGTCCGGTGGCCTCGTCGAGCAGAGCGACGTCCGTGAACGTTCCCCCGATATCGACCCCGATCCGCCACGCCATGCCGGCCGTCTATTCCTCGGCAGTGTGATGCGCACCCTGCGCAGCCGCGCCGTGCGTCTCGCTTAGCACATGCTATGGCTTGCTGCTGTAGGCGGCAGTCGGATGGTGACTACCCAACGCAAGCAAAGCTAGCACGGCTGGCAGGGGGAGTAGAGCCGGCAGCGGGGGTCAAGAACATGATACACTCTTGTTAAGCTATCCCGATCACGCCGATTTCCTCGGTCTCCGGGGTCCATCGGCGCAGGGCAATCGCTTGAAGTCGCGACCGCCATCTCCGGACATCGCAATGAGTCACATTCTCCATCGCCAGACCAGGCATTCCTATCCCCGCGCGACGAGCGGCACCGGGATCGTCATCCGCGACAGCGCTGGAAAGAAGTACATCGACGCTTCGAGCGGGGCGGCGGTGTCTTGTCTCGGGCATTCGCATCCGGACGTCCTCGCTGCCATGCGCGTGCAACTCGATGCACTCGCCTATGCCCACACGAGCTTCTTCACAACCGATGTCGCCGAAGAGCTGGCCGACGATCTCGTCGCACACGCGCCCGAAGGCATCGGGCATGTCTTCTTCGTCAGTGGCGGCTCGGAAGCGATCGAGGCGGCGCTTAAGCTCGCGCGACAGTATTTCGTGGAGCGCGGCGAGGGCGAGCGCCGCTATGTCATCGCCCGCCGGCAGAGCTATCATGGCATTACGCTCGGTGCGCTCGCCGTCGGCGGCCGCGCGCGCCAGCGCGCCCAATTCGCGCCGCTGCTGTTTCCGGCGCACCATGTCTCGCCCGCCTACGAGTATCGCGACCGCCGCGCGGACGAGTCCGCCACCGATTACGCCCGTCGCCTCGCGGTGGAGCTCGAGGCCAAGATCGAGGAGCTCGGCAGAGATCGCGTGATCGCCTTCGTGGCCGAGACCGTGGTCGGCGCCACGCTCGGCGCCGTGCCCGCCGTCCCCGGCTATTTCAAACGCGTGCGGGAGATTTGCGACCGCCATGGCGTGCTGCTGATCCTCGACGAGGTTATGTGCGGCATGGGACGCACCGGCACACTTTATGCCTGCGAGCAGGAAGGCGTTCGCCCCGATCTCATCGCCATCGCCAAGGGCCTGGGCGGCGGCTATGCGCCGATCGGCGCGCTCATGATGCAGGAGAGGATCTTCGAGGCGGTCGCCGGCGGCTCGGGCGCCTTCCAGCACAGTCACACCTATATGGGCCATCCGCTCGCATGCGCCGCCGCGCTCGCCGTGCAGCAGGTCATCCGCCGCGATGGTCTGCTGGCGAATGTGCGCGCACAGGGCGGCTATCTCGCGCGCCGGCTGAACGAGCGCTTCGGCAACCATCCTTTCGTGGGCGACGTGCGCGGGCGCGGCCTGTTCCAGGGGATCGAGCTCGTCGCGGATCGCGCCAGCAAGGCGCCGTTCGATCCGCAACTGCACCTGCATGCGCGAGTGAAGCGCGAGGCCATGGCCCGCGGACTGATGGTCTATCCGACCCCAGGCGCGGCCGATGGCGCAAGCGGCGACAATGTGCTGTTGGCCCCGCCCTTCATCGTGGACGCTGCCGCCATTGATGCAATCGTGGAACGGCTGGGCGATGCGGTCGATGCTGCGACGGCGACGCACATGCAAGTGGCTTGAAATATCGTTGATCGAGAGGTTGAATTGAGTGTCGGACTCGATGATCAGAACATGCGCTAGCGGGAGGAATTGATGGCGCTCAATGTCTCTGCGTGGGCGATCCGACAGCCGCTGCCGCCCATCCTGATCATGGCGATACTGATCGGGATCGGCTATCTGAGCTTCACGAAGATCCCGATCACCAGATTGCCGAATATCGACATTCCGGTGGTCTCGGTCATTGTCACGCAGTTTGGAGCCTCGCCCTCCGAGCTCGAGCGGCAGGTGAGCAAGCGCATCGAGGATGCGGTAGCGAGCGTCGCCGGCGTCCATCACATCTATACGTCGATCTCGGACGGTCTGGCCAATACCACCATCGAGTTCGAGCTTGACGCTGACCCCGATCGCGCGCTCAACGATGTCAAGGACGCGGTCACGCGCGTGCGCGCTGACTTGCCGCGTGGGATTGAGGAGCCCCTGGTGCGGCGCTTCGAGGTGGTGGGGCTGCCGATCCTCACCTATGCCGCAAGCGCGGCTGGCAAGACTCCCGAGCAGATCTCGTTTTTCGTCGAGGACGTGGTCGTCCGCAAGCTGCAGGGCATCCGCGGAGTCGGCAGCATTGACAGGATCGGCAGCGTCGAGCGCGAGATCAGGGTCGGACTCAACCCGATTGCGCTGCAGGGGGTCGGTATTACTGCGGTTGATGTGAGCCGTCAGCTGCGCGGCAGCAATGCCGACCTTGCCGGCGGGCGGGCCGAGATCGGGGGCCGCAATGAGGCGATACGCACGCTCGCGGGGGCGCGAACGATGGCCGACCTCGCGGCGACCCGCATTGCGCTGCCGCGCGGCGGGGATGTGCGGCTCGACGATATCGGCACTATCACGGACGGCATTGCGGAGCCGCGCACCTTTGCGCGATTCGATGGCAGTCCGGTGGTCGGCTTCAGCATCTTGCGCGGTAAAGGCGCCAGCGACGTCGATATCGAGAACGTGGTCAAGACCCATATCGAAGCGATCAAAAAAGATTACCCCGAATTCGATCTAAAGCTGATCGACAGCTCGGTCACCTACACGCGCGGCAATTACGAGGACGCCCTTATCGGTCTGTTCATAGGCGCTGCGCTGGCGATTCTCGTCGTATTCCTGTTCCTGCGCGACTGGCGGGCGACCATCATCGCCGCGCTCACGCTGCCACTCTCCATCCTGCCCTCGTTCTGGGTCATGAACGCGCTCGGCTTCTCGCTCAATCTCGTGAGCCTGCTCGCGATCGTGCTCAGCACGGGGATTCTGGTCGACGATGCCATTGTGGAGATCGAGAACATCATCCGCCATATCAGGATGGGCAAATCTCCGTACCAGGCGGCGCTTGAGGCGGCCGACGAGATCGGCCTCGCGGTTATCGCCATCAGTCTCACCATTGTTGCCGTGTTCCTGCCCGCAAGCTTCATGACCTCGATTCCCGGGCAGTTCTTCAAGCAGTTTGGCAGCACGGTCTCGATCCAGGTGCTGTTCTCGCTGCTCTGCGCGCGCTTGATCACGCCAATGCTGGCTGCCTATTTCCTGCACCCGCAGCAGCACGAGGAACGGGCGGGTGGAGCGATCACCCGCTTCTACACGCGGTTGCTGGTTTTGTCGGTGCATCACCGTTTCATTACGGTTGCAATCGGGGCCGTGGCGTTCGCGCTCTCCATATGGGGCGCAATGCGACTGCCCACCGGCTTCCTGCCGCCTCCCGAGACCGCGCGCTCGGCCCTTGCCATCGAGTTGCCGCCCGGATCGCAGCTCGCCGACACGCAGGCGGTGACGGACATCATCACCGATCGCCTGCGCCGGCGCTCCGAGGTCGTGAGCGTGTTCGTCAACGGCGGAAAGATTCCACCTGTGACCGAAGAGGTCCGCAAGGCGACGCTGATCATCAATTATGTGCCGAAATCGAAGCGATTTCTTTCCCAGCATGATCTCGAGCAGGCGATCAGCCGCGACCTCGCGAACATCCCGGACTTCCGTTTCTGGTTCATGGACAATAGCGGCAAGCGCGACGTGACCTATATCGTCACCGGCGAGGATGTCCGCAATGTTTCAAACATTGCTTTGGAGCTGGCGACGCAGATGCGCGCGCTTCCGCAGGTTGCCAACGTCATATCCTCGGTTGCGCTTAACCGGCCGGAGCTGCGCATCTACCCGCGCCGAGACCTCGCTGTCCGGCTGGGGATATCGACTGAGACCTTGTCGGAGACCATCCGGGTGGCGACCATCGGCGACGTCGGTCCAGCCCTGGCACGCTACGATGCCGGCAACCGCATCGTGCCGATTCGCGTGCTCCTCGACGAGGACGCCCGCGCCGACGAGCAGGTGCTCAAGGAGCTGCGGGTTCCGGCTCCGCGCGGCGGGGCGAGCGTGCCGCTCTCTGCGCTGGCCGATGTGCGTTTTGGGGAAGGGCCGATCAGCATCAGTCGGTTCGACCGGCAGCGGCAAGCCACGATCGAGGCGAGTCTCGCCGGCGATGCCGCACTCAGCGATGTGCAAACAGCGGTGCGGGCCCTGCCCGTCATGAAGAATGCTCTGCCTGGGATCACCGTGCACGAGGGCGGCAGCGCCGAGCACAAGGCAAGCCTGTTCGAAGGGTTTGCGCATGCCATGCGCAACGGCATCGCGATGATGTACGTCGTGCTGGGCATGCTTTTCGCGAGCGCGCTTCAGCCTCTGACCATCCTGCTGTCACTGCCGCTGGCGATCGCGGGCGCCATCCTGGCGCTCTACATGGCCAAACTGCCGATCACGACCCCGGTGGTCATCGGCATCCTCATGCTGATGGGAATCGTGGCCAAGAATGCGATCATGCTGGTGGACTTTGCCATTGAGGCGCTCCATCACGGCGTCGAGCGCACTGCGGCTGTCATCGATGCCGGCCAGAAGCGCGCGCGACCCATCATCATGACAACCGTCGCGATGAGCGGTGGAATGCTTCCCAGTGCGTTCGGGATCGGCGATGGCGGCGAGTTCCGCTCCCCAATGGCAATTGCAGTGATCGGAGGGCTGCTCGTCGCGACGGCGCTGTCGCTACTGTTCGTGCCGGCGTTGTTTACCATTATGGATGATCTCGGCAGGGCCTGTGGGCACGGGCTCGGCCGCCTCACCAGCGCCGCGCACAAAACCGCTGCGCCGCCCAAGCCCGCAGCCCATGTGCCGGCGAGCGGCGGCGCGCATGGCGAGCAGCGCTCCACTCCCGTCGCGTCGAATGTCATGTTTGCAGCGGAGTCCGGAAAGGGCGGCGGCATCGGGAGCTGATCGCCCGATTTATCCGCTCCCCTTAAGCGCCGGCGCGGCCCATGGCGCAAGCGCGGCTGCGTTGCGGCCGGCAGTCCAGCCGCCCACAAAGCACTCGGCAAGATTGCCGCCTGACATGTAGAGATGCCCGAACACCCCACCGAGCTCGCCGGCGGCGAAGAGGCGGCGGATCGGCTCGCCGAACGCGTTGAGCACGCGCTGCTCGGCATCGTGCACAGGCCCGCCGTGGGTATTGGAGCAGACCGGCCAGACCTGCGCGCAGTAGAAGGGGGGCGTGGCGATCTTCAGCATGGATGTCGGCGGCCGCCCGTGCATGGGATCCTCGCCGCGCTCGCAAATCGCATTCCAGCCGGCAATCGTGGTTGCCAACACCTGCTCGCGCATGTGCGTGGCGGCCGCGAGCTCCCTGAGCGAGCCGCATTTCTTTAGTATGCGGCTTTCCAGCTCCCGCAGCGTGCTCTCGCTCCACGCGAACTTGAAACGGCGATCGTTGAACGTCGGAGAGACGATCGGATAGGCGCCGCGTCCGGGCTCATCCATGATCAGCCAGGACGGGATGCGCAGATAGCTCATGGATGCTGCATCAAAGAGCGCCATGCCGCGCCAGGACGTATCTTGGGTGTAGGGCTGATATTCGTTCATGTAGCGCCGGCCATGGCGATCGACGATAATCCACGGCACCTTGACGTCGGCGCGCGCGTCCTCGCCCGCGATCCAATCCGGCAGGCGCTTGGGCCGCAGCCCGAACGGATAGTCCGGGTCGGGATGCCTGAAGCCATAGACGCCGTGGTAGTGCCACATGTGCCAGAGCGCGGCGCCCACCGCCTGTGCCATCACGATGCCGTCGCCGGTATTGCCCATATACGCTGCATTGAGCACCGGCTTCTCCTGCCAGAACTGCCGCTGCATTTCCGAATTGGCCTCGAAGCCGCCACAGGCGAGGACGACGGCGCGGCGCGCCGCAATCGCGATCGGCCGCCCATCGCGGTCGGCGGTGAGCCCGCAGATCTCGCCGCTGTCTCTCGTGATCAGGCGGCGCACGGGGGTCGCGAGCATGACGCGCAAGGCGCGCGCGCGGATATTGTCCTCGAGCACCTTGAACAGGCGCACACCAGCGGCGCGGTGAATAGGGACATAGCTCGAGACGAACGGATAGCTGCGCTCGGCGTCGAACTCCGGCACCTGCGCGATGCTGACGTAGCCGAACGTCTTGGTGCCGGGAAAAGGATAGTTCCCGTCGGCCTGCCGGCGATCGATGGTCGCGCCGCAGGCATTGCAGAGCTTCGCGAAATAATCGGGGATCGCCTGCATGCCGACGGCAAGCGCGCGCAGAACGGCATCGGGCGTGGTGCCCGCATTCATCGCCTGGAGGTGCCGGAAGCCCTCCTCCGCATCCTCGACAATGCGCACATTGCCGCCCGATGTGATCGATATGCCGCCGGGGTCCGGCATTTTCTCGATCAGGAGCACGTCCGCGCCGGCATCGTGCGCCTCGATCGCGGCCACCGCGCCCGCATAGCCGTAGCCCACGACCACGACGTCGGCCGCCTCGTCCCAAACCGGCTCAGGCGTCGTCATGATCAAGCGCCCCTGCGGCAGAATGCTCTGCCCGTCGCGATAGCCTCCTCGTCCCCCTCCTATATTCTTGTTCGTGCAAAGAAAATACCGCCGAGCTTCGTATTGATCGGCTCGGGCCGGCAGCCTTATATCGAGGTCAACAAAGGAGGAGAGCCCCCATGACCCAGATTCGCTCCATGACGCAGCCGGTGCCGCGCCGCCCCGGCGAGCTCGGTGTCCATTCCCTCGATCATTTCAGTCTGGTGGTGCCGGACGTGGCCGACGCCGAGAAGTTCTATGGCCTCTTCGGGCTGCAGACCAGGGAGGAGGACGGCAAGCTCGCGCTCTACACTGCCGGCCACCCGCACCGCTGGGGCACGGTCGCCGAGGGGCCGCGCAAAAAATTCAACTACGTCTCGTTCGGCGTGTTCGAGGACGACTTGCCGCGCTTCCGCCAGCGTCTCGAACACTTGGGGATCGATCGGCTCGATCCCCCGAAGGGCTTTGAATCAAACGGGATCTGGTTCCGCGATCCCGACAGCACGCTGATCGAGATTCGCGTGGCGGAGAAAAGCTCCCCCAACGAGAAATCGACGTTCGAAATGAAGGGCGGCGAGATCGGCCGTGCGAACGCCGCCAACCGCAGCAAGGCGCCCAGGGTGGCGCCACGCCGCCTCGCACACGTTCTCCTGTTTGTTACCGACATCCCCCGGACAATCAGCTTTTATCGTGACGCGCTGGGGCTGCGACTCTCCGACCGCTCCGGCGATCTCATCGCATTCATGCACGGCATCCACGGCAGCGATCACCACATGATCGCGTTCGTCAAATCCGACGGGCCGGGCCTGCATCACCTGAGTTGGGACGTCGGCTCCATCAACGACATCGGCATAGGCGCAAGCCACATGGCCGAGAAGGGATTCACCCGCGGCTGGGGGCTTGGGCGTCACGTGCTCGGGTCGAACTACTTTCATTACGTGGGCGACCCTTGGGGAAGCTTCGCGGAATATTCCTGCGACATTGACTATATTCCGGTCGATCAGGACTGGAAGGACGGAGACCACCCGCCCGAGGATTCATTCTTTCTGTGGGGTCCGACCCCGCCGGAGGATTTTGCGCACAATTACGAATTGACGAAGTAGATTCGACCAGCCGATGAGCGCGCACGCAATTGCGTGTGCGCC
>Ga0306925_10001998_pt1 | contig 17230 bp, 13 predicted proteins | sample flu12Cox44000176_FD_203755 | JGI IMG/M metagenome (GOLD analysis project Ga0306925, IMG submission 203755) | Lab enrichment of tropical soil microbial communities from Luquillo Experimental Forest, Puerto Rico - flux8day.12C.oxic.44.000.176 (v2)... | ecosystem: Environmental > Terrestrial >... | reverse complement strand
CGATCCGCGGTCGTCCGTTGCGGCAGCGGGTGCAGCAACTGCTGCGGGCGGTGCGCATCCCCTCGCCGGCGGTGCGCATGCGCGAATATCCACATCAGATGAGCGGCGGCATGCGCCAGCGCGTCGTCGGCGCGATCGCCATGGCGGGTGGACCAAAGCTGATCATCGCGGACGAGCCGACGACCAACCTCGACGTCACCATTCAAGCTCAGTACCTCGAGGTGCTGAAAGACATCCAGCAGGAGAGTGGTGTCGCGCTGATCTTCGTTACCCACAACCTCGGCATCGTCGCCAAGATGTGCGACAAGATGGCCGTCATGTATGCCGGCAGGATCGTCGAGCAGGGTCCTGTGCGCGACCTGTTCCGGTCTCCGAAGCACCCCTACACGCAGGCCTTGCTCGGTTCGATGCCGAAGCTCGGCAGCAAGGAGCCGCTCTACGCGATCCCGGGACATCCCCCCAACCTGGCCCAGCTGCCCTCCGGCTGCGCTTTTCACCCGCGTTGTGCCCATGCCATGCCGCAGTGCGTGAGCCAGGAGCCAGTAGATCGCCGTGTTGGCGCGAATTGGACGGCGCGATGCTGGCTATTGGAACGACAAGCGCAGGAAGAATATGTCAGTGCCATTGCTTGAGCTGCAAAACCTCCAGAAATATTTTCCGGTCAGCACCGGGGTGCTGCTGCGGCGCAAGATCGGTTGGGTCAAAGCGGTGGACGGAGTTGATTTCGGTATCTGGCCGGGCGAGACGCTGGGGCTGATCGGCGAATCGGGATGCGGCAAGACGACAACATCGAAGCTGATCCTGCTGCAGGAGGCTCCGACCGCCGGGACGATCCGCTTCGGCGGCGAGGACATCTCCGGGCTGCAGGGTCGGGAGCTGATGCGCTACCGCCGCGAAGTCCAGGTGGTTTTTCAGGATCCCTACAGCTCGCTCAGTCCGCGCATGAGGGTCGGCGACATCGTTGCCGAGCCGTTGGAGATCCACACCGACCTGTCGCGCGAGGCGCTACACGAGCGTGTGGCGGAGGTTCTCGAGCTCGTCGGACTTCAGCCGGAAGTGGCGCGGCTGTTCCCGCACGAATTCAGCGGCGGGCAACGCCAGCGGATCGCGATTGCAAGAGCGCTGGCGACGCAGACGAGACTGATTGTGCTCGACGAGCCGGTCTCGGCGCTCGACGTTTCGATCCGCGCGCAGATCATGAACCAGCTCGAGCATTTGCAGCAGACGCTCGGGGTCAGCTATCTGTTCATCGGGCATGACCTCGCGACCGTGGCTCATATCAGCCACCGCATTGCGGTCATGTATCTCGGGCAAATCGTCGAACTCGCCGACAGTCTCGAACTGTGTGCCAAGCCGCTCCATCCCTACACGCAGGCCCTGTTTAATGCAGCCCTACCGGCTCATCCCGACGAAAGACACGCGAAGCTGACCATCACCGGCGAAGTGCCGAGTGCGCTCGATCCTCCGTCGGGCTGCCGCTTCCATCCGCGGTGCCCACGTGCCATGCCGGGATGCGCGGTCGAGGCGCCGGTCCGCAAGGAGGTCGCCCCGCAGCACATGGTGGCCTGCCACTTATTTTGAGCAGCGCCGACGTGGTGGAAGAGCCCGAAGGCTGACCGCCCGCTGGGGAACCCGAGGTCAGGCTTTCGCCACCTCCGCCGTCACCGCTCCCACCACTGGCGCCTTTAGGGAGCTATCGATCTCTTCGATCGAGCGGCCTCTGGTTTCGAAGCCTAGGAGCACGAACATAATCCCTGCCTGCCCATACCAGAACGCCAGAAACAGCAGTGCCGGAAAGAGGGCGTCGAGCGTCACCTTTGGGCTGACATAATTGGACGAGCCGACAATCAAGGCCAGCCCGAGAGGGCCGATGATCTTACCCAGATTACCGACGCCATAGCTAAAGCCCATGCCGCTTGCGCGCAGCCGGTTCGGCCATACCTCCGCTAGATAAGGCCCGATAATTGCGTAACTGGCGTCACCAAAGAAACGTTGGGCCATGATGAACAGAAAGAACACGGACACCGTGCCGATGTAGACATCGTGCCAATACCCGGCGAGCGCCATCGTGATCGCCCCGCCCATGCCGATCAAAAAACCTGAAGGGCGCCGTCCGAGCGCATCCGACATCCAAGAAGCAACGAGCCGGCCGACGATGCCAAGGACACCGACCCAGATCATTAGATACGAAGCCTCGGGCGGCGTGATCTTAAGTACCATGACGAAGAGGGCGGTGATCCACAGCAAGATCCCGGCACCGCCGGTCTGGCTCAGAGCGATGAGGCAGGCTGCAGCCATGCTGCGAGGGTATTTGAACAATTCCCGCCATGACGTCCTCTCTACCTCGGGAAGGATGGCTGGCACCTCGATTTCTTGCGGGTCGACCTGCAGGGCCCAAGCGAGCGCCTTGCGCGCCTGCTCATGCCGACCGGTGCGCAGCAAGAAGCGCGGCGATTCCGGTACCCAGTAGCGGATCGCCAAAACCAGCAGCGCCGGGGTCAGGCCGACCAGGAACAGACCGCGCCAGCCGATCACCGGCGCCAGATAGGCCCCCGAGACGGCACCTAGAATATTGCCCGCCGGCAGTAGGGTGGTTGTCAGCCCGGTAACCCAGCCGCGCTTGTACGCAGGTACGAATTCCTGAACCAGAGGAATGTCTACTGCGATCAGGCCGGCATTGCCGAAACCCACGAAGAAACGGAAGAACGACAAAAAGATCCAGCCCGGAATCCAACCCCCGGGGTCGGGGGTGAAAAACATGACGCCGGTCGCCAAGGCGACATTGAGAGCAGTAATCATGAACACCTTGCGTCGGCCGATCTTGTCGCCCATCCAGCCCCAGAACCAGGCGCCCGGAACGGCGCCAAGACCGGCGGAAATCAGGATCACCGCCGACTCTCCATAGGTCAGCTGCCACTCTTTGAGGATAAACGCCAGCACGTACCCAATCAGAAAGAAGTCGAAGAAATCGAGCATGTCCCCGAGGTTTGCAGTGGCGATAATCTTCCACTGGTTCAACGTCAGCTTCTTCTGACGTTCCAAATATTCGAACATCAAAACCTCCACTCTTCTAACAAAGGCCCTCTCGCGAGTCGACGCGGGACGCCTTCCGGCCTTGGCCGACCGGGGCGCCTTTTCGAGGATACTTCAGCCGTGCCGCGCCGGCAATCGGCAGCGAAATAGACGGCGGAAGCAATCAAACGGCCGGCGGGGAAATTTCGGAACGCTCAGAGCCCGTGTCTTTGACGGAGCTGGTCCAAACAGCCCTTGATTTTCTTGGTGACCGTCGGGAACGGGTCCTGATCCAGCATGCGCGCGACCCTCTCGGCATAGGCCAAGCAGAGGAGCAAAGCCGGCCTCGTCAGATCGGGATCGCTTCGGGCGCGGTCGAAGATCTCAAAGAGCAACGCCATTTCCTTCGCTGGCACCCAGCGCGCCAGCTTCTCGAGTTCTGCCCGGCCGATCGGGAGCCCCGCAGCCATCGGAGTGTTCCCGGCTTCGGATCCCGTTGCCACCTCATTGGCTGTCGATTTCAGCTGCATCGCCCTTCTCGAAAATGTGTTTGACGATCGCCGGGCAAGGTCCACGGCCGGCGCGCCTCGGACGAACCCGTAACCGCTCGGAGCATAGCGGAGAATTGCATTGTGCTCGATACGTTAATCGGCGCGAACCCGTCGAGATCGAGGATATCGCCAAGGGTCGGCGCCCAAGGGCCCGCTGACGCGACCGCTCAGCTCTGTGCTCTACCAAGGGACGCGTCCCAAGGGCAGGGTGCCAAACCCGACATCCCATTCCCAACACGTCATAAGAGAATATTTACCGAATCCCGGATAATTCGAATTACTCGAACCGGTAGATTTGGACAGGTGCACCGGTGATTGATGGCGACGCCGGTCATTTTCGGCCGTTGTGCCAGCGGCGGTGAATAGCCGTTCGCCCGTTCGGCGTTGGCGACGAGCCCACGGGGGTCACCGGGGCCGCCGGGAGGGCGAAATGTTTTCGTCATGGGGCGCGCCGGCTTACACTCTTGCCGGTCAGCGACCGAGATCGGGCGCTGTCGAGCAAACCGCTGGCGGACGGGTTGGATTGCCGCGGGGAGGGCGCGTGAGCCTCTGGAATGGAAGCGTCCGGCGGTTTCCCGGATTAACCACCGCAACGGGCCGAGCAGCGACGCTGATACGGCCCCTGCCCTGCGCCGTTACCCGCAGAAGGACCGCTCGACTCGGGCGGGCCATAATTGGGCTCGGCGCGGTGCTCCTCCTCGCTTATGGGGCGAGCACCTTTTTATGGTACGGAGAGCGCACGCCGCTGCTCGTCGCATTCGTGCTGCTCTCGATGGCTGTCGCGAGCCTTTCTTGGCGCGGGGTTCGCGCCCTGGAGCGCCAGAACTCGCTGCTTCAAAGCACGCTCGAACATATCGGAGAGGGTCTGAGCGTGTTCGACAGCCAGGGACGGCTGGTCGCTTGGAACTTCCGGTTTTGCGAACTGTTGGACCTGCCGGCCGACCTCGCCGTCGGCGCGACGCTTCACGACATTCTAACGCACCAGGCAGTCCGCGGAGATTTTGGCGAGGACGACCCGGAAACCGAGGTCGCCAAGCGTCTCGATCTCTTTTATCGCGATGTGCCCACGACCAAGGAGCGTGTGATGCCCCCCGGTCGGACGTTGCAGATCCGCCGGCGTGCAATGCCGAACGGCGCTGTCATCTCAATCTACTCCGACGTAACGGAAATCAAAGCGTCCGAACGGAGATTGATCGAAGCGCGCAGTCAGGCCGAGGCGGCGAACCGCGCGAAGGGCGATTTCCTCGCCAACATGAGCCACGAGCTGCGGACTCCACTCAACGCGATAATCGGGTTCTCCGAAGTTATTTCGAATGAGCTATTCGGCCCCATCGCCAATGAGAAGTATCTTGAATATATAAAGGATGTCCATACCAGCAGCCTTCATTTGCTGTCGATTATCAATGATGTTCTCGATATGTCGAAGATCGAGGCTGGTAAAGTCGAACTTGCCAAAGAGGTAGTACAAATACAAAATGTAATGAAAGAGGTCATGCGCATGGTGCATGAGAGGGCGCGCAGCCGCGATATCGAGCTGACGGCGCAGCTGTCCGACGAGAACGTCGAAATCTGGGCCGACGAGCGCTCAATGAAGCAGATATTCCTTAACCTGCTCTCCAATGCGATCAAGTTTTCGAAAGAGGGGGGGCAGATTTATGTTCGGATCGTTGCTGATCAGTCCGACATTGCTGTACTGGAGATCGAAGACCACGGCATCGGCATGAGTGAGGAAGACCAGGAGCGTGCGTTGCAACCATTCGGTCAAGCGAAACCAGTGACAACACGCAACTACGGCGGCACCGGGCTCGGATTGCCCATCACAAAGGGCCTCGTAGAGGCTCATGGGGGAACGTTGACGATCGACAGCCGCGCCGGTTACGGAACGCTGGTCCGGATCGTTCTGCCGAGGGAACGAACAGGTCAGAAATTCAGGTTCCTGTAGTTATTCAGTACTCGCGGGCTCAGCGGGGACGGGTGTTACCCGAACGTGGGCGTCGGGCAATCAGACGACTGTGGGTACCGCCGGGCCCGGTCGCAGGACGTGGAACAGAAAGACCCCGGGTATGATCACCACGGTGATGACCGCCATAATTCGAAAGCAGCCCGTATAGGCGCCGAAGGTCGCTAGGTCGAGCAAGTGGGACGGCGACCCGGCGTCAAGCACTGGCTGATCAACGATCGCCACATAGTTAGTCCGAATTCTTGCCTGCAGCAGGGCCGTCATCGCCGCGACGCCGGTTGCGCAGCCGAGCTGACGCAAGAGGCTGTAGATCCCCGCGGCATCCGTTCGCAGCTCGGCAGCAAGGCTCGAATACGCGAGCGTGCTAAGGGGGGTGAACAGTAACCCGACGCCGACCCCCTGAATCGCGCTCGCGCCGACCAACCAGGCTCCGCTCCGGTCAGGCGGCATTTGCGATATCAGCTCGAACGCGCCCGCGGTAATTAGCATTCCTGTGACAAGCAAGGCACGATGATCGATCTTGTCGATCAGGTAGCCGACGGCGAGCATCATTGCCATCGTCCCGATGCCGCGAGGAGAAATGGCCAGGCCCGCTCGCGTCGCATCGTAACCGAGCGGACCTTCGCTCAACGCCGGCAAAAACACGATAGTTGTGAAAAGGAGCGCACTTACTATAAAATTGTAAACAATCGATGTTGTAAAGTTTATGTTTTGAAACACTTCGAACCTGAATAATGAAAAACGTAATCGAACGCTGCGAATTGCGATTGCTGACAAGGCGGAAACGGCGATAGTTCCTTCGATGATTATCTCCGCCGAGGGGGGCCAAGTCTGCCCAATGCTGCGCTCAAGAGACAATTGAAGCGAGCCCACGCCGATAATCAAGAGCAGAATTCCGAGGCGGTCTATGCGTGCTTGCAGCCGGGGCTCGATGCTCTCCGGAACCTGCCCCAAACCCAAGATCGCTATCATCCCGAGCGGAACGTTCAAAACAAAGATCCACCGCCATGAGAAAAGGTCGGTGATCACACCGCCGAGCACGGGCCCTACGATCGGGCCCGCCATGATCGTCGCCCCCCAGATCGCCAGCAAGCGACCATGGTGTTGCTTGGGGTAGATATCCAGGAGAATTGCCTGCGCTAATGGCTGGATGATACCGGCGGCAGCACCTTGCACCAAGCGGCACTGGATCAGCGCGGCCGGCGATGGCGCGATCGAACAGAGGAGCGAAGCGAAGACGAAGAGAGCGATGGCTCCGGCGAAAGGCCGACGCGCACCGAAACGACGGCGAAACCAACCGGTCAGGGTGGCCGTCACGGCTGAGGCGCAAAGGTAGCTCGTCATAACCCAGGAGCCAAGATCGATCCCACCACCCAGGCTCTGCTCGAGCTGAGGCAGGGCGACATTCGCGATTGTCGTGTCAAAAGCCTGCATCGCGGTGGCTGTCATCAGAGCGACCGCCGCCTGCCGTCTGCCCGAGCTCGAGAGTACGGTCGCGTCGACGGTCATCCGTTCCTCGCGCATGAACCGTTCACGCCTGGGGCGGGGTCAACCCAAGACAACATTGCTCCGGTCAAACGGCTGAAAACCCGGCCGCCGGCCGCGTCGTGGGCGATCTTCCGCGCTTTCACTCGATCGTCTGAGCAAGCTAGGCCGTTGACATCATGAGATCGTCCAATTCTCGTCAGAAAAGCGTCAAGCTATCACGCTTTTATCAAAATAAAATAGTGAAAAAACACTTAAAATCTCGCCATTTTTTGATCCAGACCAGATCGAAGACAGTCCTTTGTTATAAACCATTCGCTGGTTCACATCCTATTAACACCCATTAGATAAAATCGTACATGTCGGGAGCTGACGGTGCAGATTAAGCGTTGCGAGGGCTGTCGTGAAACGCCTTACTATGTTAGTCACATCCGAGGGGCGATGGGTGCTCGAAGACAGCGCCGAGTTTTTGGCGGAGTTGGGCGATCCCGATCCCGATTACGACGCGGCGCTGTTCGCGGTAAAGAATCTCGGCTTCATCAGGTTCCAGTTCTTCGATGACTCGTTAATTGAGATCGAGCTGCATCCGCAGAATGTCAAATTGCCGGCGCTTCTGGCCGTCCAGCAGCAAGTGTTGTCGTCGCGCGTAAAGTTGTGTCGTATCAGATATTTCGATGCCTCATGGCAATCTGAGATCACCGCCTCGCTCGAAGGTGCTGTGTCGCGACTGTCAGAGCTCTGCGCCCCGGCGTTTGCCCCACCGCCAAGCCAAAAATTCGTGGTTGAACCGAGAGACTATTCGACACTATTCAACGATTATGAAAATCCATTGCGATTAATGGCCCAAAAATGGAGAATGTCCTTTGGGAATTTCACCCCCAGTTTAATATCCTTCGCGATAGAGCACCAATTGCTTTCGCGCATGATGATCGCCGGCGTCAAACCGCACAGCAGGGACCCGGTATTTCGCTTTATCGGTGACGGGTTCGATTGGCTCGCGAATGACTACCAATTTTATGGAATCGGCGAACGAATCGAGAATCTTCCCGATAAAGATTACGGGGCATGGGTTACCAACTTCTACAAGTCTGTGGCCGACACGGGCCAGCCACGTTACGACCAAGTTACGGCAGCGATCGAAGTATCTCGGAGCATACCGAGACCATATTGCTATGAACGGTTGTTGCTCCCGTGGAAGACGCCCTCGGAGGAGATTCTCGTGACCTTGTCGTCACGCAGGATGGTTGAGGAAATCCCCGCGGAGCCGACAGCCTCCGAGAAGGAAGGCTTGGTGGTCAGCATATCGGCAAAATCCTCGTAGGCCTCCGCCGCGGATAGACTCACTAGCGCGAAGTCGATGTCGCCCCAGGGTGAATTGGGATAAGAGATGCTATAGCTGACATGCTTGTAGCCATAACCGGTGGCGACCTTCTTTTCTACCAGTACGGGGGCAACTAGAGAAATTCCCCAATCAACTGGCCAGCGCGCGAGCGCATAAGCTCTGCCTAACCTTGGAAGAAGCGTGGAGAGCTGCCTTCCGCGGAAATCCGGGCGAACCCAGACCGAACCGCCATAAAATACAACCCCTGTTATCGACTTCGCGTCTGTCGCTGTAACCATGCAGCAGTGTCCCTCATCGCGCCCCGCATAGAACATCAACCGAGCCTCTTCTTCAAGGGTAGAATCCGGCCAATAGTAAATACGACCAGCTTGGGTCACTACAATATCTCCATGTTCGTTCTCTCCGGATATCCAATATGAATTCTCTGGAGATAAATTGGAATACTCAGGATGGAACATATTAGCTAGACGATACCAGTCACCGCGAGCAATGCGCTCCTTGTTAAAGTAGAGTAGTTCGGGAAAATCATGTCGAAGACGCAAGCGGATGCCCATGCTTCGCGCGGCCCTGTCACCTTCAAGCGCAAACCTCGAGAGCAATGGAGCTGGGCCGTGTTTGATCGTTAGTGCGTCCGGGAGGCGGAGGTTGTTCTCGGGGACGATGTTAGGGTAGATCAAAGTCATCGGGATACTCCCTGGAGAAGGCCGGTCATTCGGCGATGATCGGGTTGGCCGTCTCGTCATCTGGCACTTTGGCCGCCGGTCGCTCGCCGCGAGCAACCAAGTGTGCGAAATCCTCGCGTCATTGAACTGCATCGGAACAACAGAGTTACTCGGCTCCGATAATCTTTAACGATTGTTAACATTTGTTGAGACGTTGATGAATTCTTAACTCTCGTCAGGAAAATGTCAATCTAAAACAAGGTAAACGTTAATTTCAGAGTTGTTAATAGCAAAAATTTTATTTTTATTATACGGATTTTTCGCTTTGATCTCAGTGCGGACAGTCGTGTGCTGAGCGAGGGTCTTTGTGCCCGCCATACTGATGACAAGAACAAGGCTTACGATTTGTTTCGAACGTGACGGTCGACTCGGACTTTCGTGCGGGCCCAAGGACCGGTGTCGGTACGGATGCGCGAAGAGCTGTTTCCTAAACGCGCCACGTCGGACGAGCGGGTCGGGTGCCGGGGCGGCGCGAGAATTTCAACCCATACGAGAGGTTTTGCTGCTGATTTGCCGCAGATTTAACAATGCAAGATCACCTACACAATTGTTCGTTGTACATCGACCTTGTGGCCGCGATCGTTGCGCCGAAACCGGATTGACCGGATACTCTCGGCTGAAGGACATCGGCCGAAGCGAGGAGACCGCGTTATGGGCAAGCACACCACCTTGACCGCAGGCGGACGGCGATGAGCCGCAAGGATGAGCTGAAGCGCGCGGTTTGCGAGGCGATCGATCGTCACGCCGACACGATCATCGATCTGGGCGAAACGATCCTGCGCAATCCCGAGACCGGCTTCAATGAGGTGAAAACTGCCGCGCTCGTCGCCCGGCATATGAGCGCCCTGGGACTCTCGCCGCGTACCGGCCTCGCCCTCACCGGGGTCAAGGGACGGCTCGCCGGCGGCACCTCCGGACCGCGGCTCGCCTTTATCGGCGAGCTCGACAGTCTGCGCACCTCCGAGCACCCGCTCGCCGACCCCACCACCGGAGCGGCGCACAGCTGCGGTCACAACGCCCAGATCGCCGGCATGCTGGGTGCCGCGATCGGGCTTGGCGATGCCGAGGCCGCCGGACGGCTGGCGGGCGAGATCATCTTCTTCGCCGTGCCGGCCGAGGAGTTCATCGACGTCGGGGAGCGGATGGCGCGCGTCGCCAAGGGCGAGATCGAGTTCATGCTCGGCAAGCCCGAGCTCGTCGCCAAAGGCCATTTCGACGATGTCGACATGGCGATGATGATCCACACCGGCTCGCGCGACGGGCAAAAGACGCGGTCGATCCTCGCCGAATCCTCAAACGGGGCGCTGGTCAAGCAGATCCGTTTCCTGGGCAAGGCCGCCCACGCCGGCAGCCTGCCGCAGCTCGGGATCAACGCATTGAACGCTGCGATGATCGCGATGAACGCGATTGCCGCGCATCGCGAAACCTTCTGGGAAAAGGACACGATCCGCATCCACCCGATCATCACCAAGGGCGGCGACGCAGTCAGCGTGGTGCCGGCCGAGGTAACGATGGAGACATTCGTGCGCGGCGGCTCGCTCGAGGCGATCCTCGACGCCAACCGCAAGGTCGACCGTTGCCTGCGCGCCGGTGCCATGGCGATGGGTGCGGAGGTCGAGATCCACACGATCCCCGGCTATCTGCCGCAGCGCAACGACCGGCGCCTGGGTGAGATCTTCGGAGGCAACATCGAGGCATTGTTCGGACCGGGCGAGTTCCACATCGGCGGGCATCGCACCGGGTCGACCGACATGGGCGACTTGGCACACATGATGCCGGTGATCCACCCCTACGTCGTCGCCGCAGAAGGCAAGGCGCACGGTTCAGATTGGCGGATCAACGAGCCGCAGCACGGCTATCTGACCCCGGCCAAGCTCTTGGCGATGACCGCGATCGACCTGCTCCACGGCGACGCCGCGCCGGCGAAGGAGATCCTGGCAAAATTCGAGCCGGCGATGACCAAGGAGGCCTATCTGGCGTTTCAGCGCGGCCTCTTCAAAAAGGAACGATACGCGCCCGCCGAGGTTTGACCGGAGGTCCGAGAAAATGCAGAGCCTGTGGTCCGACGCCGACGCCGAGCGGCTGGTCGAGCGCTATGCCCAACAGGGGGTCGGGCGCGATCTCGCGCTCCGCGTCTATACCTCGCGTCTGTTGGGTGGCGAGCCGAAGCTCGTATTGCACGGCGGCGGCAACACGTCGGTCAAGACCGTTGCGAAGGACCTCCTCGACGAGGAGGTCGAGGTGCTGTGCGTCAAGGGCAGCGGCTGGGACATGGCGGCGATCGAGCCCGCGGGACTGCCTGCCGTGCGCCTCCAGCCCTTGCGCAAATTGCGGCAGCGCGCGGTGTTGTCGGACGAGGAAATGGTGCGTGTGCAGCGCGCCAACCTGATCGACCCCGGTGCTCCGAACCCCTCGGTCGAGACATTGCTGCACGCCTTTTTGCCGCACAAATACATCGATCACACGCACTCGACGGCGGTTTTGAGCCTGACCGACCAGCCCGACGCGGCCGAGCGCTGCGCCGATCTTTATGGCAGACGGCTGGGGCTCGTGACCTACATCATGCCGGGCTTCCAGCTCGCCAAGAAGGCGGCCGAAATCTTCGAGGCCGACCCCGCGGTCGAGGGGCTCGTGCTGTTGAAGCACGGCATCTTCACGTTTGGCGAGACCGCACAGGAGGCCTACGAGCGGATGATCGCCGCGGTCTCGCTGGCCGAAGAGCGGCTTACCCGTCGCCGTACGACGGTGTTCGCCGCGGCGTCCCTCCCCGCCGCGGTGGCCGGGGCCGCAGAGGTGGCGCCGATCCTGCGCGGCATCTGCGCGATCGCCGACCCGAGCGGGTCGGGTGCCTATAAGCGGTTCATCCTCGAGTTCCGCTCGAACCCCGCGGTGCTCGATTACGTCAACGGTGCCGAGCTCCACCGCTACAGCCAAACCGGGGTCGCCACCCCGGACCACACGATCCGCACCAAGAACTACCCGCTGATCGTGCCGGCACCCGAGTCCGGAAAGCTCGACATATTCAAAACGGCGGCGCGCGAAGCCGTCGATAAATTCGTTGCCGAGTATCACGCATATTTCGCCCGCCACAATGCGCGCCGGGAGGTGCCGAAACGCGAGCTCGACCCGATGCCGCGCGTCATTTTGGTACCAGGGCTCGGCTTGTTCGGGCTCGGGCGCAGTGCCAAGGACGCGCGGATCGCCGCCGACATTGCTGAATCGACGATCGAGACCGTGACCGATGCCGAGGCGGTCGGCCGCTTCCAATCGATCAGCGAGGCCGACCTCTTCGACATCGAATACTGGTCCCTGGAGCAAGCGAAGCTCGGCCAGACCGCCGAGAAACCGCTCGCCGGCCAGATCGCGGTCGTCACCGGCGGCGCCGGGACGATCGGCTTTGCCACGGCCCGGGCGATGAGCGGTGCCGGAGCGGAGGTGGTACTGCTCGATATCCGAGACGCCAAAGCCGCCGCCCAAAGGCTCGGCGGGGCGGCGCTGTGGATCGAATGCGACGTGGCGGATCCCGCGGCGGTGCGCCGTGCGTTCGACCGCGTCGCCGAACATTTCGGCGGGGTCGACATCGTCGTCTCCAATTCGGGTGCGGCCTGGCAAGGGCGGATCGGCGAGGTCGCGGACGAGGTATTGCGTCAGAGCTTCGAGCTCAACTTCTTTGCCCATCAGACCGTGGCACAGAACGCGGTCCATATCATGCTGGCGCAAGGGACCGGCGGCTGCCTCCTATTCAACGTGTCGAAACAGGCGGTCAACCCGGGCCCCAATTTCGGCCCCTACGGGTTGCCAAAGGCGGCCACCCTGACACTCGTGCGCCAGTACGCGCTCGATTATGGGGCCGACGGCATTCGCGCCAACGCGGTCAACGCCGACCGCATCAGGAGCGGCCTGTTGACGCCGGAACTGATCGCCGCCCGCGCCCGGGCGCGCGGCGTCAGCGAAGAGGCCTACATGGCCGGCAACCTGCTCGGCCGTGAGGTGACGGCGGACGACGTGGCGCAGGCCTTTCTGCACCACGCGGTGGCGCTCAAGACCACCGCCGATGTGACCACGGTCGACGGCGGCAACATCGCCGCAGCACTCCGCTGACCGGGGGCGACTCCCGCCTCTCCCGTTCCCTGCCGCACAGGGAAAACCCGGGTAAAAAATTTTTTTCTCGGCCCCCCGGGCCCAAAAAACCTCGTGCGATCATAGGGTTGGCCACAAGAATCCAGCGCGTGGCAGGGAACCGGCAGGGAAGCGGCATCACCCACTCATTACTACTATATCAATTAGCACATTAACAATAAGCACGATTCTGCTATATGGGGCGGATCTTCGTTTGGGCAAGAGACAACCCCCCCATGTCCCAGAACAAGATGTCCGAGAAGAAGCGCGATTACGCGGTCGGCCGCGGCAAGACCGCCAACACGACGCGGTCGGCGCTGATTGCGGCCGCTGAGCTGGCAGCTGCGCATCGGCTCGGGATTTGGGACAGCGTGATGCTCGCGTAGCAGCCGAGAATGGCTGTGGGCTTCTGCTCTCGGAAGATCTTCAGGACGGCTTCGCTTGGGGCGGGTTCAGGGTGGTTAACCCATTTGCCGTGCCGCGCTTTCCGCTGCTCGACGCCCTGTTGGAAGATCGGGCGGGAGAGGGGTGGCGGACCTCATGAGCCCGACCCCCAGCCGGCGCCGAGATCCGCGGTCGGCTTGCGAACGAATTGCGACTCGATCTGATCGGGCCCGGCCGGATGATATGCCTTCGTCGATGAGCTCCTGCCTGACCCGCCGTCACGCTGTTATTTGACCATTGTTCTTGTGCCCGCTCAGCGCGCTGCACCGCCAGAAGAGAAGGGTCTCGATCCGCAAGAAGAAGTGGCTACGCCGAGGAAGGCGGCGCCGATGACAGCGACGCCCCGGAGCGACCCCGGTTTTTGCTGTCGTCGATGGGGCTAAGCCTATTCGTCGAACCCGATTACCAACGACAAGAAGGAGGGTGCTATCATCCTGATCATGTATCGCCTCTCCGAGGGCCTGTCCGACGACACGATCGCAAAGTATGCGCCTTCGGCGTCTACGACGGCCCCTTCGCGGCGTGTTGCTGGAGCATCCCGACGCCTATTGCGAGCAGATGGCTCCAAGGCTAAGGACACCCAAGACCAGAGGACTTATCTACTCGGCGGACGCGGCGGCTGAGCATGCTTCGAGCTCAGCTCCGACACCAATCTTCGCGGCGATGGAACTGGGCCGAGAGCGCAAGCCGAGCGTGCCGCTGCGCCGCATAGACCTCGGCAACCGCGGCGAAGACAAGAGGTTCAGGTTTTCGGGATTTGCCGCAGCGCTCCCTGTCCAATCGTACGACCCGCTCAGGGTGACGAGGCCGTCGATGATCATCGTCGGTGCATGCGCGATCCGCGCGCTGTAGTTGATCCAGATCGGCGCCCCGGCCGTCGCCAGTAGCTCGACTCCGCTGTGCTGAACACGGGGGGTGTCTCGCCGGCAATCAGTTCGACATCGACAAGCAAGTCGGCCGTGAGCCGGGAATCATCGGGTTTCGCCGAACGTTCGCCCAGCAGCGTGGCGACCCGGGCCTTCGAGCACTCGCAGAAACGGGGGGACGTTCCGATGAATGCAACTATGGAAATTACCCGATCGAAATCACGCGCCGATGCGCGTCGTACCTCCGCTTCTGACCCTAAGCCGACCATCGGCTCTCGAACTTCCCGACCAGAGGGGGAAAGGGAAACCTCGGCCCCTGATGGTAGGACCGATTTGTGCCAATTGGACTTCCCTATGGTTTGACGAATACGATTCAGCGCGGTGGATGACGTAACGCTCGCCCGAGCTCTTCACGTTCTCGCCGTCGTCCTCTGGATCGGCGGCGTGGCCTTCGTGACGACGGTATTTCTGCCGGCGGTTCGAGATCTCCAAGCCCCCGCGGAGCGGGTGGTCTTCTTTGAGACCGCCGAACGGCGGTTTGGCAATCAGGCACGCGTTACCACGACGCTTACCGGGCTCTCCGGTCTTTACATGGTCGTTCGGCTCGATTTGTGGGACCGTTTTCTCTCGGTGGAATATTCGTGGATGCACGCGATGGTGGCGGTGTGGCTAGTGTTCACCCTGATGCTCTTCGTCGCCGAGCCGCTGTTCCTCGATCGATGGCTGCTCGCGCGCGCCAAGGCTCGGCCGGAAGCGACCTTCAGGCTCATCGAGCGGCTACATTGGATCCTGTTAACTCTCAGCCTGATCACTTTGATCGGCGCCGTTCTCGGCAGCCACGGAGTTCTGATCATCGAATAAACGCGCCGCGCCGACCGCGAAAGCCCGGCTCGTTTTCAAACGTAACGTGGCTGCCTTGGGTGCACGATCTTGCCCGCCGCCTACCCGGCGATATTTGGTGTTTTCTTCGTCCTTGAGGGTTGTCCGTTGATCTGGATCAAAGCGGCCATGATTACCTCAGGCCAGAGTTCAATTTGGCAACCATCAAGAGCTCCTGCCATGGTCGACACATTGACAGCCCGCTTCCTAGATCGGAGGACAATCGACAAAGCTTATCCTCTCGTACGCAGTATCGTTCCGGACATCACCGTCGCTCGTTGGACGCAGTTTGTTCGTCCTCACCTTGTGCCGCGCTCGCAGGATTGGCCGCGTGGCCTGATGACGATCCAAAATGCGGCCGGTTACATTCTCTCCTTGTTCGCGTTTGAGGTTCGAGCCGACCTCCACGAAAGCCGTATCCTCTACATGGATCACATCATGATCCCCACTTTGCCGGGCCGCGGGACGCTTTGGGCCTTTACGATCGGTGCCGCCGAACGGCTGGCGGAGATGAACGGTTGCCGCGCGATTTGGGCCGAGCTCCGAGGCGGCGCGGAACGCTCGGACCAGGACCTTCTGATGTCGCTCGAGAGGTCAGGGTATATTCCGGTAGGTGTACGGGCTTTTAAAAGGCTCGAAGCGAAATCCGGTCGCACCGGTGATGGCGGCGACGGAGTTACGCGCGCGCCGCGAGGGTTATACGATGCATAGCTCTATATGCCGAACCGACACGGGAGACGCAGTGTCGAGGTTCAGCCTGGCCGCTCGAGAGGGTTCCCATCTCCCACATCTCGTCTCTCCTTGCGACACCTGTCAGGCACGCGAGTTTTCGGCGTGTGCCCCACTGACCGCCGAGGAACAAAAGCGCCTTGCTGCGATCACGCGCACCATCAACATCGCGCCGCATCACTCGATATTCGATGAGACTGATCCCGCAGAATACGTCTATACGATCACTGCGGGCACAGTGAAGGTCTATAAGCTGCTGGGCGACGGTCGGCGGCAGATCACAGGATTTCTGTTTGCCGGCGACTTTCTCGGATTGATCCACAACGAGACCTATGCCTACAGTGCCGAGGCGGTGGTGCCCACGAAGCTCTGCCGCTTCCCCCGCCGGAGGCTCGAGGCTCTCCTCGTCGAAATACCCCACCTCGAGCAGCGGCTTCTTGCCATGGCGTCACATGAGCTGGCGGCAGCGCAAGACCAGATGGTGCTCCTCGGACGCAAGTCGGCGCGCGAACGCGTCGTCTCCTTCATCTTGATGCTGTCCAACTCGGCGACGCGGCACGGACGGCCCGGTGACCCGGTTTTCCTGGCAATGAGCCGCAGTGACATCGCGGACTATCTCGGCCTTACCACAGAAACCGTAAGTCGAACCATTACGTCACTCAAAAAACAAGGACTGATCGAGCTGCTTGACGAAAAGCAGATCCGGCTTTCCAAGATGTCAGTATTGCGAGAAATCGCCGAGGGGTTCTGAGCTGCGGCCAGTGGTCGCTGACCTACACTTCTCGTCCCAGTAAAAAGCCTGTCCGAGAAGAACTGTTTGGGAGGAGACGATATGGTTTTCGACGATCCGGCATTCTGGCGTGCCGGCGCGATCAGCACGATCACCGTGATGACGATCGTGTTGATTATGCTGACGATCGACAGCCTCGCGGCGATAAGTCCGGGCGGATCGCACGTACCGCCCTACACCGTCATCAACCGGCACATCGACTACAAATTCGACAGCAATCGCGGCTTCGATGTGCCGGTGATCGGCGCCGCCGAACCGCTATTCGGCGAGCCGCTGGATGAGCCGGCCGCCGCCGTGCTGATCGATCGGGGCAAGATCGTGATCCAGAGCC
>Ga0306925_10001996_pt1 | contig 17233 bp, 19 predicted proteins | sample flu12Cox44000176_FD_203755 | JGI IMG/M metagenome (GOLD analysis project Ga0306925, IMG submission 203755) | Lab enrichment of tropical soil microbial communities from Luquillo Experimental Forest, Puerto Rico - flux8day.12C.oxic.44.000.176 (v2)... | ecosystem: Environmental > Terrestrial >... | reverse complement strand
AGCTCATGGCGGTTTGAAGCCTTCCCCTACAGGACGGCTCCGAAGGGTCCTCCTTCATCTCTCGTACAGCATGGCGCTCTCGCACCTTCTTGACACAACACCGACCACGCTCTGGTCGCAATCGAGCCGCCCCCGCTCCCGCGGCTCGACGCCGCGGCGCGACATCGCCTCGCTTGGTTCCTTACGGGGCTCGCGGTCGCTGCCGATTGGCTCGGCTCGGGAAGGCGCTGGTTTCAGCCAGTCGTCGCGGCCGAGCACCAGGACCTGCAACGCTACTGGCACGAAGTCGCGCTGCCTCGCGCTCGGCAGGCTGCCAGCGATGCTGGCTTGCTTGCGTCGCCGGTGTCGCCTCCGCGCGGCCTCGTCCAACTCTTCCCCGGCCTGTCCCCACGCCCTCTGCAATCCTGGTCGGAGACGGTTCCCATCCCCGAAGGACCCGTCCTCTTCACGATTGAGGACGCGACCGGCTCGGGCAAGACCGAGGCAGCGCTCGTGCTCGCACATCGTCTTATGGGTGCTGGTCGCGCGGACGGGCTGTTCTTTGCGCTCCCGACCATGGCTACAGCGAACGCGATGTACGCCAGGCTGGAGGATGCCTATCGCCGTTTATTTGCGCGCGGCAGCACCCCATCGCTGGTACTTTCGCATGGACGGCGCAGCCTCCACGAGGGCTTCACGGCGAGCATCCTGGACGGCGCTGTCGACCCGCAGAGCGATGGCCGCGATCCCGCAGAGCAGCCAGCGGGCGCCCAATGCGCCGCCTGGATTGCGGACGATCGCCGCAAGGCTTTCCTCGCCGAAATCGGCGCCGGCACGATCGACCAAGCAATCATGGCTGTGCTGCCGACGCGGCATGCGCCGATGCGCCTTCTCGGGCTGTCGAGGCGGGTGCTGATCGTCGATGAGGCGCATGCTTACGACGCCTACATGACCAAGGAACTGCACGGGCTGCTCGCGTTCCAGGCGGCGCTCGGCGGCAGCGCCATCGTGTTGTCGGCAACACTGACGGCCAAACAGCGCGGCGAACTGCAAGCCGCGTTTCTGGGTGGCCTTGGGGCGGAGACCGCGGCGGACGATGCCACCGAATATCCGTTGACCACGGCTGTCTCGTGGGCCGGGGTTTCGGCCGAGGCGTGTCCGATGGCGCCGGGTTTGGGCCGACGGGTAGCGGTCGAGCGACTTGCTGATCGAGGAAGCGCTATCGCGGCGATTGTCGCCGCGGCGCGAGCGGGCGCAGCCGTGGCCTGGGTACGTAACGCTGTCGATGATGCGATCGAAGCCGCTCAGGAACTGGGGGCGGCCGGCGTCAACGCCACGCTGTTTCATGCCAGGTTCGCAATGGGCGACCGCCAGGACATCGAGCGGAAGGTCCTGGGATGGTTCGGTCGCGATAGTCGCCCTGAGGAGCGAAAGGGGCGGGTATTGGTGGCGACGCAGGTGGTCGAGCAGAGCCTCGATCTCGATTTCGACCTGATGGTGACCGATCTCGCCCCTGCCGATCTCGTGATCCAGCGGGCCGGCCGGCTCTGGCGGCATCAGCGGGGCGCGCGTCTCGTCCCGGGTCCGCGTCTGTTGTTGCTCTCACCGGAACCGGTTGACGATCCGACGGCCGCGTGGCTCGGCCCGGAGCTTCGTCGAACTGGCTTCGTCTATCCGGATCACGCGCTCCTGTGGCGCAGCGCCCGCTCTCTGCTGCAACGAGGCTGCATCGAGACGCCGGGTGGCATCCGCGCGCTCGTCGAGACTGCCTACGATTGCGATGCGCCTGCTGCCGTACCGGCGGGCCTTGCCCCTGCCGCCAACCGAGCCGAGGGCGCGGAACTTGCTGCCGCCGGCATCGCCTTCCAGAACCTGCTGAAAATCGAAGAGCCGTATGAGCGCCGGGCCGGGCTGTGGGAGCCGGATGTGCGTACGCCGACCCGGCTGGGCGATGCGCAGATCGTATTCCGGCTCGCGCGGGACGAGAACGGCGCTGTCGTGCCGTGGTATCCGCATGAAGAGCCTCGTCGGGCCTGGGTACTATCCGAGGTATCGGTGCGCGCCACGCGCCTGGCGGGCGCAGAGGAAGATCAGTTGGTCAAGGACGCAAAAAAGAACTGGCCTGCCTGGGATCAAGATATCCCGGTGCTGCTGCTGCGGCCGGATGGAGCAGGCCGCTGGCGGGGCTGTGCGATCAATCCACGCGAACGGCGGCAGTGGGTGACTTACGACACTATTTGTGGTTTAATCCTGTCCGCGGGCGCCCCGTAATCAGAAAACGTGCTCAATCTTATACACGATCAGTGGCTCCCGGCGCGGCGTGCAAATGGCCAGGCTGAGCGCATTCGACCAGCCGAGATCACGAGCGCCATCGAGACCAACCCGGTTGTGGCCATCGACTGGCCGCGCGCGGATTTTCGCGTCGCATGCATCGAGTTCCTGATCGGGCTGATTGCGGCCGCCTACCCTCCGGCAGATGATGACGACGCCTGGACCGAAGGGTGGGCGAAGCCGCCTCCGCCCGAGGTGCTCGCCGCGGCCTTTGCGCCGATCGCACATGCCTTAAATCTCGACGGTTCCGGTCCTCGCTTCCTTCAGGATTTCGACGAACTCCCTGGTGAGCCGGACAGCCCCGAGACATTGCTGATCGAGGCTCCCGGCGCCAACACACGACGAAACAACACCGCCTTGCTCGTGAAACCGGGCAGGGTCCTGCGGCTGTCGCGGCCGGCCGCTGCAATCGCTCTGTTCACGCTCCAATGCTACGCGCCCAGCGGCGGGCGGGGCAATCTGACTTCCGTACGCGGCGGCGGCCCGTTGACAACCCTGGCACAGCCAGCGATCGAACCTCGTTCCATTTGGCGCATGGTCTGGGCTAATACCCCGCGAGGCAAGCCGGTGCAGCCGGGCGATCTACCGCGCGTTTTCCCTTGGCTCGCGGCGACCCGTACATCTGATCGCTTCCCCGCGACAACGCCCGCGGAGGCGCATCCTCTGCAAGCCTTTTGGGGCATGCCGCGACGGATCAGGCTCGACGTTGCGGAGAATACCGAGAACCTGCCCTGCGATCTTACCGGCGCTGTCGATACCAAGATTATAACCGGATGGCGGCAACGACCGAATGGCGTTAAGTACGTCGCGTGGGAGCATCCTTTGTCGCCCAGCTACAAGGATAACAAGAGCGGGGGCTGGCTGCCGGTCCATGCGCAGCCCGGCGGCATCGGCTATCGCCATTGGGTCGCCATTGCACTCGGCGATCACGCCGGGACGCGCCGCCCAGCTCGCGCCATCTCGGATTGGCGGACGCGATCGGCCAATGTTTCATTGGCGGCCGGACGCTCTCGACTGCTCGCGGCCGGCTTTGACATGGACAACATGAAGGCCCGCGCCTTCGTAGAAAGCGAAATGCCGCTGCCGGGCACCGAAGCGAAAGCCGCTGAAACTCTCGCCAATGTGGCCCGCAGGCTGGTCGACGCGGCCGGGATCGCGGCCGCAGCACTGCGCAGCGCAGTCCGTCAGGCTCGCTTTAGCCGCGACACAAGCGTCGACAGCGCCCCGCTTGCGGCGGTTTACGAGAGCTTTTGGGCGGCAACCCAGGAGCAGTTTTTCGCTCTGCTTCCTGACGATCCCTCGGGCGACTGGGAGGCGGCGCTCGAGGCCGCGGCTCCGCCTTGGCAAGGGGTCCTCAAATGGGCCGCGTTGCGGCTATTCGATGAGGCCGCGCCGCTCGACCCCTCGGCGGTCTCTTGTAATCCGAGGCGGATCGTCGAAGCGCGCCGTAACCTGTTCGGCACGCTCGACGGCCGCGGGCCGATGGGAAGCAGGCTGTTCGAGGCGCTGCAGTTGCCTTCGCCCGAGCCGAAAGGAACACGGCGTCGACAATCCACCTCAATGGAGCCGGCATGAAATCCGCTGCAGAAGAGGCAAGGACCGCCGTTCGATGGTGGCGCGATCTGCAGCCGTATTTGTCTGACGGTTCACGCAATCCCAGGGCCGACCGTGCTGCTCTCGCCCGCCTGCGACGCGCCGATCTCGTGGGCGCAATGCAAGATCCCGCGACATTCGCGCTATTCCGCGCGCTCGGCCGGCAGCATCCCAATGATCTGCCGGGGGTCGCTCTATCCGCCGCCGTGCTTGCGAGCGTGCGAGAGGAGCGGGCGGATCAATACCCGGCGCGGACACTGGGGCCTCCTTCGATGGATGCGGTCGAGCAAGCTGCAATGAAGCCGCTCCGGTTTCGGCGCTTGATCGAAGCGGATACGCTGGAAGAGAGACTGTTGATGCTGCGGCGCGCGGTACAGCTCGCAGCCCACAAGCTGAACGTCCGCGAACTCGCTGCCGCCTGTCTCGACTGGTCGGACGGTCGCCGGCAGCGTTGGATTTTCGAGTACTACAATGCCGGCTTTGCTGCTCCCGCGAACGAGCCGACATCAGAGGAAGCCGCCATATGAGCCATTTCCTGCAACTTCATCTGCTGACCTTCTACCCGCCCTCCAATCTTAACCGCGATGATACCGGGCGGCCGAAAACGGCGACAGTCGGTGGCGTGCCGCGACTGCGCATCAGCAGCCAGGCCCTGAAGCGCGCGTGGCGCAGCTCGGCTATTTTTGCCGAGCGCCTGCGCGAACACCGCGGACAGCGTACCCAGCGTTTTGGCGAGGACATTGAACGGCACCTGCGCGAACGCGGGATCGAGCCGCAGCGCGCGCTGGAGATCGCCCGCAGCATCACCCAGCACTTCGGCAAGTTGAAGCCCGAGAAAGACCCGGCTCCGGCGCGCACCGAGCAGCTCGCCTTCATTGCGCCTGAGGAGCGTGCCGCCGCGCTGGCGTTGTCAGACCGGATCGCTGCCGGCGAAAAGATCGAGCCGACTGTCGAGCAACTGCTTCGCCATGCCGACACCGCCGCCGACATCGCAATGTTCGGGCGCATGTTGGCCGACAACCCTCAATTCAACCGTGAAGCCGCTGTTCAGGTAGCGCACGCCATAACCACGCACCGCGTCACGGTCGAGGACGACTACTACACCGCAATCGACGATTTGAAGACGCCAGAGGAGGACGCTGGAGCCGGTTTCGTCGGAGAGTTTGGTTTCGGCTCGGGCATTTTCTATCTCTATGCCTGTATCGACACAGGATTGCTGCTGCGCAATCTCGATGGGCATCGCGCGCTCGCAGCAGATGCGTGCGCCGCCCTCGCAGAGGCAGCGGCTACGGTGAGCCCGAAGGGCAAGCAACCCTCCTTCGCGGCCCGAGCGCGGGCGCATTACATCCTCGCCGAAGCAAGTAACGTCCAACCGCGTACTCTGGCGGGCGCCTTCGTGAAGCCCGTCCAAGACGGCGATCTCGCGGCGGCGTCAGTGATACAGCTTGAAGCCTGGCGGGATAAGCTCGATCGCGCCTACGGTCCCGCGGCTGAGGCGACCGCAGCAATGGATGTCTCGGCAGAACGCGGCACACTCGCCGAGATCGTTGCCTTTTGCCGGGACGCCGCCGGCCATGCCTGAGTTCCTGACATTCGCCCTCGCGGCGCCGCTGGCTGCGATGGGCGAGATCGCGGTCGGGGAGCGCCGCGGTAGTTGGGACCGACCCGGCCGTTCGGCCGTGCTGGGGCTGATCGCTGCCTGTCTCGGGCTAGCCCGCGAGGATGAAGCAGCGCACGACGCCCTCGAAGCCGGATATGGCCTTGCCCTGCGGATCCAGCACGTCGGCCCCTTGCTGCCGGACTACCACACCGCACAGGTTCCGCCGACGCGCCGCGGACGGCGCTTTGCTACGCGGGCGGAGGAGCTGAGCGCCAAGGATCTCGAAACCATTCTGTCCCGCCGCGACTATCGGACGGACATGGTCGTTCTCGCTGCGCTGTGGGGCCGGCCGGGCGCGCGCTGGTCGCTATCGGAGATGGAAACGGCCCTTCGTGCCCCGCAATACGTGCCCTACTTCGGCCGCAAGTCCTGCCCGTTGATGCTGCCACTGGCGCCCCAGCGGATTGAGGCGGCCGATCCGGTCGTCTCACTTACGGATCGTGCCAATGGCGGACCCGAGCCAGAGCGGCGATTGGTCCGGCTCCGGTCGGCGGCGGTGGTCACGATGACAGCGGCGGATGCAGGCGATTTCGGCCTGCCGATCCAGCGCGTCGAAATTCGGCGCGACGCACTGGTGAGCCGTCAGCGCTGGCAATTCGCACTGCGCGAAGAGGCCGTATTGTCGGAGAGCCTGTGAGCGCCCTGGCCAGTACACCTCTGCTCGCTCGCGCGCGGTTGCGCCGCGATCAACCAGTCGAGGCGCTTGCCCGGCTATTGGTGCCAGAAGAGCCGGGTGCCCGGCTCGGCGCCGCCCATTCGCTGGTCTGGGCGTTGTTTGCAGACGGCCCGGATCTCCGCCGTGACTTCCTCTGGCGCGAATGCGCCCGGGCGAGTTCCTGATCCTCGCCGCCCGTCCGCCTGCCGACGCGCACAACATGTTCGATCTGGAATTTAAGCCGTTCGCCCCGGTGCTTCGTCCGGGCCAATGCCTTGGTTTCGATCTGCGCGCCAACCCGGTCATCAGCGTCCCGGAAAAACCCGGTCAACGGGGCAAGCGCCACGATGTCGTCATGCACGTGCTTTCCAACGTCGCCCGAGACAAGCGCGCCGCGGCGCGGGAGGCTGCGATCCGAGAGGCAGGAACGGCTTGGCTCGTCAGGAAAGGCACGGCGGCCGGGTTCCGCGTCGATCCCAGCCAGCTTTACATCGACGGTTATGATCGTGTGCACATTCCGCGCCCAGACGCGCGCGCCGTCATTTTCTCAACCCTCACCTTTCAGGGTGTCCTGACGGTCGAAGATCCGGTGCAGTTCCTTGCAGCGGTGTTGCGCGGTTTCGGCGGGGCCAAGGGGTTTGGCTGCGGCCTGATGCTGATCCGGCGGGCGCGACTGTGACCGTTGCGATGCCGGGGTTGCCGCCACCCCGCCCGATCCGGATCAAGGATCGCTCGTCGATCCTGTTTCTCGAAAAAGGTCGGCTCGACGTGCTCGACGGTGCTTTCGTGGTCGTCGACGAACGCGGTGTTCGGGTCCACATCCCGGTGGGCGGCGTGGTGTGCTTGATGCTCGAACCCGGAACGCGCGTTTCCCATGCGGCGGTGGCTTTGGCGGCACGCGCGGGAACACTACTGATCTGGGTCGGAGAAGCAGGTGTTCGGCTTTATGCGGCTGGTCAGCCCGGCGGTGCTCGGGCCGACCGGTTGCTCTATCAAGCCCGGCTCGCGCTCGACGACGAGGCCCGGCTCAAAGTCGTGCGCAAGATGTACGCGCTGCGTTTCGGCGAAGATGCCCCGGCCCGCCGCTCGGTCGACCAGCTCCGGGGCATCGAAGGGGCTCGGGTGCGCGCGACCTACAAAGCCCTGGCCGCACGCCATGGGCTGGTATGGAACAGACGCGATTACGACCCGCACGACTGGGGCGGCGCCGACACGGTCAACCGCTGCCTCTCGGCCGCCACCGCGGCGCTCTATGGGATTACCGAAGCGGCAGTGCTGGCCGCGGGTTATGCGCCGGCGGTGGGTTTTCTGCACACCGGCAAACCGCAAAGCTTCGTCTATGACGTCGCCGATCTGTTCAAGTTCGATACGGTTGTGCCGGTGGCGTTTCGCGTCGCGGCGGCTGCGGAAGCCGGCCGGCCACTCGACGGGAGCAGGGTTTCCGACCCAGTGGGCGAGGTCAGGCGGCGATGCCGCGACATCTTTCGGCGCTCGCAGATCCTGACCCGCCTGATCCCGACGATCGAGGAGGTGCTGGCGGCGGGTGGCCTTCCGGTGCCCGAAGCGCCGCCGGAAGCGATGCCCTTGGCCTTCGAAGATGCTGAGAAACCGGGCGATGATGGTCATCGTGGTTGAGAACGCCCCGCCGCGGTTGCGCGGACGCCTTGCCGTCTGGCTTCTGGAGGTGCGTGCTGGCGTCTATCTCGGCAATTACAGCCGCCGAGTGCGCGAGATGATCTGGGGTCAGGTCTGTGCGTACATCGAGGATGGCAACGCCGTGATCGCCTGGCCGGCGCCGAACGATGCCGGCTTCGAATTCGACACCTGCGGCCGCAACCGCCGAGTGCCGGTGGACCTCGATGGCTTCCGCCTGGTCCGCTTCGGCCCCGAGGAGGCGCTGCCGCAGGAGCCCGGCCCGATGACTTGGCCCGCTCCCCGCCGCGCCACGTGAACAAACGTTCTTCTCGGTACGCTGTTTGAAATGTGAATTAGTGCGTTTTATCCGGCACTTGTCGGAAGAGTGTTCCCCGTATGCGCGGGGATGAACCGAGCCTGGATTTTGCAACGCAATGCCCGTGATGGTGTTCCCCGTATGCGCGGGGATGAACCGGTGAGAACGGCCTCCTCACGCACCTGACAAAGGTGTTCCCCGTATGCGCGGGGATGAACCGACGGCTCGCGCGTCGCCAATCCCAATACGACGTGTTCCCCGTATGCGCGGGGATGAACCGTGGACGCCGACGGTAGCTGAACGCCAACAGATGTGTTCCCCGTATGCGCGGGGATGAACCGGCAAGGACAGTTCGCGCGGTGCTCGTGGCCATGTGTTCCCCGCATGCGCGGGGATGAACCGTTCGTCAAACAGCCCTCTGGATGTGATAGAGCGTGTTCCCCGCATGCGCGGGGATGAACCGCCTAACGCGCCGTTGGATTGGATTTGCGATCGGTGTTCCCCGCATGCGCGGGGATGAACCGAGGACGTGGCGCGCAACGCCGACAAGCGGATCGTGTTCCCCGCATGCGCGGGGATGAACCGAGATGTTGACCCTGACGACTTCGGCTGGGTTCGTATTCCCCGTATGCGCGGGGATGAACCGATGGAACTCGACAATCCATTCCCGCGCCATCAGTGTTCCCCGCATGCGCGGGGATGAACCGATCGCTGAGGCGCGCTTCAACGCACGGAACGCGTGTTCCCCGCATGCGCGGGGATGAACCGGTTGGCGCGCAGATATGGCCGTGCGGCAACTCGTGTTCCCCGCATGCGCGGGGATGAACCGATATCCATTCCCGCGCCATCAGTGTTCCCCGTATGCGCGGGGATGAACCGTCGTCCCACAGCCCAGCCTTGTGCGAGTTCAGGTGCTCCCCGCGCACGCGGGGATGAACCGACGCACCCTCCACTGCCGCATAATCTGCGGGAGTGTTCCCCGCGCCTGCGGGGACGAACGGGTCTTGCGGGTGGGACGCGAGCGATTTCAGGGCGGCCAGCGGCGCGGTGGTTTCGGCGCCCACCGCGCGGGCTCGGAGACCGCCTGCTCGCCCGGATTACGGCGGCGATAAATAATCTGGACGTTGCCGATCTTGAGCTGGCTGCCTGCCAGATCGAATGCCTAAATGCGCATCGGCCGCGCCGAGCCCCGTAGGGCACCGATTAGTCTCACCGTAATGCAGAAATCATCGCGAAGCTCGCCGCGACGCTCGGGTGCGATCCCGTGGAGCTATTGAAACTGCCCGCGAGTGCCGCGCCTGCGCGCCCGGAAACGTGCTGACATCAGCAGCGCCAATTTGCGTGCCGCTTTTTTAGGCTCTCGTGCGAAGTGGCGCGCTTGGTGGGCGCGAAGCCGCGCCTTGCGCCAGAGGATCAGCAGGCCCGCCACAGCGGCGAGCGCGGCGCCGGTTAGCGCTCCTGCATCGAGCATTGCGCAACAGGGCCTTCTCGACTACATGGCGGCCCAAGTGCCGATTGGCCGCGCCGCCGACCCTGGGACCAGATCGCCAGGGCGGTTGCCTTTCTAGCTTCCGATGACGCCAGCCTCGTGGTCGGCGCCGAGCTTCTTGGTCGGCGGCGGTCAGTCGCAAGTCTGCAGCATCGCGCCTCGTCGGCGTCTGCACACGGCACTCGCGGCTCGATGCCTCAATCTTCGGAACAGGAACACCATCATGTCGGACATCATCGAAACGCTCTTGCTGCGCAATCTGCAGGAGGTCTTCGGGGAGGGCGATCCAACACGCCGACGCGCCGCGATCGAAGAACTGTACACCGAAGACTGTGCGGTTCTTCTTCCCGTCGGCCGTTATATCGGCCACGCGGCACTGGATCAGGTCACCGATGAGTTGCGCGCAGGTCATCCGAGCTTCGTCTACGCGCCACATCGCCCGCCACAGGCCGTTCAAGACGGCGGGCGCCCCGCATGGGGCTCCGGGCCGCCCGGCGAGCCGCCGCGCTACACAGGGCTCGATGTCATTATCGTCCGAGATGAGAAGATCGCCGCCCTATATGTCTTCCTTGACGCGCCGCCCGCATAGTAGCGGACACCGCCACCAATAAGATCAGCGCCTCACTGGCGATCGCCAATAGGAACACGGTCACCGGGCTCAGCAGCACCATAGGCACGAGGTGCTCATAGCCGAAGCTCTGCGTCATTGGCACCTGGGTTATTCTCTGCCCGTGGCGATTAGGGAAGGGTTGAGCGGCGGCTGCGGCCGAGAGGGGTGCGCCCGCGCTGCCACCGAGCGCGCTCGCCAGTGAGCAATGGACGAGGCAAAGCGAAGCGTGGGCTACACACCGCAGGACTTCCTGGCGGCCTGGTGGCGCGGAGACGCCGGGCCGGTCCCCTGCGCCGGCTGCTCGGCCTGCTGCTACTACCCCGGCATCGTCGTGGACGAGAAGCGCGATAGGAAGCGCTTGGCCATGCTGACGGAACGGAACCACGACGGCGAATTGGTGCTGCAGAGGCGCGCAGATGGAGCCTGCGCTCATCTGGGCGAGCGGGGCTGCGTCATTTACGAGCACCGGCCATCGGCCTGTCGCAGCTTCGACTGCCGCGCCTTCTCAGCTATGGGATTGGTCGAGTACTGCGATCCTAATCATCGGACACCGGATTGGGAGTTCGCGGCGCCCGAGCGAGCCTCGCCATAGCCGCGGGATGCCGAGCGCGTTTCCGCTGCGAGACGGTCGGCACATGCCGCAGACCATCGCGACAATCCCGCCCTGCCGGGGCCGGGTCGGCTACGGCGCCCCGCGGACGGCTGGGATGGTCCCTCGGCCGCATGAAGTGCTATCTAGTCTAAGCAGTCCCCTCGATCCATCCGACCAGGGTGGAGTGCTTTGGAGAAGCACGCAGATGCCGCCTCAAACCTTGCACCTCGAAGTCGCCGAATATACGAACGCCTATCAGTGGCGCTGGAAGCTGCACGAACCTGGCGGCCTCCCTTTCCTGGCCGACCACACCGTCGAGCTGAACCGGGAAGATCCGCACTATCGAGCGCTCCTCGACTTACCGGGATATGTGCATCACTATGCCGCGTCGGATCGGCGCGAGGTCGAAGAGTGGCGGCTGGTCGAGGAGGCCGGTGTCTGGATCGGGGAGCGAGTTCTCGGGACGAGCATCGCCGACGCGCTGCTCGCTCGCGCGCGCCCGGCCGTCGTGGTCCGTGTCCGGGTGCCGCCCACGGCTGACTGGCTGCTGTCGCTGCCGTTGGAGATTGCTCGCCGCGCTGCCAACGAGGATACCCTCACCCGGAGGGGCGTCTGTTTCGTCTTCGAGACGGCGGGTGAGGAACCTCTCGACGCTGACCCGGTTGGGAAGCGGCTGCGCATCCTCGCCCTGTTCAGCCTGCCACCGGCCGGTAGCCCTCTTAACCTCCGCCGGGAGCGGCAGATGCTGCGGCAGCGTGTCCAGGAGCTAGTCGGCGACAGGGGCCTCGCGGTGGATCTGCACGTCCTGCAATACGGCGTGACCAGGGACCGTCTGCAGAACGTGCTCCAGCAGGGTGAGGGCTGGGATGTGATCCATTTCTCCGGCCATGGGCTGCCCGGAGCACTGGTCTTGGAACAACCCGATGGCCGCACTGATCAGGTCACCGCGACCGACCTCGCCCAACTGATCCAGCAGGCCGGTGGACGGCTCAAGTTGGTGACGTTGTCGGCCTGTTTGTCGGCGGCGGCCACCATCGACCAGACGCTGGACTGGCTCGGCATCACACCGGACACAGTGGCACGGCGAGACAGCCCTGGCGGCCCGGTGCTGCCGGAGATGGTGAAAGCAGTGCCGACAGTCGCTCGCGCCCTGACCGAAGCTCTCGGCTGCGCGGTGTTGGGAATGCGCTACGCCGTTGAAGACGAGTTCGCAATCCGACTGGTCGACGGAATTTATGACCTTTTGCTGGACAAGGGACAGCCGCTGCCGCAGGCCGTCCGGCTCACCTTGAACAGGATAGCCGGTGACAAGGGCGCCACCCGGCCCGGTGCGCTGTCGATATCGGCACCGGCACTGTTTGGTCCAAAAGCTGCGGATATTGTGCTGACGCCGCCGCAAGGTGACGGCCGGGAGACCAATATGAAGCTCGCCTACGTCCGCGACAGGCGCCCCGAGCCTGATTATTTCGTCGGGCGGGTGGCCGCGTTGACGCGGGCCAGTGCGGCGCTCGCCATCCGCAGCGGCGAGAGTGGGGTGCTTTTCTACGGAATGGCGGGCGCAGGTAAAACCTTCTGTGCCGCGGAGCTGGTCTATCACCACGCCGCCGCAGGGCGCTTTCGGTTCTTCATCTGGTATTCGGCCCCAGAGCAGGGCAAGGACATCGCGCTGGCGGTTCGCGATTTCGCGCTGGCACTGGAACGGCAGTTGCCCGAGCTGGCGATGGTCCATGTGATCGACCGCGAGGACGCGTTCCGCGATTGGTTGCCGCGTCTGAAGGAGATGCTCGCGAAGAACGGGGTCCTCATCGCGCTCGACAATCTGGAAAGCCTGCTGACCGAGACCGGACGTTGGCGGGACCCGCGCTGGGGTCTACTGATCGAGGCACTCCTGACCCCAGGCGGGCTGTCGCGCACCTTGCTGACCAGCCGCATACGCCCAACCGACCTGCCAGGTTCAGCCGCGGTCATTGCTGTACACGCGCTGCCGCGCGACGAAGCTCTGCTGCTTGTGCGCGAACTGCCCAATCTGCGCCGGCTTCTGGATGGGGCGGCACCGGAGGTCACACAGGAGCAAGGGCGCCAGTTGGTGCGCCGACTATTGCGCCTGGTGCAGGGCCACCCAAAGCTGATCGAACTGGCGGAGGGACTGGCAAAAGATCCGACACAGTTGGAAGCGCAACTCGACCAGGCGGATACGGCACAGGATAAGGGCGCGGACGAACTCGAAGCGTTCTTCCAGGCAGGCGAGACGCGATTGGATGAGGCGGCCTTTTTGTCGGGCTTGCGCCGCTGGACCCGCGGCGTTGCCAGCACATTGCCAGAGCCGGCGCGGCTGTTCTTTCATTTCCTCTGCGCGCTTGAGGAAGGTGACCGCGAGGGGAGGATAATCCAAGGGACCTGGCGCCACGTTTGGCAACAGTTCGGCCGCCCCGACCCAGCGCCGGCGCTCGCCACCGTGCTTGAGCCACTCGTCGCGGCTGCGTTGGTGGACAGGCAGACCGCAGATCCCGGGGCACAGGACTTCGTGCTCGTGCTCCATCCCGGCGTGGCGGATGCGGGCCGGGCGGAAGCCGGTGCTGCGCTCCAAGCCGCGGTAGACCAGCGCCTCGCGGCGATGTGGGATGGCGTCATGCAACAGGGTCTTGAGGCCCAAGGCAAGGAGCCGACCGGAGCTTTAATCGCGCGCGCCGGGATTGCCGCCTATCCCTATCTTAGCCGCCTCGGCGATTGGGGTGCAGTTGGGTGGATGCTGGAGCGGGTCCTTCATTTCGACAAGGCGCCTCGCACGATCGCGGCTGTCTTGCCATTGGCACAGCGCATCGCCGCGGTGACCGCCGGAACCGAGGAGGAAACAATAAATCAAGGCCGATTAGCCAACGTTTATAACGATGCCGACCGGCCGGCCGAGGCCGAGCCCCTGATGCGCACGGTGATCGAGCATTCGGTCGCACGCGGCGACTTCGCGACGGCATCGGTGTCGGCGCTTGATCTTGCACGTCTGCTCCGGGACACTGGTCGGCTGCGTGAGGCATTGCAAGTTGTGGAGGGATACGCGGATTACAGCCGGCGAGCGGGTCACGGGCCCTGGACACGTTTGACGGGCGAGTTGCTGGGCCTACAGCTTCTTCTTCTACTCGGCCAGCACGCGATCGTGATGAACCGGGTGGCGGAGCTTCGTGCGAAGATGCAGAAGCTGCCAGACCCGCCGGATGAGAACGACGGTTTGGTCAAAATCTGGAATGTACGCGAAGAAACACTGGGTGTCGGGCGAGCGGCTGCGCTACGCCTTGGGGAATGGCAGGCGGCACTGGACCTTAATGCTGAAATTCACGAGAGCGAAAAGAGACGTGGCGCCAGTCTGCTTGAGCAAGCTCTCACCCGGGTCAATGACTATGGTCCGCTGCTGAGCTTGGCGAGACGGCCGATGCCGCCTAGCGAGCGGCTGCAGCGATACGCCGAAGCACGCAAGCTATTGGATGAATGCCGGGACGTGTTCGAACAGGAGAATGAATTACAGGGGCTAGAGTTAGTATTCTCGGCCCTTGCTTCTCTGGAGGGTGACCTGGGTCACGCCGGTGAGGCAAGGCGCTTTGCGAAAACGTCGCTTCGCTTTGCATATACAGTTGGTATTCCCGAACAAATTGCCAATCGCCATTTCAATCTCGCTAGCGTTTTTACCCGGTACGGCGGTAACTGGTGCGCTGTGTTTGGCCATCGCTTAGCCGCCATTTTGATTTGGTCGGCAACAGGATCAGGACGACTGCGGGAGAACATCACTGTGCTCGTGCACGGTCTTCGGCACGTCGGCGCGTCAGCGGCCTCAGCCCTACCTGCTGACTTCGCCGCCCTGTGCGCAACCGTGCAGAAGGTCGATGGCGTGCGCTTCCACGACCTGATGCAAACCCTCCTGCCAGACGAAGACCGTATGAACGCGGCATTACAAGAGACCATCGCAACGGCAATGGCAGCGAGCCGTCAGCAAGAGGAGCCTGGAGATGAAGGAGACGGTCGATGAGCGACAATACATCCGTTGATGACATTGCCCGCCGAGTGGCGGCGCGGCTTGCGTGTCACCTCGACCCTGCCTTGCCGGAGCAGGTCGAGCGGGAGCTGGATCTATTGAAGCCCCCCAAGCGAGAACCGATTACGATTTCCCTCGGCGCGCTGATCGTCAGCATCGCCACGCTCGGCTGGACTGTCTATCATGACCTGAAAAAGGATCGAGCAGCCGCCTCGCAGGACGAAGCGAAAGAAGTCGAACGGCTGGCCGCCGGGATGCGCGCTAAACCCGAAGCCGCATGGCCGGCGGCCAACCTCGCACCCGAGCAGCACCAGCTCATCATAGCCGCAGTCGCCGAAGAGATCGTGCGAAGCCAGGTCTGATCCGTTCCAGTCACGGTGGCATTCGAGCCGGGGTCCGCTATCGGCGGCAATCCACGATGCGACTGCTTGCGAGGCGCGGGTACGCGCCACGCCCCGCACTGGCAGCATCCGGTCTGGATGAGCCTCATTGCCCGACCTCACGCATCAGAGCACTCGGTGGCCGGCAGTCCTTCGCAGCGCGGCACCAGACCGAGGATAGTGTCGACCGCGGCGGGCTTCCAGTGCGTTTCCGGGGTGTCCTCGCCTCTGATGACGGCCGTCCTCGCGAGGATCGGCGTGCTTGGCGGCCTAGCGCCCAGACGCGGTTCTGCCCGCCGTACTAGGCCGCGGCGGGGCGTAGCGCTTCAGTTTACGGCGGTGGTGGAGGCTCGCGCCGGCCGGGTCGAGGTCATCGAGCCACAGTCGAGGCGTCCCAAAGCAAAGCTGGGTTTGCTTATTTGAAATGCGACAACACCGGGTTAAGCGCAAGCAGAAAGGCCGTGAGTGCTGCCAATATCGCTATGAACACCCAAGCAAGACTACTCCGACCATTACTGGAATTTTCGAGAGCCACTCTCAGCATCTTCCACCATAATTCCATCATGCTCACTCACCGTCATTCTACTTTGCTATACGCTGGCTCGTTCGGTCTAATTGGCCGCCCGAATGCGATGACGTGCGGTGAAGTTTACGACAGATCCGCAAAGCTGCCTCCGCCAATAAGAGGTGCCATGCGTATTGCTTAATGTCAGAGGGGTTGCCGGTTTGCAGCGTATCGGATCCGCCTCTCGGTAATCTCCAAATCGAGCGCGATGCTTGCGATTGCTGCCATCGAGCGATAGTTAGCCTTCCCGAAGCTGGCCTTTGAGAGACGCACCAATCCGATTAAAAAACCGCGCGTCTGAGCATCGCCCGGGCGATCAACTATGATGCCAGACAGCCACGGGTGGCTATCAGAAAGTGGGTACTTATCGGCCAGCTCTTGCCATTTGGCGGCGAGGTAGTTTGCGCACGAAATTGCACGTTCTTCGTTCACTCCATATGCACGGAGTTCCGCTGTCATCACCCGCATCGAGTGCGCCCGCGCCCGCAATGGCTCTCGGAAAGCATCGAGCTGTCGTCTGCTCACTACCGGCGGGGCGGTCCAAAGGAGCGATACCACGCTTCCGAAAAACCGCCCGAGCGTTCCGGGCGAGTTCCGCTTTCCCAGTTCCCGCCACACGGTTTTCATTCGAGGGTCACTTACGAGAGATCGAATGATCGGAGCAGTATCAGGATAATCCTCCTTGACCGACGCCAGCAGGAGGCGTGCCCAGAAGACGACGTCGGGCGGAACCCAAGGCGGGGCTTGGATCGGTTCGAGCTCGATCGATCCAGACGGGTGCCCCACTATTCGACCACCAGCGTCAGCACCTGAATACGTGGAGACCACGGGTAGCGGTCGTTCTCGGTTGTCTGCCGCAACAAGCCAACGAGGGCCGCGGTTTCTTCGTCGGTCAAATCGGGGGGCATCATCGGAACATGGGAGCGTTTACCAAGCGCGGGAAGCCCGGACGTCGTGACGGAAAGGCTGCGGTCGGGCTGACGCTCACACCACTTTATGAGATAGGGAGTGGAGGACTTAACCCCGATCGGGAAGGAAACAGCGGCCCAGCCCTTGCTGCCGCGAACATCAGACCCCGGAGATCCGTGCATGGTGCGGCACGGGGCCAATCCGAGTGAGGCGCTGGCGAAGGTGCTGGGGTTAGCCGCCCAGGACATTCAGGCGAGGCACTGTCCCGAGTAGGGGAAACCCTGGCGGCGACTGGCCCTGAAGCTGGCGTTCCAAGGCTGCGGGCCAGGTCGGTTCCCCTCCGCCTCGCCCTGTAATAGTCTGCGCCCGTGTACACACCCGACAGCAAAGGACACCGACATGACCGCAGCCAAAGGTTTTGTCGTCCCCGCCGGCGGCGGCAAGCACCACGCCTCGCCGACGCCCGGTCGTTTCTTTGACTTGAAGCTCTTTGGCCGA